>Ga0114967_10002210_pt1 | contig 16363 bp, 5 predicted proteins | sample M_130628_MF_Meta_FD_92639 | JGI IMG/M metagenome (GOLD analysis project Ga0114967, IMG submission 92639) | Freshwater microbial communities from Lake Montjoie, Canada to study carbon cycling - M_130628_MF_MetaG | ecosystem: Environmental > Aquatic > Freshwater > Lake | place: Lake Montjoie... | reverse complement strand
ACTTGAAAAGTTACAGGCGAAGCAGAGTTTAACCAATAGGAATACTCTTTCCACTGAACCACTAAACAACGGTTAGGTGCAGTTCCTATTAACTTAGAAACAACTCCACCACCATCAGCAACCGAAGCTGTTATCGCATCAGATCCTAAAGCACTTAACTTAGGAGCAGCAGACGTCCCACCACTAGCAACATAGGTAGACGAAGAAACTTGCGTCGATCCTAATTGCAAAATACCATTGGACGATGCACTAAACTGGCTGTACGTATTGCCCATAAAGACAAAATTGAAGCCAATGTTAGTGACAGCTGAAACTCCTTGATCCTGTACAGCGGCTACTAAAGCAGTAGTTCCACTGGTCAAATCAATGGCATTACCATTCTGATCCAGAGCCAAAGACCCATTGGTAGCAGTGGTAAACGCATAATTCGCCGTGCTCTGTGAAAATGATTTCTGACCTATAGTCAAAGAAATCAGCATCAATAACATGACAAGCCACGACGATTTCGTGACCTTTGAACCGGAATCAGGCGGCGAACCGTCGGAATTTCCAATACCTTTTTTGAACTGAGCTCTAGAACTCAAATCCAAATAATTGTAAAAATTCATCATAATTAAAAAATTGGGTTAAAAAATAAGTTGTTAATATATACAAATTGTTAAGTATATTAAAAAGAAATGTTAAACTATTCGATAAAATACCTATATCATCGCTAAAAAACCAACGAAATGGTTAAAATACTTATAGTTTAAACAATCCGCAAAAGCGGATTCTCACAGAAAAAAAAGACTAAAAACAACCTGTGCTTTTAGTCTTTTTTATCATGATTTAAGTAATTAATAAACCACTTTTTTAGTAACTGTTTTTCCGTTTTCACCAGTGATTTTCACCAATAAAACTTGATGAGTTTCAGGCAATCCAGCAAAGGTGGTTTGCGTAGCTGCTATCCCATTTTGAGTAGCAATTTCGCGACCTCTAATATCAAAGATGGCAACTTTTGCCATGTTAATTACCCCTGTGTTAATATGCAAACCAGCAGCATTGCGATAAACAACCACTGATTGCTCATCAAAAGCCGGTTGAGCAGTACCTAAAGTACCATTCGTATAGCGCAACACAAAACGATTCTCGAAAGTACCTGCCTCAGTCGCAAACACATAGTCTGACTCAGTTAAATCATGAATCACATTCAATAAGGTATCTTCTAAATAAACGTGTTGCTCGCCAAACAAACCATCATATTGACTCATGGTGATTGTATAAGTAGTGGCAATAGTTGATTTATAAGCCAGCGGAACTAAATCAGCAGCGTCAAATGGCAACGTACGTCCTTGAATCGCTAATTTCTTATCAACCACTTTAGTATATAAGGTAACGGCATTACCCACATCAATCATCTCTCCATCAAACAAACGATCTAATCCCATAGTAGCCGTTTCAACATAAGCGACTAACACTTCCTTGAAAGCACCCTCATCATTTTTGATGTCAATCCAATAACGGTGTCTTTCTAAATCCGAGGCAGACGAAACATTTTGGTTTTGATTATTAACAGATTTAAAGAAAATATTATTATTTCCACCCACACGCATGCTGTTTTTAAAAGTTGCATTACCGTTAGCAAGTCCATTAATAAAGAAAGCAGTTCCTGAACTTACCCATTTTTGAGGGATAGCTCCAGGACCAGTGGTAGTTGCCGCGGCACCTCCACTTAAATTATACGACGCATAATCTGCACCATTATAAGCCCCACTAACCATATCGGTATTATGCGTCCAGAAATACATCGTTCCTCCCACAACCCCCGTATTAGCAGGATCCGTCAAAAATAAATCCGCATTTAAAGTACTAGGATAAGGATTACCAATTAAATTAACCTGCGAACCCGAACCATAAATTGGCGTAGTTATAGTGCCACTATTTGGAACACCCGTAAACGTACCCGTCCACGCTTGAGTTCCCGCAATCGCGTAATAATACTCTGGAGATCTAATGATATAACCTACTCCTGGTGCCATTACCGAAATCGGATTGACCCAATTCCAACCCTGAGTAATATTATTATATTGATAAAACCCTATATAAGGTGAATTCGGAGAAAAACCTGTCAAAGTTTGTGTATACACAGGCGAAGACCAATAGGTATAGTCCAAATAACGTATTGGCGGAGTAATTCTTGTATAACTGATCCTTCCTTGATTTCCATTGGAAGCCGAAACCACACCGCCATTTCCATTATAAGTATTCGGAGCATTGGAAACATCCAACACTTGATATAAACTAGCGGTATTAGCAAAATTCAAAGTACAACCTGCATTAACTTTTACTTCCCCTTGTACAGTCAACGTTTCACCCGGACCAAAAGAAACAACCGCGCCATTGGAAACCAAAACACTACAAGCAGCAACGTTACCAGAACCCGCCGGCCAAGCCGCTTGAAATTCCACAGCAGAAGCACTGGTTGGCACCCCATTAGACCATGTTCCAGTCCAAATGGTTCTAGTAATAATAATTCCCGAAATCGTTGAATAAGCAGTACAAGTTCCGTTGGTCACTACAGCTCTATAATAACGGGTAGAAGTAATGGCTCCTATATCAGAAGTAGCATCCAAAAAGGCTGCCGTTGTCGGAATTGCAGTAATACCCGAGGCAAAAGTTGGACTAGTAGAATATTGCCAACCCGTGATGGTTCCTGAATACCCACTTAAGGTTATATTAGAAGCAGTGGAAGAACAACTTAAGATTTGATTACCAGATGTGGTACCCGCCGAAACCGGTACAACCGTAACAGTAACACTACCATAAGTAGAACAACCCTCTAACGAATCTGCCGCTAAAGTATACGTTGTGGTAGCCAAAGGTGCAGCATAAACAACCGCACGGGTATCCCCTGTATATGGGATAGTTCCTGCCGCATCATTATACAATCCTGTCGGTGGATCCCAATACACAAATGAGGTATTACTTCCGTAAACTTTTACATTATCAATCGCCCAATACCAGCCAAACTGTGCATTAGAATATTTAAAGCGAATTTTCATATTAGCTTGACCCACATAAGGAGACAAATTTAAAACTACATTTACAAAGCCAGACGAAGATCCCTGTGTAACAGTACTCCAACTAGTGCCCGGTAATATGGTATAAGTCGCTCCGCCATCTATAGATACTTCAACGGTCGCAACCCCTGAATTCCAGGAACGATAATAGTGCCAAAAACTTAAAGTCGCATCAGTATAACCAACCAAACTAAAGGCAGGCGAAATCAATTCTGTATTGGTAGTACCCACAGAGCCTTGACTATCACTATTAGACATGTAAAACTGCGAGTTATCATTACTATTAAAAGTTAGACCATAAGTAAAAGGACTAGTATGGGTAGTCCAAGCCGCATTGGCAACATTCCCATTAACCGAGTTATTTACCGTTGTAAACGTATTGGTAGCCCCATTGAAATCTTCATTAAATACAGTAGTATAAAATCCCGGTATTACCCCCCCAGATGCCTCTAATTTTAAAGGAGGATCCGACTGACATTTAACAGGCGCAACAGGAGAAACGGTAATAGGAGTTGGCAACGGATTTACATATACCGTATAACTTGCAGTAGTAGAAGAGAAATTTCCACTCGTTTGCGAAGCGGTTAAGATATAGGTAGTTGTTTCCGTTGGATTAAATGAAATGGTACCACTCAAAATATTTCCAGTAATGGTGCCATTCTGTGGCGTCCAAGTATAAACCTGATACGAAGCTGGGTTAGAAGACAAAGATAACGGAGTCCCCGACGTATTATCACCCGCACAAATCGTATTATTATTACTTCCAGCCACACCATCAAACAATGTCAATGCTGGCGGCGGCACGGTTACAAAGATTGAATAATCTTCAAAAACTTGATATTGTCCTATTCTACAAGGAGTTAAAGCTCCTCCGGTAAAAGTCGGCTCATCGATTCCACCGATTCGTAAGCGGTGAGGCCCTACGGTACTCGCAGAGTTGGAATCCAAAGCTGGCACCACAAATGTAAGCACCAAAGTAGTCGGATTGGCATTTGTAGACTGCTGACCGGTATTAACTAACTCTCCTGTATCATTAAAATCACCATCGTTATTCCAATCCACCCAGATATTTGTATAGTAAGTGAATCCTGTTTTGTAAGTAATATTTACAGTAACAGTTGTCGTTTGCGCCACATTGGTACTTAATGAGGAATAATCACCATAATTATTAGCTTCAATACCTGTAGTATTATTAATAGATCCCATGGTCACATTAGTAATACCATTAGGGTCTTGGGCAAAGGTAGCCCCACTAGGCGTACAATATACGATTTGAGCTGTCGTAGTAAAACAAGATGACACAGACCAAACACTACGGTCCGTAGAAGAACAAGCAGAACGAACCCAAAAACAATAGGTAGTCGAAGGAGTCAAACCACTAAGCAAAGCTAACGTATTTCCCGGAGTTGTGGTTCCAGTCGGTAATGTAGTACTAATTGGAGCAACACCAGTGGTCGTTAAATAATACTCATAACCACTACCTGGAGAAGAGGCTGGAGCCGTCCAAGCAATAACTGCCGAACCCGAAGCAACCTGACCTGAAGTCAAGGCCGTTGGAGGCAAACAAGTAGAAGGTCGCACATCAATATCATCCAACTGCAAATACCCTTGTGAAGCAGCCGCTAAGGAATTAAATCCTATATAATAATTTCCTGGAGTACTTACGGTAAAGTTAACCGAGAAGGTTTCAGGCGAGGTCTTAATATCCGGGTGATCGGCTAACAAAGTAGTCATACCCGCCGCTGAAGCCACACTGCCATAATAAACCTTCATTTTTTGTTGGAAAAAAGTCTGCTCGCGACTTCCTCCATATTTATAAGTAAGCTTATAACTTCCCGCACTTGGGAAATTCATGATCTGCGTAAAGTACCAAGCATTTTGCGCAGCAGCTCCTGTTGTAATTAAATTTTTATTGTTAAAGCCATAATAGCCCAAAGTCGAGTTATTCGTTACCCCCATTGGAGCACCTGAAGTTGTAACCAAACTGTTACAAGCGGGATAGCCACCAACGACTGTATTATTAGGAGCCGGTGAATTGGAAGTATTAGCCGTTACAACCACACCCTCAAAATTTTGCGTATAAGGCAAAGTAGCCACGGTGCAAATAGGCGTAACACAACCAGCAGAAATCCATGTCGATCTACAATTAGATTTGAGATACACACAGTAATTAACCCCAATATTTAACCCCGGTACCGAAACAGCATTCGCAGAAGTATTCCCAGAAAAGAACAAACCTGTAGCACCACTACCACCCGCGCCACTGGTACGTACTTCGTAGTCAATACCGGCAGCAGGTACAATATTTGGATTGGTCCACGATATATTTAAAGTAGAATTATCACCTGCCAAGGCAATAACCGGTGCAGAAGGCGTAAAACAAGGAGTCCATCTGAATCGAGTTCCTGCTGCATAACCAACGGTATTTAGCGATTGAACATTTTCAGTACTAGTTGAAGTTCCATTACCTGCACTTGAGGGCGTCCACACAGAACCTGTACTTTTTCTAGTGTTAAAATCGGCATTAGTAGCACCTCTTAAACCTACCTGTCCATAAACTGAAGTAGTACTAGTAGAAGAAAACGCAGCACCACCATTGCCGTAGTACATTTCTATAACCCCTGTAGTTTCATACAAACGAATTTGCATATTCAGCAACCCTGGTAGCGCAGTCAAAGCTGGCTTTCTTTGCACATCCTTATATTGGATTACAAAAACACGATTAGGCGACGAACCCAAAACATCATAACGAACTTCCGCAGAAGCTTGATTTCCTACTAAAGCAGCCCCATAACAAGAAATTGCACTATCATTGGTAGTGGTTCCCGAAATCGGTGTAACTGTTCCTACCAAGGCAGGGGACGCACCTGCGTTAGCTCCTAAAACTATAAAACCATTATCTGACATGGTAACCGAAGAATATCCCACATTATTATAGTAGAACGTAAACGGTAGGGAATACGTAGCCAATGCAGCTAAATTAGTATACGTTCCAGAAATAATTACAGTTCCTGTAGTTAAGTCACCATAAGTAGTACCTGTGGCTTCCGAAAACGTATAACTGGACACCTGGGCATTCGAACTAAAAGTCCCTCCTATTAATAGGAGTACTACAGCCAAAAATTTTTGAAAAGAATACGAACCATTACTCGTGGGTGAAAGTAAAGCTTTTTTCATAGTTAGTTTTTTTGTGGTATTATGGTTAAAAAAGAAACAAGCATTGCTACCTGCTTCAAAATAGATTTAGATTCTAAATTTACATCTTCTAAACATTTCAATAACAATCATTTTACCAAAAAGTAAAACTTTTCGATAAAATGTCAAAAGCATCGGCTAAAGGAGCACTATTTCAGCCTGATAGCAAATTACTCATAAGCAAAGTACTACATAATAGGCCAAAAAAATTCTTAAATCCGCTTTCCGTACTGAATTAACTTAAATTATTAACACGCAAAATTAACAAATTATCAATAGTTTACAAGAATTGTTAATAAATCATCGCAGTTGTTCATAGGTTCCTTACGAATAACCTAAAAACCGATTTTAGGGACGTAACACCATGATAACAATGCTAACCAACGTCAAAAAAAAAAGCCCCTCAATGAATTGAGGGGCTCCTAATGTAGTAAGACAACTGATTATGCTTGACCTGCAGTACCAAAGTTTAAAGGAACTTGCGGTTGCTCGGTATCTTTGATTTCGCCATTAGCCAATTCATAACGATGAATGTTCTCAGCCATTGCTTTTAAAAAACGCTTCGCATGTTGTGGCGTTAACACGATTCTTGACTTTACTTTAGCTTTAGGAATACCCGGCATCAGCGTCACAAAATCGACGACAAACTCAGAAGCCGAATGGTTGATGATAGCCAAATTGGAATAAATCCCCTCTGCTATTTTCTCATCAAGCTCTATATTAATCTGCCCTTGTTGTGCATTATCACTCATAATTGTATTTTTTAATCTCTTACCCTCTCCTTGGGAGAGGGTAAAAGTGAGGTTTAATAGATATATTCTTCTTTATTAGCCATAATCTCGTTATAGTCCTCTTTAGATCCTACTATCGTATGATCATAATCTCTCATACCGGTTCCGGCAGGGATTCTATGGCCTACAATAACATTTTCCTTAAGGCCTTCTAAGGTATCTACTTTACCAGCCACAGCTGCCTCGTTCAATACTTTAGTAGTCTCCTGGAACGACGCCGCAGAGATAAATGATTTCGTTTGTAACGATGCTCTAGTAATACCTTGTAATACCGGTGTAGCAGTAGCCGTAATAACATCACGAGCCACAACCATATTCTTATCATTGCGTTTCAACAACGAGTTCTCATCACGCAACTCACGAGGCGTAACAATCTGACCCGGTTTCAACACTTCTGAATCACCAGCATCCTCAACCACTTTCATTCCATACAATTTATCATTTTCTTCCAAGAAATCAGAAGTATGAATCAATTGTTCTTCTAAGAATAAAGTATCTCCTGGATCCTGTACCTGTACCTTACGCATCATCTGACGAATAACCACCTCAAAGTGCTTATCGTTAATTTTTACCCCTTGTAAACGGTATACTTCTTGAATCTCATTAACCAAATACTGTTGAACAGCAGAAGGTCCTTGAATTCTCAAAATATCATCAGGCGTAATAGCACCATCCGATAAAGGCACCCCAGCTTTCACGAAGTCATTCTCTTGTACCAAGATCTGACTCGATAATTTTACTAGGTATTTTTTAACTTCACCAAACTTAGATTCAATCACGATCTCACGGTTACCTCTTTTGATCTTACCAAAAGACACTACTCCATCGATCTCAGATACTACAGCTGGGTTGGAAGGATTACGAGCTTCTAACAACTCGGTAATTCTTGGAAGACCTCCCGTGATATCTCCTGCTTTAGAAGAACGACGCGGAATCTTAACTAAGATTTTACCAGCTTTAATTTTCTCGCCATCTTCTACCATAAGGTGAGCCCCTACTGGTAAGTTATAAGAACGTATCAACTCGCCATCTTTACCATATACTAATAAAGTAGGAATCAATTTTTTATTTCTTCCTTCCGAAATTACTTTCTCTTGGAATCCGGTTTGCTCATCAATCTCAACTTGGAACGATTGTCCTTGTTCTAAATCTTCATAAGCAATTTTACCGGTAAACTCAGATACAATAACTCCATTATACGGATCCCATTTACAAATAGTAGCGCCTTTTTCAACCACATCTCCATCTCTAACACTAATCACAGATCCATAAGGAATGTTATGCGTACTTAATAGAATGCCGGTTTTAACATCCGTCAATTTCAATTCAGTCGAACGAGAAACTACGATGTCAACTTTGTTGCCATCACCATCTTCTCCCACTACCGTTTTCAAATCTTCGATTTCTAGTTTTCCACCAAATCGAGCCACAATGCTTGATTCTTCAGATACACCTCCTGCTACCCCTCCAACGTGGAACGTACGTAGGGTCAACTGGGTTCCTGGCTCTCCAATCGACTGTGCAGCAATAACACCAACAGCCTCACCTTTTTGAGTCATTTTACCCGTAGCTAAGTTTCTTCCGTAACACTTAGCACAAATTCCTTTTTTAGCCTCACAAGTTAAAGGCGAACGAACGTCTACTCTTTCAAGTGGCGACTCTTCAATAGCCTTAACAATAGCCTCTGTAATTTGAACACCTGAGTGTACTAATATTTCATTGTTCAATGGATTAATCACATCTTGTAACGCTACACGTCCTAAGATACGCTCACCCAAAGTTTCAACAATCTCTTCATTTTTCTTCAATGCCGATACTTCAATACCTCGTAAGGTACCACAGTCAACCGAGTTCACAATTACATCTTGTGATACATCATGCAACCTTCTAGTCAAGTATCCTGCATCCGCCGTTTTCAAAGCGGTATCCGCCAATCCTTTACGAGCACCGTGCGTAGAGATAAAGTATTCCAAAATCGACAATCCTTCTTTAAAGTTAGAAAGAATCGGATTCTCAATAATCTCTCCACCTCCTGCAGTGGATTTCTTAGGCTTAGCCATCAAACCACGCATACCAGTCAACTGACGAATCTGCTCCTTAGAACCCCTCGCCCCTGAGTCAGGCATCATGTATACCGAGTTAAACCCTTGTTGGTCTTCTCTAATATTTTTCATTGCCAACTCGGTCAACTGGGCATTCGCTGAAGTCCAAATATCAATAACCTGGTTGTAACGCTCGTTATTGGTAATAAGTCCCATGTTATAGTTCATGGAAATACCTTCAACTTGCTCTCTGGCATCAGCAATCAATTTTGGTTTTTGATCTGGAATTTTAATATCCCCTAACGAGAAGGATAATCCTCCTTTGAAGGCAAATTTATATCCCATGTCTTTCATGTTATCCAAGAAACCTGCAGTAGTAGGAACATCCGTTACCGCTAAGATTTTTCCAATAATATCACGCAAAGACTTTTTAGTCAATACCTCATTAATATAACCAGCTGCCTGAGGCACTACTTCATTAAATAATACTCTACCCGCAGTAGTTTGAATAATTTTATAAACTAATTCTCCTTCTTCATTGAAGTCTTTAGCTCTAATTTTAACGCGAGCATTCAACTCAACTCTTCCTTCATTCAAAGCAATATTACACTCCTCTGCCGAATAGAACGTTAAGCCCTCTCCTAAAATTTTATGCTCTGGTGTTGACAAACGCTCTTTGGTCATGTAATACAGACCTAATACCATGTCCTGAGAAGGTACCGTAATAGGAGCACCATTAGCAGGGTTCAAGATATTGTGGGAAGCCAACATTAATAATTGTGCTTCTAAGATCGCCTCAGGACCAAGCGGTAAATGCACCGCCATCTGATCCCCATCAAAATCCGCGTTAAACGCCGTACACACTAACGGGTGTAATTGAATCGCTTTTCCTTCAATCAATTTCGGTTGGAACGCTTGGATACCCAAACGGTGCAACGTAGGAGCACGGTTCAACAATACAGGGTGTCCTTTGATTACATTCTCAAGAATATCCCATACTACCGGTTCTTTTTTATCGATGATTTTTTTAGCCGACTTAACCGTCTTAACAATACCTCTTTCGATTAATTTTCGAATAACAAAAGGTTTGTACAATTCAGCCGCCATATCTTTAGGCAAACCACACTCAAACAATTTCATTTCTGGCCCAACAACAATTACCGAACGAGCAGAATAATCCACACGTTTTCCTAATAAGTTTTGACGGAAACGTCCTTGTTTACCCTTCAAGGAATCCGACAAAGATTTCAATGGTCGATTCGACTCTGTTTTTACTGCTGAAGCTTTACGCGTGTTGTCAAATAAGGAATCTACTGATTCTTGCAACATACGTTTTTCATTTCTCAAGATTACCTCAGGAGCTTTAATCTCCATCAATCGCTTCAAACGGTTGTTACGGATGATTACTCTTCGGTACAAGTCATTCAAATCCGAAGTCGCAAAACGACCTCCATCCAATGGCACTAACGGACGTAATTCTGGCGGAATAACCGGAATAACTTTCAAAATCATCCATTCAGGACGGTTCTCTCGGTTCAAGTTAGACTCACGGAAAGATTCTACTACTTGTAATCGCTTTAACGCTTCTGTTTTTCTTTGTTTAGAAGTCTCGTTATTAGCGGCATGACGCAACTCATATGACAAGGCATCTAAATCAGTTCTAGCCAACAAGTCCATAATACATTCAGCACCCATTTTAGCGATGAATTTATTAGGATCGTTGTCGTCCAAATATTGATTTTCCATCGGAAGGGTATCCAAAATGTTTAGATATTCTTCCTCGGTTAAAAAGTCTAATCGGTGCAAAGACTCTCCCTCTGCATTTTGGGCAATACCCGCTTGGATTACTACATAACGTTCGTAGTAAATAATCATGTCTAATTTCTTAGAAGGCAACCCAAGGATGTAACCAATTTTGTTCGGCAAAGAACGGAAGTACCAAATGTGAGCAATAGGCACCACCAAGTTGATGTGTCCTACTCTATCACGACGTACTTTTTTCTCCGTAACTTCTACACCACAACGGTCACAAACGATTCCTTTATAACGGATTCTTTTGTATTTTCCACAAGCACATTCGAAGTCCTTTACAGGTCCGAAGATACGCTCACAAAATAAACCGTCACGTTCTGGTTTGTGGGTTCTATAGTTGATAGTTTCTGGCTTCAAAACCTCGCCTCTTGACTCAGCCAAGATCGCTTCTGGCGAAGCTAATCCTATCGAAATTCTGTCAAATCTTTTGATCGTATTTTTAGTATCTTTATTTCTATTCATCATAGTCGTAAACTTTTATAAAGTTGGTTGTAAATGCAGTCCCCAGTCACAGCTAACAGTAACACTGCAAACTGAGACTGAGACTGTTTACTGATTTATTCTTCTAATCTGATGTCTAATCCAAGACCTTTCAATTCATGCATCAATACATTGAATGATTCTGGTAATCCTGGCTCTGGCATAGTCTCTCCCTTAACGATAGCTTCGTAAGTTTTAGCTCTACCAATAACGTCATCCGATTTAACAGTCAAAATTTCTCTAAGCGTACTAGAAGCTCCATAAGCCTCAAGTGCCCAAACCTCCATCTCTCCAAAACGCTGACCTCCAAATTGAGCTTTACCACCCAATGGTTGTTGCGTAATAAGGGAGTACGGACCAATAGAACGTGCGTGCATTTTATCGTCAACCATATGCCCTAATTTCAACATATAGATAACCCCAACAGTTGCCGGTTGGTGGAAACGCTCTCCCGTACCTCCATCATACAAATACGTATGACCAAAACGCGGAATGCCTGCCTCATCAGTAAACTCATTAATCTGGTCTAAAGTAGCTCCGTCAAAAATTGGTGTAGCAAATTTTCTACCCAAGTTCATACCAGCCCATCCTAATACCGTTTCATAAATCTGCCCAATGTTCATACGAGAAGGTACCCCTAGCGGATTCAATACGATATCCACCGGTGTTCCGTCTTCTAAGAACGGCATATCTTCATGACGTACGATACGAGCAACAATACCTTTGTTACCGTGACGACCCGCCATTTTATCCCCTACTTTCAATTTACGTTTCTTAGCAATATATACTTTCGCTAATTTCAAAATTCCAGCAGGTAATTCGTCTCCAACCGTAATGGTAAACTTCTCTCTTCTTAAAGCACCTTGCAAGTCATTCAACTTGATTTTGTAGTTGTGAATTAAGTCGTTAACCAAACGGTTAGTCTCTTCATCAGCAACCCATTGTCCTTTCGTTAAGTGAGCGAAATCCTCCACAGCATGTAACATTTTTTGAGTGTATTTTTTACCTTTTGGCAATACTTCCTCACCCAAATCATTCATTACTCCTTGCGAAGTTTTTCCGTTTACGATAGTGAATAACTTGTCAACCAAACGGTCTTTCAAATCCACAAACTTCGTTTCGAATTCCATTTCCAAAGACGTCAAATCGTCTTTATCTTTGGTGCGTTTCTTTTTATCTTTTACCGCTCTCGCAAATAATTTTTTATCCAAAACCACACCATGTAAAGAAGGCGAAGCTTTCAAAGAAGCGTCTTTAACATCTCCTGCTTTATCCCCGAAGATTGCTCTTAACAACTTCTCTTCTGGAGTAGGATCTGATTCCCCTTTTGGTGTAATTTTTCCAATCAGAATGTCACCAGGTTTAACCTCGGCTCCAATTCGAATCATTCCGTTTTCATCCAAGTCTTTAGTAGCCTCTTCTGATACGTTCGGGATATCATTAGTCAACTCTTCGTTTCCTAATTTAGTATCTCTAACTTCCAATGAATAATCATCTACGTGGATTGAAGTAAAGATATCATCGCGAACTACTTTCTCAGAAATTACAATCGCATCCTCAAAGTTATAACCTTTCCAAGGCATAAACGCTACTTTAAGGTTTCTACCTAAAGCCAACTCTCCGTTTTGCGTAGCATATCCTTCACAAAGTACTTGTCCTAATTTCACGCGGTCCCCTTTTCTTACGATTGGTTTCAAGTTGATTGACGTACTCTGATTCGTTTTTCTAAATTTAATCAAGTTGTATGATTTCTCATCCGGATCAAAACTTACCATACGCTCTTCTTCAGTACGGTCATATTTAATCGTAATCATGTTGGCATCCACATACTCTACCGTACCGTTACCTTCTGCATTGATTAATACTCTCGAATCCGAAGCCACTTGGCGCTCTAATCCTGTTCCTACAATTGGTGCTTCAGGACGTAACAAAGGTACCGCCTGACGCATCATGTTCGATCCCATCAACGCACGGTTCGCATCATCATGCTCTAAGAACGGAATCAACGAAGCCGAAATGGAAGCAATCTGATTTGGCGCTACGTCAGTGTAATGAATCTCTCCTGGATCTACTACCGGGAAGTCACCCTCTTCACGAGCAATAACTTTATCCGCTGTAATTTTCCCCTTAGCATCCATATCAATGTTTGCCTGAGCAATCATTTTTCCTTCCTCTTCCTCAGCACTTAAATAAATAGGGGCTGAAACTAAATCTACCGTTCCGTTGTTTACTTTACGATAAGGCGTTTCAATGAATCCCATCCCGTTAACTTTGGCGTAAACTCCAAGTGACGAAATCAAACCAATGTTTGGTCCCTCTGGCGTTTCAATCGGACAAAGTCTACCGTAGTGGGTATAGTGAACGTCACGCACCTCAAATCCGGCTCTTTCTCTAGAAAGTCCACCTGGTCCAAGGGCCGATAATCTTCTTTTATGGGTAATCTCCGCCAATGGATTCGTTTGATCCATAAACTGAGACAACTGGTTCGTTCCAAAGAAAGAGTTGATTACCGATGATAATGTCTTAGCATTGATCAAATCGATTGGGGTAAAAACCTCGTTATCTCTAACGTTCATACGCTCTCTGATGGTTCTTGCCATACGGGCTAAACCTACGCCGAATTGTTGTGACAATTGCTCTCCAACAGTTCTAACACGACGGTTTGACAAGTGATCAATATCATCAATCTCTGCTTTAGAGTTGATCAATTCGATCAAGTATTTTACAATGGTAATGATATCTTCTTTGGTCAAGACTTGCTTTTCCATTGGGATATCCAAACCAAGCTTTTTGTTCATTCTATAACGACCTACTTCACCTAAGTTGTAACGTTGGTCAGAGAAGAACAATTTATCGATAATACCACGAGCGGTTTCCTCATCAGGCGGTTCTGCATTACGCAACTGACGGTAAATGTGCTCTACGGCTTCTTTTTCTGAGTTTGTAGGGTCCTTTTGTAACGTATTGTGGATAATGGCATAGTCTGCCTGATTATTATCCTCCTTGTGTAACAAAATTGATTTTACATTAGAATCAATGATCTCCTCTACATTGTCTTTGTCAATGATGGTATCACGATCCAATATAATCTCATTACGCTCAATAGAAACTACCTCGCCAGTATCCTCGTCCACGAAATCTTCGTGCCAAGTATTCAATACTCTCGCGGCTAATTTTCTACCAATGTATTTTTTAAGACCAGTTTTTGAAACTTTGATTTCTTCTGCAAGGTCAAAGATCTCAAGAATGTCCTTATCTCTTTCAAACCCGATAGCACGGAAAAGAGTAGTAACCGGTAATTTTTTCTTTCTATCGATATAAGCATACATTACGCTGTTAATATCGGTAGCAAATTCAATCCATGATCCTTTGAACGGAATAACCCTCGCTGAATATAATTTTGTACCATTAGCGTGGAAAGACTGCCCAAAGAATACTCCTGGGGAACGGTGCAATTGCGATACAACGACACGCTCAGCACCATTGATTACAAACGTACCACTAGGCGTCATATAAGGGATAGTTCCCAAATAAACATCTTGTACTATCGTTTCGAAATCCTCGTGCTCAGGATCGGTACAGTAAAGCTTTAGTCTTGCCTTTAAAGGCACGCTATAGGTCAAACCGCGCTCGATACACTCTTGAATAGTGTAACGGGGTGGGTCAACAAAATAATCTAGAAATTCCAATACAAATTGGTTTCTTGTATCAGTAATTGGAAAGTTTTCCATGAAGGTATTATATAACCCTTCGTTGCCTCTCTCATCCGACTTCGTCTCTAATTGGAAGAAGTCTTTAAAAGATTTTACCTGAACATCTAGAAAATCTGGATATTGAGGGATGTTTTTCGTTGAGGCAAAATTCAATCTTTCAGTCTGATTTGTTATCATCAATGGACAAAATTTTGATTTAAAAAAAGTAATTTTTTGTGTATAGAGACACTGTTTAATGTATACTTTCCTTTTTTTATAACCCACACATCTTTAAAAATAAACCAGGAAATTAGCCTACTTTTTTCTTCGTATGAGTCAAAAACATTTTCATATTTTAAACTGGGATGTAGAATAAAACTAAGTATTAATTTTATTATACGAAAAATGGTTTAGGCCATTGGACGCATTTATCCAAGGCCTAAACCTAGTTCTAAAACCGGTGTTGGATTATTTTAACTCAACAACAGCTCCAGCTTCTTCTAAAGATTTTTTCAAACCTTCAGCTTCTGCTTTAGAAACTCCTTCTTTGATGTTTGCAGGAGCACCATCAACAATATCTTTTGCTTCTTTCAAGCCAAGACCTGTTAATTCTTTTACAGCTTTTACTACTGCTAATTTAGAAGCACCAGCATCTTTCAATACTACGGTAAATTCTGTTTGCTCTTCTGCAGCTTCTCCTGCACCAGCACCACCAGCAGCAACTACTACAGCTGCAGCAGCTGGCTCGATACCATACTCATCTTTTAATATTGTAGCTAAATCGTTAACTTCTTTAACTGTTAAGTTAACTAATTGTTCTGCGAATTGTTTCAAATCTGCCATTTTTTCTATCGTTTAAAATGTTCTTTAATTATTATTTTTTTAGTCTGCTCTAATTATTCTGCCGCTTCGCCTTTTTTCTCTGCATTGTTTAACAATGCTGAAATAATACGTTGAGCAGGAGATTGAAGTAATCCAATGATTTCTCCAATAACTTCTTCTTTCGATTTCAAAGACGCTAAGCTATCCAATAGGTTATCTCCGATGTAAATTTCACCATTGATGTACGCCCCTTTGAACGCTGGCTTATCCGACTTTTTTCTGAAATCTTTAATGATTTTTGCTGGTGAGTTAGCAATGTCTGCGATAAAAATGGAAGAGTTTCCTTTTAATACCGAAGTTAAATCACCATAATCATTAGCCGAAGCTTCCATTGCTTTTTCTAACAATGTGTTTTTAACTACCTCTAATTTAATCCCAGCTTTGAAACAAGCTCTTCTTAAGTTTGAAGT
>Ga0114967_10002209_pt1 | contig 16379 bp, 17 predicted proteins | sample M_130628_MF_Meta_FD_92639 | JGI IMG/M metagenome (GOLD analysis project Ga0114967, IMG submission 92639) | Freshwater microbial communities from Lake Montjoie, Canada to study carbon cycling - M_130628_MF_MetaG | ecosystem: Environmental > Aquatic > Freshwater > Lake | place: Lake Montjoie... | reverse complement strand
GGTGATCTACGTTTTGGTGATCTACGTTTTGGTGATCTACGTTTTGGTGATCTACTTTTAGGTGACCTACGTTTTGGTGACCTACGTTTAGGTGACCTACGTTTAGGTCCAGGAGTTTTTTTCTTACGACAACGTTTGCTTAAGCGATCTCGAGTCTGACTTTTTTTACATGGAGATTTCATTTTATTATATATATAACATAAATAAATTTGCAAACGACTTGATTTTTCATTAATTCATAACTTTCATTATTTTAATAATTGTAAAACAACACCTTGTTGGTGTTGTTGTTCAAGTAGCTACCTGCATGCACAAAAAAGACAGAATATTTATGAAGTCGTCCACAATGAATGTGTCGACTTTAGGATAATCAGAAGAATTTCTGTTGGAATGCTTCTAATACCCTTCACCAACTCGGTGTCGTCTTCCCTAACTCTTTCGTCGAGGAGCTTGTCGTGATCTAAAAGAATCATCTCGATCACACCGACGTTTTTTTCTTTTTGCTCTTCGACGATATCTATCGCCATTTTGCTGAAATTGTCGAGAGCCGCTTGAGTATTGTACCTGTTTGTACCAGAGAATAACGCATGCCAAGAGACTGTCTCGATCGCTCGATCAATTACCTTGCTCGGTAAACGAGGGTAATATTCCTTCAATCTGTCACGTGTGACATCTTCCTTCTCTTGAACGACCGCTGTGTAAAATGGTTGACTCATCTTTGTTTCTGTTTATTCTGCAGAAAACTTAATTCAAAAAATCAAATTTAATCTTTTATTTTAGGCATCTGTAAAACGTCAGTTCTCAGCTCTAATACCATTTTGTAGAACTGAATTTTAAAAAGGCGGAGGCTGAGGAGGAAAATAAAAAGATAATCCAAAGGAAATTTTCTATGAATTTTTGAAATTATTTAGAAAACAAAAAAGTAAAAGATTTGTTCCTTCTCCTCCTCCGAACTTTTTAAAAACCTGAGGAGGAAATTCGTAAAAAAGATTTTTTTTCGGTGAGATGGTTTTTAAAAAGAGTCTTACACACACACATTTACATTTTTTTTTAAAAAGTGACTTTAATCAGAGATTTGATACTATTTTCGTTTTTTTAACTCTTTTTTGCTTCTTTTTTCCTCTTTTTAGTTTTAACAGTAAATTGTGAGTTTTTATAATAATAAAGAATAAAATTTTCATTCTTAGTTTAAATAAAAGAATGAAAATAACAACGATGGAACAATGTCAATTTTGTAATAATATGTTTGGAGATAGTAAGATGTTAAAACAACATCAGAAAAAAACCAAATATTGTCTAAAAATCCAAGAAGATCAAGCCAAAGAAGACTCTGAAGCAAAAAAAAAGGAACAGTTAAGTGAATTAACTTGTCAGTTTTGCGCCAAGCAGTTCAAAACTAAATATCTGTTGCGTACTCATCAAACACACGCAAAATATTGTCTTAAGTTGCAAGAATCTCAAAATTCTGAAGAAATTATATCATCTTTAGTTACTTGTAAATTCTGTCAAAAGACTTTTTCAAGCAAAAATTTTAGCAGACACGACGCAATATGCAAGAAAAAAAATCAGGTTCTTATAGAAGAAATTGCCAGAATGAAAATTGATAAAGAAAGAGATGAGAAAGAGATATATAAAAATCTTGCAGAACGCTCACAATTTACTGCCGAACGTGCACAGGCTACTATCGAAGAAATAGCCAAACGACCAACTTATCAGAAAAACAGTACTAAAAACATTCAAAACAATCTGGTGATTTCAAATCTTACCCCTCTTGATCTGTCTCAAGCTCGTGTTGATAGTATAATCGATGAAAAGTATACAAAGAACGATTTTTATGAAGGTCAAAAAGGAGCTGCTCAGGTAATTCATAAACATATTCTTACAGATGATTCAGGAAAATCTCAAATCGTTTGTACTGATACAGAACGTGGCACATTCCATCACAAAGATCTTAATGGTGAACATGTTGTTGATTATAAGAATGCTCATTTAATAGATAGAGTGCATTTACCTCTTAAGAGAAAAGCAAGTAAATTTGCGTCAGAAGAATGTGTAAAAAATCCAACTGCTTATAAAGATATTGTTATGAATGAAAGTTCTATTAGAGAACTAGAAATAAAACCCGGTTTGTTCAATAGAACAATGGCACAACTTACAGGAAAAAAATGTGTAAGACCATTATTAGTAAAATCAGAATCAAATAGTGATTTAGCTATCACGGAAGAATGGTTAATAGAAAATGCAAAGTTCTTAACGATAGAACATATATTAAGAGGACCAGAAGGATACGCGGATTACGCATTATCTTATCCTTTAAATGATCGGCTTATAGAAGAAGATTATTTAAATCCTACATTTTTAAAATATAAGGATAAAACAGGTAATATAATAACAGATCACGGAGGAAAGATGTTGATAAAGATGTTATTTGATTCAGTAAGAGAAAGAACACATGAGTTAATAGAATCAAACGACAATGTAACATTTGAGTATTCGGATATAGAAGATTCTATTTTTCAGAAAGAGTGTATAAATATTGTTATTAGAAATATATAGAAGTTGACAAACTATAAATAAATGTGTCATAATTTATCGATCCTTGATTTCATACTCCTTCTGAATACTAACACCGCATATTTTTAGTTGGTTTTCTGTATCAAACATATCTTTAATAAAAATATTATTAAGTTTATAGTTTATAAATTTATAATATAAAATAATGAGTTGTTTGTTTAATAGTTTGAGTTATTTTATCAATGAAAACAGTTTTAAAATAAGACAAATAATATGCGACTATTTAGAGCACAATAGACCGATTATAGATGGGTTGGAAACCAAAGAAATTTTACAATATGAAAATAATAGAGGAGATTATATTGAACATATGAGAAATCCATGTACATGGGGCGGGGCAATTGAAATACAATGTGCATGCAATATATGGAATTTGAGAATATTTATATTAAATAACAGAGATACTGGAAACAGACTAATAGAATTTATACCATTATCTGGTCAATATCAAAAAACGATATGTTTATATTGGACTGGTGGTCATTACGAACCTATTAAAACTTGAACTATCAAAACGTAAGTAAGAAACGACACATTGTGAGTGTCGTTTGTTGTATACATTTAGTTGTGTTGGTCTTACAACTCCAGAAATCTTGAGTTTACTCTAATTCTTGTTTATATCTTTTTTTAATAGTACACTAATTACTTATGCGATTGCAATATAGTAGACCAAATATTTCTTTGTTTTATAAGGTCTGTATTAAACGAATACCAGTTATCTTGTTGTTGTAACTGAATCCATTTTTGATCAAGTGCCCAATACTCGTGATTATCTCCAGATAATTTATCTGGACTTATATTTTCATTACAATCTTCAAAAAGAGTTAATAACTTATCTACATATGAGTTTTTTATAATATATGCAGACGATGTAGTTGCACTATGTAATCTATCCAATGTCAATTTAGGATTATCATGCAAATCATATGTAGGAGTCGAATCTTTATTTACGGTTGCTAACATTATTACATTCCATTCGGGGTCATTTTTATTTAGAATATTAATCGCTTTTTCTATAATCTGATTAAATATTTTTGGGTCTATATTTATCTCAGCGTCATCTTCTAAAATAAGAACATTATTCCACTTATTCATCTTAATTAATTTGAGAGCAATTATATGAGATTGAACACAACCTTTATGACCGTTTTTTGGTATAAATACACCATTCACTTTGTGAACCTTTTCCATGTTCGTATTAACAGATTCTAATTCCTTTATGAGTAATTCCTTACGGTCTGGACGATTTTCCAAGTTAATATATAAAATAGCATCCAACTTGTTTATACCTTCGAAATATTCAAATTTATACCGTATTAGTAATATTATTAAAATAATTCCAATAATACTAATAACACATACAAATACATTCATTTTATTTATGTCTTTGAAAAAAAAGTAATATAAATAAAATAATGTTTACTATCTTCATATGATTTTTCTTGATATGAAGATATTCGTTTTTTCAAAAATATATTTTTTAGTAAAAATATATTTATCTTGTTTTAACACGTTTTATGATAAAAAGTATATGGTAAAGGTTACTAAAGAGATACGTATGAAGATTCTTATATTTAGAATATGTATAAAATATCCTTTTACTAGACCAGTCTAGTTAATAATTTCAATTTGAATACGAGTCTTACCGCTATTCATCGCGATTTCAATAGCTTGATTTGCAAGTTCTTTCGGAACTCGGATGACCAAAATTTCATCGGTCAACTTCTCAACTTTGTTTGTTTGACATTGTTGGTCAACAAACGGTTTAGGAAAAGGAGGTGGAGGTGGAGGTGGAGGTGGAGGTGGAGGTGGAGGTGGAGGTGGAGGTGGAGGTGGAGGTGGAGGTGGAGGTGGAGGTGGTTGCCAAAACACAGGTTGAAAAAAAGTAAGTGGAGGAGGTTGAACAAATTGCGGTTGCCAAAATGAGTGTCGCGGCTCAACTTGCTGTTGTACAAATGAGTGTTGATGCTCAAGCTCGACTTGCGGTTGAGCAACTTGATCAACAGACTTTGGAGATTGCTTGTAACGATCAAGACCAGTACGAGTAAAAAAGGTATCTTTTGTTTCGTGTGGGTGCTTGTGAGAACAAACCTTTTCCCCGTAGTTGATCAACTGGCCGTTTGACATTCGTACAAAAAGACATCTTTGCTCAAACAAACAGTTTGAGATCTTGAGTTCGTCAAGCGAGTGGGCAAAACGACAATTCTCACCGTGTCGACATTTTTCATTTTTGTCGACAGTGGTGCACATTCTGGTCTTGACAAAAGAGTTGACACCTTTTTCTTTGTCAAGAGGAACATCGTAGTACGCTTCTTTTTCATGAAGATCTTCTTGATAACTTCGGTGCCCCAACAGAATTTTGGTTGGGGTCTTTTTGGAAATATTCTTAGACTCTTGCTCGAGTCCGAACTTTGAAGTGTCTGTTGTCATGTTTGATCTAAATATTTTTTCAGATGTTTATTCAAAAAATCAATTTTTATTTACACGTACTCTTCTTGTTTAACCTATATATTCTGGTATTATTAGTTTGTCAACAATGTGTATTATTCCATTGGATGCGATAATATCTTTGTAAACAATCTTTGCGTGATCATTGATAAAAGTCTCGCCATTAAAATTTCTTACAAATAACCTATTTGGAGGGTCTTTTGTTGTAAAGTAAGACGCGCCGCTATCTTCTAATAATTCTGATGTAATTCTTTTATCAAGAGTTGATGTTCTAACTATGTGCCTCGCAAGACTAATATCCATATACTGTAAATCCTTCTCTGAAAAAGCTCCATTATGTGGGACAAATAATGTAAAATTAGATTCAGACGAATTTAAAGTATTACACATCATTGCGTTTTCTACTATATACTTAAAAAAAGAGAAATCATCAGTATTATTGATTATTCCCATTAAAGAGTCTGGATCTAGAGTTTTAGAAGTTTTACTTCTTTCAAAAAAATCAAACATATGCGTAAGATTACAGTGTTGTGAATTTGGACCTAAAGACACCATTTATGGTCTGTCAAGAATATAAATTTAGTTTTTTGTCTTAATTTATATAATTATTATATAAATTTTAAATTATACATTATTGCATTTCAGAAAGGTAAAGTACTTTGGATGTCATTCTGGATCTGCAACTCTTGTTGCTGGTACTCTTAGAGAGAAACGATTTCTTTCCTCAGCAGTCTTATCAATTGTTATAACAAGAACTCCGCACTTAGAAGATATCTTTACATTTTCTCTGTTCGTAACGCTAATAGGAATAATTATTTGTCTTTCAAATCTTCCATAGATTATCTCATTCTTCACAATAGACATTCTTTCAGCGAAAGGTCTTTTTCTTTCTCCGGTAACTATAATTCGATTATTGAAAAAATCAACATCAATAGTATCATTCTTGACACCTGGTATATTAATATATACACACACGTTAGTGCTATTTTCAACTATATCTACGGCAGGTTGCCAAATATCATTAAGATTTACACCCTGTGATTGAAGAAATTCACTTAGAGCTCCAGAAACATTAGTAGGCTGATTTCCTTCCATCAAAGCGATTCCATTTGATACTAGCTGTTGAAGTGACATTTTTATAACTTTTCATTTTCTTTTTAAGCCTCTTCTAGAAGGCTCGAAAGACGTTTAGCAAAACTATTACTAGTTTCTATTTCTAGTGGAGTTGTTGCAATTGGTACATGTTCTACAGGTACTACCTGCGAAATAGTCATTTTTTCTTTCTTTTTATTGTAAACAAAGTAATAATAAGCAATACTACCTACAATTGCTATTGCACACCCTACAAAAATAAGAACCAAATTGGTACTTTTATTTTTTTTATTTTGGTGAGGTTGGTTAGGTTGGTTAGGTTGGTTAGGTTGGTTAGGTTGGTTAGGTTGGTTAGGTTGGTTAGTTTGGTGAGGTGCAAAATGCTCCATCTGTTGGTATATACCAACTGGCTTGGGCTTAGGTGGTGGAATAGCAGACTGTATTTCTTTCTTGTCAATTACAACTTCTACTTGACACGGTTTGTCGCTCTTTAGACATAAAAAATGGTTTTGATAAACATTGTTATCTGAAATTATATTTGCAGATATTGAACCCTTGGCAAGTTTAAATTCAAGAGGTACATTGCTATCAAGTGTTTTCTGATCTACTACCAAAGCGTAAAAATCGGAATTGTCTAAACTCTTTGCAGTAAAAGTAATATCAACATTAGTTGAAGATCCATTCAAGTCTATTAATTGTTTTACAGACGACAAAGTTATAACTTTCTTTGTTGTCATTTTTCTTTACTTAATCATTCTTTTTAAACCGTTTGATACAAAATTTTATTAATGTTGATAAAACTTTACAAAATAATATTTTCAACTTTCTATATAAAGATGACTGATTGTATGACAGAAAATGTTATAAGATCGTACGAACAATTGATTGGTGCTTGGATTTTTGCTATATTTTTAATAATAATTGCTTGTGTATGCGTTTACTATTCGTTTAAACCAACGCTAAAAATGAGTTGTTATAATAATAATGAGGAGATGTTGGTTAATATAGCTTGTAGCCCGTTGAATAACAACGAAAACAGAGAAGAAGAATGTAAAAACGCTAAAAATGCATTAGATAAAAAGAAACAAATGTGTAGTGTGAAAAAACCAAAGAAATCTCTTTTATACGGAATTTTGTTGATACCAATTGCTATACTTCTAATAATGTATGCAAGATGCCGTGTTCAGATACCAATCCAAAGTAATGTTGCTAGTATGTCAAAAATACAAGTTGAAATACCTAATTTTGAAGATGGTCTTGGTTTGTTGAAAAAACACAGTTCAATTTTAGATAAAGACTAATCATTTATCTTATTTTAAAAATGAATTATAATCGAAATAAATATAGAATGAAAAAGGAAAGTATGTCTTTCAAGTGTGAAAAATGCGATAAAGAATTTAGTGAAAAAATGTATGCTAGACATTTGTTAAGAACAACCCCTTGTATTTCCGAAAAAAAATTAAAAGAGAAAAATATCATAACAATTAAATCAGAAGAAACCATTCAGACGTATGTTAAGTCGGTAGAAGATAAGTTAAATGCAATAGATCTTTTTTGTGGTTGTGGTGGTATGACTGAAGGTCTAGAAAAGGCAGGTATTAATATTATGGCAGGTATTGATTTTTGGGACAAAGCAATTGAAAATTATAGAAAAAATCACAATCATTTAGCAATATGTCAAGACTTAACAAAGTTTCCACCTGAAAAGTTCAATGAACTATATAACAAAAATAATGTACCTATTGATTTGATAGTAGGAGGACCAAGTTGTCAAAGCTTTAGTATAGCAGGAAAACGTGATTCTAACGATCCGCGTGATTCATTATTTATGGAATATGTAAAATATCTGAACTTCTTTAATCCATCTGTATTTATTATGGAAAATGTAATGGGTATGTTATCAAAGAAAACGGCAAGTGGTAAAAACGTGATAGATATTATTATGGAACAACTTAACAGAAATTACAATACTATAATTTGCAAATTATACGCAAGTGATTTTGGTGTTCCTCAAAATAGACGAAGAGTTATCATCATTGGTATCCGAAAAGACTTAAACATAATTCCAACTGAACCAAAACCTACAACATCTGGATCAAAACGCCCACCTGTTAAAACTATTTTGCTACCACGCGATCAAATAGAACCTTCTTATTTTTTATCTGAAAAAGCTCTTAATGGCATAGCTAATAAAAAAGCAAATTCAAAAGCAAAGGGTGCTGGTTTTGGAGCTCAGTATCTGGATCCAGAAAAGCCGTCGTATACTATTCCTGCAAGATACTGGAAAGATGGTTATGACGCTTTAGTAAAATATAGTGAAACCGAAGTTAGAAGATTGACAATACTTGAACTTAAACGAATACAAAGTTTTCCAGATGAATATATTTTGGATGGAAGCAAGAAAGATGTAATAATGCAGATTGGTAACGCGGTTGCGTGTAAGTTTGCTTTTCACATAGGAAAGCATATCATAGATCTGCTTGAGCAAGGCAAAAAATAAATTATACTTATATAAGTATAATTTATATTCAAAATTATGTAAATCTCTAATAGTTAGTCTTTTATCTAAAATTCTTCAAATATAAGTGGCCTCCAAAATTTTTTTGGGTTACCTCTAAAAGTAGAACGAAATCTAATCCCGTGTTCTGTTGCACCAGAATCTATAATAATATTTCCGTTTTTAATATTTTCAATAACATGGTCAAAGTCAAATGGTTTACCAAAAGATATTTTATCATAAACAGAATCTGTTTTATAACAGATAAAAAATCCTTTATCGTTAAATTTTTTGTTAATATGTGGTTTTAAATCCTCTTCCAACCATATCGCAATCAGTATATTGTCACACTTTAAAAATTCGGGCGTATCAACATCTTTTCTCTCATCTTTTGAATAAGAATAATATATACAAATATTATTATTGACAACTTTTATTATCTGTCCACAACTGTTATATAATCCATACTTTGGAAAACATTTTCCAGACCATGAATAAGCTTTTTTATCTGTATTTGTTCCAAAAAAACGAATAAACTCTTGTCGAGATATATCTGTAGACCAAATATCCGCTTTGTCAATAACATTATTGTTTTCAATACATTTTTTAGTAGGATGTTGATATAAATATTTTGATGCCACTTTATCAATAAGTGTGATTTTAAGTGAACCCTTTTTCATTTCATAACCAAAAATATCAGGTTCTTTACTAGAATTATGTTTTACACCCATACGATCTTCGAGCCAGTGACCTTCAGCACCATTATGCGTTGCTTTTAAATTTTCTGGTTTTTGACCTCTTACGTTTTCATTAAAACGTTTAAGTATTTTTTCTTTGACTTCACAACTAGTCATATTCTTGTACTCGTCAGTAATGCATTTTGCATTCACTACTGACACTTTTTGGCTTTGCACACTCTCACAAGACGTTTTCTCTTTCTTGTAACAATCTTTTTCAGTCATTTGTGTGTACTTATCCAATAAATCTTTATTCTCCTTGACAATCTTCCACCTTTTGCTGAGCTCTGCTGTGATCAACTTGCCTTCTTTACCTAGCTCCTTTTTCAACTGAGGACGCATTTCAAGGCAAAAAAAGTTGTAGGCAGACTTTCCTTTCTTTGGTGACGCTCGCTGATTAATCTTTACAATTGCGTTGAACGCTTTAATGTTCTCTTGATCGTTCCATTTGCATAACAACTCTTTTGTACTGTGTTTAACAATAAAATTTGCAACAAATTTAGTAATAGCACACTCATTAAATGATTTCATTCTTTTTTTTTATTTATTGCATACGCCTAAGAATCCAATTTTATTTCTCAAATTACAACACCAAAATTATCAGGAATAATATGAACCGAGAGACAAATGTCTCGCTTTTTCATAGGTTAAAATTGTGTCAATAATTATATATTTGTATTGGGTATAAATTTCATTTTTTTGTCTATTTCATAAATTTTTAAAGTACCAAGACTTACCATTGTAGCGTATAATTTATCATTATATTCTTTTCTGTTTCGTTGTCTGTCTTTCAATATATTAGTTAATTCTACAAAAGCCGTTTTTGTAGTATAGGCATAGTATCTTGAAGGTTTTATTCTTTTACAAAAAGCAAACAATTCTGTAAATGAACTTAGATTATGTATTAAAGATAAGTTTTCTAATATTCGTAGATCTGAATGCACACTTTTGTGTGCTGGTATAAATTCAAAGTTCTCAGTAAGTGTTTTTAATTCATCGCACTTTTCTTCAACTTCCATAAATGTTTGATTAATTTTCTCTGATGATCCAGTAATACCTGTGTTTGTTGAATCATGAAAAAAAGAACGACCATAATCTATTATTTTAACAATATATGGAGATTTAAATTTAACAACTTTATCAGATAGTCTATATTCATAATCTATGTATTTTCCTTTTACAGGTTCGTATATTAATACATTGTCCATATGTAAATCATAATGCGTAAATTCATTTGATAACGTAGCAAGAGGCATATAAAGTTGGAACAATACAAAAATTAGATGATTTAGTATAAAATATGTATTAAACGTAGTATCACTCAAATTTGTATATAAAGATTGACCATTAATATATTGTGTCATAATCGCTATTCTTATTGAATTTTCACAAATAAAACCAAATAAAGATTTTATATCAGTCCGGTCTGATAACAGTTGTTTACCTAATGTAAACTTTTTTAAATCATCTTTTTCAATTTTATCCTCGCTTTTAAATTTATTATATAACGTAATATCTGGATACAGAAACCATTCGTATGTTTCAACAAAACAAGGAAAACGTAAAGATTGTTTATTAATATATTTTCCAACTAGATATTCATACAAAAGATTATCAGCTTCTTTTTCTAGTGTAGATTTTAAAACAGTTGACGCTTTATAATCATCTTTGTTAAAATCAAGTTTAAATATAAATCCATTTTTACTCTTTTCACCAATTTGTTTTAACTCAGTTAAATAAGTGAAAGTAGCAAAATCAAAAAAACTAGTAATTTTTTTACTTTCTCTTCCAAAAGCTAAACAAACTCCAGAATCTGGACAAATACCCTTAAAAAAATTTACATGTTTAAAAGGAGTCTCTTCTAATACTTCTGCCAATTCATTTCTTGTTATATAAGAAAATTCATCATCATTAATAATCTTAAAATTTTTATCTGGATCAACACCGCCGCCGTCATCATTCCATAAGTGACTATTTATAATTTTTTTGGCAATTTCGTTTGGTATTAATGCTATCCCAGTTGAGCCACGAGCTGGACCCTCCCACATATTTCTAATTAAAACATTTGTAATTGAACATATAACTATACATTCGTCCTCAAGAGGTACATCTGTAAACATATTTTTAAACCCATCAATTCTAATACTTTTTGGTTCTACATATGTTAGTTTATTTTCAATAATAAGAGTTATAAGTTTTGGGTTAAAATTTGGTATAAATTGCATAGTTAGTCCTGATTCGTGAATTATTAAAGTACCGAGACTAAAAAGAACATTCATTTCTCTTTCTGTTACCATATCTTTTAATTGTCTATGAGCATCTTTTACATTAAATATAGACCTTTTTTCCGGATCTTGTTCATATCTTTCTTCAGTGCTGTATTCAATATCGTGATCGAAGTCCTTTGGTATTGACTTGTTTTTTTCTTCTATTGATTTTTCTTTTCCATATTCTAATTTTTGAAAGAAGGTTAACATAGTATCAGATATTGCTGACTGGTTGTGGTACTGTAAAAAAACTTTTATTCTGTATATTAGTAGCAAATCGTGGCTTATATTACGTTTACCTGTTTTAAAATGCAATTCGTCAGGATTAAAAGGAAAACCATACTCTTCACCACAAAATGTTTTTGTAGAAGAATGCATACAAGAAATTGAATTACATAAAATTTCGTTTATTTTCTCTGATGATCCATCAATACCTGTGTTTGTTGAATCATGAAAAAAAGCACGCCCGTAATCTATTATTTTAGCAATATAACGAGATTTAAATTTAACAACAGTATCGTCTTTTAGTTTATATTCGTAATCAAAATAATATCCTTTTACAGGTTCATATATCATTACATTTTCTATATGTAAATCATAATGTGTGAATTCATCTGCTAACGTAGAAAGAGGCATGTAAATTTGATACAAGACATTAAATAAATCATATTCTACAAACAATTTGTTTAATAACATTTTATCTAATGATACACCATCAATATGTTGTATCATAATAGATAAATTTTCAGAATATTTACACGCTAAACTAAAAAGTTCATGAGCTTTAACACATGGAGGCTCTCTACAACTTAGATCTTTAAATGGTGGTGGTAATGACATTAATGACCTAATACCTCTTTTAAAGTCGTTTACAATTTTTGATGGAATATCTTGACTTGAAATTAACTGTTTTTGTACTAAAGGAGAATGTATAAACAAATCATATGTTTCAATAAAACAAGGAAAACGCAAACATTGTTTGTTAATATATTGTCCAACTAAATATTCGTAAAAAAGATTACTAGCTGTTTTAGATAGTGTAGTTTTTAATACTGTTTTGGCTTTATAGCCGTCTTTTTCAAAATTAACTATTCGAATAAACGCATTAGAACCGTTACTAGAAATAAGTTTTAAATCTTTATCAGTTACGTTGTCAAAGCTAGAAAAATCAAAAAATTTAGTAATCTTTTTACTTTCTCTTCCAAAAGCTAAACAAACTCCCGAATCTGGACAAACACCCTTAAAAAAATTTACAGGTTTAAAAGGAGTCTCTTCTAATATTTCTTCCAATTCATTTGTTGTTATATAAGAAAATTCATCATTAATAATCCTAAAAATTTTAGCTGTATCAACACCACCATCATCATTCCATAACTCACTAGTTATAATTTTTTTTGCAATTTGAGTTGGTATTAATGCTAAACCACTTGTAATTGAACATACAAGTACGTTTTTACCTTCAGCGTCAAAAGATACATCTTTAAACATATCCTTAAAACCATCAATTCTAATACTTTCTGGTTCTACATGTGTTATTTTATTTGTAATAAGAGTTATTTTTTCAACACCACTCATTTGTAAGATTAAAATATTATTTTTTTTATAATAAATTAAGAATTTGAGAAAAAACGACACCTTATTGGTGTCGTTTTTCAAGTTACCTACAAACATCAAAATTACTTATGTCAACTACTAGTTATATAAGCTTATTCGATAATGTTTATCAATTTTGGCTGGAAAATAATTAGGCACTATGTGTTTTCATCACAATAACAAAGATGGAAAAGCAACATGGACACCTTCAGAAATAAATTTCATAGAACACATTCACTACCTACGCTTTTTGACTTTGCACACTCTCACAAGACGTTGTCGTCAAACCTGTCGTCCTCGCCATCAGAGTGTTGCTCTTCCCATTGCGCCGAGAAGTCTGGATCGTACTTATTCCACGAGTCGTCTTCAGACTTGTCGACGTCGCACTTGGCAACGTCCGTTTCTTTCTCGGTGATGTTGGCAGGAAAGCAGTCCCATAGCGGCAGGATGCTAGGTTGAGCATATCGACTTTTGGCAAGCTGTACGCACGTCTCGTTCAAAATGGTTAGATGTGGTGAGATTAATTTGTCATAGACGACCGACGGAACAAGGTCCAGCCAAGTCGGTGGTTCCTCTGGAAGTTGATCTGCCTTGACGAAGTGAGCCATTGTAAATGACTTCATTGTTTCTGATTTCTCTCAAAAATCAAATTTTTTTTGGCTCGTGGGTATGGTCGGTCGGTTGTCTGTGATCTGTGTAAGAAACGACACCTTGTGGGTGTCGTTGTCGTTGAGTCTTGTTACCTGTGCACACAACTTGTCACTTACTCAGTCTTTGTTGTGTTGCTTGGAGGAAAGTAAAGAATCTAGTGGCTGAATTACACTGGAAGACTATTTCTTTTTTAGTAGAAAACTATGATGTAATCTTGTTACCTGATTTCAGAGTAAGCCAAATGGTAAAAGGAAAAAAGTTAGCTCGTATAACTAAAAGATTGTTGATAATGTTCTCATTTCACAGTTTCAAAGAGAAACTAAAATATAAATGCTCTATGTACAATAAGAAACTCATTATAGTTGACGAAAGTTACACTTCTTGTACATGCGGTAGGTGTGGGAACATAAAAAGAACAAAACTTGAAGTTTATAGTTGTGATGAGTGTGGTTTAGTGATAGATAGAGATGCTACAGGATCAAGAAATATTTTTATCAAGAATAGTAGGTTACGCTGTCCTTAAGTTTAGATTTTTCTAGATTTAAAAAAACGGTCAAAAATATTGATGTATGAAGAGGCAAAAAAAGTTCTAAAGAAAACTCTTCCTGATGACATTGTAATATACATATTGAAAAAATGTTTTTACGGAGAAGGAGCAAAATATACAATATTAAAATTATTTAATAATTTTAATATTATTAGTTTTATAAAATGTTTAATTTCAGAAATGTAGAACAACAAGATGACACTAGAACCGAATCACATATAGCAAATTGGTTTTATAACATTTTTAATTTCCTAAATGTAGAACATCCAGATGATACTAGACCACTTCCACTTCCACCAAATTGGACTCGTAATTTTAACCATACCGGTAGAATCTACTACAGTAATATGTTAACAGGACATAGTCAATGGGATTTTCCTTATCCGGAAGAAGAAGAAAGTCGTCAACAATATGACGTAGTAGCAGATGAAGTTTTTCATATAGAAGCTGAGCGTCAAGCTCGTAATGAACGTACTCAAGAACGTATTCAAGCCGAACTTCAAGCTATTTTAGGATCTCAACAAGAAGATCGTGAAAATTTAGGTGAAAATTTAGCATTAATAAGTAATAATTTTAATGAATACAATATGGATGTATTGAGTTCATTAAGAAGAATGATATTACAAGATAATGAACAACCTATCAATAGATTAACCATACTAACGTATATGTCAGATTTAGAGTCATTGATTTATATATTAAGAGATAGAAACGTACATTCTGATTTAAAACATCTATGTGAAAATATTTTTGAAGAAATGTATGAAAAACTAGCCAAAGAAAATGAAATAATTAATTTTGGATATACATCTCATAATGAAAGAGATACTACATATTTAAATGAACAATTAAATAGATTAAATTCTATATATAATATGTTTATGTATACTATAAATAACGTAACGCACCCTATGTATTAATTTAATTGAAATGTCTGGATGTGATTTTGAAAATTAAACTATACTATATCAAGTTTATAAAATAAAAGATACCAAATTCTTTTATTTTTACCTCTTAATTTTGATATTAAACAAAAAAACTTTCTTTAGAACTAAAATTCAAAAAGTTCGGAGGAGGAGGAGCAAAATAAAAAAAGATAATCCAAAGGAAATTTTCTACGAATTTTTCAAATTATTTAGAGAAAACGAAAAATGTTTTTCCTCCAGCTCCTCCGACCCATTGTCAGAGAGGAACTTGGCTACGAACTTGGCGATAGCGGGATGATTGAATGACTTCATTGTTTCTGCTTTCTCTCTGAGGAGTTGGTCTCAAAAATCAAATTTTTTTTGGCTCGTGGGTATGGTCGGTCGGTTGTCTGTGATCTGTGTAAGAAACGACACCTTGTGGGTGTCGTTGTCGTCTATCACCTTTGCATACACCAAAGCTGTTAGTTACATAAGTCATTGTTTTGTAAAATGTAGTATCTAGTTACACATCATTACGACGCAGTTGACGTTCAAGTTGTTCAATCTTTATTCTTTGAGATTCAATTTCTGCCGCTTGCATCTTGATCTTTTGTTCTTGCTCTTGTTGCTTCTTGAACTCGGCAGAAAAACGATCACATATTTGTCTTAGTTCTTTTTCTGAATAGTGATACCTTCGAGCAGCCTCCTCAAAGCACTGAACTGCTTTTCCAGTATCTGGAATTCCGACTAGACCAAGATGCTTTAATATACCCATAGCAATCTTGGCGTCGCCAATAGCATATGCATCACTAAAGTGCTTGTATGCAACTACCCAATTGTAACGAGATATGTACAACTTACCCAAGTGAAAATGAATAGATGATTTGTCATCAAATCGCAAGTCCTGAGTAGTCAAGAGCTCTTCAAAAATATCTATGCTTTTCTTAGGATCTATAGACTCTAGCCATGTTGCTAACTTGAACTTGCATACAAAATCACCTAACGCAGCTCCTTTTTCTAGGAGCTGTCCTGTTTGCCAATAATCTGAGTCGTCTGCTTGCCAAAGAG
>Ga0114967_10002206_pt1 | contig 16384 bp, 13 predicted proteins | sample M_130628_MF_Meta_FD_92639 | JGI IMG/M metagenome (GOLD analysis project Ga0114967, IMG submission 92639) | Freshwater microbial communities from Lake Montjoie, Canada to study carbon cycling - M_130628_MF_MetaG | ecosystem: Environmental > Aquatic > Freshwater > Lake | place: Lake Montjoie... | reverse complement strand
AGTTTTTACAACTACCGGCTCATCGGGTTTAAATTTTGTAGCCAACATGAAGAAAGTAAGTAGCAAAAACGCTACGTCACACATGGCAGTCATGTCTATGTGCGTACTTTTTCTTGGAAGTTTGTGTGCCATTTATTTTAATTTTAAATTATGAATGATAAGTTATTAAATTTCGTAATGGTTATTCATTGGATTAACCACTAGCCATTAATCATTATTTAAAATTTGCTTTGAAACTTTGCTCTAAAGTAAATCCACTTTCATCAATACCATAAGTTACGTTATCAATGATTGTAGTGAAGAAGTTATAAGCTAACATCGCAATAAATGAAGTACCAATTCCTAACGCTGTGTTTACTAACGCCTCAGAAATACCTGCAGCTAACGCATTTGCATCAGGCGCACCTGCATTCGCCATAGCTGCGAAGGCACGAATCATTCCCATTACGGTACCAAACAAACCTAATAAAGTAGCTGCTGAAGTAATTGTTGCTAAGAATACCAAGTTTTTTTCCATCATTGGTAATTCTAACGATGTTGTTTCTTCAACTTCTTTTTTAATAGAAGCTACTTTTTGTTCTGTATCTAAAGTCGTATTAGAAGCCATTTCTTTATATGTTTTCAAACCAGCTTTCATTACATTTCCTACGCTTCCAGCTTGTTTATCACACTCAGACATAGCAGCATCAATGTTTTTTGAAGATAAATGGAATTGAACTTTTTTAATAAACTCTGCATTTCCAATTTTTCCACGTGATTTAAAAATAGTAGCAGCTCTTTCAATAACAAATGAAATCATAACAAGCATTGTTGAGATTAATATTGGTACAACCCAACCACCTTGATACATAGTTCCCATTAAATTTTTTGCTTTGTGTTTTTCTGCATCTAAAAATTGGGTACTAAATACTAAATGAAAAATGAGATGAGCAATTGCAATACAAATTACTACAATTATTAAATTCATCATCATCGTGTTTGAGCCTTTGCTTGAAGTGCTTTTTGAAGTGCTTTTTGCTGTGTTTGACACGCTAGTTTTTACGTCTGCCATAGTTTTTGTTTTTTGAGTATTAATTTATATTTTTTAAAAGAGGTTACAAAGATAATTTTATGAGTGATAAAAACAAGTTTTAGAAAAAAAAGTAATTAACATTTAACATAGAAACGTAAATGTATTAATATTGTCGTATAAAAAATTAAAAAATCATGTCAATAAGCACTATTTTGGGATTAATTTTTTTGGGACTTTGTGCTGGTGCTCTAAGTAGCCTTGTTGGTATTGGTGGAGGAATTGTAATCGTTCCAGCATTGGTAGGATTTTTTGGTTTAAGCCAACATACAGCTCAAGGAACAACATTGGCGATGTTGTCTTTTCCTGTAAGTTTAGTAGCTGCTCTCACGTATTATAAAAATGGAATGGTGGATTGGAAAATTGCATTGGTGCTTTGTGTTGGATTTATGATTGGTAGTTTTTTTGTAAGTAAATTTGCTGTTACTATCCCTACATTGACAATTAAAAAAATATTTGCAGTTTTAATGATTGTCGTTGCTATTAAGTTTTTATTTATCGATAAAAAATAATCAAACGACCTTTATGTAAGTCGTTTGTTTATAAAGATAAATGAATTCGCTTAACCTTGTTTATTGATTACAACTCTTTGTGGAGTTGGGCCATCAATACCTGCAATATCCCAAGCCTTTTTTACTAATTCTGTGCATCCAAAATAGACAGCCCAATAATCTGCTTGAACACAATATGGCTGAATTGAAAGCGTAACCATTCCATCACCTACTTTTGAAACACTGACAGCAGGTTTAGGTTCTTTTAAAACACTAGGATGCGTTAGCAATGCTTCTATAGTTACTTTCTTAGCTTCTTCAATATCTTGATCTAGTGAAATTGCCATGATAAAATCAACACGCAAACTTCCATGCGTGGTGTAATTTGTGATAATTCCTGTCGACAATGGCCCATTGGGTACAAATACGGTTTTGTTTTCTGCTGTCAATACCGTTGTACTAAAAACTCCTTGTTCTGTTACGACTCCTGTTGTGCCTTGCGCCTCAATCATATCACCCACTTTAAAAGGTTTGAAAATTAACATCATTACACCGCCGGCAAAATTTCCTAAAGTGCCATTTAATGCTGATCCAATCGCAACACCTGCACCCACCATCAATGCCCCAAAAGCAGTAGTGTCAACACCTAATACACTGGCTACCGTGATGAACATTAATATTGTCAACATCACTTTCACTAATGAAATCAAAAACGTATCTAAGGAAGGGTCGTATTTTTTTTTCTCAAATATTTTTTTCATAATTTGAATGACTTTTCCAATCATCCAATTACCAACTAAATAAATAAGAATGGCACCTATAATTTTAGGTGCATAGCTGATGGCCATATCCGTTATTTTTTGAATATAGCTTGTGGTTGTTTTTGCAATCTGTGTTGCATTTTCTGTAATTTGTAAGAGTTGCATTTTTGGTATGGTTTAATGTGAAATGCAAGTATATGAATTATCTAATGAATAGGGTGTTAAAATATTTTTTTTATGATTTCCATATTAATATCAACGAATTAATTGAATCTCATTTATGCCAATAATTTGAACTTAATAATACGAATTGCTGCGTAAAAACTGATTTTATATTTGATCATTAAAATAAAAAATGCCCTAGATTTTACAATCTAGGGCTAAAGTCACACTATAAAGAATTATTATTTTGTTTTTTTATTATATCTCTTGTCAGGAGTGCCGTCTTTTTTTAGATGTTCAGCTTGTTTAAAACGTTTGTCAGGAGTACCATCTTTTTTTAAAACAACATTAGATGGAACAGATTTTTTTATTTCTTGTTTTTTCTGTGCTGTTTCAGATTTCGTTTCTGTAACTTTTTTTTCAGTAACAACTTTTGCTTTTACAAGCTCTTTTTTTGCATCAGCTTTGGCAACTGGCTTTTGTTTTACTGCTACCTTAGTTGCAGATTGTGTTTGTTTAATTGATTGTGCATTGCTTGCAGATATTACTCCAAGAAATATGGAAACTGCGAATATGATTTTTTTCATTTTTTTTTAATTTTAATTGTAGTGTTATATGTATAGTGTGATTTTTATTTCTTTAGTAGGTATATTGTTATTCAAAAATACTCTTTTTAAATGAAGTCTAAATTATAATTTAAGTATTCTCCCTTTTATTTTGTGTTTATTTTTTGTTTGATGCAAAATTTTTAAGTTATAATCATTTGCGATAATACTAATATTTCCATCTACTTCCAACATAGCTAACTTTACGTATTCAATATCCAAAATTCCATGTTCTCTGATTGCTGCTTGTAACTCTTCATAGGTTATTTCAACTTCCTTTAAATTATGATGTTGCATTTTCCCTTCATAAATTAAAACTACAGATTTTCCTTGAATAAATTCACTGATATTTTTATGTTTATATATTATTTTTTTGAAAATAAAATTAACAGAAAATAATACCAGCGCAGCAACCAAACCACCTGTTAATGATGTACTGGGGCCAACCATTGCATTTTGAACGCTGTTGCTAATTAATAAAATAAAAACTAAATCAACCACCGAAAGTTGCGCTAATTCTTTTTTCCCAAAAAGACGAATGGCAATTACTATAAAAATATATACAGCAACTGAGCGAGCAGCAATATCTATGTAAGGAATGAAATTCATATGCTAAAATTAAATAAAATAAACGGCACTCTCTTATATTTATAATCAATAATTGAGTGAGGATATGATGAAAAAAGATTATGAACTTCTAAAGGCAACTTCATGATAAGTTTTAGTATGTTGCCCAAGAAAAATTCTTCCATAAATTCTTAAAACAGCCAATTCTAAAACAACAAAAGTTAAAGAACTTACAATTAATAAAAAACGATGGTTTAATTCAATATCTGAAAACAAAATATCTAAACCAATAAAGGTAGGCGAAATTGGAAAGCCAATTATAGTTAATGAACTTATCAGAAACAGTAGTGCATATTTTGGATGTTCAAATATATGCCCATGAAATTCATTTAGGCTTACATTATTTTCTTGTGTTTTTACTTTTTGCAAACACCATAATCCACTGATAAAAGCACCTAATGTTCCACTCAAATAAAGTAAAATTTGAGAATTTTCAAAACTATGTTGTTGAACTATTGACAACATAAAAAATACTTGACTTGTTGCAATATAAATCCAAGCTCGAATAGAAGACCTTCTTTCTGTCCATGCAATTAATATTAAAACCAATGCAATAATTGCATATAACCAAGATACAAATGCATACTTATGAATGCCTTCAATTGGATGAATGATGTAAAATATCAATCCTAAGAGCATTAAAATAATGAACGTAATTTCGGCAACTTTACTTCGTAAAAAATGGAATGATTTCCCAACTTTTTTAAACGAAATCCAAATATAGTGATGCCACATAAAATCCAAATTAAATTCTTTGATAGAGAGCATATACAAAGTATTGTATATTTTTTTAGGAAAGAAACTAAATGGTTGTTTTTTATTAGCATCATATTTGAAGAATTGTTCATGAATTAAATAACTCATTATTGAAGGTGAAACTAAAAGTTGATAGGTTCTTAAAAACGCATTTGCAGAAAAATGAATAAGTGCAAATACATGCCAACCCAATGCAACTTCTATAAACATAAGTCCTATTTGAGTAATGGAAGAATAAGCAATTTGAGTTTTTGCTGTTGGTTGCACACTTCCTATAAATGACGCAATCAACGAAGTTAAAATTCCTATGGCTATAATTACAAATTTTGCAATCATTACATTTGCCCAAATTGGGTATGTTCTGATTAATAAAAATACTCCAATATGTACAGATAATGATCCATAAAAAATAGCACTTGAAACAGTTGGTCCTTCCATTGCACGTGGCAACCAACTTGAGAATGGCAATTGAGCAGATTTTACTGCTGCCGCTTGAATAAATAGCAAGGAAATTAAAATACCTTGAATTGGATGATGATGTGTTGCATCATATAATAAAGGGGTATCACCTAAATTTAGAAATAAAATATTTGTATTGTATAAATGGTGACAAAACCAAATTGCACCAACTAATGCAACATCACCTAATCTATAAAATGATAAAACTTTTAATGAATTTCGAACAGGCAAATATCTATCTCTGTAAAATGATATTAATAAAAAAGATGTGATTCCAACGATTTCCCATCCTAAGAAAAAAGTTTCAAAATTTCCTGCTATAATTAATAAATTAATTCCAATATAAAATAATAAAAAATGGTTGTAAAAACGTTTAAAACCGCTCTCACGATGCATATAGGTTTTACTAAAGATACTAACAATAAATATTAAAATTGAAGCCACTATAGAATAAACTGCAGTAAGTTTATCATAAAATAAATCAAATCCAAAATTAAAATCATAGGATTTATAGATAGTTAATAAGTGATAATTTAATGATGGGTAACCTTGAGTTGACCAGTAGATAAATAATCCAATTGTAAACAAAATATGTAATCCTGAAGAACCAATTGCTATGCCAGAAATTAATTTTTCTTGATGATTTTTAAAGCATAAACTTAGTAAAAAACCAAGTAGCGGGAGTATAAAAAATGTTATTAATATTATTTGCATTCTATATTATTTTCAATTTGATAAATAGGTAAATTCTCGAAAGTAGCATGCGTTATATGATTGGTCATCATTTCAGGAGCTTCTTCAAAAATGTGGTGTACATTTTCTACAGCTTTGAAATCCATCGCTTCGGCATGATAATGAACAAAATGTTCATGGCGTAAATAAAAGAAATCTTTTGTCTCAGGATGTAAAGCAACTATATGAACCCATTCATTTTTATACCATTCAAACATCGCATCATTTGATTTAATGACTTTAAGTACAACTTCAGGAAAGTGTTCAACTATTACTAATAAGCGAACAGGGTCATGGGGTTCTATCATTTGCCAAGGCAAACCTGCTCTTAAATCACCATCACTGCTATTTGTAACACCAACTAATCCAACTACATTATGCGGTAATTTAGTTCCACATCCAAGTTTTAAATTATCAACACGTGAGAAATAATATTCTAAATTAATTCCACCACAAACAACTCCAATTGGTGCCATAACTTTAGCTAAATATTCACCTTCTAAGTCGGTTCTATAATCGTAAGAATTTAAAAATGCTCTTCTATCTAAATACAAACCTCTAGTTACATCTCGACGACCAATAATAGCTAACGTATTGGTTCCATGACCTAGTTCAGGACGTGGCTCAAACAAGGATACCGAACGTTCTTCTATTGCTTTTCTTATTTTTTTTATATCTTGATTCGTATTAATAGAAGCAAATCGACGAGAACGTTCTTTCGCATTTAAATCTAACGCATTTTCAAAATTTTGTTTTGATTCTAAATGTAATTTTTGATGAGATTCAGTTAAATTTTCATCATCATAGAATCCTATTAAATCGCTTGCTGTATCATGCATTCCAGCAATAAAAACTGTAGAAGAAGGAATATCAATGCCGTTAGTTTTTAATGCAGCTCGGACTTTTGGATGATTAGCCATAATTGCAAATACCCTTGCATTTACACAACCAGGACGCCCACTACAAGCTCCACAATCATGTGCTCCATGATGAGGATTATTAGCACTGCTGCTGCCATGAGAAACTACATAAACAATGTCAGAATAATTTGTAATTAATCCGATACCACGTAAAAAAGTTTCTACCCTAGTTGTCATTTCTTCAAACGTAAACCCAACTTGTAATCCATCTTCTCTATCTTCTAAACTATTATTTTCAACTGTCAATTTTCCATGTTTGTCCATGTGAGAAAATGCATCAGATATAGAAGCACTCATTTTAGGATAAAAGGTTGTTTGAAATAATTTTCCTAAAGAAAGAAATCCTAATCCTATTGTTGACACAAATCCTTTTGCTAATGTATGCGTTGTAGGAGAGAAAATAATATCTGCATGTCGGTGTGGCTTTACATTATATTCTTTTATTAAATATTTAGGTGTAACAGGTGCTGGACAAAGTTTGTCAATGAATTTTGCACCAAATTGTTTGAAATAAAATTCTACGCCAAAAAAACCTGGAGCTCCTAATGTTTCACAATTCGGTTGAACATATTCTATATGTCTTCTTATGGAACATTCACGTTCATCGATGCAAAAGATAGCTTGAAATACTGGTTTTGCTGGTTTTGTATTTGGATTTAGTCTACTGATATTTTTAGAAATTCCACTTATAACATCATCATAATAACTCCACTCAAATGCATCTTGCCATATTTTAAATACTTCATCTAATTCTGTAATATCAGTTTCAGCAAGAATATCAATTGGTTTTTCCGTAGCAGTAAATGCCAAGGGTTTCCAATTATTTCCCAGCTGCAAATCAAGCATGTCTAATTCCATTAATAATTCAAAATGAATTAAGTCTTTTAACGAAATAGGTTTTTTTATTAATAAAGCACCAGGATTATCATCTAACACAGCTACCATACCACTCCAACCACGATGGCTGAAACACATATCATATAGATATTGTTCGTAATATGCATCTTTTCCTACAATTTTTGATAAAAGATTTTCTATTGTTAGAGATGTATCTTGTAATAATTCTTTTGCTTTTTTTGTTCTAAAAAAGCTAACACCACTTTCATTTTCCAATACTCTCATTGTATCAAGAAAACTATCTTTTCCTGTTGGAAAATTCCATAAAGATATTCCTTGATCAAGGTAAGCACCTAATATTCGATAGAGTAGAGGATGCACCAATGAATCTAAATCTATTTTATAAACTCTCTTCCAATCGCTGCGAAATAATCCTACTCTTGGTTTAATATTTTCGTCATAATCTTTTAATAGAACATTTTTAGTCCATTCTTCCAAATTTGAACTTCCTTTTCTATCTTCTATTATCCTGTCAATTACTTTTTCTTTAATTCTTTTTAATTTAAAAAGTTGTCGATAATCCTGTAATTGTAATGTGACTTTGTAACCAAATATTTTTGAAGCTCTAAAAATACCTTCATAAAATTTCTCACCCTGAAAAGCATGAAGTGTATTGTGATGCACAAAATCTTTCAAAGTCATTTGACTTGGCAGATAATGTTTAACGTTATGCAATGTATGGTTTAAATTAAAACCATCATGATGTTTTTTTTCCATACTTATTTTTTCTTAGGTTTATAAAAATTTACAGTCGAACTTAATCCCAATTGAAGCGTATTATTATTTTCTATTTTTACTCCATCTCCTTTTAAAATTGCTTGATACATATAACCAACTTCTAATCTACCAATTTTAGGAACCTTATAACCTAAAGCAACATATGCTCTGTTTTGGTCAAATAAATTTGCACCAACTTTTTTACCAAAGCTTATAAAAAACTCATCATATGCAGAAATATATAACGATTTGTCATTAATTGTTTTTCCTTTAAATGGAATTGAAATTCTGTTTAAAGAACGAAAACGATTTGTATAAACGGCATCTCCAGGTTCAAAAACTGCACTAGATGCATTTAAAACAGGTACTTTAGACAAACGTTGTTCCAATCTAAATCGACTTGTCCATTCAAAAATTCCATATTGATTTTTGATTTGTAATTGTTCCCAAAATCTATTTTCAGGATATTTTACTTTTACAGGAAATGCACCATAAGGAAAAGTTTCTACAAAACAATAACCAATTGTTGCCATTATTTGGTTGTTGATATGATAGTTTAGTCCAGTTCTTAAAAGTAATTGTTGAGGATTGCTTACTACATCATTTCTACGAAGTTGTGCTTCTAAATGTATACCAAATTTATTGCTAAATTTATGATCGCCAAAATACATAAACCAAGCATTCTCGTTTTTAGTTTGTAAATGTAGGGGTGATGTTTGAGCCTTTACTGTAGCAATAGTTACTACTAAAATTATTGTTATTATTATCTGTTTCATTTATTTAATTTTCGTGTAGCTAAATTATGATTAGATAGAGTTTTATGATTATCAAATCCAATGATTGAAAATTGACCTCCTTCAGCAATATAATCATGTTCAAAATGATGAAGGTTTTCCATAACAGAATGGTCAACTAATTTAGTTTTGCTTAAATCAACAACCACATTCATCCCTTGAGGAATCGCTTCTAATTTTCCCTTTAATCCAAGATAATTTGTAAATATAGCTGCTTTATCTACTTCAACTAAATAGCGTTTATCATCATCAAATGAAACACTTGCTGAAGATTTGAAAAACGATGTTATTGGAGCCCCATTGATTATATGAATAATCATTTTTAATAACATACCGGCTGCAATACCAACTAATAAATCTTCAAATAAAGTAAAGAATATAGTTACTAAAAAGATTGCTAATTGTTCTTTGCCAATTTTAAAAATATGAATAAATTCTTTTGGATGAGCTAATTTAATACCTACAGAAATTAACATGGCAGCTAATGCAGTATTGGGAATTAATTCTATTAAATGAACAGCTAACAAGACAAAAATTAATAAAAACAAACCATGAAAAAAATTTGCCCATCTTGTTTTACCACCATTTGCAACATTAGCAGAACTTCTAGCTACTTCAGATATCATAGGTAAGCCACCTAAAATTGAAGCAAAAGCGTTTCCAATTCCTACAGCAATTAAATCTCTGTTTGCATTTGATTTTCGTTTGTAAGGATCCATCATATCCAATGCTTTAACAGTAAGCAAAGACTCTAAAGAGCCTACCAAAGCAAACATGATTACATATTTTATAAATATGCCCAATGTATGCCAACCTGAAAAATCAATATTCACTTTTATATTTTCTAATAAATTTCCAATATGTACCAAGGCATAAGTTGGTTCTGTTGTTTGAAAATTCATCATTAGTTCTGCTGGAATAGCAATGATTAAAACGATTAAAGCAGCAGGCAATTTGCTAATAAATGGAATTTTTATTTTATTCCAAAATAACATAATAGCCAAACTAAAAGCTCCAATTACAGTTGCTCTTGGGTCTAAATGCATGAAAAAATTTGGAATATTTGCTATTAACTGAAAAGGTGTTTTTCCTTTTGTCATACTAGGATCTACATCTAAAAGAACTGGAATTTGTTTTAAAATTATTATAATCCCGATGGCCGCTAGCATTCCATGTACAGCAGACAATGGAAAGATGTCAACCAATTTACCTAGTTTAAAAACACCAAAAAGTATTTGAATAATACTAGCAGCAAAAATAGCCCCTAGTGTCAAATGCCAACCTTCAACTCCACCTCCAAAATCAGCTACAGCGCCTACTAAAATTACTATTAAACCTGCAGCAGGTCCTTTAATAGTAAGCCGAGATCCAGCAAAAAAACTTACAACAATACCACCAATTATTGCAGAAATTAATCCCATTAATGGTGGAAAATCAGATGCCTTTGCAATGCCTAAACTAAGAGGTAATGCTAATAAAAATACGATAAAACCAGAGATTGAATCGTTTGAGATATTTTCTTTAAATCCTTTGAACCCATCATTAGGCACAATAGATATTTTTTTATTTTCCATGAAATAAATAATTAAATTGTAATAAAATTGTTTTGATAAATACAATTGCATAATTCTTTTATGCAATAAATAATATTTACATGCGTGTTAGAAACATGTAAATAGAGACTTTTAAGTCTTAAGCAATTAAATTATAATCTAATTTCAGGGAACAGAAGAGAATGTATCTTCTTACTTTATTTAATAATAAATGGGAATTATTTTTATACCATTTTTTCGGGTTACTATCTTTTTCAACAAATGAAAAATTGTTTTGTTCACTTCTGTAATTATGCAAATACAAAAAATGATCATCTTCATTATCTAATTCTTCATCTAAAATATAGTCATTGCTTTCATCATCATTTTCAATACTTTCAGAATAATTGAAAATATCAGACTTTTGAGAAGATTTTAAAATTGTTTTTTGATGAAAATTACTAGAACCTACAAATGCAAGAATGTTTTTTTGTCCAGAGAATATTACACTCACTGTAAGAATAAATGACAAAAAATATTTATTGAACTGCATTTTCTATTAGACCAAATGCAAACTTAAATTTTATTTTTTGTAATTACTTGCTTCTTTATTTAAAGTAGTGTTAAAAGTTCAGAAATAGAAAAAAAGTAAATTCAATACTCTTAATTCAAAAATCGTAATTCTTTTGTACTTTCGCAACTCTTAAAAAACTACAATTTTATGTTTAATAATCTTTCAGAACGTTTAGACAGTGCCTTTAAATTATTAAAAGGGGAAGGTCAGATATCCGAAATTAATATTGCCACCACCATAAAAGAAATTCGTCGCGCATTGGTAGATGCCGATGTAAATTATTCAATAGCTAAAGAATTTACAGATAAAGTAAAAGAAAAAGCAATTGGAGAAAGAGTTATTACCTCTGTAACACCTGGTCAATTAATGGTAAAAATCGTTAAAGATGGTTTGGTTGACTTGATGGGAGGAACAGAATCTGAAATTGATTTAACAGGAAATCCAACCGTTATTTTAATTGCTGGTTTGCAAGGTTCGGGTAAAACGACCTTTTCAGGCAAACTCGCCAAGTTTTTAAAAGATAAGAAAAAGAAAAAACCATTATTAGTAGCCGCTGATATTTATAGACCGGCTGCTATGGAGCAATTGCGAGTTTTATCTGAGCAAATAGGGGTTCCAGTTCATTTAGAATTAGAAAACAAAAATGCCGTTGAGATTGCAAAAAATGCAGTAGAATTTGCAAAAGCAAACGGACACAATGTTGTGATAATTGATACTGCTGGTCGTTTAGCAATTGATGAACAAATGATGAATGAGGTAGCTGATGTAAAATCTGCCGTTCATCCAAATGAGATTTTATTTGTTGTTGATTCAATGACTGGTCAGGATGCTGTGAACACAGCAAAAGCTTTCAATGAACGATTGGATTTTACCGGAGTTGTTTTGACGAAATTAGATGGTGATACAAGAGGCGGTGCTGCTTTAACGATAAAATATACCGTTAAAAAACCGATCAAATTTGTGAGCATGGGTGAAAAACTCGACACTTTGGATGTTTTTTACCCAGAACGTATGGCGCAACGTATATTAGGGATGGGGGATATCACAACCCTTGTTGAAAGAGCACAACAACAATTTGATGAAGTAGAAAGTAAAAAATTAGAAAAGAAAATCCGTGCCAATAAATTTGATTTTGATGATTTTAAAAATCAATTGCAACAAATTAAACGCATGGGTAATATCAAAGATTTATTAGGCATGATTCCAGGAATTGGTAAAGCTATTAAAGATATTGAAATTAGCGACGATGCATTTAAAGGCATTGAAGCTATGATTGGTTCTATGACGCCACAAGAACGGAAAAATCCTGAAATTATTGACGTAAAAAGACGCTCAAGAATTGCTATTGGTAGTGGTAAAAAAATAGAAGATGTAAATGCTTTCATGAAACAATTTGATCAAATGAAAGACATGATGAAAATGATGAATAAAATGGGTGGCATGGGAATGAAAATGCCTGGAATGAGATAAAGAAAGTTGACGGATGTCAGATGACAGATGTCAGTTTTAATTAATTAATAAACTAAAAAAAAAAAGCCTGACATTCGAAATCAAGCACCTGGCATCTTTTAAATGGACATTTTAGAAATATACACCGATGGTGCTTCTCGAGGTAATCCTGGGAGAGGAGGATATGGTATCGTTTTAAAATGGAATGAAAATAGAAGAGAAATTTCTGCAGGTTATCGAAAAACAACCAATAACCGAATGGAACTCCTCGCAGTTATCGTTGCTATTGAAACTTTGACACGAGAAGGTTTAAACATAAAAATTTATACCGATAGTAAATATGTAGTGGATGCAGTAGAGAAAAAATGGGTTTTTGGTTGGGTTAAAAAACAGTTTAAAGACAAGAAAAACAAGGACCTTTGGCTGAGATTTTTAGGTTTGTATAAAAAACATAGCATACAATTTATTTGGGTTAAAGGGCATGCATCCAACAAAGAAAACAATCGTTGCGATGAATTAGCAACACAGGCTGCCGATAATGGAAACTTATTAGTTGATACTTGGTACGAAGAAATAGGAAGCAAAGAATTATTAGAGTAACCATTTGTGTTTTTCAAGCGATTGAGAGTTGTAATTAATGGTTTATTTTATTACTTTTATAGCCTTAAATTAATTCAATGTATAAACTTTTTACATTTCTTTTAGTAATCATATTTACAACAACTGTTGCTCAAAAAAAACAAATTTCTTTAGAAGACATCTGGAAAACAAATACCTTTAGACAAGAAGGTGTAGCTGGTTTTCGTTCGATGAATGATGGCAAACATTACTCAGAAATAAATGATCAAGGTCAATTGCAAAAAGTACGATTTGCTGATGGAAAAGTTGAAAGTATAATTGCTAATTTCAAAACCTTAGTTTATGAAAATGAATCGTTGAAAATTGATGATTATGAATTCAATGCTGATGAAACAAAATTAATTTTACAAACCCAAAGTGAGGCAATTTATCGTCACTCTATTTTACATAAAATTTATATTTATGATATCGCTTCAAAAGAAATTAAATTATTAAATGAACAAAAAGTTTTGCATGCTTCTTTCTCTCCTAAAAGCGATAAAGTTGCTTATGTACTTGATAATAATTTGTATTATTTAGATATCACAAGTAATCAAACAGAACAAGTAACATATGATGGAGAATACAACATCATTAATGGAAACTGCGACTGGGTTTATGAAGAAGAATTTGGTTTTACAAAAGCCTTTGAATGGAGTAAAGATGGTGATTACATTGCTTATTATCACTTTAACCAAACTGCAGTTCCTGAATTTAATTTTACTATTTATGACAAATTGTATCCTACAGATTATAAATTTAAATACCCAAAAGCAGGCGAAAAAAATTCAATTGTAGATATCAATATTTATCATTTAGCAAACAAAAAAACAACGCCTTGTGATTTAGGTGACAATAAAGATATTTATATTCCTCGTATTAAAATTAATCCGACAAACAATGCATTGGTCATTTTCAAATTAAATCGTTTGCAAAATAAATTTGAAATTTTAGAAGCAAATATTGATAATGGAAATACGAAAGTAATTTATGAAGAAAGCAATAAATATTATGTTGCCATAAACGATGATATTCAATTTTTAAATAATAAAAATGGATTCATTTATACATCAGAAAAAAACGGTTTCAATCACATTTATGTACACGACATTGACAACAATTCATCTTTTCAAATAACAAAAGGCAATTGGGATGTAGCAGAAATTTATGGTGTAGATGAAGCTAACAATACTATTTATTATTTAAGTGCAGAAAAATCTCCAATGGAGCGCCATGTTTATTCGATTGAAATGAATGGTGAGAATAAAATTCTATTAACTCCATATAAAGGGTGGCATACAGCAGAATTTAGTAAAGGCTTTGAGTATTTCATGGAAAAATATTCTTACATCAATACACCTCCAACTTATGGCATTCACAATAAAAAAGGAGAGTTGGTTCGTATGTTAAAAGACAATGCAGCATTGGTTTCTAAAATGAAAGAATATGATTTGTCGAAATTAGAATTGATCCAAGTACCCAATAATGAAGGAACTTTATTAAACGGTTGGATAATTAAACCATCAAATTTTTCTTCATCAAAAAAATATCCATTATTGATGTTTCAATACTCTGGCCCAGGATCACAACAAGTAATGAATTCATTTGGAGGTCGTGATTTTTGGTGGTATCAAATGTTAGCACAAAAAGGGTATATCATAGTATGTGTTGATGGTACAGGAACTGGTTTTAGAGGAGAAGAATTTAAAAAGAAAACTTATTTGCAATTAGGGAAATATGAGAGTGATGATCAAATTGCAGTCGCTAAATATTTTGCAAAACAAAAATACATCGATGCTTCGAGAATTGGTATTTGGGGATGGAGTTTTGGAGGTTATATGAGTAGCATTTGTATTTTAAAAGGAGCGGATGTTTTTAAAACTGCCATTGCCGTTGCTCCAGTTACAAACTGGAGGTACTACGACAATATTTACACAGAACGTTATATGCAAACTCCTCAAACCAATGCAAAAGGTTATGACGAAAATTCTCCCGTAAACATGGTTAATAATTTAAAAGGAAATTATTTAATCATTCATGGCACAGCTGATGACAATGTACATTTTCAAAATGCTGTGATGATGGTTGATGAACTAATTAAAGCCAATAAAGATTTTGACAGCGAATATTATCCAAATAAAAATCATGGAATTGGAGGAGGCAATACTCGTCTTCAATTATATAGAAAACTGACTCATTTTATTTTAGAAAAATTGTAAAATCAGTATCTGTTCCTTCTAATAATTAATTTAATTAGAGACAAGAAATTATACAGGTTTATTACTACCTCCTTTTTTACCAAACCATTTTTTCTTAGGTTTTGGATTTCCACTTTCCTGCGCTCTAATCTGATTTTTGAGTTGATGAGGGGTTTTTGTAGGCGTTTTAGCAAACAAATCAGTCATTGGATATGGATTGTCTTCAATCACTTCAATTTGTTTACCAATTAATTTTTCAATTAATTTCCAATCACTTTTTTCCTCCGCATCACAAAATGAAAATGCAGTACCATTAGATCCCGCACGACCTGTTCGACCAATTCGATGAACATAGGTTTCTGAAACATTTGGAATATCATAATTGATTACAAATTGCAAATCATCCACGTCAATTCCTCTTGCAGCAATATCGGTAGCAACCAAAACTCTTGTTGTTTGAGCTTTGAAATTACTCAATGCACGTTGACGAGCATTTTGCGCTTTATTACCATGTATGGCTTCCGCTTTGATATTATTTTTTTCTAAAACTTTTACAATTTTATCTGCACCATGTTTGGTTCGTGTGAAAACCAAGACCGTTTTAATATTTTCATTTTTTAATAAATGAAGCAAAAGACCATTTTTATTAAATTTATCAACATAATATAAGTATTGCTGAATGGTATCAGCTGTAGAAGAAACAGGTGTAACTTCTACTTTTTGTGGTTCATGTAAAATAGAATTGGCTAACGTAACAATCTCGGGTGGCATAGTTGCAGAAAAAAACAACGATTGTTTTTGCTTAGGTAATAAAACCAATAATTTTTTAATATCGTGAATGAAGCCCATATCTAACATTCTATCAGCTTCATCTAATACAAATAATTCAACATCTTTTAGTGATATAAATCCTTGTTGAATTAAATCCAATAAGCGACCTGGAGTTGCCACTAAAATATCAACGCCTTTTCTTAAAGCATCTGTTTGTGGCCCCTGGCCAACTCCACCAAATATTACGGTTGT
>Ga0114967_10002205_pt1 | contig 16389 bp, 16 predicted proteins | sample M_130628_MF_Meta_FD_92639 | JGI IMG/M metagenome (GOLD analysis project Ga0114967, IMG submission 92639) | Freshwater microbial communities from Lake Montjoie, Canada to study carbon cycling - M_130628_MF_MetaG | ecosystem: Environmental > Aquatic > Freshwater > Lake | place: Lake Montjoie... | reverse complement strand
GATTGGGCAGATTGATGAAACTATTGCTGCTGGCCCTACTCATAACGAGCAAACAACGGTAATTCCCGCACGAACCGCCCCTGTCTCGGCAGCAATTGCACGTTGTCGCGCCAAATAATTACTTCGTATACCGTTACCTATTATGAGTAACCCACAAACTTGGCTAACCCAAGAAGCCGCTGATCGTTTGCACGGCGAACTCGCACATCTCGAAACAGTTGGTCGCAAAGAAATCACCGCCAAGATCGAAGCAGCTCGCGCCGAAGGTGATTTAAAAGAGAATGGTGGTTATCACGCAGCGCGCGATGAACAAGGAAAGATGGAAGCGCGCATCCGCCAGTTAAAGCAGATGCTGGATAACGCGCACATCGGAACTCCCCCAGCATCTGCCGATGGAGTAGTTGGACCCGGAATGGTGATCACTGCGATTATCGCTGGGGATGAAGAAAAATTCTTACTTGGTTCACGTGAAATTGCATCAGGTGACTTAAGTGTTTACAGCGAAAAATCTCCACTTGGTGCTGCCGTGATGGGCGCAAAGATTGGTGACACAGTTTCTTATACTGCGCCAAACGGTAAAGAGATTAAAGTAGAAATTAAAGAAGCCACAAATTATTAATTTAATCTAAGGAATTTGTTTTAAGAATTCTATTGTCCTGTCCCAACTTAATTCAGCCGCGTCCTTTTTAAAGACTTCTGGTCGATCATCATTAAAGAAGGCATGGAGAGTATTTGGATAGTCAAAGGCCTCCACAAATCCTCCCGCAGCGTTGATACTTGAAATCGCTTCTACAATTGAATCAGCTTTCGACGTGCCATCGCCTTCGCTGCAATGCATCTGCACTCTTTTTGATTTCATATTCTCCCAGTGCGGGCTATGTCGCTCCCAAGATTGCCCTGGGTAATAACCAACAGCAGTTGAAATCTCATCACAAATAGTTGCACTCCATATAGCCAGCGCACCGCCCATGCAAAAACCCAGTGTTCCAACTGATTCCGAATCAACTTCAGTTAACTCTAATAAATATTTTGCGGCTGCAGTTAACTCTTGGGCTGCTTCATCAAGTTTTAACTCCATTAGCAACTTCCGAGCGGTATCAGGTTCTTTCGCTACTTGACCGTGATAGAGATCCGGTGCATAGGCAACATAACCTTGCGATGCAAGGCGATCCACAACATCCTTAATGTGAGGGACAAGGCCCCACCATTCCTGGATGACAATTACTGGCTTAGCGCCCGCTTTTTTAGGGAGAGCTAAGTATCCGGAACCAGCGATTCCATTAAAATTGAACTCAATATCTTTACCCATTGTGACTTCTCCCTTTAATCCGACGAAGACTTCTTAGGCAATAGTTTGGAAGTTAGCGCGGCAATACCTAATAACAATACGCCTGATGCTCCGAATACTCCAGAGGTTCCTAAGGCTAAAGCTGTCAGCCCTACAGTGGCAGGGATAGCCGCTTGCCCAATTCTATTTGCACTTAATCGCAATGCCAGCCAAGTATTTGCAGTTGCAGGTGGCACTGACAAAATTATCATTGTCATGGTGAGAGGCTGACCAATCCCAATTGTAAATCCAAAGAGAATTACCAGAATTCCAAGAATGGCAATTGGTGAATCAATGGCAATAGCTACCATAAAAATTCCAGCCAGCATTGTTGAGGTTACGATTAATTGTTTTCGACCATACATTCTTGAAAGCTTGCCAAGATAAAACCTTGAAGTCATAGATGAAAGTGCTCGCAGACTAAGGAGTACCCCGATGATTGATGCAGAAATTCCTCTTTCAACGCCTAAAACTGGTAGATATATCGTAATAACATCAACCGTACCAATCACAATTAAGCTTACTAGCATCGCTGTTGCTAATATCGGTTTTGAGTCATTATCAACATTTTTTAAACTTTGGATTAATTTCTCTTGCGGCTTAGATTTGAGAATTTTATTGGTATCAAAATCTCGTAAAAGGGGGAGTGTTAATAGTAAAAGTATGATTGTGCTTATCAAATATAAAAAGAAGAGCATCTGCGTATCAGGAATTAAATTGCTTCCACCAGCGACCAGCAATAAAGCCGGCCCGATTGACTGCCCGATTGAGCCCGCAAATGTGTACAGTCCAAATGCATTGTCCAAATCTGATTTCCCAAGGGCGGCGATTTGACTCTGTTGGCCCACGACAAGCGCGACGTGGCCTAGTCCTAGTGCAAGAATCCAGACCTGTAGCCAAATAATTGAATTTGAGAGAGATAAGAGACCGATTCCGACCAAAATCATCAGGATTGAGCCGCTTAGTAAAACTTTTGAATTGTGGCCATTGTCCGATGCTCTGCCCACAAATACTGAGAGTAGAAGTGGAAGTATTGAAAAGCTGATTGCCATTGCTCCGATATAGGCAGGATTAATATCAAGCTCTATTGCTTTGTAGATTGCAGCCGGGCGGGCGATATACGAAGAAATTTGTAGAAATACTGCGTGAGAAAGTAAAACATTATATTTTGAAAATATCTTAGATCTCATTAATGATCAGAACTCACGGGTTGAAACCCTAAGACGCGGCATGTTCCCCAGCAACTCGTCCATATACAGAACCTGCCATTAAGCCACCGCCGGAAGGTGATGTGTAATAAAAAATTCCTCCTAGCATTTCTCCAGCAGCGTATAAACCAGCTATTGGTTTTTCATCACTGCTTAGGACTCTTGCAGACTCGTCAACACGGACACCTCCAAATGTAAAAGTTAATCCTGCAGTCACAGTAAATCCATAAAATGGTGCCTGAGTAATCGGGCTAGCCCAATTTGATTTTGGTGGATTTAGATTACTTGTACCCTTACCGTCTAAAGCATTTGGATCAAATACTTGCTTTGAATCTAGAGATGAATTGTAATTATTAATCGTAATCTGCAAAGCTTTTCCATCGATTCCTAGCTTTTCACCCAATTCTTCAACTGAGTTCGCAACAACTTTTGAGACCATTCTTCCGCTGTAGTTAGGGTCCAGAAAATCCAGTACCTGCGAATCAAATATTTGGTATGCAATTGAGCCGGGTTGGGAAATTATGTTGCTTCCAAACTTTCCGTAAGTGTTATAGCCGAAATCCAATCCCTCATCTAAAAATCTCTCTGCCTTCCTGTTCACCAGAATCCCTAGTGGGGTTGAATTTCTTGAAAACTCATTTCCGCTATTTCGGTCTCCACTTTTAGGCGTGGTTGCATCCCAACAAACCGCGTGAGCGCCGCTCCAATGGCCAAAAGATTGTGCTCCAAATTGAAGAGCCATGTCGATTCCATCTCCAGTGTTGGAAGGAGTACCGCGCACTTTGGCAAGATCCCATCCTGGACCAAGGAATCTTGCTCTCTTCTCTGCGCTAGCGCCAAAACCTCCGGATGCAAGGATCACCGACTTTGAATTCAATTCGATTGATTCGCCATTTGATTTCAAGGCGCGAATTCCACTTACTTTATGTCCGGCCTCACCCAGCAAAGCAATAGCGCGGGTTTCATAGATAAATCGAACACCGCTCGATTCTGCAGCATCAACAAGCTTTTCTATTAACCCAGCGCCACCACCAGAGACCGCGATATTTCCGCCACTGACTTGGTATCGGCCCTTTACCTTTACATTTTGGCGTCCAAAGGTCCAATTAAATCTAACACCTTTTTCATGCATCCACTTGATAGTTTCTCTTGACCTATTTACCATCAAAAGCGTTAAGGCCGGGTCTGCTCGATACTCAGTTAGCTCAGCAATTTCATCATAATAATGCGAAGTTGTGTAAGGAATTACATCGAAATCTTGCTTTCCATCTGTTGCAAGTTCTGGCAAGGCTTCACCTAAGTCCTGTGACGAATTAAATGTAAATCTCATCCAGCCACCTGAGAAATAAGAATTTCCTCCTTGCTGTTGCTTTGGCGACCTCTCGACTACAAGAACATCGGCTCCCTTTTCGCGAGCAGCTATCGCTGCACATAGAGCGGCATTTCCGCAGCCGACGATGATTACATCTGCATCGAATTTAGTCACTTACCACTCCTCAAGTTAAAGATCTCTTTAATTGCTCAGTTGCGAGCTATATCGTTAGGAGGAGACGTTGTTACGATAAAAACCAAATCTTCATCTCCGGTATTTTCCACGGAGTGTTTTACCCCTGGTGGAACGAACATTGTGAAACCTTTAGTAACAATGAATCTTTCGTCGCCATAAGTCGCAATAGCTGTTCCAGAGATGAAATAGAATATTTGCTCTGCAACTTCGTGTACATGTTCTGCGACTAGCCCCTTAATGGGATATCGCGAAATTCGGAAATCGAAATACTTACTTCCTTGAAATTCCTCATTGACTAGGAATTTAGAAAAACCTCCGAAGTGACCAGGTGGTTCATTCCAAGGAAGTTCCCTACTGTCTACGACGCCCATTTTTTCTCCTTATGATCTCTAAAAGCCTACAAAATACCGACGGATGGACCTAGCTTGAAACCAATGAACTTCCATTCAGTCATTTCTTCAATCGCGTACTGAACACCTTCACGGCCAATGCCGCTATATTTCATGCCGCCGAATGGATAGTTATCCTGTCTGTATCGTGAGGAATCATTGATCCATACAGCTCCAGCATCTATATCTTTTCCAAATCTAAATGCTGCCTTTAAATCGTTAGTGAAGACGCCAGCTTGAAGACCAAAAATTGAGGAATTGACTCGGTCAATTACATCATCATCTTCGGTAAAAGTTTGAAGTACAGCAATTGGTGAGAAAGCTTCGCTATTTGCAAGTGTTACGGAATCAGGAACATCAGAGAGCAAGGTTGGCTTAATAGTTCTTTGAAACGATACACCGCCCATTAAAACCTTTGCTCCTGCCGATTTAGCTTCTTCAATCCATCCCAATACTCGCTCGGCTTGAACTTGAGAAACCATTGGTCCAATTTCGACAGCTGGATCCATTGGGTCCCCTATTTTCATTGCTTCTGCTGCAATTATAAATTCTCTAACAAAATCATCTTTAATTGATTCGTGAACAAAGATACGTTGTGCAGAGATGCAAGCCTGGCCAGATGAGAGATAAGAAGAAGTGGCAAGCGTTTTAGCTGCAGCTTTAACATCAGCGTCGGCTCGAACCACATTTGCAGAACTTGAGCCGAGTTCGAGAACTACCTTCTTTATTCCGGCGGCTTTTATAACAGCTAAACCTGCAGGAACACCACCTGTAATGCTCACCATACGCACGCGTTCATCGCGTACTAATGGCTCAATAGCTTCATCAACTTCCCCGATAACCACATTGATTGCACCATCAGGCAATCCCGCGCGCTTAAAAGCAGCAGCAAGCCAAAGTGCAGAGAGTGGAGTTTGATCTGAAGGCTTGATTATTACTGCATTTCCTGCAGCAATTGCCGGTCCCACTTTGTTAACCGTCAGGTTCACGGGAGAATTAGATGGCACTATTGCGACGATAATTCCAACTGGAACCTTAATAGCCATTCCAGTTCGATTCACGCCACTTTCGACTATATCCATTGGGGGAACTTGTCCTTGTTGCACCATTGCATAATCTGCCGCTAGATCTAAGAGGGTTGAAGCTCGGCCAATCTCTCGCGTGACATCGCGAATCGGCTTACCTGCTTCAGCCACAACAATCTCGATCAGCTCCTTGGAGCCTTTTCTGATCTCTTCTGCGGTGCGACGCAATATCCCAGCCCTTTCGAAAGTTGGCATATTGCGAAGGTGATTTTTAAAAGTAGCTTGCGCGCTGACAATCGCATCTTCTGCATCTTGGCGCGAAGCCATCTCCATTACTGCAAGAGTTAAACCGTTGTATGGGTTTACAACGTCATATTTCTTGCCGCTCTTACCTGGACGCTCGACGCCATCAATCCAAATTCCACGAGTAGGAACTATGCCAGCCATTTAAATACCTCTCTTATTCGACTGCAGGAAGTGGGTATCCACCACGAGCAGTCATTGGTACATACGTGTCGCGTCTGACTTCTACATCTAGAAGATAAGGGCCCTTTGCAGCCATTGCTCTCTCGAGCGCAGCTGGCAAATCCTTTACTGATTTCACTTTCTCAGCTTTTAAGCCGCAGGCATTTGCAATGGCAGAGAAATCAAGTTCATATGAAGAGCCATCTGCGAGTTTAAATCGTGTGAAGAAGTCTTGATTTGGCCCAAATCTTTTTGCCTGCGGTCCGTCAACGGATGCCCAGGCAAAGTCATTTGCCACGATGTAAACAACTGGAAGATTTAACTCAACAATTGTTGGGTAGATATGCAAACTCATCGACATTGAACCATCGCCAGTGATTACTGCTACTTTTTTACCGGGAGCAGCAAGAGACGCTCCAGCAACTCCGCATGGACCAAAGCCCATAGATGCTCCACCTAGTGAAGTTATAAATGTATCTGGAGCATAAGTTGGGAATTGTTGAATAATCCACTTTTGCGAATTTCCAACGTCGGTCATCATAATTCCATCTTTAGGAAGCGCCTTACGAATTTCTTGAGTTAGGCGGCCTGGTTCGATTGGATCTGAATCTGGGTTGAAGCAGTCCTCAACTTCTTTAACCCAAGAAGTGCGAACTTCATTGATGGATGCCCACCACTCTTTATATTCAGATGGCTTATGACCTGAAATCTTGACGTGCTCTAGAAGATCTTCAGCCACTGCGGCAACATCTCCAACGATGCCAATTTCTACTGGATAGTGTCTTGCAATTTCAACAGGATCAATATCAACTTGAATTAGCTTTGTTTGAGGTATTGAAAATACAGCGCCATCGGTATATCCAGCGGTGTCTGTCTCTGAGAATCTAGTTCCCATCGCAAGTATTACATCTGCACTCCGCAAAGCGTGATTTGCGGTTGTGGTACCGACCCATCCGCTTACACCTAGATACAATTTATTTGAATCCGGGACTACACCTTTACCCATAGAGGTTGTAACAATTGGGATATTAAGTGATTCGGCAAGGGCGATAATTTGCTTGCTCGCCTTTCCGCGGTTAGTTCCTCCGCCTGCAAGTAGAACTGGTCGCTTAGCTGTCGAAATTAACGCAAAGGCGCTCTTAGTTGCAGCGGCATCGCCACGAGTGCGCGAGTTTGGAACGAAATCGAAAACATTTTCAGGAAACTCGACTTCTGCTAATTCAGTGAAGGCCTCTTGCGTAATATCAATATGCACAGGTCCTGGACGTCCGCTGACAGACTCTTTATAAGCCTTCAGGAATACTTCAAGCAATTTTTCAGGCTTATTTACTGTCCAAGAACGCTTAACGCTTCCTCGGAAAATATCTGCAGTACCTGCATCACGGGAGTGCACCAATTCCTGGAAAGCTCCTCGGCCTTGGGTCTTTGTCCAAGCATCCCCAGTAATAACAATCATTGCCGAAGAATCGAGCATTGCGCTCATTACGCCTGTGAGGGTATTGGCAGCACCAACACTGTTGTGGGCAAGAACAACTATTGGTTTGTGCTTGATTCTAAAATAGGCATCTGCCATGTAGCCAGAAGTTTCTTCATTTCGAACCATAATCGCAGTAATACGATCTTTACGTTGGCGAAGTGCGTCAAGGAGGTCAAGAACTGTGTGGCCAGGTACGCCGATTACATATTCAACGCCTAGACGAACTAGGGATTCTGCCACAATATCTGCGCCTCTTAGTTTTTGCATGATTTTCCCTTCGCTCCTCAAACAGACAACGGTTGCTTGTTTGAATAATTAATTGAATTTGCACTTTTTGAACGTTTTGTACTTAGAGAATTTTGAAAAGAAACTCTTGAGTTCGCCAAATGTTGGCGAATAAGTCTTTCTGCTGTTGGAATATCTCGACGAATCATGGCTTCGAGAATTTCTTTATGTTCTGCGTATGCTGCTCGAGCACGCTCAGGAATATAGCCGGATTGTCTGCGAGCAATCTTTAACTTGCAATTAACTAGCTCCATTGTCTGAGACAATTCGTTATTCTCTGCCAACTCACAAATTGACTTGTGAAAATCGACCTCTACTGGATAACGTCCTCCATGCTCAATCATTGAAGTTCTTGTGACCGATAGCATCTCTTTTAGTGAGAGCAATTGTTCATTTGTGGCTTTCTCTATTGCTAGGCGAATTGCAAAAGCTTCAAGGGCTTCACGAACTTCATAAAGCTCTATGATTTCTTCGGCGGAATGCTCAACGACGAAGGCGCCCCGGTTAGGGACAATGTACAAAAGTCCTTCAGTTACCAACTTTTGGAAAGACTCCCGAACTGAGGTTCGGCTAACAGTTAGCTCTTCAGAAACCGCCAAATCGCTAATCCGTTCACTCGGATTGTGGAATCCATCAACAATTTGACGGCGAAGGGTGCGGACAGAGTAGTCGACGGCTTCTGCCCCAGAAGCTTTGACCTTTTTTTTCTTAGGCATTTAGCTTTGTTATCCCTTCCCTTTAAAATCTTGAATTTGGTGCTTATATAGTCAATTTCGATTGTCAATATAGATTGTTGACAATTTGAAAGTCAATGCGCTTTAGATGAATTCCCTCTCATTTTGAGTGATCCCTACCTCATCTCTACTTGAAAAAGTTCAGCAGGTACATGGACAACGCCATCCATAATCGCTCGAGCGGTACGAACAACAGAAACTTTTAAAATCACGGTGGCATCCCCAGGTGCATGGTGAACAACCGTCTCCATGATCCCTGAGGGGTGACCAAGCCGAACTTCGGTGCGGCCCGTTGGTGAAGCCTTCACTTCCATCAGATCTGAAACAATTGTTCCTGGCAACAGGCTCGCAACTCCTGTGCAGATTCCAGCTGTGATCTGACAGGCTTTATGCGGAGATCGAATTGAGAACATGCGGACGACTAGATCCACCTGACTCTTTAAAATAGTTTTTGAGTCGGAAGTTTTATAATCGGTTGCAGCTGACATTAGGCCGATCTTTGGAAGACTTGGGGTCTCGGAAGCGGCTAGCTCTGCCTTTTTGGTAAGCCCAAGCCAAACGGCAACTTGGCCGCGAATCTCTTCAACGTCTGCCAAGATCTTTGGTGAAGCTTCAATTTCTACGGGAAGCTCTAAACCAGTCATTCCTATTGATGACGCTTTGACAAAAACTGTTGGGTTAGCCGCATCAACAACGGAAATTTCAATTTCTCGTCCATCTTTAAGGGTAATTAGATCTCTTAAATTTCCTGTTGGAAGAGTTTTACCGGTAACGGCGCCCGTCGGTGATTTAAAATCTAATTCAATGCGCGCTCCAGGCAATGAGAAGCCGGCGATATAAGTATCTCCGGCAATCGCAGCCCTGCTCCCAAATACTGGTACTTGCGCATCGATAATCTTTCCCGTATTTACATTATTTATTCGGACCGTTGTCACTGAACCATCACTATTTGCTGAAACAAATCCCTGATTAATTGCGTAAGGTCCTACCGCTGATGAAATATTGCCGCAATTACCTCCCCAGTCAACTAGATCACTGGTGATATCAACTTGTGCAAATAAATAATCTACATCGGCTTCTGGGTGTTCTGACTTTGAAATAATCGCTACTTTACTTGTTTGGGGAGTTGCGCCGCCTAGGCCATTTATCTGTCGTGCATCGGGGCTTCCTAAAATATTGGTTAGAATTTTCGCAATAGCCGGCCGTTCTGAAGGTAGATCACTTGCTGAGAAAAATATTCCTCGACTTGTTCCACCGCGCAAAATTGAGCATGGCACGGCAATAGTTTCCAGGTTTTGAGGCATTTAGGCGATCCTTCCCTCAAGGAACAAGGTTCCTAAGTCAACCGTGCCTTCAAGGGCTTGTGGAGTTCCTTCAAAGCGGACATCTCCAAGTACCAGGACCACAACATGGTCGGCGACAGAAAGTGCTTTACGTACATTCTGTTCAACCACAAGAATATTCACACCGTTATCCGCTAATACCTGAACACGATCGTAGATAAAGTCAACCATTTTTGGTGATAAACCAAGAGATGGTTCATCCAAAAGCAATAGTTTTGGGCTCTGCATTAACACTTTCGCAATTGAAAGCATTACTTGTTCTCCACCTGAGAGGTTTCCGGCATATTGCTTTCTGCGCTCTGACAGAATTGGGAGAAAGTCAAATGCCTTCTGTAGACGTTCTTGAACAACGTTCTTATCTTTTACAGAGAATGCGTTTATTACGAGGTTTTCTTCAACCGTTAACAACGGGAATACCACTCTCCCCTGCGGAACCATCGTCATTCCTTCATAAACCAATTTATTAGCAGGCAAATTGGTTATATTTTTACCATCTAATTCAACGCTTCCATCCCAAGTTTTAATCAAACCTGAAATCGATTTCAAGAGTGAGCTTTTGCCTGAACCATTAGGTCCGATAATTGTCGTAATAGATCCATGAGGAACTGACATGTCAACACCGTGTAGAGTTTCCAGCTTTCCGTAACCAGAAACCAGTTTTCGAACTTCTAGAATATTATTAGTGCCCACCGAGGAATACCTCCTTCACTCGAGAATCATTCACGATAACATCAGGTGCTCCATGCATCTCAATAACACCATTACTCACAACGGCAATACTGTCGCAAAGTTTGGCGACCATAGGCAAGTTGTGCTCAATTAGGACAATTGTTAGCCCCTCAGATTGCAACTTGCGGAGATGTTCCATCATCTGATCAATTAGACCTGGATTAATTCCAGCAAATGGTTCATCTAGCAGTAATATTTTAGGAGAGTGCATTAGCACTTGAGCAAATTCAAGTAACTTTGACTGTCCATAAGATAACGTAGAAGCTTCAGCATTTATTAGCCCGCTCAAGTGCACGAATTCCAATAGTTCAATTGCTCTCTCGTTTGAATTCCCTTTTTTATTTTTGGAATTTGAGGCGAAAACGAGCAAATTTTCTGCAACTGTGAGGTTGCGAAAGATGCGGGTCAATTGGAATGTGCGGATAACTCCCTGCCGTGCCAACAAATGAGGCATTAATTTACTTACATCTTTACCTTCAAAAATAATCTTGCCCTCATTTGCCTTTTGATATCCAGAAATAATGTCAAAGAGGGTCGATTTACCAGCCCCATTTGGCCCAATAATTCCAGTAATTTTCCCTTGTTCAATCTCTAGATTTATCCCTTTTAGGACATCAAGGCCTCCAAAAGATTTCTTAACATTTTGAATACTTAAAATTGAACTGGCCATGGTTACCAACCCACAATCTTGCGCCACTTAGGAGATTTACGAAATAAACCTAGGATTCCATTTGGCATAAAAAGCATAAGAATGATCAGAATAACTCCATAAAGGGCTATATCAGTTCCTGGTCTTTCTGTGAAAGTACTTGCAAGGAATTGTGATACTGGAATCAAGATTATTGCTCCAAGCGTTCCTCCCAAATAACTATTCATCCCACCAAGAACTGCAACAAGAATTATTTGAACTGAAATGCCAAGGCTCATTACTGTGCCGGGATCAAGAAATAGGATGAATTGCGCAAAAAAGGTTCCGGCTGCGGAAGAAATAACTCCTGCAAGAATAAAGGCGGTAAGTTTTGCTTTGAGTACACTGATTCCACCACGGGCGGCAGCAATTTCGTCATCTCTGACCGCCAACATTTCAAACCCCGCACGAGAGCGTCTTAATTTATAAGATGTGAAAACTGTCAAAATCCACATTATAAAAATTATGTAGTAGTACACAGTGCGGTTAGGGAATTGAAAATTTAAGGGATTTTCTTCATACTTCAGTGGTATGCCTTGGGATCCACCGGTAATTGTAGAAAAGCTAGTTGTAAGCTCAAAAATGATCAGACCCAGAGCCACGGTACCGAGAGCAAAATAATCTCCCTTAAGCCCATACCGAAATAACGGATAACCAATAACGGCGGCAATTAAGGCAGAAAGCAACATTCCCGCGATTAAGCCGATCCACGGTGAAATATTTAATTTCATGTATAGAAGTGTTGAGGTATAAGCCCCAATACCTACAAAAGCTGCCTGACCAATTGAGTGTTGGCCTGCATATCCACCAACAATTCCCCAGGCCGTACCCAAGGTTGCATAAAACATTATCAAGATTCCCACTTGAACAAAATAAAATCGAATATCGAATGCAACAGGAAAAGCAAGAATTCCGATCAATATAACTGCAATTCCTAGAAAAGCCGGCCAACCTGCACTTTGAAGACCTGGAATTGTCAGAATGCTCGTGGGCTCGCTAGTGGATTTTTTCTTTCGCATTCTCATATTTAAGACACACGCATCTTTCTAATGAAGATTCCTTGTGGACGGAAAAGAAGAGTAATAAGAAAAATTAAGAATAAAATTGCCACTGAAAGTTGATTGCTCACGTAAACAGCAAAAATGTTCTGTGTAACGCCTAAAAATACGCCTGCTATTGCAGCTCCTTGAACATTTCCCAACCCACCGAGTACAACCACAATAAAGGCGATAACACCGAATTGCTCACCCATTAATGGGTAGATGTCATAAATTGGAATCATTAAGACTGAGGCGACTCCAACCATGGCACTTCCAATTGCGAATGCAATTGCATAAACTCGCTTCACATCAATTCCAGCCAGTAAGGCGGAATCAGATTGTTGAGAGACTGCGCGAATAGCCGTTCCCATTTTAGATTTATTTAAGAAAACAAAAAGTAGGAAAATAATGATTGATGCGCCCAAGATTGCGATAGCAGCGCTAACACCGATGCGGATACCTAGAAACTCAAAAGTGTTATATCCGACAAATGATTTTACAAATCTGATGTCTGGACCCCAAAGTGCAAGTGCACCATTTTGAATTAGAAGAGAAATTCCGAAGGTAATCAATAATTGACTAGTTCGTTCTTGTTTTAGCACAGGATTAATCAAGGTTGTTTGGATTAAATATCCAAGAAGCCCCATACCTGCAACAACAATTGGCAAGGTGAGATACGGATCTATACCAAGCCAAGTAACTATCCAGTAAGAGAAATAGGCGCCGAACATCAAGAGCGCACCTTGGGCGAAATTAATTATCTTAATAACACCAAAGATGAGATTGAGCCCGGCGCCTACTAAAGAGTAGATCCCACCCAATACCAAGCCACTGACCAATACAGAGGCAAACATTGGGTGGGGACCTACTTTCTCTTACGTTTTAACTGCATTTTTTCATGCAGTTTTGGATCAGTTACTTGCGATCAGCCCAAGTTTTCATTGGAGCAACTGGAGTAGAGCTTGCAAGTCCTGCAGGCCAAACGACCTTCAAGCTTCCGCTCTGCCATTGCATGATTACTGATCGTGCACGTTCATTTTCACCCGGTGTTGCCTTAGATGTGTTTGAGAATTTCACACCAAAACCTTGTGGTGTTCCACCCTCTTTGATGTTGGTTCTCATCGCGGAAGCAATGATTCCCTTTGATGTCAAAGTTGTATTCTTGAATACAAGAGCGCGTGGTAATACATCGGTTACCAATGTATATGCGCCTCCGATTCCATCACCACAGTGAACTGCACATGGGTGACCTTCTGAGGCTGCAAATGCCTTTACCCACTCTTTTGTGAGCGCAGCAACTTCTGGTGTCAAGCCTTCAGGGTTCATTGTTGCCAAAGCAGGTGCTTCAACATCGTATACACCTTCAACTCCCGCTGCACCAAACTTCGCAACGAATCCTGCTCCACCAATTCCTGAGGAACCAATAAGTGCATCAACGTTGAAATTTTGTTGCTGAGCGGTTTGCCAGAAGAGTAGCGCATCGGCTGCATCTGGAGTTAAGAAGAGAATATCTGGTGATGCAGCCTTTAGCTTTAAAATTGTAGGAGTTAAATCAGTTGAAGTAACTGGATAAACTTCCTTTGCAACAATGTTAAGACCCTTTGCCTTAAAGAGTTTATTTACGGCATCGCCCACACTTGAAGCAAAAGCGCCATCATTGTTCGCAACTGCAATTCTTAATTCCTTTACTGACTTACCCAACTTCTTAGCCAAGAAGTTAACGGTGAAGTCATAGTCAGCGGCTGCATATGTCGCAGATACACCAACTGTGCGAAGGAAATTCGAGTAGCGCTGGGAGTTTACAGTTGGGGATACTGCTCCAACTTCCCAAAGGATCACGTCATTTCGTTGCGCAACAGGTGCAATTGCCGCAGCAATTCCTGAGCTGTATGAGCCGATAATAATTTGTACACCATTTTGGTCAATCAAACGCTGTGCCGCTGTAGCTCCTTCAGCAGGGCTACTCTTTGAATCAGCTTTGAAAATTTCAATAGGAATGCCTTTAATTCCGCCTTTGGAATTTGCCCATTTTAAAACCATTTCAGCACCTACAGATTGGTCAGTGCCTAGTAGCGCCATTGGCCCGGTCGTTGGAAAGAGGAGGCCTATCTTTATTGACTTAGTCGCAGCAGATGCCTGAGGCACGGCTGAAATTGCTAAACCGAATACCGCAAGAACTGCCAGTCCGCTTGTTAACTTCTTATTCATTCATACAACCCTTCTCGCATTTTTATCACGCTCAACAGCGCAAGTTGGTTGAGTGTAAATTGTTGACGATTCGGGTGTCAATGGATTTCTTGATGCAGATTTGTGGGATTTTTCAGCGCATATCCTGCTGAAATTGGCTTTTGATAACTAATCGTTATAAAGGATAGCCTAATCAGAAGATCGCTTATATTTTCTAACACTAATCGGAATAAAGATCACCATAATTAGGATCATATATAAGAACGATGTCAGCAGCGGATTCTCACTTGGAAACGATCCCGCTGTTGCCCCAAATTGATTTTCTAAACCAAAGAGCTCACGGCAGCCGGCAACCATTGTTGAAACTGGGTTCCATTCAGCAAAGTACTGCAAGGCTCTTGGCATCCCAGTAGTTGGGGCAAAGGCATTTGATAAGAAGGTGAGCGGAAAGGTAATGATAAAGCTAACGTTCTGAACAACGCGCGCATCCGATGCTGACAATCCAACAAAGATTCCAACCCAAGAGAGTGCATAACCAAAGAGCAAGAGAAAAATAAATCCAACTGCAACGCTAAGCGCGCCAGATGTTGGACGCCAACCAACCACGTAGCCTGCGATACCCATCACCGCAAGAACCACGATGTTAAGTAACGAATCCCCTAGGGTGCGCCCCAAGACAAGTGCCGATTGTGAAATTGGCAGCGATCTAAAGCGATCGATCAAACCCTTCTTCATATCCTCGGCTAACCCTGATGCGGTTCCAGCTAATGTAAAGGCAACGGTCTGCACAAATATTCCGGGCATCAGAAGTTGAACATATCCACCTGGCTGATCGGTGGAAATTGATCCACCAAATACATAACGAAATAAGAGAACGAATATCACGGGCTGGATAGTGGAGAAAATTAATACCTCTGGTACGCGAGTTAATAAACGCAACTGGCGTTGGGTAATAATCATTGTGTCTTTAAAGGCGCTCACCTCGATACCTTCTTTCTGCGTCCCTTTGTTGCTACTTCTTCAATTTTCTCCTCAGCGGCGTGGCCGGTGAGCGAAAGGAAAACGTCATCGAGTGACGGGCGCTTAAGGCCAACATCGAGTGGATGGATACCAGCAGCATCTAGCGATCTAAGTGTTTCGATCAACGCAGTTGCACCAGTTGATACCGGCGCCGAAATCATCCGCAAGCCTTCATCTAAAGTTGCTTTATTACCGCTGACGGCTGCAACGACTTCCATTGTCTTGGCGATGTTCTGACTCTCAACCACGATCTCTAATCGCTCCCCACCAACTTGCTTCTTCAGCGCATCAGACGTGCCACGTGCAATTACTTTTCCGTGATCAATAACCGCGATTTCATCAGCCAACTGATCAGCTTCTTCTAAGTATTGTGTTGTTAAAAGCAAGGTAACTCCGCCTTTGACCAATTCTTCAATCACACTCCACATTTCTTGACGGCCACGTGGATCAAGGCCAGTAGTTGGTTCATCTAAGAAAAGTACCTTTGGTTTAACAATGAGTGATGCCGCTAAATCTAAGCGGCGGCGCATTCCACCTGAGTAAGTTTTAATTGGTCGCTTTGCGCTATCGGTTAGTGAAAATCTCTCTAGCAACTCTTCGGCGCGAGCAATCGATGCCTTCTTACCTAAGTGATAGAGCTGGCCAAACATAACTAGGTTATCCCAGCCAGTTAAGATCTCATCAACTGCTGCATATTGACCGGAAAGTCCAATTACTTCACGAACTTTTTCAGGATGTTTAATTACATCGATTCCACCAACAATGGCGTGTCCTGAATCAGGTTTCAATAGAGTCGCAAGAATTCGCACACATGTTGTCTTTCCTGCACCATTTGGGCCAAGCACGCTTAATACAGTGCCTTCTTCGACATCAAGTGACAGGTGATCTAGCGCACGAACGGCGCCATTGCGGTAAGTTTTTACTAAGTCTTCGGCAATTACTGATTTCACGGAGTAAACTTACCG
>Ga0114967_10002200_pt1 | contig 16402 bp, 18 predicted proteins | sample M_130628_MF_Meta_FD_92639 | JGI IMG/M metagenome (GOLD analysis project Ga0114967, IMG submission 92639) | Freshwater microbial communities from Lake Montjoie, Canada to study carbon cycling - M_130628_MF_MetaG | ecosystem: Environmental > Aquatic > Freshwater > Lake | place: Lake Montjoie... | reverse complement strand
GTTAACAGCGAGGTCGCATCATGCGCATCAGCGTCATCCAGATGAACCAGGGCAGTGACAAGCAGGCCAACCTGGACCAGGCGCGGCGGCTGATCGAGGGTGCCATGGCCGCCGACCGGCCCGACCTCATCTCCCTGCCCGAGACCTGGACCAATCTGGGCGGCGGGCGCGAGGCGCGGGAGGCTGCGGCGGAAATCCTGCCCGAGCCCGGTGGCACCGGCGGCGTGGCCTATGAATTGTTGCGCTCCCTGGCGGTGGCCCATGGCATCACCGTCCATGGCGGCAGCATGATCGAGCGCGGGCCGGAAAAACTGTTCAACACGACGCTGGTTTTTGACCGCAACGGCGCGGAGATTGCGCGCTACCGGAAGATTCACCTTTTCGACATCACCGGGCCCGATGGCACCGGCTATCGCGAAAGCGCGCTTTATGGCGCGGGCGATAGGCTGGTCACCTGCCAGGTTGGCGATGTCACGCTGGGGCTGACCATCTGCTACGATATGCGCTTCGCCGAGCAGTATATGGCGCTGCGGCGCATGGGGGCGGAAATCATCTTCGTGCCCAGCAACTTCACCCTGCAAACCGGCAAGGATCATTGGGAGGTGATGCTGCGCAGCCGCGCCATTGAAAGCCAGTGCTGGATCGCCGCTGCCGCGAGCTGGGGCGGTTATGATGAGCGCGGCGCGACCCGCTTCGTCTATGGCCATTCCCTGGTGGCCGACCCCTGGGGCCATGTGGTGGCCAAGGCCAGTGATGGCCAGGGCTGGGCCACAGCGCGCATCGACCCCGCGGTGACGGCGCGGGTGCGGCGCGATATGCCCGTGCTCGAACACCGCGATGCAAGGCGCCTGTCACTTTGAGCAGCGGCCCGCGCATCGCCATTCTGGCCGGCAATTCCGATGGCGCCCAGGCGGCGCTGGAGCGGCTGGTTGCGCTATACGGCAATTGCCCACCTGAGCAGGCGACGGCGCTGGTGGCGCTGGGCGGCGATGGCTTCATGCTGGAAACCCAGCACCGCTATCTCGGCCGCAATTTGCCGGTCTATGGCATGAATCGCGGCTCGGTGGGCTTTCTGATGAATGCCTATCGGGAGGAGCATTTGTTTGAGCGCGTGGCGGCGGCGCAATCAGCCAATCTGCACCCGCTGCGCATGCGCGCGCATACCGCCCATGCCACCCATGCCGCCCTGGCCATCAACGAGGTATCGCTGCTGCGCGAGACCCGGCAGACCGCCAAGCTGCGCATTCTGGTCGATGGCAAGGAGCGGCTGGCCGAGCTGTCCTGCGATGGCATTCTGGTGGCAACGCCGGCCGGCAGCACGGCCTATAACCTCTCGGCGCAGGGGCCGATCGTGCCGCTCTCGGCCAATCTTCTGCCGCTGACGCCGATTTCGCCCTTCCGCCCCCGGCGCTGGCGCGGCGCGTTACTGCCCGGTGATGCGCGGGTGGTGTTTGAGGTGCTGGAGCCGGACAAGCGGCCCGTTGCCGCGGTGGCTGACTATACCGAGGTGCGCGATGTGCGCCGGGTGGAGGTGCGTGAGGACCGCTCCATCACCCTCACCCTGCTATTCGACCCGGATACCAACCTGTCGGAACGGATCCTGGCGGAGCAGTTCGCGGTGTGACCGACGGCCGGCTGATCTGGACCATCGCCGCGACGCAGGTGGTGGGCTGGGGCACGCTGTTCATCCCCTTCGCCCTGGTGCTGGCGCCGATGGAGGCGGAGATGGGCTGGTCACGCTCGGCCATTGCCGGCGCCTTTACCCTGGGGTTGCTCGTCTCTGGGCTGGCGGCGGTGCCGGCGGGGCGCTGGGTGGACCGGTATGGCGGGCGCGGGCCGATCGCCTGGGGCGGCTTGGCCGGGGCGGTGCTGCTGGCCTGCTGGGCCGAAGTGGGCAGCCTCACCGGGCTTTACGCGGTGTGGTTTGCGCTGGGGGTGGTGCATGCCACGGCGCTCTGGGGGCCTTCCATGGCGGTGATGATGGCGGCGGCGCGCGAGCCGGTGCGCTCCATCACCGCGCTCACCTTCATCACCGGCTTCACCGGTACTGTCTTCGTGCCTTTGGTCTCGGCCCTTGTGGAGGGCTTGGGCTGGCGCCAGGCGCTGCTGGTGTTGGCATTGCTGCAGGCGCTGCCGGTGCCGCTGGCTCTCTGGGGCCTGCCGGGCGCCGTGCGAGGGCGGGCGGCGGCGCCGGCGATGCGGCTGGGGCCGGTGCTGCGGCGGCCAGCATTTTGGGGGCTGGCGACCTGCCTGGCGGCGCATGCGTTCATTGGCGTCGGACTGGGGGCGCATCTGGTGCTGCTGTTGCGCGAGCGCGGCATAGCCGAGGGCTGGGTGATCACCCTGCTCGCGCTGCATGGGCCTTTTCAGGTGGCGGCCCGGGCGGTGCTGTTCTTGCTGGGGGCTAGGGTGCGGGTGCTGGCGGTGGGTATCTTCGCCGCGGCGCTGCTGCCCATTGGGCTGAGTTGGCTGTGGCTGGCCGGGGACAGCCCTTGGTGGTTGCTGGGCTTCGTGTTGTGTTGGGCCATGGCGGATGGGCTGATGACCATCGTGCGCGCCACCGCGCCGGCCGAGTTGATGGGGCGCGAGGGTTATGGCGCCATCACCGGCGCGCTGAGTGCAACCGCGGTGCTACCACGCGCCCTCGCCCCCTCGGCCTTGGCGCTGGTGTGGCAATGGGGCGGCGGCAGCTATGCGCCGGTGCCAGGGCTGCTGGCGGTGGTGGGGCTGGTGGCCGTGGCGGGGTTTGCGGTGGCGTTGCGTGGGGAGCGCACGGTGGGTGGGCGTGGGGAGCGCACGGAGGGTGGGCGTGGGGAGCGCACGGGCGGTGGGCCCGATTAGCGGGAGGTGCCGTAATAATTGCCAATGCCGCCGCCAATGCTCAGCGTCGGGCCAGAGGAATAGGCGGGCGGCGCATCATCCTGACGCGCAGGTGCGGCGCAGGCGGCAAGGGCCAGGAGGAGCAAAAGGGTCATTCGCATGACGGGGATATGGGCCGGCAGGCTCAACGGGGCAACAGGATGCCGCGCCCGGCGAAAAAACGGCCAAATTGCCGGGGCGTGAGGCGCACATCGCGCCGCGTGGCGGCACTATCGCCCGAGGGGTTATGGAAGCGCAGGCATCCTTGGCTGTCGGTGCCAAAGAGCAGCACGAGATGGCCGCCACGCCCCGGCGCCTTGTGCTCCGCTCGGCGGATGGCCGGATGGACCGAGACGATGATGAGGTGCCTCGCCAGCAGCCCGGCGAGCTTGCCGGCGGTGAGGTCAACCCGGATGGCGGCGGCAACGCCTTGCGTGCGCAACCATTCCACAGCACCTGAATAGATCAGGCCTTTGATACCCTCTGGCGTCTCGACATAGCCGCCATGGCGCTGCACGGCGCGGCGCAGGGCATGGATGGTCCAGGCTTGGCCACGCGTAGCCAGCGCCATCTTCAGGCAGGCCATGCCGCAGAGATGATCGGCCCAAAGGGCGTATTCGGCCGAGGTCTGCGCGCCGCTGGCGGGCCAGAGCGGGTCTTGTGCGGCGTCGCGCCCGGCCAGGAAACCACGGATGCGGCGGGGGCTTTCCCATTGGCCGAAATAGGGCGGGACCGCACCCTGAGAAGTGCCGCCGGCGCTAGGCCGCATCGTTCAAATGACACGCCGAAAAATGCCCCGGCGCAATCTCGCGCAACGCCGGCCGCTCAACCTTGCAGCGTGCCGTGGCATGCGGGCAGCGCGGGTGGAAATGGCAGCCTTTGGGCGGGTTGAGCGGCGAGGGGATTTCGCCCTGCACCACGTTGAAGGCGCGGCGGCGGGCCTCGATCCGTGGCACGGCGGAGAGCAGCGACTGGGTATAGGGGTGGTTGGCCCGGGCGAAGATTTCTTCGGATGGCGCCTGCTCCACCACCCGGCCCAGATACATGATGACCACCCGGTCGGAGAGGTGTTCCACCACGCCGAGGTCATGGCTGATGAAGAGATAGGTCAGGTCCAGATCGCGCCGGAGGTCCATGAACAGGTTCAGGATCTGCGCCTGGATGGAAACATCCAGCGCCGCCACCGCCTCATCGCAGACGATAAATTCCGGCTGCACGGCCAGCGCCCGGGCAATGCCGATACGCTGCCTTTGCCCGCCCGAGAATTGGTGAGGGTAGCGCGACTTGAAGGCGGGATCGAGGCCGGCGCGGCGCATTTGCGCATCGACATACCCGGCCCATTCCGCCCGATTGGTCATGCCGTGATAGAGCGGCGCCTCGCCCACGATCTGCTCCACCTTCATCCGTGGGTTGAGCGAGGCGTAGGGGTCCTGGAAGATCATCTGCGTGCGTAGCTTGGCCTCGCGCCCCGCCGCTTCGGAGAGGGTTTTGGTATTGGACCCACGCCAAAACATCTCGCCCTCGCTGGGGGTCATGATGCCGGCCACCATGCGGCCGAGGGTGGATTTGCCGCAGCCGGATTCGCCCACGAGGCCAACCACCTCACCCTTGCGGATGGCTAGGTCCACACCGTCCACGGCATGCACCACCTCCTGCTTCATCGGCAGGCCCAGCTTCTTCAGCGTGCGGCCGGCGAAGTCGAGCGTCTTCTCGAAGCGCTTGGTCAGGCCGCGCAGCTCGATGATGGTGTCGCTCATGCCGGCAGGGTCTCGATATGGGGGTGAACGCAGCGGGCGAAGCGGCCGGTGGCGATCTCGGCCAGGGCGGGCATTGTCTCGCAGGCGGCATCGGCGCGTTCGCAGCGCGTCTTGAAGGCGCAGCCGGGCGGCAGGGACATCAGGCTGGGCGTGGTGCCGGGAATTTGCCGCAGTGGCACGCCGCGCTTGTTGCGGCTGGGAACCGAGCCAATCAGGCCATGGGTATAGGGGTGGAAGGGCACATCCAACACCTGATCCACCGAGCCCTGCTCGACAATCCGGCCGGCATACATCACCGCGATATCATCGGCCAAACCCGCCACCACCGAGAGGTCATGGGTGATCCAGATCAGCGAGGTGCCGGTATTGGCCGCCAGCTTCTGAACCTCGGCGAGAATCTGGCCCTGGATGGTGACGTCCAAGGCCGTGGTGGGTTCATCGGCAATGATCAGGTCGGGCTGGTGCAACAGGGCGATGGCAATGGCCACACGCTGGCGCATGCCGCCGGAGAATTGATGAGGGTAGGATTTCAACCGCTCATCGGGGCTGGGAATACCCACCATGCCCAGCGCGTCACGGGCGCGTTGGCGGGCGGTTTCGCGATCCACCCTCTGGTGTGCCTGCACCGTCTCGATCATCTGGGTATCGACGCGCAACACCGGGTTCAGCGTCATCATCGGGTCCTGGAAGATCATGGCGATGCGGTTGCCGCGCAGGTCGCGCAGTTCCTCCTCGCCCATGCCGACAAGATTGCGGCCCTTGAACAAGATCTCGCCGGAGACGATGCGGCCCGGCGCATCGACCAGGCCGATGACGGAGAAACCGGTCACGGTCTTGCCGGAACCAGACTCGCCCACGAGGCCCATCACCTTGCCGCGGCCGACACTGAAAGAAACATCCTCGACGGCCTTCACCACGCCGGCGCGTGTGAAGAAATGCGTGCTGAGGCCGCGGACTTCCAATGTGTTCATGACGGCGGTCGCTCCATGCGGAAGCCGGCGCCCGGCGCTTGACGACGCGGAAAATTTTTCACTTTTTCAGCCTCGGGTTCAGCACGTCGCGCATCTGGTCGCCCATCAGGTTGATGGCGACGATCGTGACCAGCAAGGCGATGCCCGGATAGAAGCTGATCCAATATTTGCCGCTCAGCATATACTCATAGCCATTGGCGATGAGCAGGCCGAGGGATGGCTCGGTGATCGGCACGCCCAGGCCCAGAAACGACAATGTGGCCTCCAGCGCGATGGCGCGGGCGATCTGCATCGTGCCCACCACGATCAGCGGCGGCAGGCAATTGGGCAGCAAGTGGTTGAAAAGGATGCGCCGTGTGGGCAGGGCCAGGCACACAGCTGCCTCGATATATTCCCGCCGCCTTTCCACCAGTGCCGAGCCGCGCACCGTGCGGGCGTAATAGGCCCATTCCACGATCACCAGCGCAATCACGACATTGAAGATGCCTTTGCCCAGAAAGGCCAGGATCATCAGCGCCGCCAGGATGGTGGGGAAGGACAATTGCAGGTCAACGAGGCGCATGATCACCGTATCCGTCCGCCCACCGGCATAAGCCGCGAGCAGCCCGAGCGACGCCCCCACCAGACAGGCGATGAGGGCAGACCCCACCCCCACCATCAGCGAGATGCGCAAGCCATACATGATGCCAGAGAGCATATCGCGCCCCTGATCATCCGTGCCCAGCCAATGGGTGATGCCCGAGCCACCGACACTGCCCGGCTCAAGCCGGCCATCCATGATGTCCAGCACGGCCAGGTCATAGGGGTTCTGCGGCGCGATCCAGGGCGCGAGTATCGCCACCAGCGCGATGATGACGAACACCACAAACCCGCCCACCGCCAGCGGCGAGGCACAGAATTCCGAGACGAAGCGCCGAAAAGGCGTCTCCACCTGCGGCGCCACCGCGGTCGCGCTCATGCCTTGGCCTCCAGCCGCACACGCGGGTCAAGCACGGTGTAGAGAATATCCACCGCCAGGTTGATGATGATGAACATCAGCACGATCATCATCAGATAGGCGACGATGACCGGCCTATCGAGCACATTGATGCTGTCGATGATCAGCTTGCCCATGCCCGGCCAGGCGAAGACCGATTCCGTCACCACAGAGAAGGCGATGGTGCCACCCAGTTCGAGGCCCACCACCGTCACCACCGGTATCATGATGTTCTTGAAGACATGGACGAAGGTGACGCGGAATGGCGAGAGGCCCTTGGCGCGGGCGAATTTCACGTAATCCATCAGCATCGTCTCGCGCACCCCGGCGCGGGTGAGACGAATGACCAGGCTGATCTTAAACAGCGAGAGGTTGATGGCCGGCAGCAGGATATGGCTCAGGCCATCGAGCGTGAGGAAGGACCAGGGGATGCCAAACAGCAATGCCGTATCGCCCCTGCCGGTGCTGGGCAGCCAGCCCAGTTGCACTGCAAAGACCATGATGAGCATCAGCCCGACCCAGAAGGTGGGCAGTGAAAACCCCAGGATGGAGCCGGCCATGATGCCCTTGCTGAGCGCGCCGTTGGGCCGCAGCCCGGCATAAAGCCCGAGCGGCAGGCCGATCAAGATACTAAGAAACATCGAGCCAAAAGCCAGTTCGAGCGTCGCCGGCATGCGCTGCAAAATCAGCTGGATCGCGGGCTCATTGAACACAAAGCTGCGGCCCAGATCACCCTGCAAAGCCTTGCCGACAAAGACCAGATATTGCTGCCACAGCGGCAGGTCCAGCCCGAGGGCGCGGATGGCGCGCTCCTTCTCGATCTGGTCGGCATCCGGTGAGATGAGAATCTCAATCGGGTCACCCACGGCATAGACGCCCAGGAAGACCAGCAGGCTCATCGCCACCAGCACGAAGCCGGATTGCATGAGCCGGCGCAGGAGATAGAGCGCCACCTAGCGGCCAGCCGCAGGGCGCACGCTTTGCGCCATGGTCAACTCATCCACCCGCGGCGTGACGGTAAAGCCGCGGCGGGAGGCCCAGATATTGGTCTGGTTGTGCAGCGGAATGATGGCGAGATCGTCGAGTGCCTGACGCTGCAAGGCGATCAGCTGGGCAGCGCGGGCGCCGTCATCCAATTCGCGCATTGCGGCCATCAGGCCCTGATCCAGCGCCTCATTGCAGTAGCGGCCGCGGTTGGAATTGCCCCAGCCCCGCTCCGGGCTTGGGCAGGCGATGAGGTTGCGCAGCGGGTGGCTGCCATCGGGGTTGTTGCCCCAGCCCACCAGAAAGCTCGAGAATTCCGCCCGCGCAGCGCGGCCGATGAAGGTCGACCAGGTTTGCGCCTCGACCGTGGTGCGAATGCCCACCCGGGTCCACATCTGGCCAATGGCCTGAATGATGCGGCTGTCATTGGGGTAGCGGTCATTCGGCCCATGCAGGGTGATGCGGAAACCCTGCGGGAAGCCGGCCTCGGCCAGAAGCCGGCGGGCACCCTCAGGGTCATGCGCCTGGGCGGCCAGATCGGGCACGTGGGCGAAGGTGCCGGGTGGCAGGTACTGGCCGGCCGGGGTGGCGCTGCCCTCCATCACCCGCGAGGTGATGGCGTTGCGGTCGATCGCCATGGAAAGTGCGCGGCGCACCCGCACATCCTTCAGCGGATTGCGCGCGATGGGCCGGCCCTCATTGTCGGTGATGAAGGGCGAGGCATCGGTGCGGCCATGGTCGAGGCCGAGGAAGATGATCCGCAGCCCCATGATCTCGGACAGGCTGACGCGGGCATCGCTGCGCAGGCGCGCGAGGTCTGCGGTGGGCACCTGGTCGATCACATCGACATCGCCGGCCAGGAGTGCGGCCATGCGGGCGCTGTCATTGGTGATCATGCGGTAGATCACGCGGGCAAAGGCCGGCGCCTCGCCGTAATAGCCGTCATAACGCTCCAGCTCGATCCGGTCGCCATTGGCATGGCGAACCAGACGGAAGGGGCCGGTGCCAATCGCCATGGCGCCGGCATTGAACTGCTCGGTGGTGGCGTTGGCGTGGGTCTCGCGGTCCAGGATGAACAGGTTGGAGAGGTCCATCGGCAGCAGCGGGTAGGGGCCGTTGGTGGTGAAGCGGATGGTCAGCGGGTCCACCACCTCGATCCGGGTGATGGGTCGGACGAAACCGGCAAAACTGCTGGGGCTATTGGGCACCTGGGGGATGCGGGCGAAGGTGAAGGCCACATCATCGGCAGTGAAGGCGTTGCCATTGTGAAAGCGCACACCGGGGCGCAGGCGGAATTCCCAGGTATCGGGCGCGACCGCGCTCCAACTCAGCGCCAGGCCCGGGCGGAGCACGCCATTGGCGTCATCCTCCACCAGCTTACCGAAGATCATGCCGGCGGCCGCGTTGTTGGGGGAGAGCTGATGGAAATGCGGGTCGAGGCTGGTGACCGGCGCGCCCACCGCCATGGTCAGAGTCTGCGCCTGGGCGCCCGCCAAACTCAGCGCCAGCCCAAAGGCCGCGAATACCAAACGCATGTTCGTCTCCCTGCGTGACGAAATTGTCATTAGGTCCTAGCAGCGGCATCGGGCCACGGCTAGATATGTGGTTAGCGCGGCTTGTCGCCGCTTCACCGGAGATGCTCATGCGGCAGGCAAAGGGCTTCGTGCAAGGCCTGGTTTTGGCGTGCGGCCTGTCCGGCATGGCCGGGGCACAGAATCTCACCATCGGCACTGGCGGCTCGATCACCAGCCTCGACCCGCATTTCTTCAATGCAGCCCCCAACAACGCCCTGGCGGGCCATGTCTTTGACCGGCTGGTGGACCGGGATGCGAGGGCGCGGGTGGTGCCCGGCCTAGCCGAAAGCTGGCGGGCGCTGGATGATCTGACATGGGAATTCACCCTGCGCAGTGGCGTGGCCTGGCATGATGGCCGGCCCTTCAGCGCCGATGATGTGGTCTTCACGCTGGCGCGGGCGCCCAATGTGCCGAATTCGCCCACTGGCTTCGGCTCGGCCCTGCGCAGCGTGGCAGGGGTAGAGGTGGTGGATGCGCGCACCATCCGCATCCGCACCCACTGGCCCAACCCGCTGATGCCGACCGATCTGGCCGGGATCTTCATCGTCTCCCGCCATATTGGCGAGGGGGCGACGACGGAGGAGTACAATAGCACCCGCGCCGCCATTGGCACCGGGCCCTATCGCGTCACCAGCCATCGCGCGGGGGACCGCACGGAGCTGGTGCGCAACGAGACACATTGGGCGGGTGCCGAGCCCTGGGCGCGCATTTCCTACCGCTTCATCGCCAATGACAGCGCACGCAGCGCCGCCATGCTCGCCGGCGATGTGGATACGGTCGACCAGGTCTCACCCAGCGATGTGCCTCGGCTGCGGCGCGACCCCAGGGTGGTGATCAGCGAAATCCAGTCGCTGCGGCTGGTGCATTTGGGGCCGTTATATCTGCCACAACTCAACCCCGCCCAGGTCACCGACCATGCTGGCCAGCCGCTGGGCCGCAACCCGTTTCTGGACGTGCGGGTGCGGCGCGCGCTCGACATCGCCATCAACCGCCAGGCCCTGGTGGAGCGGGTGATGGAAGGGCTGGGCGCGCCAGCCGGGCAATGGCTGCCCGCCGGGGTCTACAGCCATGACCCGGACACACCGGTTCGGGTCTTCGACCCGGAAGGCGCCCGGCGCCTGTTGGCCGAGGCGGGCTTCCCCCAGGGTTTCCGCCTCACCCTGCACACGCCCGGCGACCGCTTTCCCAATGACAGCCGCATCGCCCAGGCGGTGGCGCAGATGTGGGCGCGCATTGGCGTGCGCACAGAGGTGGAGGCGCTGCCCTGGGCCAGCTTCTCTGCCCGCTCCGCGCGGCAGGAATTCGCCATGACGCTGACAAGCTGGGGCAGCACAACGGGCGAGGGCCTCTCCTATCTCACCAATATCCTGCAGACGCATGACCCTGCGCGGCGCATGGGGCCGGGCAATGCGCGGCGCTATTCGAACGCCACGCTGGACGCGATGATCGAGGAGGCGCTGCGCATCATGGATGACGCCGCGCGCGAGGCGGCCATCCAGCGCATCGTGCGCTGGGTGGTGGCCGAGACGCCGGCCTTCCAACTTCTGCACCTGCAAAATGTCTGGGCACATCGCCGCGGGCTACGGCATGAGCCGCGCATGGATGAACGCACATTGGCCATGGGCATCAGGCCGGCCAGCCCCTGAGGCTTGCCGGGACGCGTCCCTCAGCCCTTCTCGACCTCGCCGCCGGCTTCGATCCAGTCATGCAACCGGCCAAGGTTGCGCACATCGGTATAGCCCATCTCCTGCAGGGTCTTGCCCGCCAGGGCGGCACGGCCGCCGGAGGCGCAATGCACGATCACGGTCTTGGCTTGGGAGAAGGCCGGGTTGTGCATCGGGTGCGAGGCATCGGCGCGGAATTCGATCAGCCCGCGCGAGACATTCACCGCGCCAGGAATTTTCCCGGTGGCGGCGAGTTCGGCGCTGTCGCGCAGGTCAACCACCAGCGTGCCGGGTTGGCCCGCCAGGGTGATCGCCTCGGCGCCCGAGATCTTCGGCACGGCGGCGTGGGCGGCGTCGAGCATATCCTTGACGGTGAGCGGCATGGTGTTTCCCCTATGGTTGTTGTGTTTCAGCGCGGCAGGCTGGCCAGGGCGGCCTCAAAAGCATCGAGCGTATGAGCGACATCTTCCGGCGTATGGGCGAGCGACATGTAGTATTTGCTGTCGCCCTTAAGGATGCCAGCGGCGCGGAGATGGCGGTTCACATGCGCCTGCTGGCCGGCATTGGCGCGCTGCATGTCACGATAATTGGCGATCTCGCCGCCGGCATAAACCACGTCGAACAGCACCGGTTCACCCACCACCTGGGCCGCGATGCCTGCCGCCTGGATGCGGGCGGTGAGGCCCGCCATCAGCAAGCGCCCAAGCGCGAAAACACCCTCATAGGCACCGGGCTGGCGCAGCACCTCCAGCGTGGCGAGGCCGGCAGCCGAGGCGATGGGGTTGCCGGAGAGGGTGCCCACCTGCATCAGGAATTTGTCGTCGCCGACCTTCGCGCGGTCGAAATGCGCCATAATGTCAGCGCGGCCGGCAATGGCGGCGAGCGGGAAGCCGCCGCCGATGATCTTGCCGAGCGTGCAAAGGTCAGGCGTCACGCCATAATAGCTTTGCGCGCCGCCATAGGCGAAGCGGAAGCCGGTTACCACCTCATCGAAAATCAACGGAATGCCATACTTGGCCGTGGCCGCGCGCACCGCCGCCAGGAAGCCGGGCTTGGGCGGGATCAGCCGCTGAAATGGCTCGAGGATCACGCCGCCGAGTTCATCGTGATGCGCCTCGATCAGCGCCAGCATGGCGCCGATGTCGTTATACGGCGCTACCAGCATGTCATCGGCCACATGGGCGGGAATGCCGGCCGAATCGGGGATGGCCTGGGGGAAATTCGCCTCGCGCTTGGGGGAGAGCGACATCAGCCCATGGTCGCTCATGCCATGATAGCCGCCCTCGAATTTCAGGATTTTCTCCCGGCCACGAAAGGCGCGGGCAAGCCGCATGGCGTACATATCGGCTTCGGAGCCGCTGGAGACGAAGCGCACCTGGTCGGCACAGGCCATGGCGTCGACAATCGCCTCGGCCAGCCTGATGCCGGCCGGGTTATTGGCGAAAAAGGTGGTGCCGCGCGGCACCTGCTCCATGACCGCCGCCGTCACCGCCGGATGCGCATGGCCGATGAACATGGGGCCGGAGCCCAGAAGATAATCGATATACTCCCGTCCCTCCGTGTCGCGCACATGGGCGCCCTGCCCTTCCACGAGGGTCGGGCCCGCCATATTGCCGAAATGCCCACCTGGGAGCACGCGGTTGGCGGTGTCGAGCAGTGAATCCATCAGCGGCATTCCAATACACGTATGTCATAAACCGGGTGTTCCAGCGTGTTCACCGCCGGGGCATTGGCGAACATCCAGCCGCGAAAGGCCGCAGCGCTGCCAGGCACGGCCCGGCTATCGGTGATTTCCATCCAGGCGGCGGCATCGGGGACCTCATCGGCCGGTCTGGCATTGCAGGCGCTCAGCAGGATGGTGAGTGTGCCAAAGCTGGCCGGCTGGCCGATGCGGGCGGACAGCACAGTGACGCGCGCCGTCACCTTGTCCAGCGCCTGAAGCTGGGCCTGCTGGCGCGGCACCCAGCTTTGCGCCAGGGCCAGGCCAGGCACCATACATAGCGCCAGCCAAAACGCCCTCACGCCGCGCGCCGCTTGGGCGAGGGCAGGCCGGCCACCAAACCGGCCATGATTCGGCGCATCGCCGCCTCATCCACGCCCATGATCACCGCGTCTTCCAGCATATCGGCCAGCATTTGCGCTGCCTCGGCATGATTCTCGGCCAGGACCTTGAGCTTTTCGCGGCAGGAGACGGGGTTGCCATCGGCGCCGGGCCAGGTCTCGGGCAGGTTCACCGGGGCGCCGCCGTGGTGGGGGTTGCGGTCTCGGCATTGGCGGCGGCCGGCTGGTTCATCTGGGTGACCGAGAAAATGAAGCGGCCGAGCAGCGATTCCAGGCTGACCGAGCCCTGGGTCTCGGTGATGCGGCCGCCCTCGGCCAGCACCCGCTCGGCCCCGCCGGGCACGATGGAGAGGTATTTGCCGCCCAACAGCCCATCCGAACTGACCTCGGCACTGCTATCGCTGGGCAGGCGTAGGCTGCGATCCACCCGCATGCCAACCACGGCATTGAAGCTTTGCGGATCGATGCTGCTGGAGACGACGCTGCCCACTTTCACGCCGGCAATGCGCACATCGGCACCATTCACCAGCCCATCGATGCGGTCGAATTGCGCCGTCAGCAGCATGCCAACAGTCTGGGCGCCACGGCCGCCATAGGCCACGGCGTAGAATAGAAAAGCGGCAGCCACGGCGAGCACCCCGGCGCCGGTCATGACTTCAAGGGCGGAACGCCCCTTCACGGTGTCCACGCTTCATAGTCGCCACCCGTCACCCGGCGTTGCCCGCCGGAATAATCATGCCCCTTGGGGCGCCAGGCACCCGGCGTGCCGGTCAGATTGGGCTGATGCTCCTTCTGCCACGGCAGGCGCCGGGTCTCATCCAGCGGCGCATCGGTGGTGTGGTGCAGCCAGGCATGCCATTCCGCCGGCACCTTGGTGGGGTCCTGGCCATGGGCGGTGACCACATAGCGGCGCTTACGGTTATACACCGGCAGCGTCTTGCGCGCTTCGTAATAGATATTGCCAAAGCGGTCCTGGCCGATTTTGCGGGCGGTCAGGCGGGCGTGGAGCATCTCGAGGATCGACATGATCGGAGCATGCCATGCCGCGTCACAGCACGCCAGCGCGGGGTGGTTGTCCACAAGGTTTTGTGGGTCAATCACCCAAGACCTACCATATGCGGCTTTCACCCAGGAAAATCCCGGCATAGTCTCCTCCCCATGGCACGCATCAACGGCACATTGTGGGAAGGGCTGGCGCTGGCGCGCCACAGGCTGGGGGCGGACCCCGATGCGGCGCTGCGCGCCGTCGCCATACCCGCGGGCTGGCCGGTGGAAGCCGGTGAGGCGCTGGCCGCGCTGGTGCCGGGCAGCCGCCCCGTCAGCCTGCCCCGCGCGGCCGAAATCTGGATCCAGCGCGCGCTCAGCCGCGGCCGCAAGGCCGGCCTATTGGATGATGCCTCGGCCAATCATCTGGCCGAGGGGCTGCGCGCCCTGCTGCTCACCCGCAGGGGGGCGCCTGGGGCGGAGGTCTGGCGCGGCGGCACCGCGGCCGAGGCACGCTATGTGCTGAATCTGCCTGCCTTCCTCGATGCCGATGCCAGCTTCGACCTGGAGGGCTTTGCCGAAGCCGTGGTGATGGGGGTGCGCTTCCTCGACGCCCAGGGCAATGGCCGCGCGGCACGGCTGCGTTTGGGTTTTTGCGATATGGCCGGGCTGCTGGCAGCGCTGGGCCTGGCTTATGACAGTGATGAGGGCCGGCGCGTCGCCGCCGGCTTGGCCGCGCTGATGCGGGGCGTGGCTGAGGGCGAGAGCGCTGCCATCGCCGCCCGGTTCGGCGCGCGTGAGCCGGTGGCACTGCTCTGGCCCGCACCGCCCGACACCACCGCCCTGCCCGGCCTGGCCGAGGCTGCAAGCGCCGCGCTGGAGGCGGTGGGCGCCTGCCATGGCCTGCGCCATGGCGCGATCATCACCCTGGCCCCGGCCGATGCCGCAGAGGCGCTGCTGGGTGCCGAGACCGCCGGGCTCTTCCCCGCCGCCGGCAGCACGCGGGCGGTTTACACCGCAACCGGCGCCACCGAGATTCCCACCCGGGCCGCGCTGGCCGCCGCCCGGATGGCGCCGCACAGAGTGGTACAATTGCTGGCGCCCGTGTCCGAAACCGCGCGAAAAATGATGGCGGAGGCGGTGCTGCCCTTCCTGCATGCCGCGCCGCCGGCGCCGGTGGCGGTGCCCGGGCCGCCGCGCGCGCATGTCGAACGCCCTGCGGCCCGCGGCCTGCTGGCGCATCCGCGCAGCACGGGCGGCAGCTTCCACGCCTCGGTGGGCGGCCACCGCGTGGCGATGCGCACCGCCGAGGATGCCGAGGGCAAGCTGCGCGAATTGGCCTTCAGCCTGGCCAAGGAGGGCGCGGCCTATCGCTCGCTGATGGATGCCTTCGCCCAGGCGGTGACGATAGGCCTGAGCCATGGCGTGGCGCTGGATGATTATGTGACGGCCTTCTCCTATACGCGCTTTGGCCCGGCCGGCGTGGTGGAGGGCGATGGCGAGATCACCCAGGCGACATCGGTGCTGGATTGGGCCTTCCGAAGGCTGGCGGCAGATTATCTGGGCCGGGCGGATTTACCCCAGCCGAGCGAGGCCGATTGCGCCCCTGACAGCCTGAGCACCGCGGCACAGCAATCACCGCTGCTGCCGCTGGATCTTCCCGTGACCCCGGCGCCAGAGGCGCGGCGCCGCAATTTCCGCATTGTCGCCTGAAGAGGATATTTCCATGAGCATCGACGCGAAGCTGGCCGAACTCGGCATCACCCTGCCCGAGGCTGCGGCGCCCATAGCCAATTACGTGGGCTATAATGTGAGCGGCAACCTCGTTGTGGTCTCCGGCCAGATCCCGCTGAAGGATGGCCGCGTGGCCTATACCGGCAAGGTGGGCGTGAGCGTGACGCCGGAATTGGCCAAAGAAGCCGCCGCGCTGTGCTTTATTAATGTGATGGCGCAGCTCAAGGCCGCCTGTGGTGGCGATCTGGGCCGGGTGAAAAAGGTTCTGCGGCTGGGTGGTTTCATTGCAGCACCGGCCGATTTCACCGGTCATGCTCCGATCATGAATGGCGCGTCTGACCTTTGCGTGGCGGTGTTCGGCGATGCCGGGCGGCATGCGCGCACCACCATCGGCGTGCCCAGCCTGCCGGCCGATGCCTGCTGCGAGGTGGAGGCGCTGGTGGAGATTTCCCCGGCCTGAGGCTGGGGTGATCCGCCCACGGTCTCGCACTTCTCTTCGCCGCTTTCTGATTGACGCGGCGCCACACAGGGGCATCTTCCCACCATGCCGGATGCCTCACCCGAATACACACTCAGCCTGCATCAGCGGATCGCCGAGATCGACCCGGCCGATTGGGATGCCTGTGCCGGAGGCAACCCCTTCGTCAGCCACGCCTTCCTCTCGGCGCTGGAGGATAGCGGCAGCACCGGCGGGCGCACCGGCTGGTTTCCGCAGCACGCCGCCTTGCGCGATGCGGCGGGGCTGCTGGTGGGCTGCGCGCCCTGCTATGCCAAGGCGAATTCCTATGGTGAATATGTCTTCGATCATGGCTGGGCCAATGCCTATGAGCGGGCGGGC
>Ga0114967_10002199_pt1 | contig 16406 bp, 18 predicted proteins | sample M_130628_MF_Meta_FD_92639 | JGI IMG/M metagenome (GOLD analysis project Ga0114967, IMG submission 92639) | Freshwater microbial communities from Lake Montjoie, Canada to study carbon cycling - M_130628_MF_MetaG | ecosystem: Environmental > Aquatic > Freshwater > Lake | place: Lake Montjoie... | reverse complement strand
TTACTTATATTTTAAAAGAAAAAAATGGTATTGTTCCGGATAGCTTGAAAGAGTTTTCTATAATTTCAGTGCCTATTCAATCTATTGTAGTGTCCTCAACCACGCATATTCCCGCCCTTGAAATGTTGGGTGTAGAAAATACCTTAACTGGATTTCCAAGTACTAACTTTATTTCATCTTCCAAAACCAGAAAACGAATTGATGCTGGAAAAGTTCGGGAAGTAGGCGTTAATGAAAATTTGAACACCGAAATATTAATCGACATGAAACCGGATGCAATTGTAACTTTTGGTATAAACAACAACAATTCTACTATTGATAATTTGAAGAAAAGTGGACTGAATGTATTGATTAATGGCGATTGGACCGAGCAGTCTCCGTTAGGAAAAGCCGAATGGATTAAGTTTTTCGGAGCTTTATACGGATTGGATGCTAAGGCTAACACCCTCTTCACTTCCATTGAAACGAATTACAATAAAGCATTGGCTTTAGCTAATAAAACTAGTATAAGTCCAACGGTTTTAAGTGGTGCGATGTACCAAGACCAATGGTATGTTCCGCAAGGACAAAGCTGGGCTTCGTTATTTTTAAGAGATGCCAAAGCCAACTATTTATGGAAAGAATCTAAGGGTTTTGGGAGTTTGAGTATGCCTTTCGAAAAGGTATTTGAAAAAGGACAAAATGCTGAATTTTGGATTGCTCCCGGTGATTTTTCTTCGCTTAAGCAAATGAGTGAAAGCAGTTCTCATTATACTGAATTTGAAAGTTTTAAAAATAAAAAAGTATATTCGTATGCGGTAAATAAAGGGCCAAAAGGTGGAATTGTCTATTTTGAATTGGCTTCAGCCCGCCCCGATTTAGTTTTGAAGGATTTTATAAAGATATTTCACCCTGAATTACTTCCAAACTACAACCCTTTTTTCTTTAAAAAATTAGAATAGTTGAATACTAAATACAATACTACCCTTCTGTTTTCTATCCTAATAATTGGGGTGGTTTTCTTGTTTTTGTTGAATATTAGTTTGGGTTCAATTAACATTCCATTGAAGGATGTTTATACTAGTTTGCTTCATGGGTCGTGCAGTAAAGAATCGTGGAATTACATCATTTTAAATTATAGATTACCTAAAGCTATAGTTGCAATATTAATTGGTATAGGACTGTCTATTAGTGGTTTATTAATGCAAACACTATTTAGAAATCCGCTTGCAGGGCCTTATGTTTTAGGATTAAGTTCTGGAGCTAGTTTAGGAGTAGCAGTTGTTATTTTAGGAGCTTCGTTATTACCAATTTCACTATCTGAATTTTTCCTTTCTTCGTTTGGAATTATCATCGCTTCTAGTTTAGGAAGTTTTATCGTATTAGTTTCTGTTTTAGTAATTGCAAAACGACTTCGCGACACTATGGCTATCTTAATTGTAGGTTTGATGTTTGGAAGTTTAACAAGTGCTATTGTGGGTAGTTTAACCTATTTTAGTTCGGCGGAGCAACTTCAGAAATTTACTTTTTGGTCTTTGGGAAATCTTGGAAACCTAACTTGGAATTCCATTGCCATTTTATGCTTTTGTGTAGTTTTAGGATTGGTTTTAAGTGTGTTTAGTATCAAGCCTTTGAACGCACTATTATTAGGAGAAAATTACGCTAGAAGTTTAGGGATTAATTATAAAAAAACAAAGTACATTATCCTATTTGCAACAAGTATATTGGCAGGGAGTATTACGGCTTTTGTTGGGCCTATTGCTTTTATTGGGCTTGCAGTTCCGCATATAGCCAAATTAGTATTTCAAACCAGCAATCACAAAATATTATTTTGGAGTACTTTACTTTTTGGAGCTATTATTATGCTCATTTGCGACAGCATTACTCAAATTCCAGGTGCTGAGATTATCTTGCCTATTAACGCTATTACTTCTATTTTTGGAGCACCAATAGTGATATGGTTGTTGGTAAGCAAAAGAAAAATGATGGCTTAATTCTAAAAACCGCAAGGAGCGCAAGTTTTTTTTTACCACAAAAGTAACAAAGTGCGATCAAAAGGCGCAAAGAAATCTATCATGTATTAGTCCTATCATCTTGGATTTTTTTTACTACAAAAGGAATAAAGTATAACAAAAGGAACAATGAAATCTATTATCTATTTGTCTATCATCTTGGATTTTTTTACCACAAAAGATACAATGAGGAGAATAGTTTTAAACGTCAAATTAGTTTCTAAATTTACCAAAAAAATAAAGAATAATGATTGATATAGCTTATTTAGAATTTCTTGAAAACATACTTACAGAAAACAGAAAAGAGCGCTTTTTAAATGTCCTTAAAAACAGAACTAGGCATTTTACAGTGGCAGTTGAAGATGTTTTTCAGATGCACAATACCAGTGCTGTAATGCGTAGTTGTGAGGTTTTCGGAATTCAAGAACTAAATATAATTGAGCAGCGATTTGGAAAACGTATTGATAAAGAAATTGCAATGGGAGCTCAAAAATGGGTTGATATCAATGCCTTTGATAGTATAACTGGTTGTTTGGATAACTTACAATCTCGAGGATACCAGATCATTGCTACTACACCACACGAAGACGATTGTTTGTTGGAAGATTTTGATATATCCAAACCATGCGCACTTTTTTTTGGAACAGAACGCGATGGATTGTCGGAGGAGATTTTAAAAAGAGCAGATGGGTTTCTAAAAATACCAATGGTAGGTTTTACAGAGAGTCTTAACATTTCTGTTTCAGCAGCAATTATAATCCAAAACCTAACGGAACGCCTCAGAAAATCAAATATTCAATGGCAATTATCAGAAAATGAATTAATTGAAAAGCGCTTACAATGGGCAAAAAACTCAATCAAAGATATTAAGAGAATAGAAACTCGTTATTACAGCGAAAATAGATAGTTTAAGAGGTTGATAATAGCTTTTTATATATGGCTTTTATTTTACTTTGTGCCTTTTGTGGAGAAATAAGATAAAACACAACACAATTATTAGCCAATTATATTCAAACATTTCTGTATCTTTGTCCTTTCAAAAACAACACAACAATGACTACTTTAAACGAATTAAATGCTGTTTCTCCTATTGACGGAAGATACAGAAATAAGACCGTTTCACTGGCTCCTTTCTTTTCTGAAGAAGCTTTAATAAAATACCGCGTATTAATTGAAATTGAGTACTTTATCGCTTTAAGTGAAATTCCATTACCTCAGTTAAAAGGAATCGATAAAGGAGTATTTGAAAGCCTTAGAGACCTTTATAATAACTTTTCAACCCATGACGCACTTTGGATTAAAGAAACTGAAAAAACGACCAATCACGATGTGAAAGCGGTAGAATATTTTATTAAAGAGGCATTCGAAAAATTAGGTTTATCCTCTTACAAAGAATTCATTCATTTTGGGTTAACTTCTCAAGATATTAATAATACAGCAATTCCATTATCTACAAAAGAAGCCTTTGAAAACATCTATTTACCCTCCTTAATTGCGTTAATCTCAAAATTAAAAGACTTAAGTGTTGAATGGAAAGACGTTCCAATGTTGGCAAAAACCCATGGCCAACCTGCCTCTCCTACCCGTTTAGGAAAGGAATTTGGCGTATTTGTAGAGCGATTGGAAGAGCAAATGCGTTTGTTGTTTAATGTTCCATTTGCTGCTAAATTTGGTGGGGCTACAGGAAATTACAACGCCCATCATGTGGCTTACCCGCAAATTGACTGGAAAAAATTTGGAAGTCATTTTGTAGAAGAAAACTTAGGATTGCACCATTCTTTTCCAACCACACAAATAGAACATTACGATCATTTTGCTGCGTTTTTTGATGCTTTAAAAAGAATCAATACCATTATAATTGACTTAGACAGAGATATTTGGACCTATGTTTCCATGGAATATTTTAAGCAAAAAATAAAAGCCGGCGAAATTGGTTCATCGGCGATGCCTCATAAAGTAAACCCTATTGATTTTGAAAATTCAGAAGGTAATTTAGGAATGGCTAACGCTATTTTTGAACACCTTTCAGCAAAATTACCTCTTTCAAGATTGCAACGTGATTTGACTGATAGTACTGTATTGCGAAATATTGGTGTGCCAATGGGACACACGTTAATTGCCTTTGAATCGACTTTAAAAGGGTTAAACAAATTGTTGTTGAACGAGCCAAAATTTCATGAAGATCTTGAAAAAAACTGGGCCGTGGTTGCTGAAGCCATCCAAACTATTTTAAGAAGAGAAGGTTACCCAAACCCATATGAAGCATTAAAGGGATTGACTAGAACCAACGAAGCTATTGATAAAAATGCGATTCATAATTTCATAGCCACTCTGGAAGTTTCTGAAGAAATAAAAGCAGAATTAATGAAAATAACCCCAAGCAACTTTGTAGGGATATAATCACTCCAAAACTTATATTGAAGCCCGCTAAGAAATTATTTTTAGCGGGTTTTTTGTTTACTGTTTGAATAAAACTAAATTTAAGTTTGTTTTTGTAGTATTGATTTTTTATTGAAATTTTACTTTTTAAATCTAAAATCTAACTAATCCTCCACTTTCTTAACGACTTTTCTTGCAACTTCAATTTTATACTTTTTACCTTTCATTTTTTCATCTCGAATGTTATGCAATAAATCTTTGACTTTATTGAATTTTACGGCTGCAAACGAAATGAAATCTTTCACTTCAATTAATCCCAAATCACCTTTTTCAAGTTTTCCTTTTTGAGAAAAGAAACCTACAATGTCAATTTTATTCAACTTGTTTTTCTTTCCACCACTGATGTAAATGGTTTGAAATTCGGGAGGTTTTGGCAATGAAGTTGAATTTTCAACTTTCAGAGTTTCCATTCCATAATCAATGTAATCCATCTTTTTCTCGCTTTCATGAGCGATAATATAGGCCGTTCCTGAAGCCAACATTCGGGCAGTTCTTCCGTTTCTGTGCGTAAATTCGTCTTCTTTGGAAGGCAAATGATAATGAATAACGTGTTTCATTTCTGGAATATCCAATCCACGTGCGGCTAAATCGGTAGTGACCAAGTAGCTCACACTTCCGTTTCTGAACTGAATTAAAGCGCGCTCGCGTTCGTCCTGATCCATTCCGCCGTGATAATAAGTAGCGTAAATTCCCTTTTCGTTTAACGTATCGCTGATGCGTTCGGCAGCATCGCGATGGTTGCAAAATACCAATGCCGATTGTGATTTCAGAGAACAAATCAAGTTGAACAAACTACCTATTTTGTCTTTCTCTTTAGAAACTACCAATTTCATGGACAAATTCGTGCGCTCTTCTTCGGCAGGAATATAATCCAAAATCGTAGGATTAATAACTCGCGTGTATTTTGGTATTTCAATATCAGAAGTTGCCGAAACCAAAACACGCTTGTTTAATTTTGATAATTTCCCAATTATAAATGACATTTGCTCGTGAAATCCCAATTGCAATGATTTGTCAAATTCATCTAAAACCAAGGTTTGAATTTTGTCCAAACGGAAAGTTCCACGGTCAATATGATCGGCAATTCGTCCTGGAGTTCCAATTAAAACGGCTGGAGGATTGCTCAAATTTTTAATTTCAGTATCGATTGAATGTCCACCATAGCAAACATTTACTTTATAATCGGTTCCCATTTTTTTCCAAACTTGCTCAATTTGCAAAGCCAATTCTCGTGATGGAACTAAAATCAAACATTGCGCCGAGAGAATTTCAGGTTGCAACATTTCGAATATTGGCAACAAGAAAGCCAATGTTTTCCCAGAACCTGTTGGTGATAACAAAAGAATATTATTGTCGCTCAGAATCGTTTCTTGCGCGGCAATTTGCATTTCGTTTAGGTTTTCAATACCTAAATTGAGAAGTATGTTATTAGAATGGTATTTCGTTTTCATTTTGCAAAGGTAAACCCAATAATTAATTTAGAATTAGAAATTATGAATTATAAATTGGGAGATAGGTAAACAAGACGTTTATTTGTATTCTTCAAATAATAGTTTGATATTTTCGTAGGAATTTTTCAAAGCTTCTTGAATTTGTGTAGGATTTTTCCACTCAACTTTCTCTATTCCTTCATCGGCTTGACCAACAGGAATTCCATCATAAGTACAATGCATTTCAAACCAATGGGTAATTTTTAGTTTGTAAACCCCGTTGCGTTTAAAAATGTGATAAGTTTTTTGAAGTTTTTTGGAAATTGACAATCCATTTACGCCGGTTTCTTCTTCCACTTCCCGCATGGCGGTTTCCACCATTTCTTCGCCTTTATTGGTTCCTCCTTTTGGCAAATCCCACTTTCCATTTCTGAAAATGAATAAAACTTCGCCGTTTTTATTGTAAACCAATCCACCACCAGCCTTATTAACGGGGATTTTAGTCTTTAAAACCTTCATTATTTCCTTTTCATCGGGATGGTACAAATAGGCTTCTTGAATTTTATTTTGGAAATATTTAACGATAAGCTGCTTGAAATCAACACTTTCAAGTAAAAACAGTTGAAAATCTGTTTCTTTGAAGATTTGATTTGTTAAAAAAAGTGGTTTATCGTTGACAAAAACTTTAGACATTTGTGCTATGAGTTTTAATAAAGACACAGCCGAAAAAACAGCCGAATTGCTTTTACAAATTAATGCAATTAAATTGAATCCACGAAATCCTTTTACGTGGGCTTCAGGATGGAACTCCCCTATTTATTGTGATAATAGGATAACACTCTCATTTCCAGCAGTTAGAAATTACATTCGTGATGAATTTTCTAAAAACATTGAAAAACAATTTGGGAAACCTGATGTAATTGCAGGTGTTGCCACTGGTGCAATTGGAATTGGAATTCTTGTTGCCGAAAGTTTGGGATTACCATTTGTATATGTTCGTCCAGAACCTAAAAAACACGGTCGATTGAATCAAGTGGAAGGTTATTTACAAAAGGGTCAAAACGTAATTGTAGTTGAAGATTTAATAAGTACTGGAAATAGTAGTTTACTAGCTGTTGAAGCTTTAAAAGAAGCGGGTGCAAATGTGAAAGGAATGGTTGCAATATTCAGTTATGGTTTTGATATTGCTTCTGATAATTTCAAAAATGCAAATGTTGATTTGTATACTTTGAGTAATTACGAGAACCTTTTACCATTGGCTGTAGCCAAAAGATACATCACTGAAGAAGAAGAAATCACCTTACAAGAATGGAGAAAAAGTCCATCTACTTGGGGAAAATAATTAGCCTAAAATTCCAACTATTATGAATTTAGAAAGTCCAAAAGTTACCGTTCAAAATAATGCTGCTTATTTGTTTACTGCACTTTGTGATGTAAACAATTTTGAGAAATTAATGCCGGATAGCATTGCAAAATTCGAAGTTACCGATACCGATTCATTTATTTTTGGACTAAAAGGAATGCCTGAAATTAAATTGAGAATCAAGGATAAAACTCCAAATTCTAAAATTGTTTTAGGTGCTGCAAGCGACAAATTACCGTTTACATTAATTGCCAATATTGAAGAAATATCTGATTCTTCAGCTGCAATTCAATTGGTGTTTGAAGGAGAATTTAACGCAATGATGGCGATGATGGTGAAAGGACCAATTACAAAATTCATTGAGACTTTATCTGAAAACATGACTAAATTATAAATTCAATTGCATTTAATAAAGCAACTGAATTTCTTTTATTCCAAAAGTTTCGATAGTATCATTTTCTAATTTTACTTCCAATTTTCCTGAAGAATTTACGCCTTGAATTATTCCCATGAATTGAATTCCATCGGGCAATGAAAAAGCCATTGGAATTCCTTTTTTAAATAAATTGTGGTTATAGCTGTTCCATAATTTAGATACCGATTTATTTTGAATTAAATCGCAATTCGATTTCAAAGATTCTATCAATTGTATTAGAATAACTTCTTTATCCAATTCCTTTTTCATTATCACTGCCAAAGAAGAAGCTTTGGGAAGGTTGTCAAAATTTAATTGGTTCACATTCAATCCTACGCCAATGATTGAGGTGATTTCTCCGTTATTCTTGATGGTGTTTTCAATTAATATTCCTGCGACTTTTTTATTATCTGACAATATGTCGTTTGGCCATTTAATTGATAAATTAGGAATATTATTTTTTTCTAATGTTGTTAAAACGGACAAGGCAACCGCAAAATTCAGATCAAAAATTTCAGTAATTTTGTTTAATACATTTTTTACTAAAACACTAAATACAAGGTTTTTACCGGTTTCAGAATCCCATTTAGCTCCCATTTGACCTTTACCATTCGTTTGATTTTCAGCTGTTACTACAGTGAAATTCTCCAATGCTTGTTCACCTGACAACTGCTTTAGAAAATCGTTAGTTGAATCTGTGGCATCGAGTTTGATTAATTTCATAAAGAAAATAGGCTATGTTTATTTAAACTTGAATTAAGTTTCAAAATTAAGTACAAAAAATGGTAACTTTGCAAAAAACATAAAATTATTAAATGGCTAAAAAGAATAATAGCAATGATGTTTTGTTAACAAACATTATTAAAGGAATTGAGGAAGTAAAAGGAAATGATATTGACATTTTAGATTTAAGAGCAATAGATAATTCAGCCTGTGATTATTTTGTAATTTGTAATGGAAATTCTAACACTCAAGTTAGCGCTATTGTAAATTCAGTTCAAAAAACAGTTTCAAAAGAAATAAAAGACAAACCTTGGCACGTGGAAGGAATGGAAAATGCGGAATGGGTTTTAATGGACTATGTAAATATTGTTGTTCATGTATTTCAAAAAAATATAAGAGAATATTATAACATTGAAAGTCTTTGGGGTGACGCAAAAATCACTTCAATAGAAAATAAATATTAAGAAAAATTAAATAAATGGCTTCAGAAAACAATCAAAATCCTAAGAAAATAAAAATTAGTCCTTGGCTAATTTATGGTGCAGTTGCACTATTATTTTTATTTATAAGCTTTATTACTGGTGGCTCAAGTTTTGAGGAACCATTAAAAACATCGTCTTCAAAATTTAACGAATACCTTGAAAAAGGGCAAGTTGCAAAAGTAATCGTTTATAATAAATCCGAAGCTGAGGTTTATTTAACTGCCGAAGCCGTGAAAGATCCTATTCATAAAGCGGTTGCAAATGACATGTTAAACCGACCAAATAAAGGTCCACATTATACACTAGAAATTGGTAACGATGAGATTTTTCAAAATAAGTTGGAAGCAGCTGTAAAAACAAACAAATTAAGAGAATACAGCTTTCTTCCAAAGAGCAATTGGGGGGATTTATTGCAAATGATACTGCCATTTCTTCTAATATTAGGCCTTTGGGTTTTTATTATGAGAAGAATGAATGGGGGTGCCGGTGGCGGAGGCGGTGGTCAAATATTCAATATTGGAAAATCAAAAGCGAAATTATTTGACGAAAAAACAGATATCAAAACCACTTTTAAAGATGTTGCTGGGCTTGAAGGTGCAAAAGAAGAAATTCAAGAAATAGTAGAATTCTTAAAAAACCCTGAAAAGTATACCAATTTAGGTGGTAAAATTCCAAAAGGAGCCTTATTAGTGGGGCCTCCAGGAACTGGAAAAACATTATTGGCGAAAGCAGTAGCTGGAGAGGCGCAAGTTCCATTTTTTTCATTATCTGGATCGGATTTTGTTGAAATGTTTGTAGGTGTAGGTGCTTCAAGAGTTCGAGATTTATTCAAACAAGCCAAAGAAAAATCACCGGCTATTATTTTTATTGATGAAATTGATGCCGTTGGAAGAGCTCGTGGAAAAAACAATATGTCGGGTGGAAATGATGAACGTGAAAATACGTTAAATCAATTATTAACTGAAATGGATGGATTTGGAACCAATTCGAATGTGATTGTTTTAGCTGCAACCAATAGAGCCGATGTCTTGGATAAAGCTTTGATGAGAGCGGGACGATTTGATAGACAAATATTTGTTGATTTACCAGATATTAGAGAAAGAAAAGAAATATTTGAAGTTCACCTTGCTCCATTAAAAAAAGTTGAAGGTTTAGATACCGACTTTTTAGCTAAACAAACACCTGGATTTTCTGGTGCTGACATTGCCAATGTTTGTAACGAAGCCGCTTTAATAGCCGCAAGAAATAACAAAACTGCAGTTGATAAACAAGATTTTCTTGATGCCGTAGATAGAATTGTTGGAGGACTTGAAAAGAAAAATAAAATTGTTACCCCTGACGAAAAAAGAGCAATAGCAGTTCATGAAGCAGGACACGCAACGGTGAGTTGGATGTTAGAACATGCAGCACCATTGATAAAAGTAACAATTGTTCCTAGAGGTCAAAGTTTGGGTGCAGCTTGGTATTTACCAGAAGAGCGATTAATTGTTCGCACCGAACAAATGTTAGATGAAATGTGTGCCACAATGGGTGGACGTGCTGCTGAAAAAGTTGTTTTCGACAGAATTTCTACAGGTGCATTGAGCGATTTAGAAAAGGTTACAAAACAAGCAAGAGCTATGGTAACGGTTTACGGATTAAATGAAAAATTAGGAAATATCACTTACTATGATTCCACTGGCCAAAGTGAATACAGCTTTTCAAAACCCTATTCAGAAGATACTGCAATGGTAATTGATAAAGAGATTTCAACATTAATTGAAAGCCAGTACCAAAGGGCCATAACAATTTTATCAGAAAATAAAGACAAATTAAATTTATTAGCTGATATTTTAATTGAAAAAGAGGTGATTTTCAAAGATGACTTGGAAGCAATATTCGGCAAAAGACCATTTGATCCTATTATTTTAGAAGAAACTGCTGAATAATTAATAAAATTCATGAAAATTAAAAAATCTTAATTCAAAAAACATATTTGAATTAAGATTTTTTTTATCTTTGAATGTTTTGTTAAAACAAGCTAAATATTTAAAAATTAGTATGAGTCTTTTTAGAAAATTTTTTGGTTCTAGTGACGATTCCTCGGAAGAGGATAACTATAGTGAATTCAATCGTTCAGGATCGGACCTGTCTTTACCTGTTGATGAAAGATTCACTTTTAACTTCAAAAAAAATGGCGGTAAATTCTTGTATTGCGAAAATTTAACTGAAATAAAAGAACAATTTGAAAATATTTTAGAAGAAAATGACTGGTTTGAATCGGAAGTTCTATGCTTTGATTCAGGATTATTTAACTTATTAGATGAAAACAAACTTAGTTATAACCAACCAACTAATCCTAAATTTTTATTCGCTACTTGTGAGAATTTAATTGCTGAAGAAGGTTCTATTTTGTTCTCTTCAATACAAATTAAGCAGAACAAACCAAATGAATTGCCTACAAATATCATTATTTTTGCTACCACAAGTCAGATTGTTGAAAGCACTAGCGATGGACTTCGTATGATAAAAAATAAATACCTAAAGAATTATCCAACGAATATTACTACAATTAAGTATTTTGAAAAAGTTAAAGAAGATGACTTTTTACATTATGGAAGTTCAGCAAAGAATCTTTACTTATTGCTTTTAGAGGATATATAAAATGGGTGAAACTCTAAAAAGAGCTATTTCAGGAGCTGTTTATATTATTTTATTACTTGCTTCTATTTTATATTCAAATAAAGAACATTACGAAAGTTTTTTCCTGATTTTTGGTCTTTTTTTGTTAATTACTGTATATGAATTTTGCGAATTAGTAGCTATAAATAAAATTTTACCTCTTCTTCTATCGTGCGTATTATTTTTTCTAAACTTTAAGATAATAAGTTCTTCAAAAAATGAAATAGATTTTTATTCTTTAAAACATAATGAAAATATTCACGACCTAGCACTTATACTGTCAATAATAGTTGCCATAAAATGTATCTGCTTTTTATTTGATAATAAAATTACTCAGATTACTACATTTTCAAAATACATTTATTTAATAGGATATATTATACTTCCATTTATACTAATATCAAAAATTCCTTTTGGAAGTGATGGATACAACCCATTAATAATTATCGGCTTATTTATCCTAATATGGACTAACGATACTTTTGCTTACATTGTAGGAAAATCTATAGGAAAACATAAGTTATTTGAAATAATATCACCAAAAAAAACAATAGAAGGTTTTTTTGGAGGGTTGTTTTTTACGATATTTGCTGGGTATTTAATTTCGATGTATCTTATAAAACCATCTGAACAATTTAGTGATAAATCTATTTTAATTTGGACAATTATTGCTGCAATTGTTGGTATTATAGGAACTATTGGCGACTTAATTGAATCGAAATTCAAACGAATTGCTGGAGTTAAAGACAGTGGGAAAATCATGCCAGGACATGGAGGTATATTAGATCGTTTAGATAGTGTTATATTTGTAGCACCATTCATATTTTTATTTTATAAAATTTTAAATTATGTTTCATAAAGAAGGAGGAAAAATTATATTGATTTCAACTACCCTAACAGTATTGTTTTTATTGTTAGCAGATACATTTATTTCAACTTTATGGTTGCAAAAAACCATTGAAATAGTCGTTTTATTATTACTAATCATAGTTTTACAATTTTTTAGAAATCCTGTTAGAACAGTAGCGATTAACGACAATCACATTATTGCTCCAGTAGATGGAAAAGTTGTAGTAATCGAGGAAGTATTTGAAGGGGAGTATTTTAAAGATAAGCGCATGCAAGTATCGATTTTTATGTCTCCAATAAATGTTCACGTTACCAGATATCCTGTGAATGGCTTGGTAAAATTCAGTAAATACCATCCAGGAAAATTTTTAGTTGCTTGGCATCCTAAAGCAAGTGAAGAGAACGAAAGAACGACTATTGTTATTGAAAATAAGGTGTTTGGAGAAATATTATACCGTCAAATTGCTGGGGCGTTAGCTAAAAGAATTATAAATTATGCCGAAGAAGGAACTCAAGTAGTTCAAGGAACTGATGCTGGTTTTATTAAATTTGGGTCAAGAGTAGATTTATTTTTGCCTTTGGGAACAGAAATTAGTGTAAAACTTAATGAAAAAGCAGTTGGAGGTAAAACAATAATTGCGATCAAATAATAAATGGACACAAGAGACTTAGAAACTAGATTCGCTGAAGCTGTGGAAATTGCTTCAAAAATGTCTCAGGATTCCTTGCCTCAAGATGTACAATTACGATTATATGCCTATTATAAACAAGCTACATTTGGAACTGCAAATGGAATGCCAAATTCAAATTTTGACTTAAGAAATGCTTTTAAAACCAATGCATGGATGCAAATAAGTCATTTATCTGTTGAAGAAGCGAAAGAGTTATACATTGAAAATATATTGTCATTACATAAAAAATAAAATCATGAAAAAGGCAAAATTATACTTACTGTGTTTTTCATTACTAACCCTAGTAATTTCTTGTAATAATAAAAAACTAACCGAAGTTGTAGAAGTGCCACTTCCAACTGCAGAAGAAAAATTCTCAATTGGATCCCCAAATGATGTTGAAGCTAATGAAGGTACATTTGAACTTTTAAAATTACCATATGCTTACGACGCTGTTTCGCCCGAAATTGAAGCTGGTACAATGCAATTGCATTATTCAAAGCACTATTTAAATTATACTAATAATTTAAATAAAAGTTTAAAAGGAACTGATTATGAAGATTTATCAATTGAGGAAATATTAGCAAAATCAACTTCTGATAGTTTAAACATAAGAAATAATGCAGGTGGATATTACAACCATTCCTTATTTTTTGAATGTATCGGTCCGAAATCTGGTAGTCAACCAAAAGATACCTTAGCTATGGCTATCAATAGAGATTTTGGTTCGCTCGATGGATTTAAAAATCAATTTAAAAACGCAGCAAACAATTTATTTGGGTCTGGATGGGCTTGGTTAATTGTAGATAGCTCAGGAAAATTAAAAGTGACTACTACGCCCAACCAAGACAATCCTTTAATGCCAAAAGCTGAGGTACATGGGAAGCCAATTTTAGCGCTTGACGTTTGGGAACATGCCTACTATTTAGAATATCAAAATTCTCGAAAAAACTATATCGATGCCTTTTTTAAAATAATAAATTGGAAAATAGTTGGAGAAAAATACGAGGAAGCATTAAAGAAGGATTGATTCGTATAATTCAAATATAATATCATAAATGAAAAAGATATATCTTCTATTTATCTGTTTACTTTCAATTTCTTTTTCAAGCTGCGAAAAGGACGATATTTGTGAGGCAACAACTGCCACAACTCCAAAATTGATTATTGAATTTTATGATATTTTAAATCCTTTAGTTAAAAAAAATATTACCAATTTAGCTTTAAAAGAAATAAATTCTACTGCTAGTTTGGTCTTTAATGGAACTAGTAAAATTCAAATCCCATTGAAAACAAACCAAGATTTAACAAAGTACAGCTTTATTTTAAACAGTACCGATGTTGCTATTAAAAACGAAGATTTTCTTTTGTTTAATTACTCCAGACAGACCGTTTTTGTTTCAAGAGCTTGTGGTTTCAAAACCAATTTCACTCTTGATTCAACGTTGCCATTTATAAAAACTGAAACTTCAATTCCTGATGGGTATTGGATTCAAAATGTGGTAATTATAAAATCAAACATAACAAATGAAAATGAGATACATGCCAAAATTTACTTTTAGTATTCTTCTGATTTTGGCATCGTTTTTAGTGATTGCTCAAAACAAAAAAACAGATAGCATACCTTCAAAAATTGAAAAATACGGAATCCGATTTGGAACTGATATTTCCAAATTGGCGCAATCTTTTTATGATAAAAATTACAAAGGAATTGAATTTGTAGGTGACTATAGAGTGACTAAAAATTATTACCTAGCCGGTGAATTAGGAAATGAAAATACAACCGTTGAGGATGATCGATTAAGTTTTACCGCACAAGGAACCTATTTAAAGATAGGGTTTGATTATAATTCTTATGAAAATTGGCTTGATATGCGAAATATGATTTATTTAGGAATGCGATACGGAGCAAGTACTTTTAGTCAAACACTAAATTCCTATAAATTATACAATACTTCTACATATTTCCCTGAAGCCCCAACAGTACAATCTGGTGAAAAATACAATGGCCTAACTTCCCAATGGATTGAGGTTGTGTTGGGATTAAAAACAGAATTAGTTAAAAATGTCTATTTGGGATTTAGTGTAAGACTAAATAGATTATTAACCAATACAAAACCTGACAATTTTGATAATTTGTATATTCCTGGTTTTAATCGTACTTATAACGGTGATTTTGGAATCGGTTTTAATTATAGCGTTTCCTACTTTTTACCTTTGTATAAAACAAAATCTAGCTCAAAAAAAGAATCCAAAAAGAAATAGTAAATCACTTAATTTCTTTAATTCCTTTTATGAATAACCATTTCATAAATAGCTTTTCACCCTCATTCGTTTTTACTGCTTGAAATTTAGGAGCCAATAGAGTACTTACAACAAAAGAAGTAATTGGCAACCAAAAACCAGTTAAATTTGAATACTTTTCGAGTAAAATTCTACTTAGAATAAACAAAAATGCAAAACATAACAATTGAAAAACGAAAGCTTTAACTTGTAATTTAGTCATAATTATATAATTAATTTGTTGGATTTTCTACCACTTGGAATTTGGTTCTTTTACTACCTTCATACATTTCATATTTCACCAAACGAGCTTCAATACTAGCATTAAATAACTTAATTTTTCTTGAAGGTTTTAGTCCTACATATTTCAATGCTTCTAAATTTCCTGTAATGAACCACGCATTGGTTCCTGGGTAATTCTTTTTTAAAGTATCCCCAATATTCTTGTAGAATTCTTCCATGTGAATGTCCAAACGCTCATCATATGGAGGATTAAATACAATATGTAACTTCCCTTCAGAACTCTTTTCACTTTCAAAAAAATTATACTCCTTAATGGTAACATATTCGTCTAAATTGGCATTTTTTAAATTCTCTTTTGCTTTATTTACAGCACTTGGCGCTTTATCAAAACCTTTTATTGTATAATGAAATTCTCGAACTCTTTTCATTAATGATTCCAAAATTGAATCAAATAAATCGTTATCCCAATCGTTCCATTTTTCAAATGCAAACTCTTTTCTATTAATATTAGCTGGAATATTACAAGCAATCATAGCCGCTTCAGCGAGAAAAGTTCCTGAACCACACATTGGATCTAAGAAATCCGTTTGGCCGTCCCAACCAGAAAGCAATAAAATCCCTGCAGCCAAAACTTCATTAATAGGTGCAATGTTGGTCGCCGTTCTATAACCACGTTGGTGTAATGAATTTCCTGAAGTATCCAAGGCTATTGAAACTTGGTCTTTATCAATGTGAATATTAATTTTTAAATCAGGATGGATTTTATCAATACTTGGGCGCTGACCCGTTCTATCTCTAAATTGATCCACAATTGCATCTTTACATTTTTGAGAAACAAATTCCGAATGATTAAAAT
>Ga0114967_10002198_pt1 | contig 16417 bp, 8 predicted proteins | sample M_130628_MF_Meta_FD_92639 | JGI IMG/M metagenome (GOLD analysis project Ga0114967, IMG submission 92639) | Freshwater microbial communities from Lake Montjoie, Canada to study carbon cycling - M_130628_MF_MetaG | ecosystem: Environmental > Aquatic > Freshwater > Lake | place: Lake Montjoie... | reverse complement strand
CAATCCTGGCGCTCCTGGCCACGCGCATGCCGACGGTGGATGAGCTGGCCGGCGCCGCCGCGGTGATGCGTGGGCATGTGGAACGCGTCGAAACCGGCGTGCCGGCCGACCAGCTGCTGGACACTGCCGGCACCGGCGGAACCGCCAAGCTCTTCAACGTCTCCACCTCCGCCGCCATCGTGGCTGCCGCCGCGGGCGCCAAGGTGGCCAAGCACGGCAACCGAAGCCGCACCGGGCGTGGAAGCGCAGAAGTGCTGATGGAACTCGGTGTGGACGTGGACGCCGGGCGCGAGACCCAGCGGCGCTGCATCGAAGAGGCCGGCATCTGCTTCTGCTTCGCCATCCACCACCACCCCGCCACGCGGCACGTGATGCCGGTGCGCAAGACGCTCGGCTTCCCCACCATCTTCAACCTGCTCGGGCCGCTCACCAATCCCGCCGGTGCGCGCCGCCAGGTGATGGGTGTGTATGCGCCGCAGTTCGTCCGACCGATCGCCGAGGCGCTGGCGCGGCTCGGTTCGGTGCATGCCATCGTGATGCACGGCACCGACGGCATCGACGAATGCTCGATCACGGCACCGACGCTCCTGGCGGAGGTACGCGACGGCCAGGTGACGGAACGGACCATCACGCCGCAGGAATTCGGGATCGAGCCGGTGTCGCACGAAGCGCTCCAGGCGCGGGACCTTGCGCACGCGGCCGAGCTGATGCGCGGGCTGCTGCTCGGCAACATCCATGGAGCGCCGCGCGACATGCTGCTGCTGAACGCCGGCATGGCGCTGGTGGCTGCAGGCAGTGCGGTGGGTCTGGCGTCCGGGATCGTTGCGGCGAAGGCCGCAATCGACGGTGGTGCTGCGGCACGGACGCTTGAACGGCTGCGTGCCGCCTCTCGCGCGGGGCGATGATTCGCGGCATGGGTGCGGTTGTGGATGAATGGACCCAGCCGGGACCATGAAGGACGTGATCGTCGCCCGTCGGTGGACCGAGGAATTTTCTCTTGAATTCGCGGCGGATTCTCCGTCGGCATTACGTTGCTCGCGTGGAGCTCCTCGTCCATGTTCCCGACCCGCGCGAGCGGTGGCCGTTGGCATTCCGTGCCGCCGTGGCGATGGTCATCGGTGCAGCGGCGGCGTGGATGGTGGTTGGTTGGATGGAACGCACCGACGACGGTCCGCATGTTGTGGAGGCAGGTGCTCCTGAAGGCGAGGTGATTGCCATCACGGCACTTGCCGCGGTGATCGCGTGCATGGCGGTCATTTCCATCACGGTGCGACGGCGATGGACGCGCGATGCCGCGCTCCTGGCGTCAATGGCTGCCGTCGGTGCGGCATTGGCGATCGACTCGGCATCGCGCGGGCATCCACTCGATCGCGTACGCGATGGGCCGATCACGCTCCATGGCACTGTCTCCAGCGCACCGCGGGTGGACGACGGTGGCAGCGATCTTCTCTCGAAGTACGCGATCCGTGATGCCGTCCAGACGTTCACGCTGGACATTTCCGGCATCGAGGTCGAGGGGGCCGTCCGGAGCGTCGAGGGTGACATCCTGGTGCGTGTGGCGGGACTGGCTCCGCTCCCGCCGCGAGGATCGAATGTCCGGGTCCGTGGGTGGTTTCAATCGGTGGAACCGTTGCTCAACCCAGGCATTCGGCCGAGGGACAGCCCGGGATCGGTGTCCGTGACATCATCGACCCTTGTGACCGAGGAACCGGCGACATTCCTCTCCGGCGAAATGTCCAGCGCGCGCGCCGTCGCCAACGGCGCCCTTGCTCGGTCGATGCCGGAATGGTCGACGCCGGAGAGCCGCGCACTGGTCAGCGCCATGACCACCGGGATCAGGCTGCCTGGGCTCTCTCGACCGTCGGCGGAGTTCCGCGCGGCGGGAATGAGCCATGTGCTTGCCATCAGCGGATTCAACGTGGCGGTGCTGGTGGCCGCATGCGCCGGGGCGATGCGGCTCGGTGGGGCCGGTGTGCGGATGCGCGCCATGGTCGCGGTGGCGGTGGCAGCGATGTTCCTCGCGATCACCGAACCGGAGACCAGCGTGCTCCGCGCTGGCCTGGGTGCTGGGTTGGCGGCGGTGGCATCGGTCCGCGGTGGGAGTGCGCGTGGACTCGGAACGCTCGGCGCCGTGGCCATGGTGACCATGCTCATCGACATCGATTCGCTGGCCGGTGCCGGATTCCAGCTCAGTTACGGCGTGGTGGTGGCCCTGCTCGTCATCTCGCCACGCGTGCAGCGGCGATGGGACGGGACTGCGGAATCATGGTGGCGCAGCATCCCGTGGAGACCAATGGCACGGTCCGAGGCATGCTCGCTGGCTCGCAGCGCGGCCGTGGAAGCGGTGGTGGCCTCGTTGGTGGCGTGGACCATCAGCACGCCGATCGCGCTCTGGCACGCCGGTTCGTTCGGCTTCATGGCTGCACCGCTCAGCATCGTCACCATGCCGGCCGCCGCGCTCACGACGATCGCCGGGGTGGGTTCGATGGCAACGATCGATGCATGTCCACCTGTCGGGAGAGCGTTGGGGGCGACGGCCTGCGGGTGTGCCTCTGCCCTGGAGTGGACTGCATCCGCCGCGGCATCCGCGCCGGGAGGTGTTCTCTGGACCGGTCGGCCGGGATTCACCTGGACCGTTGCGTGCGTGGTGTCGTGCTGTGCCGCATGGATGGCAGGCGGGTTGGTGTTCCGCTTGGTTTCGTGGCTGGTGGTGTTCTGCCTTGTGGGTGGGCTGTGGACCGGCAGCATCCAGCCGCACACCTCCCCACCGCACGGTGGAGAGGTGACCGTCGACTCGATCGCCGTCGGAAACGGAGCGTGTCACCTGATACGAACGCACGACGCCACGGTGCTCTTTGATGCAGGGAGTTCGGGTGATCCCAATGTCGGTTCGCGGCGCGTGGTTCCTGCCCTGGCGGCGCTGGGCGTACGGAGGATCGATTGCCTGGTGATCGGCTCCCGCATCCTCCGCGAATGCTCCGCAATCCCCGAAGTCGCCTCCGCGTTCGGCGTGGACCGCGTGCTGGTCGACCGTCGATCGTTGGCATCATTCCGGGGTGCGCACAATGGATTCCCTGCGGACCTGATGGATCATCTCCGCGACCGCGGAATCCCGGTCGAATCGGTGGATGACGGTTGGCGGTGGGTGCATGGGGCGATGGAGATCACCGCGCGGGTCCCGCCGCCGGATCCAGCGGCGAAGCATGACAACGGCGGCGTCATCGTGATGGTGCGGCACGATTCCTGGAAGGAAGGCGTGGCGAGCGTGGTGGTCTGCGGTGATCCACGGCTTGCAACGCGTGCAGGCGTGGAGCAGCTCGTGGCGCCACGGCGATCCGCGGTGCGTCTCGTTGCGGATGCCGCCGGTCGCCGGCACAACCAGTCGTGGACCGTCGATGGATGGAGGTGAACCACCGAAACCGGCTCAGCGCGGGAACAGCACGGCGCGCTCGAGCACGACAAACGCGCCGGCAGCACTGCCGGACGAAGGCACCAGCTCGATCTCGAAGGGTGCGGCCGGGACGTCCACCCGAATCTCCATGCGCGCCCGCGCAGCGTCCATGTGCTCGCGAAGCAGCTCCTTCCCGCCGGAACGGACGACCAAGTCGACGTCGGATGCCTCGCGTGCGGTCGATGGCCGGCTGGCCACCGCCACCAGCCGCGACGGCGTTGCCTGTGCCGGATACGAAAGCAGCACCGGACCCTCGATTTCGATCGGTGGCGCATCGAGGCCCCAGGTACCGGCGACGAGCATCGGCGATGGTTGCGAGTAACGCGCCGCCGGTGTCGCGGTGCCGGACACCACCGGCGAAAGCCGTGCCAGCGGTGTCGCGGATGTCGGGCTTGACTGCACGGCCAGCACCATGCGTCGCGGAATCGAGATGGGTCGCTGGGCGGCGTTGCTTCCCCCGACGATCCGCATGTACTGCGGTGTCATCCAGGAAACCGAATCACCGTCGATGACCGTGCCGTCGGCAAGCCACACGCGTGCACCTGAACGAGGCGTCGGTGGCGCAACAAGTCCCACCGCGGTCACTGCGTCCCACGACAGCGACGAGATGCTTCGCTCCGCACCCGATCCCACCTCGACGGAGATGCCGGTGGTGGTGATGCCGGAGACGATCCCGTCCATGCGGTCGCCGTTTCGCAACAGGACGACGTCGCTGTCGGTGGCGGCCGGAAGCGCTGTCGTTCCGAGCGAGAACCCGCGCACGCCATCGCCATCGAGTGCGCGCGGCGCACACCATGGGGAGATCCACGACGGCACGCCACCGCGAAACTCGAGCTTCCCGGGGATTCGCTGGCCATCTGCCAGGAACAGCGTGCCCTCGGACTCACGCACCGCCAGCGACGGGCCATCGACCACCAGCGCGAGCATCCCGCCCGAATCGCCGGGCGCGGCGTCGGATGCCACCATGCCGATGGCTGCGTCCTTTGCAACGGTCAGGAACCGCGCCGTGTCGCCTGCACCGGATGGTTTCACCGCATTCGGCCGTTGCCTGAACTGCGGCATCTGCACCGGCATGGACGGCTTGCGCTGTTCGTCCATCGGGACGGGAACCTGCGCGTGTGCCGCCAGGCACATCCACGCTGCCGCCATCGCGGGAAGGAGCGCAATCGTGGATGGTCTCCGGGCGGATCTGCTCATTGGGCTCGGCTCGTCACTTCTGGAAGATCGGAAGGTACCGCTTCGGCATCTGCATGATGATCAATCCCATCGACGTGCCGAGCGGCTGCCCCCACTGTGGGTCGCTCCAGCTTCCGTCCGCGTTCTGGTGCTGCATCAGCTCCGACCGGATGCGTGGCCACCAGTCCTTCCACCATTCGCCGCCTGCCAGGTACATGGCCTGTGCCGCGTAGTAGTGGCCGTAGAAGTAGTACGCCTGCACCGCCGGTCCCGCACCGTCCGGCGTGGCGGAACGTCGCACATAGGAGAGGCCGCGCGGGATCGAGTCATCCTCGTAGATGCCGGCGTAGAAGAGCGTGGCGACGCCTGCCGCGGTGCGCGGCCAGCCGCTTGCGCCGGTGGTGCGCATGTAGCGGAAGCCGCCATCGGGGTTCTGGCACTCGCGCACGTAACGGACGGCGTTGTCGATCACCTGCTTCGGGATCTTGATGCCGGCATTGCGCGCACTGCGGAGCGCCATCACCTGGCAGATGGTGACGCTGACGTCCGCATCGTCCGGCACCGGGTTGTAGCGCCAGCCACCTTCGTCGTTCTGGCTGTTCTCGATGAGCCGGATGGCGCGGGAGAGCGCATCGCGCACCCGTGTGTCCTCGGGACTCATGCCGTAGATCTCGCCCAGGAACAGCGCCGCGAATCCGTGGCCGTACATCGGCCCGTTGGACCCCTCGCTGGAGACCAGGCCGCTCTCCGTCACGTGCTCGAGCACGTATTCCAGCGCGCGTCCCACCGCGTCGCCGTAACGACCGCGTCCGGGGAGGTTCCCGTCCGCCATCAATGCGAGCGCACACAGGGAAACGATGCCGGCGTTGCCGGAAACACGGCCGCGTCCGAAGCTCCCGTCCGCATTCTGCGAACGGGCGAGCCACTCGAGGCCACGGTCCACCGATTCGCGCCAGCGGCCGTTGGTCTCGTTCTCGGTCGGGGTGTTCTGAGCAGATGCACCCGCGTCGGCCGGGCGCTTGGCTTCTGGTTCCGGTTGCGCTGGAACGACCTGGCTCGCCGGGATTGGCGGGGTTGGTGGCGCAACGGCATCGGCAGGCTTCGGTGCATCCTGCGCAAGCAGCATCACGATGGGGAGGATCGCCATGATCATCGCTTCGGCTCCTCCGCCAACCGTCGGTAATAGTCCTGGGTCAGGCGGCGGTACGCGGCGCTCATCGGATCACGCAATCCCTGGCGAACGGCTTCGCGCACGCGCGGTGGCAACCGGCCCCATTCCGCGCGGTTCTCGTCGAACTGCGCGTCGGTCGTGGTCGGGTCCGCGGTCTCCGGTGGCTCGTTCGACGTCGCGTCGCCGTCGCGACGGCGCTTGCCGCCCTCCGCCTGCTGGTTCTTGCCGTCCCGCCCGCCGCGCTGCTGGCCGTTCTCCCGCGGTTCGTCACGCTGGCCGTCCTTGCCCTCCTGCTCGGACCCGTCCTGCTTCTTCCCGCCGTTCTTCTGCTGCTGTTGCTGCTGCTGGCCCTGCGATCCGCTCGACTGCTGCTGGTTCTTCTTCTCCTGCTGCATCCGCTGCGCCGTGGCGATCAGCTCGTCCAGCTTGCGTACGACGGACTCCTGCGCGCGCTTCGTCGGCAGTCCCGCCTCGTTCTCGTCGAGCAATCGTGCGCTCCTGCGCATGTCGTCGAGCGCCGAAGCGAGGATGTCGCGCGGCTTCGCGCCGTCCAGGCTTCGACCGAGTTCCTCGGCATGGTCGTCCGTGGTGGCTGGCTTCTTCCCGTCGCCCAGGCCAAGCGCGTCATCGAGCGACGGTGGATCGGCTGCCGGCGCCGGCGACTTGCTGGCCGGCGGCGTGGCTTGCGCCGGGGCGGCTGCCGGTGCGACTGCCGAACCGACTGCTTGCTGCAGGCAGAGGATGAATGTCAACAAGGGGTTCATCATGGCGTTCCTTCACCCTTCCCGCTTCCGCCACCATCCGTCGGCACCCCTGCTCCGGCACCACCCTCTTCCTCGCCGTCCTTTGGTGTGCCGGACTGGTCCTGCATGGCCTTCATCCAGCGCTCGCCGAGGTCCATGATCCGCTTCTGCCGCTGCGCCACGCGTGCAAGGTAGGCGGCGCGGTCGGCTTCCGGAAGTTCCGATGCCGCGGCGGTGTCGTCAAGCACCCGTTGGGCCATCGTGCGCAAGAGGCGGAGTTCCGCCATCGGCGGAACGCGCTGGTTTCCTCCCTGTTGCCCGCCGCCCTGCTGTTGCTGCTGCTGCTGGTTCCTGTTTCCACCCTGTGCGAACGGGTCCTCCGCCTCCAGTGGGTCCGAGAGCGCCTCCATCAGCGCCGCGATCGATGTCTCCACTTCCTTCTGCACCATCACCGTACGGCGGGAGACGCTCGACGAGGAGAGATCCTGCGACGCCAGGTTGCTGGCGGCAAGCATCTCCTCGTTGCTCGACGAATACAGCTCGCTGCCGGACACATCGGCCCGCTTCGACACGGCGGTCAGCAGGTTGGTGACCGTCGTCTGCTCCGCGGCAATGCGCCGGCTCTCGATGAATCCACGGCGATCGAGCGACTTCCCCGGCGCCGGCACGATGCTCTCGGTGCTGTTCCTGGCGCTTCGCTGGCGATCGAGCACCTGCTGGTACACGCCGCGCAGCTCCTCGCGACGGCGATTCTCCGCGGCGCGGTCAGCCTCGCGCTTGGCTTGCTCGGCCGACGCCAGGGCCTCCTGGACCGACTTTCGTGCCGCTTCCAGCGATGCGCGTGCGGCGTCCGGCTCCGGCGGTGCCTTCCGAAGCGCGGTGGCGGATTCGTCGAGCTGTTCGGACGCACGGGCAACGAGCGTTGCGGTGCGCCGGAGCTGCTGTCCGCCCGCCATGGCATTCTCCGTGATGCCGGAGGCGTTCTGCGAAAGCCGGAGCATGGCCTTGGACTCACGGTCCACCGCGGGGGCATCCCCTGCAACCAACTGCTGCATCGGCAGCGAGTGTTCCTCGATCTGCCCAAGCAGTGCACGCAGCGCATCGACCACCTCGGTGACACGGCGCTCCAGTTCCTCGGTGCGCTTCTTCTGCTGGTTGCGCATGGCCTGCTGCATCGCCTGCACGGCCTGCTGGGCCTGCTGCTGCGATTGCTGCGCCGCCTGCATCTTGTTCTGCTCGGTCTGCTGCGCCGCCTGCTCGAGCTGGCGCGCCAGTCCCCGCTCGTCCGCCTCGCGCTGCGCTTCCTTCATTGCCTCGGCCGCACCGGGATCGGCGTCCTGGCGCCGCTGGACCTCCTCGGCACGCTTGCCCAGGTCCTCGGAGAGCGAACGGGCTTCCGCCGCAGCCTCGCGCTGCGCCTGTGCCGCGCGGTCGAGCTGGGCGCGCGTCTCCTCGCCGAGCTGCTGCCGTTCCTTGCCGGTGGACTTCTCGCCCGCAGCCCTGGTGTCACGGCGCGCGGATTCCAGCTTCTCCGCCAGGCGATCGATGCGCCGGGAGAGCTCGGCCGTCTCGCGATCCCGCTGCAACGCCGTCTCGAGGTCGGCCAGCGAACGCTCCGATTCGGCGGCATGTTCGGCGGCCTCCTTGGCTGCATCCGCACCGGACTTCGGCATCACCGACGCCGCCTGCTGCGCCTGCTTGCTTGCAGCCTGCGCGGACTTCGCCGCGTCGGCAATGGTCTTGTCCAGCCCGTCGCCATCGGTCTTGTTTCGTTCCAGCCTGGACGAGAGCTCCGCAAGCGAACGCTCGAATGCCGCCATCCGATCAGCCATGCGTCCTTCGGTGCCGGCCAGTTGCGAGCGTTCCTGTTCCGTTGCCGCGGCGCCCTCCTTCTCCGTGCGCTCGGCGGCGTTGCGCGCAGCCTCCGCAATGCCGGCCTGTTCCTCGCGCAGGCGTCCGGCTGCATCGCGCATCTGCCCGAGCCGCGATCGCACCTGTTCCGAGAGCTCCGTCGGCGAAATGATGCGGAACACGCGTGGTGTGCTTGCCACCGGGTTGCGCGGCTTGCCCTCCGACTCGAATGCGTCCACCACGCGCGCGATGCAGATGACGCGGTCCCCGGCCTGTGCGCCGAGTTCCTTGATGGAAAGCGTGCGCTCCACGCGCGCCGTGGTTCCTGGTGTCCCATCCGTGGTCGTGGCACTGTGCGGCTCTTCCTTGCCATGGGCCACCGAGACGTCGAGCCAGATGCGCTTCACCGAGAGGTCGTCGCGGCCTTCCGCCACCACCGATGGCGTGGCTTCCGGTGTCACCGACTCATCGGCGGTGGGTTCGACGATGGCGATCACCGGCGCGGAATCCTCGATGGCGGGGATCTCGAAGGCAATCCGTTCCGTGGGAACGATTCCCTCAGCACCCTCCGGCTTCAGCTCGATCACCCCTCGACCGCTGGCGCGCCAACGCAGCGTCCATGAACCTGATGTCGCTGAACCAAGTGTCGCTGAACCTGGTGTCGCTGAACCTGGTGTCGCTGCATCGACCGTGACTTCCGGTGCAATCTTGCGGCCATCCGCGGCCATGATCGACACCGTCCGGTCCAGCCACGCCGACCGGGCATCGGCATCGCTCGGCGGATCGGTGGTGCCACGCATCGTGAGCTGCATGGTGATCATCGAGCCATCGAGCACCGGTGGCGAAACGGTGGCGCGGCGATCCGTTCCGTTCCCGAGATCCACAGCGCGCGTGTCGACCACGCCCTGGGCATAGGCGGGCGGCTCGATCGATGCACGTGCGGATTCGACCGTCGGTGCCTGCAACAGGCGGACGGTGACCGGCAGCGTCTCCATGTCCTCGGTGCGGAACAGGACCTCGATCGAGTCGCCATCCGTCTCGACGAGCCGCTCGAACGAACCGTCCGGCTGTGCGGAAAGCAGGACCGTTCTCCACTCGCCGGATCCCTTGTTCACCAGCCGGTACTGGGCCTCCACGCGCATCGACGCGGATTCACCGCGGACCGTCCGTGCGCGGAGCGGCAGGGCACTGCCGCGGGGATGGACCTTCGAGGCCATCGCCGGTTCCACCATGGTCCGCGCCGGCCACTGGACATCCGCGAACGGCGTGGCCAGCCGCAGGAGCGCGATCCGCGCGGTTTCCGGCGAGAGGAGGACCATGACGGCGAAGATGGTGGCGGCAAGCCCCGCGGATGCCGCCGCTCGGCGCGCCGGCCGCATGTCCACGATGCGGCGGTCAACACGCTCCACTGCCGAAGACGCACGCTGGACCACTTCTTCCGCCAAGTGCCCGGTGACAGGGTCGGTCGGCGCATCCGCCTCCGCCAGGTCGGTGCCCGCTGCCAGGATGCCGCGTGCGTCGCCGTGGCCCCGTTCCATCCGGAGCGCCACCTCCACGAGCGGTGGCGCGAACCGGATCGCAGGAAGCACGCGCATCACGAACCACGCGACGCCTCCACCAAGGAGGAGCAGCAGTTCCATGACCCGCACTGCCGGCGGAAGCCGCAGGACCCTGTCGAGCACTGCTGCCGCCACCACTGCCGCCAGGCCGAAAGCCAACGCCTGCGCAAGGCGTTCCACCAGCAGCGCGCGCCGGATGCTGGCGCGCGTTGCGCGGAGCCGTTCCAGCATTGCGCTGCCGCTGGAGCCTTCGGGGATGGGTCGTTCGGTCGTCATCAGATGAGGCGGGCCGTGCGGCGCACGATCCATTCCGAGGCAAGGACGGAGATCACCAGCAGGAGCGCACCCGGGCTGTTCCACAGGGGATCGCGGATCGGATTCTCGGTGCGGAGCGATCGATTCGGGAGTGTCCGGACCAGCTCCGCGGCGTCCGCGGCATTGACCACGCGTCCGCCCGTCTCGCGAGCGAGCGACTCGAGCAACGGGCGATCGGCCTCCGCATCGCGCAACTCACGGTCGCTGCGGGAGACCTCGAGCACGGTGCCGTCGCCGGCACGGGCGGCAAGCGATGGATCGCGCGGACGGATCTTCCAGCGACCGATCGATTCCGGGCTCCATGCGGCAACGAACGTCCCGCCGACGGAGGGCTTGGCATCGAGGTCCACGGTTGCCATACGGCCATCCTCGGGAACTGCCTCAAGTGCCACCGATGCCGGTGGAGCGCCCGTGGGAAGCTCGACCTCCACGCGCACGGCATCACCGAGCGTCGCTCGCCCGGGTTCCACCGCAATGCGCACTTCCTCGCGGCCGACCCCAAGCGACGGCCGCGCGAGCGATCGGAGGAGCTGCACCCAGAATCGCTCGGGATAGGTCTCGCCACGCCCGTTGCGCCAGCGCCAGATCTCGTCGGTGGCCACGTAGAGCACGTTGCCTGCGCCATAGCGCATGCCGACCACCAGGGGTGCGTGGGCTCCCTCCACTTCCTGCAACGACTCCGCGAGCACCTCGGATGCCGGCTTCAGGGAGTTCGCCGGTATGCGTTGGGCCCATTCGAGCTGCGCCCACCCGTCGTCCGCGGACTGGAGTTCCGCCGGGAACGCACCCTTCGGATCGTCCGCCAGCCGCAGCACGCCCATGCGCGCCGCAAGCGGCGTGGGTGCGAGGTTCACCGGGACAGGCAACCGTTCCAGCTCGTAGGGGCCGCTGAACGGGAGCAGTTCCTCCATCGAGGTGCCATGCCAGCTGCGTGGTGTGTTGCGTGCACCGCCGATCCAGGCGAGACCGGTGCCGCGCTCGGCCACCGCACGCCGCATCTCGGTCAATTGCTCTCCGGTGAAGAACGTGGCGGGCAGGTCGCCCAGGACGATCAGGTCATAGCGCTCGAACTCCTCGCGGGTGCGCGGAAGCCGCGCGATCGGGGTGTTGCCTTCCTGCGCGAAGTCCCGGTCCGCGGAGAGCAGCATCACGGAGCTCTCGATGGTCCGCTCGCGCTGCAGGAGGTTCTTGAGGTAGCGGTATTCCCAGCGCGGGTATCCATCCACGTACAGCACGCGCATCGGGCGGTCCACCAGCGTGATCGGCACCGCCCGGCGGTCGTTGGCGGGCAGCAGGTCGCGCGTGCTCTCCGCTTCCGAGACCCGGACCTCCCAGCGCGCATCGCCGGTGGTCGCCGGGCTTGCCACCAGTTGCACGGTGTCGAGCCGTGGGGCGCTTCCCTCGGCATTCGATGGCGGAAGTTCCGCACGGTCGATCACCGTGCCGGTGCCGGTATCGACCAATTCGACGCGGAGGGCGCGTGCGCGCGCCGGTCCACGGCGCTCGACCACCGCCTCCACCGGCACCAGGTCCTTCGAGAACGCACGACGTGGTGCATGGATCTCCGTCACGGACGAGTCACCCATGGCCACATCCGCACCGAAGGCCACGGCAGAGACCGCGATGCCCTCTGCCTGCAGTCGACGAAGCAAGGTGCGGTCCGGCGGGTCCGTCGTCCGGCCATCGGTCAGCAGGACGATCGCGCTGACCGGACGACCCGCGGATCGCAACAAGGCCTGGTCGATGGCGAGCGCGAGCAACGATCGATCACCCACCGCGTCACCAACCACCACTCCGCCCGTATCGCGCGCCAAGGGTGCCAGTGCATCGGAGAATCCGTACCACTGGACGCGGTGCTCCGCACCGATGGTGTCGAAGGGCGTGGGCGCCATGGCGAGCGAACGGAGCGCTGCGTCGCGCGACTGCGCCGATCCACCCACCCCCACCAGGTCCTCCACCTCCATGGACCTGCTCCGATCCGCAAGCACGATCACGGCGTCCGGTTCGATCGACTCGCGCGGGACCTCGAGGAGCGGTCCGGCGAGCAACATGGCGAGAAGGACGATCACAGCTGCCCGCAACGCAACCAACGAGCGTCGACGCACGCGGCCGATCTCCATGCGTCGGTAGGACAACCATCCGACCAGCACGGCTGCACCGACGATCACCACCCACGATGCAGGCGAGACCGGGTGCTCCCACGCAAATCGCACGTCGGGCGCACCTGCCGGCACCGACTGCAGCCCGAGCAACCAACGCACGAGGGCATTGCCGGTCATCGGGAACCTCCCGACGCGACGCGTGGCACGTCATGTGCCTGGTTCCGCAGGAAGCCACCGGACTTCACCGCATGCGAGAAACGGCGTGCGAGGAATGCCTCGACCACCGCAAGGAGCAGTGCCGCCGCGAACAAGGCCGGTGCGAGCGATCCATTGCTCCGCGCCGCCGGTGCGGTGGCTGTCGGCTCACCGGATCCCGTGGTGCTTCCGGCATCGCCGATCCAGGTGAATGTTCCCGCAGCGGCAAGCCAGCCACGCACGTGTTCCCGGTCGGTCGGCGCAACCGACGTGACGGATCCATCGATCACCGCGGCGAGCATTCCCTGCGGGCGTCCACCGGAATCGAGCATCTCGAGCAATCCGCCGCGCTCGAGCGGGATCGACGTCTTGCCACCGGCACCGACGGGCACCGTCCGCGCTCCCGGCATGGATGCTCCATCGGGAGACACGGGGCGGAGCTCCACCACGCCCTGCCGGTCGATCTCCGGCTGCGAGCCGACGGACGCCACCTGTGCCGTCGATGCCCGGCGGCGACCCTCCGCCACCATCTCCTGCCAGAGCGGGACCATGAGCGGCTTGAGCGGCAAGGTCGTCCACGCAAGGTCGATGGCCGAGGTGAACAGCATGACGGTGCCGCGCGCATTGGCGGGGCGCCACGAGAGCAGGAACGCGTTTCCGTCCTGCAGCGTCAGTTGCATCGCGCCGGGGTCGATGGACGCATCGACGTCGATGGAGCGGAACACGTCAACCGCGGTGGCGAGCTGCGGCAATTCGCCCGAAAGCGCGGCAAGGTACGAGCTTCCCGGCTGTTCGCCGGCGATTGCGGTCGGTTGGGCGCGCTCGCGTGCCTCGATTCCCATCTTCCAGGGAATGCCGAACGTGGTCGCAAGCTGCCCTGTCCACGCCTGCACGCGTTCACCGGCCGCCGGCAACACCGCAACCATGCCGCCGCGTGCGACGAACGACGCAAGCATCGTCCATTGGCCGGCATTCAGGAGCTGTGGCTGGGCGATCACGATCGCATCGCAGGCCGCTGCGGTGCGCGCGTCGAGCGCCACCGGATCGACCTGTGTCACGTCGATGGTTGCCGGTTCGGCCGGCGCAAGCGCCCGCGCCACCCAATCGCCCGCGGGGAGCCTGTCGAGTGCGCTCGCTGCATCGAAGGAACGCCGATCCACCACGGAAACCCGCAGGCGAACCGTCGGTGCAAGCACCGTGGCGCGCGCATCGTCCACCGGCTGGGCATCGGGAGAGATGGAGACCACCACCGCGCGGCGAAGCGTCGATGCCGGGGCAGCCGGACGTTCGGTGATGGTGACGCTGGTGGTGCGCTCGCGCTCGCCCGCACCCAGCTCGAGCGCACGCTCCACCGGTGCAGTCATCGTTGGGCCAGCCACGCGGACCGTGGTCTTCAATGGTCCATCACCTCGATCACGACGCACCGTGATGCGCAAGGACGCAGGTGCATCCGGGCCAGTGCCCGCCAGGCGTTCCGTTTCCACGGCGGACACCTGGAGGTTGGTGCCTTGGACGGCCGGTGGGCTTGTTGCGGCGATCGATGCCTCCGCGCCATCGACGCCCGCCTTCGGCAACGGCGGCATCGCACCGACCGACCCGGCGCGGAACGCGCTTGCGACCAGGATTTCCCGCACCGTTCCGGCGGATTCCTCTTTCGAGAGCACGGTGAGCGCAGCCTCGATGGCCGCCGGGATATCGCACGCCGATTCCGTGGCACCCATGCTGGTGAGCCGCTGCAACGCGCCGCGGTGATCGAGGGACGCCGCATCGCGGCTCACCGAGGCTGCATGGGACGTGGGCACCACCGCCACGCGGTCGCCGGGAGCGAGTGCCTCGATCGCCGCCTTGGCGGCCGCCACGGAATGCTCGAATGCGGTACCTGGATCGCCCGCCAATCGCTCGTTGGATGCAGCGGAATCATCGATCACCACCACGAGCGTCCGCGCGCTCCGGACGCCCGTGATGCCGGTACCGACGAACGGCGCGGCGATTGCAAGGCCCGCGCACGCCACCACCAGGCAGCGCACCATGAGGAGGAGCCAGCGCTCCACGCGCCGCTTGCGGTCCACGCGGCGCAGCGCCTCGCGGAGGAGGTCCATGGCCGCCCATTCCACGGGCGATCGTCGACGGCGCAGCAGGAGATGGATGGCGATGGGCACCGCCACCGCAACGCCTGCGGCCACGGCAAGCCCGGGCGATGCAAACGAGAGGGCACTCACGAACCACCCCCGCGCAGCAGCGTCTCGCGCCGGGAGAGCAGTGCGGCGAGCGCCGGACCGACGGAATCATGGGTATCCAGCCTCACGAGGTCGAAGCCGAAGCCGCGGACCAGCCGCTCGAGTGCCTTCTCGTCCTCGGCCAGCACGTCGAGGTACGCCTGGCGCACGGAGCGGGCATCGACCTCGAGCATCGCCTCGCCCTCGAGCCCCTCGAACGGCGCGTTCTCGTCGAGTTCGAAGCGGATCTCCTCGCGATCGAGCACGCGCACGAGGATCACGTCGTGCCCGCGGTGGCGCAGGCGCGCCAGCGAATCGCGCACCTGCTGGTGCGGCATCAGGAAGTCGCTGACGATCACCACCAGCGAACGGTGCGTCCCGCGCGAGAGCAGCTCGTCCACCGCGCGCGGCAGGTCCGCCTTGCCGTCCACCGCGTGCGTCGCCAGGCACTGCACGATGGCGCGCCAGTGGCCCTGCGAGTTGGAGCAGCGCGTGGCGGCAATGAGCTTCGGCCCGAACATCTCCGTGGACACACGGTCGCGCTGCGAGAGCCCGAGGAACGCCATCGCGGCGGCGGCGGCCGTGGCGTGGTCGAACTTCGTCCAGCGCGCCGCGCGGCCCGTCTGCGTTCCGCCCCAGCCTTCCTTGCTGCCCAGCGTGCCGAAGCGCATGCTCCCGGAGGCATCCACCATGACGTGGATGTCGAGGTTCGTCTCCTGCTGGAAACGCTTGAGGTACAGCTTGTCGCTGCGGCCGAACACCTTCCAGTCGATGTGCCGGACCGGGTCGCCCGCCACGTACTGGCGGTGCTCCGCGAACTCCACCGCCAGCCCCTGGTAGGGCGAGCGGTGCATGCCGCTCATCACGCCCTCGGCGATGCGCTTGGCGCGCAGCTCGAACGGGCCGAGCTGGGCAAGTGTCTCGGGTGCCAGGTACTGCTCTGCGCGCACGAAGCTCCGTTCACGAGCCCGAGGGCTTCATGAGGCGTTCCAGTTCCTTGGCACCGGGCGCCGAGCCGTCCTCGACGCGGATCTCGCGCAGCAGCTCGTCGATCACCTGGTCGACGCCCACGCGGTCCGCCTGGGCATTGAAGTTCAGCTGGATGCGGTGGCGCAGGATGGGCTTTGCCACGGCGCGCACGTCGTCCGGCGTGGCGGTGGGATTGCCAGCAAGCAGTGCACGCGCCTTTGCGGCGAGCACCAGGAACTGGCTGGCGCGCGGTCCGGCGCCCCAGCTCACGTATTCCATCACGCGCAGGCGATTGCCGGCGGCCACCGTCTCGGTGTCCTGCCGCGTGGCGCGCACCAGCCGCAGCGCGTAGCGCACCACGTGGTCCGCCACGGGAACCTCGCGCACCAAGGCCTGCATCGCGCGCACGTCCTCCGCGGAGAGGATCCGCTCCGGGGCGCGCGGTGCGGCACCGGTGGTGCGCTTGACGATCTCGGCCTCCTCGTCGGCCGTCGGGTATCCGATCATGATCTGCAGCATGAAGCGGTCGAGCTGCGCCTCGGGCAGCGGATAGGTGCCTTCCTGCTCGATGGGATTCTGCGTGGCAAGCACGAAGAACGGATCGGGCAGCTGGTGGTTGACGCCGCCCACGGTGACCTGGCGCTCCTGCATCGCTTCCAGGAGCGCACT
>Ga0114967_10002194_pt1 | contig 16432 bp, 15 predicted proteins | sample M_130628_MF_Meta_FD_92639 | JGI IMG/M metagenome (GOLD analysis project Ga0114967, IMG submission 92639) | Freshwater microbial communities from Lake Montjoie, Canada to study carbon cycling - M_130628_MF_MetaG | ecosystem: Environmental > Aquatic > Freshwater > Lake | place: Lake Montjoie... | reverse complement strand
TCCATCAAAATTGGTTTTTCTTGGAGTCTCAACCGGAATTTTGTATGTAGTTGAATCAAGGAAATCGCTATCGATACAAGAGGATGTTTCTTTTTGTACCCAGATGGTATCGTTAAAATCACCTTCTTTATCAGTTAGACGAAATGTAACAAGCAACTCACTCCCTTGGGTTACTAGAGTTGTACTGATGCTATTCAACTTCAATTGTGGGGTTGATTGAATGCTATCTTTGCTGCAGCTAATAATAAAGAGCAAGAACAAGATGTAAACGAATTGTTTTGTCATGTACCTTTGTTGATCATTGTTGATCTATTCAAAATTAACCGATTCAGATTGAAAAACCTATTTGAAGATCCTCATTTTAAAGAAGATTTAACCGTATTTGACAATTCGCATTTTTTAAAACGCGCAATTGAGCTATTTCGTTATCAGGCAACTGGAAATCCCCTTTACAAAGCCTTTTTACAGCAACTCTCGGTTGATCCGTTATCTGTATCTACATTACAGGATATCCCCTTTCTTCCCATTTCATTTTTTAAGTCACATCAGGTGAAAACAGGGGAGTTTATACCCGAACGCTGTTTTGAAAGCAGCGGAACAACCACTACACAAAATAGTAAGCATTATGTTAAAAATACTCAGGCTTACTTGAACAATGCAGAAGCTCTATTTAAGGAGTCTTATGGTGAGCTGGACAAATATTGTTTTCTTGCCCTGTTGCCATCTTATTTAGAACGTACAAATTCTTCCTTGGTTTGCATGGCTGATTATTTTATCAAGAAAAGCAAGCATCCAGAAAGTGGGTTTTACTTAACTAACTATGAAGAGCTCCATAATAAGCTACTTGAACTTGAAGAAAGTAAACAGCCTACACTGTTAATGGGTGTCACATTCGCATTGATTGACTTCGCTGAGAAATATCCAATGAAGTTGAAGTACACCATAATCATGGAAACAGGGGGTATGAAGGGGCGCAAGAAGGAGATGACTAGGGCTGAACTTCATTTGCTGCTTGCCACGCATTTTGGCGTAGAGAAAATTCATGCAGAGTATGGAATGACTGAACTCTTATCTCAAGCGTATTCTAATGGAAATGGTCTTTTTAAAATGCCTTCAACCATGAAGGTACTATTAAGAGCCTTGGATGATCCGTTTGATGTTTGGACCGCAAGTGATGATCGTGGACAGGCAGGTGTCATCAATATAATCGACTTAGCTAATGAAGATAGTGTAGCATTCATTGCGACTGATGATCTTGGTGCTTTTAATACAGATGGAAGCTTCTATGTGACTGGCAGAGTGGATAAAAGTGATATACGAGGATGTAGCTTGCTAGCGATATAATCGCTTTTGAATTACCTAAAAAGCAGTTACATTTGTTTTTTATTCATCGATATGACAATCCTTCAGCAAATAGCCACATATCTTTATTTGAGAAAAAAAGATCCGAATGCACCAAATTCATCTTTTGTGAAATACATGCATGGAATAAATCGCATTTCCATACTGCTATTTCTTTTTGCTATTATTGTTATTTTAGTGAGGGCCTGTTTGAGGTAGGTTTTGGTAACGAAATTCGACGTAGTAGTTAAGTCATTTCACAAATAATCGTTGCAGCTTTCTCTGAAGCGGCACCACCTGCTCTTAATAAATCTTGAAGTTGCTTGTATTGCGCAATCATATCTTTTCTAGCAGCCCCATCAGGTAAAATATTTTCTAGTGCGGATTTTATATTTTCTGGAGTAAGCTCATCTTGAATTAATTCTTTAACGATAGGCTTATTCATAATGAGATTAACCAACGCTATGTATGGAACTTTAATCAATCGTTTTCCTATGGCATAGGAGATGGCAGATCCTTTATAGCAAACCACTTCGGGCACATCAAAAAGGGCAGTCTCTAGCGTGGCTGTGCCGGAGGTAACTAAGGCTGCTTCTGAAATAGAAAGTAATTTATATGTTTCCCCTTTTACAATCTTAACATTGGGGTAAGACGACGTAAAGGAGTTGATCAACTCATCACTTATTGCGGAAGCTTGCGCAACCACAAATACGTAGTTGTTGAAATAGCGGCTTGCAGCCAACATGATGGGCAATTTTTTTGTGATTTCTTGTTTTCTCGATCCGGGTAGGATGGCTATGATTTTTTTACCTTCTTCAAATCCCAGTTCTTCGCGAATTTTTTGCACAGTATGTTGTGACTTGAATCCATCAATGATTTCAATCAGAGGATGTCCAACATATTCTGTTTCGTAATTCCATTTTTTATAAAATGCTTTTTCGAAAGGGAGAATGACCAGCATCTTGTCTACTGTCTTGCGAATCGCGTTAACTCTTTTTTCTTTCCAAGCCCATACTTGAGGGGATATATAATAGATTGTCTTAAACCCTTTTTCTTTGGCAAATTTTGCTATGGGTAAATTGAACCCTGGGTAGTCTACAAAAATCACTGCATCTGGATGATAAGCCAATAAATCATCTTTGCAAAAGCGCATATTCTTGATGATAGTACGCAAGTTGGCAAGTACTTCTGAGAATCCCATGAAAGCGAGGTCTCGATAGTGCTTTATGATTGTTGCACCTTCGGCTTGCATCAAATCACCGCCCCAAGCTCGAAATTCAGCATTACTATCTTTCAGCCGAATGGCACGTATCAATCGACTGGCATGAAGGTCCCCCGAAGCTTCTCCCGCTATTATGTAATACTTCATTCAATCATTTTAGGGTTGGTGATTAAAAGAAATAATTATGCAAAAAATTTAAAGAGCAGTGATGTGATTGCATAAATAAGGGTTATGGTAAAAATTCCTTTTGCAGTTTTATCTCGTTGTCCGTTAATGTACAGCGTGAAAATAATGATGTTCATTAATAGACAAGGGATGGTTAATCCTGTTATCAATTGCTTATTTGTTTGCAAGGCATATAAAAATTCTTTAAAGGGGAATAGGCTGAATTTCCAATAGTAATATCCCCAAAAGCTAATGACGGGCATTACCAATCCTATGATTACGCCGAATGCAAATTGATCTTTTTTAAATATTACCATGCGTAGTTTTTTTCAACCATTTTTTTCAAAGTGTAATTGGTTAAGTCGTATTGAACGGGCACAATGCTTACGTAGTTATGTTTAAGTGCCCATACATCAGTATCTTTTCCTTTGTCGAAATTCAAAAATTCTCCAGTCAGCCAATAATATTTCTTTCCAAAAGGGTCTTTGCGTTCCTGGAACTCTTCCTTATACTTTGCATAGGCCTGGCGACATACTTTTATTCCTTTTATAAGTTTTACATCTACCGCTGGAATATTTACATTCAAACAAAGATGCTTATCAGCCTTTTTAGATAGAATTTGTTCAACAATCTGTCTAGCGTAAATCATTGCCCCACTGAAATCAGCTTCATGGCTATAATCTAATAAGGAGAAACCTATCGCTGGAATATTTTCGATGGATGCTTCTATTGCAGCACTCATCGTCCCTGAATAAATCACGTTAATAGAATGATTGGCTCCATGGTTAATACCGCTCAAACAGATATCTGGCTTTTGATGCAGTATTTTATCAACTGCCAACTTTACACAATCTACTGGTGTGCCGTTGCAACTCCATGATTCGACCCCCTCTATAAGGTGGGTTTTATGCATGCGTAGGGGAAAACCAATGGTGATGGCATGCCCCATGCCCGACTGTGGTTTATCTGGTGCCACTACGACTACACGACCTAGATCCTTTACCGCTTCAATTAAGTGCATGATACCGGGTGCAGTGAGTCCGTCATCATTAGTGATTAAAATGACGGGTTTTTTCTTTCCGGATTTCCTGTTTACATCCTTTTTCATTTTCCTCTTTTATATGGTTAAAAATACACTTTATTTCACTGAAGGGCTTCCCTGGGTATCCTGATTATCTTTAAAAAATTAGTAAAAATTTGTTTGATAACTAAAATATTTAGTATATTGCTCTAAATTTATTAGTATGTCACAGTCGTTCGCAGGTCAAAATCTCAAGTATCTACGTAAACTCAAAGGCTTAACGCAAGAAGAGTTCGCCAACAAACTTCAGATCAAGCGCTCATTACTGGGAGCTTATGAAGAAGAAAGAGCTGAGCCCAGGATTGATGTTCTAGAGCTCATCAGTGATCAATTTAAAATTAGTTTAGATGATCTGCTTCGAAAGGACCTGAGTGAAGTGAAAGGCAATTATTTGGCAAAACGCAGGATGCAAAAATTGGGGTCAGAGCCAAATCAGATTCACTTTGTTCCCATGAAAGCTGCAGCAGGCTATTTAGCGGGTTATGCAGATGAAGAATTCATCGATGAATTGAACACCTTTACCTTACCTATGCTTGGAAGTGGCCAGTATAGGGCGTTTGAAATTATAGGTGAAAGTATGTTACCCACTCCAAGTGGGTCTATTATAGTTGGACAAAAAATTGATGGACTCGAGGATGTAAAACAGCATAGTACGTACATTGTAGTGAGTAGAAGTGAAGGGATTGTCTATAAGCGATTATCTAAAAACCCCAAGACAAAGAACAAAATAACACTTACCAGCGATAACCAAGCCTATCAACCATACGACGTCAATGCCGAAGATATTCTAGAATTATGGCAGGCTCATATGGTCATCACCAAGGTGGCTCAGCAACAACGTTGGGATGTTGGACAATTAGCTAGCCTGGTGTCAAACCTTCAAGATCAGGTCAGTTCCATGAAGAAAAGGATGAACTGACAGGGAATTTACCGCTCTAATTAATTTTATGCACACTCCGTTGATAACCTCATTTCCAAAGGGGAGGTGCATTATTTTATCTTTGACCGGCTCAGTGTTCATTTATGGATGTTGGCTGGATTTTTATATTAAACGAAGAAAAGCACATGTCGAAGCAAACCGGAGGGGAGATTTTTGAATATAACGAAGACTCGATCAAGAGCCTGGACTGGAAGGAGCATATCCGACTTAGACCGGGAATGTACATCGGAAAACTGGGCGATGGAAGTAGTCAAGATGATGGCATATATGTTCTGTTGAAGGAAGTCATGGATAACTGTATCGACGAACACATGATGGGGCATGGTAAGCAAATAGACCTCACGTTGAATGGTCGGGAAGTTACCATACGGGATTTTGGTAGAGGCATTCCACTTGGTAAATTAGTTGATGTAGTAAGTAAAATAAATACTGGGGCTAAATACGATAGTAAAGTTTTTCAAAAGAGTGTAGGACTTAATGGCGTTGGTACAAAAGCAGTTAATGCACTCAGTGAATATTTTAAAGTGACTGCTTATCGTGATGGTAAAGAGCGCTCTGCGGAATTTAAGCGGGGTGAGCTAATCAAAGATCACAAGGAAGTATCTTCCAAAGAATCGAATGGAACGTTAGTAGAGTTTATTCCTGATGAAAATATTTTTAGAAATTTTCATTACATATCTGATTATATAGACAAGCAACTTTGGAACTATTGTTTTCTAAATGCAGGACTTATCATCAATTATAATGGAAGAAAATTTATAAGTAAAAATGGATTGCTCGATTTGTTACACCGCTATGCAAATCAAGATGAACTTAGGTATCCTGTTATTCACCTAAAAGGAGAAGATATTGAAGTAGCCCTCTCTCATAACAATGAATATGGGGAGGATATTTATAGCTTCGTAAACGGACAATATACCACCCAGGGGGGAACACATGTCGTTGCATTCAGAGAAGCCATTGTGAAAACTGTGCGGGATTTTTTTAAAAAAGATTATGATACCTCTGATATTCGACAAAGCATTGTAGCCGCCATTGCAGTAAGGGTTCAGGAGCCTGTATTTGAGTCTCAAACAAAAACAAAGCTAGGCTCTCAATATATATCTGAAGGTGGGCCATCAATGAAGAACTTTATGCTCGATTTCTTTAGCAAAGAACTCGATAACTATCTTCACAAGAATCCTTCTGCTGCTGAAGCAATGAAGAAGCGAATTGAACAAAGTGAACGGGAGCGAAAAGAATTGGCTGGCATTAAAAAATTAGCTAATGAACGTGCTAAGAAAGCCAACTTGCACAATAAAAAATTACGTGATTGCCGTATACACTTAAACGATGAGCCCTCTGCAAAAGCTAAGCAAGAGTATATCGCTAAACAACTTCAAAGCACCATTTTTATCACAGAAGGGGACTCTGCAAGTGGGTCCATTACCAAGTCAAGAGAAGTTGAAACTCAAGCAGTATTCAGTTTGCGTGGTAAACCACTCAATTCGTATGGACTAACCAAAAAAGTGGTATATGAAAATGAAGAATTCAACTTATTGCAGCATGCATTGAATATCGAAGAAGGAAATGATGAATTGAGGTATAACAATATCATTATCGCCACGGATGCGGATGTGGATGGTCTGCACATTAGACTTCTGTTGATGACGTTCTTCCTTCAATTCTTTCCTGACTTAGTTAGAGATGGGCATATTTATATTCTCGAAACGCCATTGTTTCGCGTACGAAGTAAGCAAGAAACAATCTACTGTTATAGTGAACAGGAGAAACAAGCCGCAGTTAAAAAGATAGGTGCTAAAGCTGAGATTACCCGATTTAAAGGCCTTGGTGAAATCTCCCCTGATGAGTTTAAAAATTTCATTGGTGTGGATATGCGTAAAACACCGGTTATCTTAGAGAGCCAAATTCATATCCAACAATTGTTGGAATATTTTATGGGAAAAAATACCCAAGAAAGACAAGATTTTATTGTTTCAAATCTACGGGTAGAAGTTGATTCCGTAGACGAATTAAATTAAACTAGTGAACATGATACATGTTGTTTTTAATGAACCCGATGTTGACGTAATTTCCAAAGCGATTGAATTAGACGAATCCCTAACTGGTCAGATTTTACTTATTCGAGATGACTATGCAGTAGGGCCTCTTGAAAATATATATACAGCAGAAGGGATTGAAAAACGAAAACTATGGTGGCAGAATGTTCTCACCGGCACTGAAAACGAAAACCTTATTCAGGACGGTAAAGTAAATGATGAAGCCGTAGTACTTGAAATCAAAAATGCGTTAGATCATAACGAAGATGAGGTTATCTGGATTTGGGCAGCTCAGAATAAACATGATGTAGCTGGGTATTATTGGTTGTTGAGCCAATTAGCAACATATCAATCAAGGGTCTTTATCTTATACTTAAATAACCTCCCGTTCATCAACGAGAAAGGACATATATTTTATCCTGATTGGCTTAGTCAAATTCCTGCACGTGAATTCATTAAAGCGAAAAAATTAGCGCGCACTATTACGCCAAGTGAATTCGAAGTGGATTCTGACGAGTGGAATAAAACATGCTTGGAGGCTGGTTTTGTTAGATTACTAGAAGGTGGCAAAAAACTAATTTCTAAAGACGCTAATTATTATGATGCGGATTTGAGTCGATTCATCTCTCACGATAGCCAGAAAGCATCAAAAATCATACATCAGTTTCTTTCAAAAAATAAAGAAACTACAGGGGATGCTTTCCTATTGTGGAGGCTTAAAAAAATGATTGAACAAGATGAGCTTGAAACACAAGGGCCTCTAAAAGGAACGAAAGATTTTGAAGTTAAAAAAAGATCGGTGGCACAAGCTTCCGAATAAATTATAGGATACATGTCTAAGTCAAAATTTAATGTAGAAAGTGATAGTGATTCCGGCGTCTCCGGTCAGTATAAAAGCTGGTTTCTAGATTATGCATCATATGTCATTTTAGAAAGAGCTGTCCCAGCAATTGAAGACGGTGTCAAGCCTGTGAATCGTCGTATCCTTCATGCCATGAAGGAAATGGACGATGGAAGATTAAACAAAGCAGCTAATATCATCGGACAAACGATGCAATACCATCCACATGGTGATGCAAGTATACAAGACGCACTAGTTAATTTAGGACAAAAAGACTTATTAGTTGAAACCCAAGGGAACTGGGGGGATGTTCGCACTGGTGATGATGCTGCTGCTCCACGATATATTGAAGCGCGATTAAGCAAGTTCTCCCTCGAAGTAGCATTCAATGCTAAAACTACTCAATGGCAGCTTAGTTACGATGGTCGAAAGAAAGAGCCGGTTAATCTTCCCATGAAGTTTCCGCTCTTGCTTGCACAAGGGGCAGAAGGTATTGCGGTTGGACTCTCAACTAAAATACTTCCCCATAATTTTATTGAATTAATCGAGGCTTCTGTCAAATATTTGAAAGGAAAAAAATTTGAACTATTCCCCGATTTTCAGACAGGTGGAATGATTGATGTGAGTAATTATAACGATGGTAAAAGGGGCGGAAGAATTCGTTGCAGAGCTCATATTTATGAAGTGGATAAAAAGTCAATTGTAATACGTGATGTACCCTACGGTATTACGACCACACAGGTCATGGAGTCTATTGTAAAAGCAAATGATCAAGGTAAAATAAAAATAAAAAAGGTTACTGATAATACAGCAGCAGAAGTGGAAATTCTGGTGGAACTTGCTGCTGGCATTTCATCCGATATCACCATCGATGCCTTGTATGCTTTTACCGATTGTGAAGTAAGCATTGCTCCCAATGCATGCGTGATTGTTGAAAATATTCCTAAGTTTCTTTCTGCAACTGATTTGCTTAAGATTTCAGCCGATAATACAAAAGATCTGTTGCGCCAAGAATTGGAAATCAAATTAGCTGAGCTACAAGACAAATGGCATTTCACCTCCTTGGAAAAAATATTCTTTGAGGAAAAGATATATAAGGAGCTTGAAAAGAAACATGAAGATTGGGAAACTGTACTAGTTGCCATTCTCAATGCATTCACTCCTTTTAAAAAGCTTTTTAAAAAAGAAATACTCAGAGAAGATGTTGTTAAGCTAACTGAAAAGCCTGTAAGAAGAATATACAAGCTTGATATAAATGAACTTAATCTTCAAATCAAGGGCATAGAAGAAGAAATTAAAGAAACGAAAAATTCATTAACTAACCTTACAGAGTATGCAATTGAATATTATCAAGGACTGCAAACAAAGTATGGCAAAGGGCGTGAGCGCAAAACAGAAATAAAGCCATTTGATGTTATTCAAGCTAGGAATGTTGCTATTGCAAATGCCCGACTCCATATGAATAGGGAAGAAGGGTTTATTGGAACAAGCTTAAAGAAAGATGAGTTTGTCGGAGAATGTTCAAGCCTCGATGATATTATCGTCTTTACAAGAAGAGGGATTATGAAAGTAGTTAAGGTCGACGATAAAGCATATATAGGGAAAGACATTATTCATGCAGCCGTATTCCAAAAAACGGATGAGCGGATGACATATAATATGATTTATACCGATGGTGCTTCTGGAATTTCATTTGCAAAACGGTTCAATGTTACAGGGGTTACACGCGATAAAGAGTATGATCTTACGAAAGGTTCCGATAAATCAAAAGTCAATCATTTTAGCATCAATCCAAATGGCGAAGCTGAAACGATTTCTGTAATCCTGAGCCCAAATTGTAGCGCACGTATTAAGCAATTTGAATTTTATTTTGACGCGCTTGATATTAAGGCTAGAGGTTCTATCGGAAATCAAGTGACAAAATACCCAATTAAAAATATCAAAATAAAGGAAGCCGGTAAGTCAACGCTGGGCGGACGTGAATTATGGTTTGATGACAATTTTGGACGTTTGAATACAGAGCAAAAAGGAACCTACTTAGGTAGCTTTCAGCCAGAAGATCACTTATTGGCAATGTATGCTGATGGGTACTATGAGATAGCAACTACCGATTTGACGCAACGTTTTGATGTCGAAAAAGTAATTAAGATTGAAAAATTCAATCAAAACCGAATTGTCACAGCGGTGTATTTAGACAACGAGAAACTTCAGTTTAATGTTAAGCGATTTAAAATTGAAACGTCCACTGTCGATACAAAGTTTTACTTTATTAAGGAAGCAAAGGGTAACTATGTAGAAACTGTGTCAACTGAAGAGAGTCCAATTTTAATTGTTCGATCAGGACGTGGAGCACAAATTCGGGAAACGAAAGTCAAAATTTCTGATTTTGTTGAAGTCATGGGGTGGAAAGCAATAGGTAATAAGTTGGCCGATTTCACAAAAAGCACCGAGGTCGAATGGCTAATATCTGGAGACAATAAAAAACAGCCAGAGTTGTTCTAATGAATTGAAAATCATTGGATAAGACCTATAGTTGCATGGATTGCCATATATCGTATATATTTGTGTTCTCTGCAATCAGGTTGGTTCGGACTGATGTAAAATAGGAAACCGAACTTCAATAAAATTGCTCAATATGGCATTAAAACGAGATGATGATTTCAACGCTCATTTGTCTGGCTCTCTACCAGATTCCGAAGCAACTACAAATAGTTGGTTTAAACGGCGTAAAAAAGGAATCAGTACATCTACTTCTGAGAAAAAAGAAGTTCCAGATGGACTTTGGACGCAATGCCCATCATGCAAATACACCTGTACTAAAGTTGAACTAAAGGAAAACCTATCGGTTTGTCCTAAATGCTCATATCACCATCGAATTGGGAGCGCTGAATATTTTGAAATTTTATTCGATGAAAATGAGTTCACTGAATTGTTTGGCGATGTTCGTTCCGTAGATTTTTTAGGCTTTAATGACCTGAAGCCATACAAGAAGAGATTAGTGGAAGCCTACAACAAAACAGGCCTTCATGATTCAATTACAACAGCTGTTGGTAAAGTAGGGGGTAATGGACTTGTAATTTGTTGCATGGACTTTAATTTCATCGGTGGATCATTAGGTAGTGTAATGGGCGAAAAAATAGCAAGAGCTGCTGAATATTGCTTGGAACATAGAATTCCATTAATGATTGTGAGTAAAAGTGGTGGTGCTCGAATGATGGAAAGTGCTTTCTCACTCATGCAATTGCCTAAAACCTTAGGGAAAATAAGCAAACTCGCTGTTGCAAAGATTCCGTTTATATCGTTATGTACAGACCCGACATATGGTGGTACAACAGCCTCCTTCGCTATGGTTGGTGATATTAATATTGCTGAACCAGGTGCGATGATTGGATTTGCTGGACCTCGTGTTATTAAAGAGACTATTAAAAAAGACTTACCCGAAGGATTTCAAACCTCAGAGTTCCTGATTGAACATGGTTTCCTGGATATGATCGTCGAAAGAAAAAAGTTGAAGGAAAGGATCGCAACGTTGCTTTCTTTATTTGCTAGCTAAGTCGTACCCCGACATAACTTGGGTATCGTTTAAACATGGAAATCAAAAACCGATCTGCCAGTTTCGAATTTTTTATCGAAGACAAATTCGATGCTGGAATGATGTTGACCGGTACTGAAGTGAAAGCACTTCGAGATGGGAGAGCTAATTTTAATGACAGTTATTGTCTGATCGATCGCGGTGCCCTTTATATAAAAGGATTACACATCTCTCCCTATGAATTTGGTAGTTATGCTAACCATAATCCAACTAGAGAAAGGAAGCTTTTATTGCATAAAAAAGAGCTTCTGAAAATTGCTCAAAAAATGAAGGAGAAAGGCTTGACTATAATCCCCCTTAAAATTTATTTCAACGAAAACGGTTTTGCAAAGATTCAAATTGGCCTTGGAAAAGGAAAGAAAACACACGATAAACGAGAATCTATAAAACAACGGGAATCAGATCGTGAAATAAAGCGCTACCTGAAGTAACAATTAAGGCAGGAATGGGTTATTTTTTTGGCAGATATCTTATTTTTCCTCAATTTTGCCCTAATGAACACTATTAACATATCAAACAACAGTTGGCATACTTACTCTTCATTGGGGTAGGACCTATGTTATTTGTATACATAAGTAAAGCCCCGAACATTCGGGGCTTTTGTTTTTCAGCTTTATAAACAAGATTGAATGGAAAAAGTAGATAAAATCATATTAAAAAGCTCTCTCACAAAAATGCCTGCCGACCTATTTACGCCAGTAGGGGTCTACCTGCGTTTGAGGGATCGTTTTAGGGATACGGTATTGCTGGAAAGCACCACCAACAGCGTTGCTGACAGTAGTTTTTCATATATTGGAATCAATGCCATTGGAGGGATTGAAATCAAAGCGAATAATCGAATCGAGATTAAATATCCCGCTAAAGATCCTGTTGAACTTCAACTTGATCATGGCAAATCGGTACCCGATTTTGTATGGGAATATATGCAGGGCTATGATATACAAAATACTTCTAAGGAATTGAAATATGCACAAGGCCTTTTTGGATATACCGCTTATGATGCAGTGCCTTTTTTTGATACCATTCATTTTGATTCAAAAGCATACGAGCCAACTAATCAAGCCAATCCATCTGTCGATAATCCTGATGTGATTCCACTTTTACGTTATAGATTATATCAGTTTGTCATTGCCTTTGATCATTTTCGAGATGAACTCTATATTATTCAAAATCATATAGAAGGATTAGAGGGTGATACAGAAGTCATTGAACATCTCATCAGAAGTCGAGATATTCCAGAATTTCCTTTTGAAGCGAGTGGAGAAGAATCCTCTAACCTGACAGATGACGAATATCTTGACATGGTTAAGAAAGGGATCTCCCATTGTTATCGTGGCGATGTATTTCAAATTGTACTCAGCAGAAGATTTCAGCAGTCATTCCAAGGGGATGAATTTAATGTGTATAGGTCACTGCGTATGATTAACCCCTCACCCTATCTTTTCTTCTTCGATTATGGTGATTATAAATTGATGGGGTCATCTCCTGAAAGTCAGTTGATCATCAATAACGGCAAAGCAATCGTACATCCAATTGCAGGTACATTTAAGCGCAGTGGAGATGATGCTATTGATAGAAAGGAAGCGGAAAGACTGCTTGAGGATCCAAAAGAAAATGCGGAACACGTTATGTTGGTCGACCTAGCCCGAAATGATTTGAGTAGAGTTTGTGATCAAGTGAGCGTATCTCAATATCGTCAAGTAAAATATTTTTCACATGTAATACATTTAGTGAGTGAAGTGGTTGCTACTGTGCGACTTGGATCAAATCCATTTATTTTAATGGCTAAAACATTTCCTGCAGGTACATTGAGTGGAGCTCCTAAATTCAAGGCTATGCAATTGATAAATCAATATGAAAAGACACCACGTTCTTTTTATGGAGGGGCCATAGGCTTTATGGGATTTGATGGCACATGTAATCAAGCTATCATGATCAGAAGCTTTTTATGCCGAAAAAATAAACTCTTTTATCAGGCAGGGGCTGGTATTGTGGCTTCAAGTGTTCCTGAGAATGAATTGCAAGAAGTAAATAACAAACTTGGTGCATTGAAAAAGGCTATTAAATATGCTTCAGAGCTGAATAAAATTACATCTTAACCGCTTTAATTTAACACATTGAAAAAATTACTTGTCTTTGATAATTACGATTCCTTTACGTATAATTTGGTTCATATGGTTGAACATATCTTGAATCAAAAGGTGGATGTATTCAGGAATGATGAAATTTCGTTGGAAGATGTTGGTCAATATGAAAATATTCTATTATCCCCTGGCCCAGGTATACCAAAGGAAGCAGGAATACTTCTCCCACTCATCCAACTATACGCACCTACACACTCTATATTTGGAGTTTGTCTAGGTCATCAAGCCATTGGAGAGGCCTTTGGATCTGCTTTAACTAACCTGACAGAAGTATATCATGGATTAGCGAAAGAAATAAAGGTGTTAGATGGATTAACTCAATCTCAATATAAAAATGATTGGTTTCACGGAATGGACTTGACACAAACCGTAGGTCGATATCATAGCTGGGTAGTTGATGATAAGAATTTCTCTGACAAACTTGAGATCACATCCCGCGATGAGAAAAATATGATCATGTCTCTTAGGCATAAAACATACGATGTTCAAGGAGTACAATTTCATCCTGAAAGTATTTTAACTCCCCATGGTGAAGTGATGATGAGGAATTGGTTGAACATGCCTAAAGCATAAACAATAGTATATGAAAAAAGTGCTGAATTATTTATTTGAGCATAAGACGCTTTCTCAAGAGGAAGCTAGAACGATTTTGACCGAAATTGGGGATGGCAAGTTTAATGAACATGAGCTTAGCGCTTTTATTACAGTCTATCTTATGCGAACCATAACAATGCCTGAATTACTTGGCTTTCGACAAGCTTTACTGGATCTCTGCATTCCTGTTGATCTTGAAAATAGAGAAGTTATGGACATTGTTGGAACTGGTGGTGATGGGAAAAATACATTTAACATTTCAACGCTAGCGTGTTTCATCGTAGCTGGCGCAGGTCAATCTATAGCAAAGCATGGTAGCTATGGATCAAGTTCTATAAGCGGCGCATCGAATTTAATGGCTCATATTGGGTACACATTTAAAAACGACCAGAATGTTCTTCGAAACGAAATTGATCAAGCCAATATGTGTTTTCTTCATGCCCCTATATTTCACCCTGCATTAAAAGTAGTAGCACCTATTCGTAAAAATTTAGGGGTAAGGACTTTCTTCAATATGTTAGGCCCCTTGGTTAACCCAGCAAAGCCTAGGTATCAAGTGATTGGTGTTTGTAATCAAGAAATAGCTCGAGCATACAATTATTTATTGCAAGCGAGCGGTGGAAAATATATGATCATCAATGCACTCGACGGATATGATGAGATTTCATTAACATCGGATACAAAAATAGTGACTCAAGAAGGTGAGCGAATTTTAACTCCACAACAATTATCCATTTCTAAAATAGATCCAAAGGAAATTGAAGGAGGTAGTTCAATTGAAGAGTCGGCATCTATTTTTTTGAATATCCTTCGTGGTGAGGGCACAAACGGACAGAATGCTGTGGTCATCGCTAATGCAGCACAAGCACTTCAGCTTACTGGGAAATACGAGTCATATCAGGATGCTCATGCTGCTGCTACTGAAAGTCTAGCTAGTGGAAAAGCAAATGCTATTTTAGTAAAACTATTGTCAATCCAATAATTAAGACTGATGAATATATTAGAACACATTATAGAAAACAAACGAACGGAAGTTGCACAGCGAAAAAGTGTTACTTCTATATCAATGCTTTCTGCATCTAATTTATTCAACAGAAATACCATTTCATTGGTTAATAAACTCCTTGATCCAAGATCCACAGGAATTATAGCCGAATTCAAACGCAGGTCACCTTCAAAAGGTATTATCAATAACACGGTAACTCCTCTTGAAGTAGCAATCGGTTATGAAAATGCTGGAGCTGCAGGGATCTCTATTTTAACGGATGAACAGTTTTTTGGAGGATCGGATAGTGATCTAATTACTGTTCGTAGTAGTATCCATATTCCTATTCTTAGAAAAGAATTTATCATTGATGAATATCAGCTCTATGAAGCCAAATCCATTGGGTCAGATGTAATTCTTCTTATTGCTGCATGCCTGACACCAAGCGAGGTGATCTTTTTATCTGCCAAAGCAAAATCCTTAGGACTTGAAGTGTTACTCGAACTTCATGATGAGGAGGAGCTCGGGCATATTTGCGATACGGTTGATATGGTAGGGATTAACAACCGAAGTTTAAAAACATTTGATGTTGATATTGATCGAAGCTTAAAAATGGCTGAACAAATTCCTTCTAATAAATTGAAAGTAGCAGAAAGTGGAATTGATGATCCCGCGCTGATCAACTTGTTCAGATCAAATGGATACAGCGGTTTTCTTATCGGTGAAAATTTTATGAAAAGTGCTAATCCTATTTCTGCTATAACTGAATTCATTAACCTCATATAAAGTGAAAAAATGCGATTGAAGGTTTGTGGCATGACAAAAACTGGGCAACTCAAGGAGCTAGAAGAGCTTAATGTAGATTTTGCTGGTTTTATTTTTTATAAGCCTTCACCCCGTTATGTAATGAATAATGGTCTGACGCCTCAGGTATTGAAAACAGAGAAAATTAAAATTAACCGGGTTGGTGTTTTTGTAAATGAAACGGCTGAAAATGTTCTGCAGTGTGTAAAAGAGTGGAAATTAGACATGGTTCAGCTGCATGGTGATGAATCGCCAAAGTATTGCGAACATATAAGTAATCATATCACCACAATTAAGGCATTTAGAATAGGGACAGACAACAATACCTTGTATAGATTGTTTCCTTATACAGAGTATGCAGATTTATTCCTATTTGATACATTGGGTAAGAAGTTTGGCGGTACTGGCGAACAATTTGATTGGAATCAACTTGCTAGATTGAATAGTGAAAAGCCTTATTTTCTAAGTGGTGGAATTGGGCCCGATGATATCGAAAAAATAAAGCAATTTTGTTCGAGTGAGAAAAATGTCTTTGCCTTGGACGTAAATAGCAAATTTGAATTTTCACCCGGTATAAAGGACATGAAGTTGGTTAAGGAATTTGTAGATGAAATCAATAAATTTTAACAGTATGGAGAATATTTTTTCAAGACCGGACGAGCAAGGCTATTATGGAGAATTTGG
>Ga0114967_10002193_pt1 | contig 16433 bp, 15 predicted proteins | sample M_130628_MF_Meta_FD_92639 | JGI IMG/M metagenome (GOLD analysis project Ga0114967, IMG submission 92639) | Freshwater microbial communities from Lake Montjoie, Canada to study carbon cycling - M_130628_MF_MetaG | ecosystem: Environmental > Aquatic > Freshwater > Lake | place: Lake Montjoie... | reverse complement strand
TCTTCAGACAGGCTGTCGGCCTCGGATTCGACCATGAGCACCGCGTCAGCGGTACCGGCGACGACCAACTCCAGACGCGAGGTCTTCAACTCTTCACGGCCCGGGTTCAACAGATAGGCACCGTCGCGATAGCCTACGCGCACGCCGCCGATGGGGCCGGCGAAAGGCACGCCCGACAGAGCCAGCGCTGCCGAGGCACCCAGCATCGAGGGGATATCAGCGTCGATATCCGGATCGAGCGACACGACGGTAGCCACAACCTGGACTTCGTTATAGAAGCCGTCGGGGAACAGCGGCCGGATCGGACGGTCGATGAGACGCGAGGTCAGGGTCTCTTTTTCGCTAGGGCGACCTTCGCGACGGAAGAAGCCGCCGGGAATGCGGCCGGCCGCATAGGTCTTTTCCTGGTAGTTAACCGTCAGCGGGAAGAAGTCCTTACCCGGTTGTGCCTGTTTGCGGGCAACAGCCGTCACGAGAACAACGGTGTGACCCATGGTAACGACCACGGCACCATCGGCCTGACGGGCCAGTTCGCCGGTCTCAATCGTTACCGTATGCGAACCAAAGGGGAAAGATTGCTTGGCGACGCTCACGCTTTAATAACCTCGGAGATAGTGTTCCGACAGACAGACAGTCCCGGAAAAAACAAAGGCCGCCAGGTCTAGTAAGACAGGGCGGCCTGGATTCGGATCAGCGGCGAAGACCCAACCGCTCGACCACTTCTTGGTACTTCTGCGGCAGAGTCGACTTGAGGTAATCGAGCAACTTGCGGCGCTGATTGACCATCTTGACGAGGCCCCGGCGGGACGAATGGTCGCCCTTGTGCGCGGTAAAATGGCCGCCGAGTCCGCTGATCCGCTCTGAAAGCAGAGCGATCTGCACTTCAGGGGAACCGGTGTCGGTCGGGTCGCGACGGAACTGTTCGACAATCCCGCTCTTTTTTTCAGTCGATAACGCCATGTAGGGGCCCTTTAGGAAAGCGCGGCATTCTAACCGTAGAGGGCGACACCCTCAAGTCAAATGCGCGGTCAAATCATTGAAAAGTCGGCGAGGCCTCAATAGGCCCCCCTCGGTGAGTTCACCCAAACCCAAAAACAGCCCGTCAGGCGCGTATATGCGTGCCCGACCGGTTTCACGGACGCCTGAGAGCTGCACGGCCTGACCCTGCCGCAACCGGCCGACACAGACCTGCGGCACGGTGATTTGCGGCAACTGCGGCAAAGCGGCATCGGCACTGAGCAAAGTCACACTCTGCGGTGCGTCTAAAACCTGCTCCAGGGTCACCAACGGATGGCCCTGAAAAGGCTCTACATATTCACGCCGCAAAGCCACCAGATGCGCGCAGCTGCCGATGGCACGCGCCATGTCCTCGGCCAGCACCCGGATATAGGTGCCTTTGGAGCATTCGACACGCCAATGCCAATCGCCGTTTTCGTGCGAGAGCAGTTCCAGCGTTTGAAGTTCGATAGTCCGGGGCGCGCGCTCGACTTCTAAACCCTGACGCGCCAGCGCATAGAGGGGTTGGCCATCACGCTTCAACGCCGAATACATCGGCGGAACCTGCTGGCTGCTGCCCAGCAACGAGGCTGCAACGGCCAGCAAGCGACTGTGAGCATCAGCCGGCACCTCTGCCGTCTCGACGACCGGACCTTCGGCATCACCCGTTGCAGTACGGGCACCCAAGCGTGCTGTGAACAGATAAGACTTCCGCCCTTCCAGCAGATCGCCGGCAACTTTGGTCGCCTCGCCCAAGCACAGCGGCAACATGCCGGTGGCTAAAGGATCGAGGCTGCCGGTGTGTCCGCCTTTGATACGACCGAAGGCATAGCGCACACGCTGCAGCGCCGCATTGGAGGACAGACCTAAGGGCTTGTCCAGCAGCAGAATGCCGCTGGTCACGCCTCGCCCTTGACCGCTGCTGTGATCAACGCGGTCAGCTTTGCAGCACGCTCGAAGGTCTCGTCGATGACAAACTCCAGTCGCGGCGCATGCCGCAGACCGACACGGCGACCGACTTCACCGCGCAAAAAACCGGCGGCGGCTGCCAGCCCGGTCAACATCTCCGGAGGCGCTTTAGCGCCACCGAACGCCACAACATGAACCTTTGCCGTACTCAGATCACGCGCTGCAGTGACCAACGTGACCGTCAGTGGCCCGATCCGCGGGTCTTTGACTTCGCGACTGAGCAACTCAGCCAGCGTTCGCTGCATTTCGGCTTCGATACGCTGGTGTCTTTGACTGGGTGCAGACTTGGCCATCAGTTCCCGGCTTCAGATCGTGCGCGCGATTTCAACGCGCGAATAGCATTCGATCTGATCACCAGCTTGCACGTCTTGATAGTTCTTGACGCCGATGCCGCACTCCGTACCGGCACGCACTTCATTGGCCTCGTCCTTGAACCGGCGCAGCGATTCAAGCGCTCCCTCAAAGATGACCACGCTGTTACGCAGCACGCGGATGGGGTTGTTGCGCTTGACCGTACCTTCCATGACCAGGCAACCGGCGACCACGCCGAACTTGCTGGAACGGAACACTTCACGCACCTGCGCCACACCGACGATCTGCTCCTTGATTTCCGGAGCCAGCATGCCGCTCATCACGGCCTTGATGTCGTCTATGGCCTCGTAAATGATGCTGTAGTAACGCACGTCGACGCCGGTTTCCTTGATGGCATCGCGGGCGCCGGCATCGGCGCGGACATTAAAGCCGATGATGCGCGCCTTGGATGACGCGGCCTGCTGTACGTCCGAAGCGGTAATGCCACCGACGTTAGCGCTGAGCACTTTGATGAGCACTTCGTCGGTAGACAGCTTCAGCAAGGCATCTCGTATGGCCTCGGCGCTGCCCTGCACATCGGTCTTGACCAGCACCGGAATAACGCCGGCCTTGGCCTCTTCCATCTGCGAGAAGACATCTTCGATCTTGGCGCTTTGCCGGGCCTGGCGCGTGTCACGGAACTTGCCTTGACGATGCAGTGCGACTTCGCGGGCTTTGCGATCGCTCTCGACTGCCAGCAGTTCATCGCCGGCATTGGGCGCAGCGGTTAAACCCAGCACCACCACCGGCATGGACGGCAGCGCCTTGTCTACGGATTTGCCGTTCTCATCGAACATGGCGCGGACGCGACCGAACTGCTGACCGGCCAGAATAGGATCGCCGAGCTTGAGCGTACCGCGACGCACCAGCACCGTTGCGACCGGTCCGCGACCCTTCTCGATGCTGGACTCAACGACGATGCCGGTGGCCAAGCCATCCCGCGGTGCCTTGAGTTCGAGCACCTCTGCTTGCAGCAGGATCGCTTCGAGCAAATTATCGATGCCGGTACCGACCTTGGCCGACACCTGCACGAACATGTTGCTGCCGCCCCAGTCCTCAGAGATCACGTCATATTTGGACAACTCAGTGCGGATGCGATCGATGTCGGCATCGGGTTTGTCGATCTTGTTGATGGCCACCACGATTGGCACATTGGCTGCGCGCGCATGTTCAATGGCTTCGATGGTCTGCGGCATGACGCCGTCATCAGCCGCCACCACCAGCACCACAACGTCAGTGGCCTTAGCACCGCGAGCACGCATGGCCGTAAAGGCCGCGTGACCGGGCGTATCGAGGAACGTGATCATGCCGCGCGGTGTTTCGACGTGATAGGCGCCGATGTGCTGCGTGATACCACCGGCCTCGCCGCTGGCAACCTTGGCGCGACGGATGTAATCGAGCAAAGAAGTCTTGCCGTGATCGACGTGACCCATGACGGTGACCACCGGCGGACGCGACACGTATTTGTCTGCGGCACCATCGGCGCCCTGCAGACCTTCTTCGATCTCGTTTTCTTTGACCAGCTTGGCGGTGTGGCCCATCTCTTCAACCACCAACACCGCAGTGTCCTGGTCGATAGGCTGGTTGATAGTCGCCATGATGCCAAGGTTCATCAGAATCTTGATGACCTCGGTCGCCTTGACGGCCATGCGCTGCGCCAACTCAGCAACCGTAATGGTCTCGCCGATGGCGACATCGCGCCGCACCGGCGCGGTGGGCATCTCGAAACCGTGCCGCGTATCGGCATCGTTGCCGGACGGACGGCCCCGCATGCGCTGGCGGGGCTTTTTCTTGAAGCGCGCACTGGAATCGGCAGAGACGTGGAGTTCCTGGCGACCGTAACGCGTCGCCGGTGCGGACGGCGCGCGTGATGTATTGGGCTGCGCGACCGGCGCCTGTGGCGGCGCAGTGCGCTGGCGCTCGGTGCGTTGCTGTTCGATTGTACGTTGCGCTCGCTGCCGTTCGGCCTCGCGCTCGGCTTCTTCTTTGGCCTGCTGCTCCGCGGCGCGACGCGACTCTTCTTGCGCCCGCGAACGGTTCTGCTCTTCTTCGAGCCGCCGGCGATTTTCCGTATCGATGCGTTCGGCTTCACGGCGCTCGGCCGCAATGCGCTCTTGCTCAAGACGTTCGGCTTCTTCCTGCTCGCGGCGCTGCTGTTCCAGCAATTCCTGCTGCGGCCGTGACTGCTCTTCAAGCACATCGCGTTTGATGTATGTGCGTTTGACACGCACCTCGACGTTGACGGTGCGCGCGCGACCCTGCGTGCTGGCCATCTTGATCTCGCTCTGCGTCTTGCGCTTGAGCGTGATCTTGCTGGGCGCTGCGGCTGCAGACTCGCTGCCATGACTGCGGCGCAAGTGCGCCAGCAACTGGTTCTTGGCCTCATCGTTGATGAGATCGTTCTCACCCGACGCGGGTATACCGGCCTGCTCCAGTTGGATCAGGAGCCGGTCTACCGGAACCTTCAGGACATCCGCAAATTGTGCAACAGTGACATCAGCCATATTTACTCGCTCTCGAGGCCTATTTCTCGGCCTGGAACCAAATTTCGCGCGCCTTCATGATCAGCACACCGGCGCGCTGCTCATCGAGTCCGTCAATGCCTTCAAGGTCATCGATGGACTGCTCGGCCAATTGTTCACGGGTACGGATGCCGCGACGGGCCAGATCCAAGGCCAGATCCGGATTCATGCCAGTCAGCGCCAGCAGGTCATCTGCCGGCATGGTCTGCTCCAGACCTTCTTCGCTGGCGATGGCCTGCGTCAGCAACACATCGCGGGCACGGTTGCGCAGCTCTTTGACCATGTCTTCGTCGAACTCTGCGATAGATGAGAGTTCGCTGACCGGCACATAAGCCAGCTCTTCGATAGTCGAAAAGCCTTCCTGCGCCAGAATGGCAGCCACGTCCTCATCGACGTCCAACTGCTTCATAAACATCTGTACCAGCTTGCTGGACTCCGACTCGCTCTTGGCTTCGGCGTCAGATTCGGTCATCACGTTCAGGTCCCAGCCGGTGAGTTGGCTGGCCAGGCGGATGTTCTGCCCGCCGCGGCCGATGGCCTGCGAGAGTTTATCTTCGGCCACAGCGATATCCATGCTGTGCGATTCTTCGTCGACCACGATCGACAGCACTTCGGCCGGCGCCATGGCGTTGATGACGAACTGCGCCGGATTGTCATCGAAGGGGATGATATCGACACGCTCGCCGGCGATCTCGTTAGACACCGCCTGCACACGCGAACCACGCATACCGACGCAGGCGCCAACCGGATCGATGCGCGGCTCGTTGCTGCGCACAGCGATCTTGGCGCGCATGCCCGGGTCACGTGCTGCCGCCAAAATTTGAATGGTGCCCTGACCCACTTCCGGTACTTCGAGCTTAAACAACTCGATCAGAAACTCGGGGCAGGTACGCGACAAAAACAATTGCGGACCGCGCGGCTCGGAGCGCACTTCCCGCAGGTAGGACTTGACGCGATCCTGCGGCTTGAGCGCTTCACGCGGGATCATGTCCGAGCGCGAGATAAAGCCCTCTGCGTTACCGCCCAGATCGACAAATATGCCGTTGCGATCGACGCGCTTGACGACGCCGCTGATCAGTGAGGCAACCCGGCCTTCATACTGCTCGACGACTTGCGCACGCTCGGCTTCGCGCACCTTTTGCACCATGACCTGCTTGGCCTGCTGTGCGGCGATACGCCCGAACTCCACAGATTCCATGGGCTGCTCGACGAAACCATCGACTTCGGCATCTGGACTGATGTCCAGGCCATCTTCCAGGCGCAGTTCTGCTTCAGGGTTTTGCAACTCGGTAGAGTCGTCAGCAAACACCTTCCAGCGGCGGAACGTCTCGTAATCACCGGTTTTGCGGTTGATGGCAACGCGCACGTCCCAGTCTTCGCCATGACGCTTGCGTGTGGCCGCGGCCAAGGCCGCCTCCAGCGCGTCAAAGATGATTTCTTTCTCGACGCCCTTTTCGTTAGAAACGGCATCGACGACGATCAGAATTTCTTTGTTGTTCATCTCTCTCCTACCTTCGCGCTGGGCCGCGTGACCAATCCGGTGCAAGCCTGGCTTTAGCCAACTCTTCGTATCGAATGGCCACTTGCGTGCCGTCCACGTTCATCTCAAATCCTGTCTCTGCAACCAGGGTCAACAGACCCGTATATCGCTTGCGACCGTCACGCGGCCACAACAATTCGGCATGCACCCGCTCGCCCGCAAAACGCCGGAAGTGCTCCGGGGTCCGTAAAATACGATCGACGCCGGGTGACGACACTTCCAGCGAATAAGCCACCGGTATCGGATCTTGAGCGTCGAGCATGTCGGAGACTTCGCGGCTGACCCGCTCGCAGTCCTCAACGCCTATGCCCTCGAACGAGCGGTTTTCATCGCTCTCATCACCGACACCGGCTGGCGCAACGCCGCCCGGCCAGTCGATGTACACCCGCAGCAACGCATCTGAGCGCCCAGGAACGTACTCGATATCAACGAGTTCGTAACCCGAACCCACCACGAGGGGTTCGATAAGGGCCATCAATTGCGTACGCAGGCTATCGACCATCTGTCACCTGAAACACGACTTGCCCGTTGCAGCGCCCAAGCGCCACGCAAACGGCAAGCCCAATAAAAAAGGGCCCGAAAGGCCCTCCTGCTGCGGCTTTATGGTTACCGCAAAAGAAAAGCCCCTCTCGGGGGCCTTCACAAACACCCCTCGCGGGGTAGGCACGGATTGCTCCGGCCCGGAAAGCCTGAACCAGATACCTAGGCACCTGATGTATTTCCCGGACTTGGTATAGTACGGATTATCAAGGAAAAGGTAAACCCCATATGCCGCGTGGAATTGCCTTACCGCTGCTAGCAATGACACTGCTGGCGGCAACCGCTGTGGCCCAGTCGCCGGAAATGGCACACGATCACACCCAGTCGCATGCCGACATGGCCGACATGGCCCATATGGAAGGGATGGAAGGCATGGAACACCCGGCCGGCCATGGTCTGATGTGGCAGCGCGGGCCCTGGATGCTGATGACACACGGCACCCTCAACTGGGTTTACGACAATCAGGGCGGGCCACGCGGTGGCCGGCAGGGATTTCTGTCCGGCATGGTCATGGGCAGTGCCGGACGCTCACTGGCTGACACTGACACCCTGGAACTTAAGGCAATGCTCAGTCCCGAGCCGCTGATGGGCGCCAGTGGCTATCCGCTGTTGTTGGCGGCCGGCGAAACGGCCGATGGTCAACACCTGCTGGTTGACCGCCAACATCCACACGACCTCTTCATGGAGCTTTCTGCGCGTTATCAGCACCGGCTGTCAGACCGTACAGTACTGACCTGGTACGCCGGACTGCCGGGCCAACCGGCATTCGGGCCGCCAGCCTTCATGCATCGCGCCTCAATCAGTGACAGCCCGGAGGCCCCTATCGCCCATCATTGGCTGGACTCCACCCACATCAGCTTTGGCGTGTTGACTGCGGGTATAAAGCACCGCCAGTGGAGCCTGGAGGCATCTGCCTTTCGTGGCCGTGAGCCGGATGAACACCGCTATGATATCGAGACGCCTCGGCTCGACAGCTGGGCTTTGCGGCTGTCTTGGACACCCACAGACACCCTGACCTTGCAAACATCTTGGGCCAATCTGCACAGCCCGGAAGCACTCGAGCCGTTACACGATGAACAACGCTGGTCGGCCAGCCTTGGTTACACCGGCCCTCCGTCGGAGCACGGCTGGTGGGCGACGACTCTGGCAGCAGGGCTCAAAAAAACCGCTGGCCATGATGCCCATGCCGCTTGGTCAGCCGAAGCCAGTTACCACCCGGATGCGTACTGGAGTCTGTACGGTCGCGCCGAGCACGTGGAGTCGGAAGAATGGGTGCCAGACGGCGACACGGCGCAGGGTGCAAAAATGAGCTTGGGCGCCGTTCATGATTGGCCGGTGGGACAACAGGCCTCACTTGGCTTAGGCCTGCAGATATCGCTAAACAACGTTTCGCCCGCACTGCGCCAGTTCTATGGCCACCAGCCTGTTGGGGCCATTGCCTTTCTACGACTCCGCACCCGCTGAGCCTTGCGGCTCAACGCGGATTGGTATGGTGACTATCGTCCATCATGTGTTGCAGGTCCTGCTCTATGCAGGGCGCAGGCTCACCGAAATCGACCTCTGTCCGCGTTAGCGTTCGAGGCCGCAAAGCCCAAGGCTGGGCGAGCATCACGGGGTCCTCGACCACCGCCCGGTAGTCGATGGTGTCGCCGTTGCGGCGCAGCCTTTCTGTGACGCGCAACTGGGTACTGTGGATGGCGCCATCATCGGTCAACCACGTTTCGTCGTTGAAATTTCGCGTTTCGACTACCAACGTGTCGCCTTCCCAATGACCCAGCGCCTCGCCTTGGTAAGACTCGCTGTCGTCATTGCGCTTGGCTTTGGGATCTAGCGGCACGACGCGGAAGAACGGACCGGACACGTCTTCATATAGAAAAACGACCTCGCGCGCGGTCTGCACGATTTTGTCTGGCGGGCCGATACGTGGGACACCGGGTGGGCGGCAGCGCAACACCGGGTCGAACTGCACCTGCTTAGCAGCCAACTCCTGCACGCGCGCAACATACTGAGGCTTGTAAACAGGACGGTCAGGAACCACCACTGCACGCGGGGCAGGCTTCTGGCCTGGCGCCGCACAACCCGTCACACAGACTGAACCTTTGGCGCCGGCCAAGGGCTTGACGAAGTCTATGCCGCCGCCGTTTTCCCACGTCCCATTCAAGTCAGGGTGACCATTGAGCAGACGCGGAGCCGAGGCGGCGCCCCACAGCACCGACGTGAACAACAGCGCGACTGCGCCCGTGACGATTGCGCGGTTCCTCATGTGACCTACCCCTCTTGCCCGATTGTTATTGATTGGCGGCAGACTTGTCGTTCGGATCAGGACTGAATTGCAGATGGCGGCCGTCGGCATATTTGATGTCCAGCAAGTAGCCGAAAGCCGGCGTGCCATTGCGCGCCGGATGAGCCGCCACGGTCACCGCCTGACCTTCGCTCAGCAGCTGCTGCTTGGAGAGGCCGGCCTTGCGCATCATAGCGACCGGCAGACACTCCAGGCGCCAGGTGGTCACTGCCCCACCGGCGTCTTTGACGTCGAGATAGACCGACGTGTGTGGATTGATCCAGTCGACACGGCTGACCACACCAGTCAGTTTCAAGGTCCGGCTCACATCAAACACACCGGCCACAGAATGGTGTGCGACTGCCGGCCCGACCGCAGCCACCAATACAACCGCCAGAATCGCCACAAAGTAGTGTTTGATATTCATACCGGCCCCTTATTGCAGAGTGCTGTAACCCGACTCGTCGACCGGATTACGGTCATTTTCGGCACACACAAACTCCATCAAGCTCCAGTCACGCTGGCGAGCAAAGGTATGCGTGACGCGGTAGGGCTTGGCCAGCGCATCAGCATCATCCATCGTCACTTCATCGATCAGGATTTGCGGATCTTTAGGATCGAGATAAATGCGTTCGACGATATGCAGCTTGGGGCTGTGCTTGATACCGGGCCCCAGCTCAGTAATGGTCTTGATGCCCACCGTGTCGACGACCAGCACGTTACCCTCCCAACGCGCCGTGGAGTGGCCGAATACGCCCGGCTCCAGATCATCGGGGTGCCCGCGACCATCGGTGTAAATGGAGCGCCATTGCATCCAAGCTTCATGGTGCACCGTCACCCGACCGGGAGTGAACAAGAACTCGATGGGGTACTGCGCCGTTGCCAGCATGTTGGGCATGCCGGGGGGCATGCAGTTGGAGGTCTCGCGGCGGACCACGCCGTTGTTGCTCCTGACCTCGTTCTGCCAGGCCTCATAGCGCGTCAGATACTCACCCTTGAGTTGGGGCCGTTCGCGGGGCGGCTCACCCGGTGCAGGCGGCCTGGGCCGCACAAGCACCCACACCCCACCCCAGTCCGGAAGCGCATTTAACGCGGCATAGGAGCCCTTGGGAAACGCAGCGTTGACCGCAGGCTTGGCCACCGGCGCAGCAGCACCAACCACCGTGGAGGCCAATAAAGAGGCCAGCAACAAGGCCCTTGGACCCCGAGTCAATCGTTGAAATTTCACTTTAAACCCCACCCTTATCGAACACCTGAAGTTAAGCATATAATGACGGCTGACGCAGTTGCACGTATCAGCCCACGTGGCTGGAGAAACCTTATGAAAATTCGTTCTGCAATCACCTTTGTACTGATGGCGGGTGCTGTTCTGGGCATGCCCGCCTTTGCACACCATTCGTTCGCCATGTTCGACCAGACCAAGCAGGTCTCTCTTAATGGCACGGTCACCGAGTTCCAGTGGACTAATCCACATGCCTTCATCCATGTCGAGATCACCGGCGACGGTGGCGTCAAAGAGACCTGGGACATCGAGCTCAACAGCCCGAACAACCTCAAGCGCCAGGGCTGGAGCTCGAGCAGCGTAAAGGTCGGCGACAAAGTCGTGCTGGTGGCCAACCCGCTGCGCGAAACCGCCCGTAAGGGTGGTTTGTTCATTGCCGTAACCCTGCCGGACGGCAAGGTTCTTGGCGACGCCACACGCGCAGGCGGCGGGCCGGTCAATGTGCCGGTCGTACCCTGAACGCATATAGGAGAAACACCATGAAGATCACTCGCATCGCACTCGCAACAGCTGGTTTAATTTCTTTTGCTACCCCGGCTTGGGTGCACCACTCCGGTGCCATGTTTGATTCGGGCCGGGAGCAGACCATCGTCGGCAAGGTTACGCAGTTCAACTGGACCAACCCGCACTCGTCTTTCAAGGTTGAAGTCACCGATGCTTCAGGCAAGAGCGAAATCTGGGCGATAGAAATGAACGGCCCACAAAACCTGATGCATGACGGTTGGAAGCGCACCAGCATCAAGCCCGGCGATACGATCACCGCAGTCGTGCACCCCTTGCGCGACGGCAAGCCGGGCGGTTCTTATGTATCGGTGACTCTGACCGATGGAACTGTGCTGAAGGGAACAGGTCCCGGCCAATCCAACTACGAAGCGCCGGCCGCAAAATAAAGCTGGTTTTTACGTCCGCTTAAGAGGCGGCCCCGAACAGGGGCCGCCACAATTTGGGGCCCTACTTCTTGGCCCGATCGTCCAGAGCCTTCTGACCCGCTCCCGTGCTGGGCAGGTTCTGGTTCAAGTTAGGCAGGCATTCGACTTCCGGGATATCACTGTAATCCTGACGCAGGAAGTCCTTGCTGCTCTTCCATTCACCGGGCCACATCTTCGGGTCGGTCATCGTGTAGTCGATGTGTAACGTCATGCCCTTGTCCCGCATGCTGATGCGTTCGACGATTTCAAACTCATCGCTGATCGGGATACCGGAATCGATGTAGTGCTCGTTGGGCTCGATGTACTTGGTCTTTACGACCAGCGTGTCTTTCTCCCACGTGCCGATCGATTCACCGTTGTAAGTCGGCACTGCATAGTCAGGGTCAGCGTGCGTACGACCGTCGAGGTAGATGAAGCGCATGCTGTTGGTGAACGCAAACAGCATGTAAATGATGGTGGGCTTCTGCACCATGCTGATGGGCCAGACCCGGGTCATGATCATCGGCATGCCAATCGGATAGCACTGGCCGCTGACATCCCGATAAGGCACACCTTTTTTGCGGGCTTCCTCAGCTTCCCGCAGGGCTGTCTGACCCGGTTCAAAGAACGCCGGGTAATTGGGTCCGAAGCGGAAATCATTAAACGAGCGCCGCAAGTCGACGAACCAGGTACCGGTCACATCGAAGGGTGCTTTGGGGCGCTTCTTGGCCAGATTTTCTGGAGCGAGCGCACCCAGATATTTCGGGTGCTTGTGGGCCAATTCATCCATGCGCTCCTGGGTCAAACCACCGCTTACTGTGCGACCAGCCGGGGGTGCGGCGGGTGCCGCCGCCTGAGCCAAACAGAGCGCGGGCAGCGCCGAAAAGACAACTGTTAAGGCAGCGGTCTTAGCAAAAACGGGAAGTGACTTGAACATGAACGACGTGCCTCCGAGCATCAGAAAAAACTAGCGGACAGCTTTTAAGCTGCGAATAAACGCGATTATGGGTGCAGTGACCGTCTCATCACCACTGCCTACCGAGTACGATTCGGAAATATGTGAGTGCCCGGACGCCCGCAACTGCTGAAAGGGGAGCCCCGTAGCCGCGCGGGCGCGCACCAGAGCCTGCGCGTCGCTGACGAAGTTTTCGGGATCAAGCTCGGCATGCGTAATCAACAACGGCACAGGGGTGCGCGCCAGTAACGGTAATGACTCGCGCGCCGGGTACTGGCTGACGTCATCGCCGTAGTAGTCCTTCCAGACCGACACGGTATTACCCAAGGTATAGATGCCACTCATCAACACTGCACCGGCCACACCCGGGCTGGCTGTGTGGGCCAGGTAATCGCCGACATGCGCCCCACCGGCCGAATGTCCCCACAGGATGATCTGCTGCGGGTCACCGCCATAGTCAGCCACGTGAGCTTTGAGCCAGTCCACCAGCCGGGCTAGATCTTCAATGCCTGCGGGATACTGAAACTGCGGAGCCAGACGATAGTTGATGGTGATGCCGACCCAGCCTTGACCGGCGGCCCATACCCCGATGTTGTCGTAGAACGGCGAATCGGGCGCGCTCTTGGCGCCCCCGCGAAACCCGCCGCCATGGATAAACACCAGCACTGGCTTATCACGCCGGCCCTCGTTGCCGGTGAACACATTGACCCGGTGCCGCTCGTGCGGACCATAGGCCGCATCGCGTCGGACCGTGACGCCGGCATAAGGCTCACGCGGCTGCAACGGCGCATACAAGGGCAAGGTCTTGGCACCATCGATGCGCGGGCCGATTTCACGCAGAGCCGCGGCAATCGATGCAGGCATGCCGTTAGTGGCCTGCGCTCGCGGGGCCGGCACAGCAAATGCTGGCGGAATCGGATAGTTGGCCATTTGCGCCGCTAGCGGGGGCAGCGCAGGCACTTGCGTGCGACCGCTGACCGGATTGGCATAGTGATAGGGAATCTCATAGACCACCGGAAACATGGCGATAGGCAAGGTTGGGGGTGAGTCAGGCGGAAAATCGGGACTGATGCCGGGCATGCCGCGGCTGGAACCCTTGGCCCAACCACCTTCATAGTTGGCTGACCACGTGTTGTAGGTGTGCACGACGCTGAAGCGCCACACGCCGTTTTCTTTGATGGCCTCGTTTTCGTACACCGAAGCGCCCAGAGAGGCCCTGTTGCCCAAGTTCATCTGTTGCAGCATGCGCAAGCGTATCTTGGCGCTCTGGCCATCGGCTGCGACATGGATAACCGGCTGCATCTGAATATGATTGCCCAGTCGTCCGACGAACGGACCTTCTTCGCCACGACCGAAAACCTTGACGAGGAAATCACGCAGACGTGCACCCTTGTAGACACCGCGCTGCGCCAGTTCGATGCTGCCCTCGGTGGCAAACAAGTTAGCAAGGTCGGTCCACAGGTTTTTGTCCAGGTAATAGCCGTAGGCGCTCTCTAAGTTTTCGAGCTCATGAAAGTCTTTGGCGCGGGCCACCAAGCTCTCGGCTTGGGTCACTGCAGCAGCCACATCTTTGACTGGCTTAGCCTTGACCGTGGCGGGCTTGAACAGCATTGCAGCCGCGGCCGCAGCCCCCGGACCACCCACCTGCGGATAAGTGGCCGGCGCTCCGGTCACCGGATTGCGGTAGTGATAAGGCGGCACATGCGCCTTGGGATAGATGGCATAGACCTGAGTTGGCGGCCGGTCGGGTGGCAGGGCGGGCAACACGCCCGGCGCTGATTGCGCATCCTGAGCCCAACCCCGGTCATAGTCGCTGATGAAGGTCGGGTAGTAATGCACCGACTGAAACTTCCAGACGCCAGCTTCATTGACGTAAGCATTTTCATAAATGCCCTCGCTCCACTGACCACCCTTTGCGAAGGTACCGGTCATTGACCATTGGCGACTGCGGGCCCGCGCTGTCTTGCCATCGGGCGCAACGGTGACCACCGTCTGCAACTGCAGATGATCGTTGAGCCAACCCGGTACCAGCCCATGCGGGCCCAAAGTGCCAAGGAACGCGCGAATCCTGGCCTTTCCGACGTAGACACCCTGCTGCGCAAACTCGATTGTGGCCTTGTTCGCAAACAGATCGGCGACTTGATCCCACTGCGCGCGGTCCAGGTAATAGCCATAGATGCGCTGCAGGTTCTCGATGTCCTGCTCATCGCGCAGACGTTGCGCGCGACGCAGCAGCTCCGCAGTCACTTGCGGCAGATCAGCGGCAACCGGAAGCAGCGGCAATTGGCTTTGATCCCAAGCCTGCCCACCGCTCAACGTAGCGCCAGGATTATCGTAGTGAAAAGGCACCAGACAGGCTGCCGGAAAGCCCTCGCAGTTCATCTTGCGCTCGGCATCGGACGGATGAGCCAGCGGCTGACGGGCGCGGGTCGCCGTCGCAGGCGGAACCACCCAACCGCCGGCATAGGGCGCACTGAAACCGGTGTGATAGTCCAAACGCGCAATTTTCCATACGCCATCACGGCGCACGTAATTCATCTCGTAGACGCCCTCTGCCCACGTGGCACCGGTGCCCACGCCGCCGATATTGGCCAACACCCGCCAGCGACCCTTGGCCGACTGGCCGCCCGGATCCAGGTGGACCACAGGCTGTATGTTCATGTGGTTGTAGAGGCGGTTGTCGCCAAGGCCCACCTGCCCATTGCCGACATTGCGAAAAAGATGTTCGCGAATGCTGGCTTTGCCTATGAACACACCCGCCGGATAGTTGGCATAGGCGTCATGGCTGAACAACTCGGCCGCATCGGCCCACAGGCCTTTGTCGACGTAATAGCCGTAGGTCCTTTGCAGACGCTTAACGGCCTGCACATCTTCACCGGCCTGCACTTGAGCGGCCAGCAGCGCAGCACGCCGGGCGATTGGCAGCGCACTGGGCTCACTGGCAGCCTGCACGGTCATCCCGGAAGACAATAGCGCCAAGGCACAAAAGCTCCGGGCCAGTGTTCTAAAGCTCATGCTCACTCCATGATCCAGTGGCGATCGGCAGACGCCACATCCACCGCCAAACGCTGAGCCTGAGGCACACCGCTGTCGATAGGAAAAGAATACGGCGGATAGGCCAGACACATGTCATCGACATGCCAGTCCCCGCACGGATCCAGCGGCGCGCAAACCTTTGCTTTAGGCGCAGCCTGCAGTAATGAGGTTGGCAGCAGGCCTGCCACCAAGCTGCCACCCACCGTGATCGTGATGCCGCTCAGGAACTGGCGGCGCTGCAAAGAACCGGGAAATCCGAAGTTCATAGCTGCGCCTCAAGCCTTGAACGGCGGCAGTTCGTTGGCACCGAACCAGTTGGTGTGCGTGCCACCGCGCAATCGGAATGGCAGCTTGACCGTGGCCACAGCGCCCTCTTCCATCCGTTGCGCATCGACGATAACCAGATCGCTGGACATCGACTCATAGTTGCTGGCGATGCCCAGCAGATAACCGTCGCCCTCGCCCTTGCTGCCCTTGCGTGGCACGAAGCAGCTCTCCTGCAGGCTCTGCACCGGACCGACGAAATAACTGCTGATTGCGCCGGTGGTGACATCGACACGCTGATATTGGTTGGTTACAAAGCCACCCATTCCACCGGCGCGCGTCTTGTCGAAAGGCAAGTTCGGATCACGATTGCCGACATAGCAGTACTTGTACGGCAACGACAGATAGCGATCGTCCATGCGCGCCAGCACGCCGTTGGACACCGACACCAGCTCTTCATCGAAGGTGTCTTTCCTGGACTTCATGTTCATCGTCCAACGCCGGATCTGCGACGGATCGCGCTCACCGCTGGAGGTCGGCAGTTCCATCGTGATGCGGCCATCCGGGTGATCTTGCGCATTGAGAAAATGCAGCGTATTTCGCGCCGGCCCTTTGAACCAACGCACGTCTTTGCCGGTGCCATCGCGAGGCACCACAGCGATCAGGGTCGGCTTGCTGCCATCCCACTCCCACATCGGCTCGCCCGACTTCAGTCGCGCTTCACTGGTGACGCGGGGGATAAGCGGGATGATGACGTATTTCTGCGTGATGGCGCAGTCGTGCATGATG
>Ga0114967_10002191_pt1 | contig 16441 bp, 12 predicted proteins | sample M_130628_MF_Meta_FD_92639 | JGI IMG/M metagenome (GOLD analysis project Ga0114967, IMG submission 92639) | Freshwater microbial communities from Lake Montjoie, Canada to study carbon cycling - M_130628_MF_MetaG | ecosystem: Environmental > Aquatic > Freshwater > Lake | place: Lake Montjoie... | reverse complement strand
TCGCCCCCACGCCGATGATGCCGAACGTGGCCAGCGCCGTAACGAGCGGCGAGCGGCCATTGATCGCGGGCGGCAGCGAGGGCACGAGGCCGCTCGCGAGTTCGTGGCTGGCGATCGCCCAGGTGGGATCGAGTTGGAGCATGGCGAGCGCCAGGAGCGTGACGAGCGTGAACGTGCCCACCAGCGCAAGCGACACCAGTTCGATAAGACGGTAGCGGCCGATCGCCAAGAGCACGGCGGTCACGCCACCCGTGATCACGCACCAGGCCGTCTCGTCGGGCGGGGCGGGCAGCTCAGCGGCGGTAGCTCGCGCGGCGGCCAGTTTCATTGTGAGGTTGTCGGCCGTCTTCACATCGCCGCCGCGGCGGGCCGAGGCCTCGGCCACGAGCAGGGCTGCAGCCTCGTCGTGGATGGCATCCCACTGGCGGCCGGCGACCGTGAGCGGCAGACCGGCCGCGAGCGTCTGAGCCACGCCCACCACGATGCCCCCCTGCTGCACCACGATGAGCGCGGTCATCGCCGCCCAGGCCCAGTAGATCCAGCCGCGGCCGGCGAATCTCGGGCCAGGCACGCGGTCAAAGGCAGCAAGCGACGTGCGGCCCCAGGTGAGCGTGGTGCGGCCGATTTCCACCTGGGCCGCCACCTTGATCACGCAGCCGATGAGAATTAGCCAGAGGAGTACGAATCCCGCCTGGGCACCGGTGGTGGTGGTGGCGATCAGTTCACCGCTGCCCACGATAGAACTCGCGAGCACGATCCCGGGCCCGAGGTGGGCGAGTGACGCGAGGAGCGTCTGCGGCGGCTCAACGGTGGTGATGCGGTCGGCCATGAGTCACTTTCTCACGTGATCAGGCCGACTGGAGTAGTTCCACACTGTTGACATGGATCAACGCCACAAACACGAATCGATCTTGCTCGGGGTAGTAGACGAGCACCTTGCTCTTCCCGACAACGGCGCATTCCGGATGCCGCACCTCGTGCGTTTCGCCGTTCGACAGGCGGAGACAAAAGGGCTCAAACGGTCGCCGTTGAATCATCTCGCGGAGCGTTTCAGCGTTCACGGGGTGGGCTCCCTTGAGGAAATATCGAGGGGGAACGTTGATGAACGGGCGTACATTTTACGCCGTCGAGTCCAGTGGCTCAATGGTCCTCTTTGGACGCAGTTCCCACGGCTTACGCCGTTGGGCTTGTACGGGCATCGCAGCACATGCCGTGCAAGCCGACCGGCCGTAAGGCCGCGGGCGAACCTGGCAAGACGTGGCGGCCGCTGGAAGCGTAACAGAGTGGGCGATACGATCGCACCCCGACTCACAAACAACTTCCGCCACCCGGCAGGCGTTTGCGGAGGAAGTTCATCCGCTTCTCCAGCGGCAGCGCGAGCCGGCGGCGAATCAACTCGATGAGTTGCCGTTCGCTCTCCGCCTCGAGCGCGTCGAGCGTCGCCTTGCGGCCACGTGCCTGCTTGCCCTTGCCAGGCTTTCGCTTCACCATGGGTTATTCCTTTCCGCGTTTCCGTGGCTTCGCGCCAGCGACGGGCTTTGGTAATGCCTCCCGCCGTGTCTTCTCGAGCACCGGCAGCACCGCCAGATCGCGGTCCCGACCTGCGGACTTCTTGCTCGCGATGATGTCGTCGAGCGAGGCGATCAGAAGCGACAGGCTCCCCACCTTTCGCTCCTCGGCCCGCGATCTCAGGCTCTCGAATGATTTCACGCCATGAATCACGGGCATGAAGTCGGCCTGAAGCCCAGTGCCATCGTCCACCATCCGATAGAGCTTCGAGACCGGGTAGAACGGCCGCATGATCGTGGCCTCGATGGCATCCGCCACGCGCTTGAGTTTCCGCAAATTGACCGGCGTGTCACGGAACATGAAGTCGAAATCGAGGGTGGTGACTGGGGCACCATGCATCGCGGCTGCAGCATTGCCGATCAGCACCACCTCGAGTTTCTCGCGGTGGATGGCGTGCATGAGCGTCGCGAGAGTGGGAATGGCGTTCATGGGCTTCCCCCCGAAGGGCATCAGGTGGATTGGAGTGTTTCCACGGCGTTGACGTGGATCAACGAGAGATGCACGGTGCGGTCGTCTTCAGGATAGCCGAGGATGACCTTGGTCTTGAGCACGAGCAGGCATTCCGGATGCCGCACCTCGTGCGTCTCGCCGTTCGACAGGCGGATGGCGAACGGCTCGAACGGTTGGCGTCGAACAAACTCGCGAATCGTATCGGCATTCATGGATTGCCTCCCGGGCAGGGGACGTGATGAACGGGCGTACATTTTACGCGGGCGAGTTCTATGGCTCAAGAGTCCGCCTGACCGCAGTCCCCACGGCTTACGCCGTTGGGCTTGTACGGGCATCGCACCACGCGCCGTCCAAGCCGACCGGCCGTAAGACCGCGGGCGAATCCAGCACGACACGGCCCCCACGTGGCCGAGGCTGGCGACTACCCTGACACCGTCTCGAGCCAGTCGGCGAACTTCGGATACGTCTGCTCGCGATCAAACTCCGCGGCAGCCAGCCGGCGGGCCCCCTGGCGATACGCGGCGAGGCGGACGCGGTCTGCAGCGAGGCCCGTGATCGCCCGAGCGAGCGACGCCGCGTCGCCAGCGGTGTAGGCCACCCCGGCGGCGTGCTCGTCGATGAGCCGCTGGAGTTCGCCCGGGAGAGCGTTTACGAGAGCCAGGCCTGCGGCGGCATAGTCGCACGCCTTGTAGGGCACGGCCACGAGCGACTCGGGCTTCACGCACACGAGCCCCACGTCGCACCGCGAGAGGAGGCTCACATACGCCTGCCGCGGGAGCAGTCCGTGCACCTCTATCCGGCAGGAGCCGCCAAGCCCAGCCGCGGCCCGTCGCAATCCAGCCTCAGCTGTGCCCATGCCAGCAACATGGATCGTGGCATTCACACCGGCCGCCGAGAGCTGCCGCACGACAGCGGGCAGCACGTCGAGGTCCTGCCCCGCCTCGAGCGAGCCGGCGTAGACGCATTCGAGCGGCGGCGAGTCGGCTGCTGCGGTGCTCTCGCCATCCGGCAACGGCACATGGTCGATGGTCCGGAGTGGCGCTGCAAACTCCTGCGGGTAGGCGCCCACGTAGCAGACGTGCCGCGGGAGCGCCGCCGGGGCGCCGCGAAGGGCGGTGTCGGCATAGGTCTGTGTGGCCGCAGACACCGCATCGGCCTCGTTCACCAGCGCCTGCCGCCGCTTCAGCATGCCGCCGAGCACGAAAGGCGCGATCAGCCTCTTCAGGAAGCCCGGGCCGGGAATCAGGCGGTCGAATGTCTCGGGCCAGACATCCATCAGATCGAGCACGAACGTCGCGTCGAGCCTCCGGGCGAGCCGAGCAGCAGCCTCGGGGCCTTCGAGCGGGGGCAGGCTCGCAAGCAGGATGTCGGGGCGCTCCAACTGGCCCGATGAGATCGACTCGTTCGCCAGGCGCTCGAAGGTGCGGCCGAAGTCGCGGTGGCTACCGATCCGGGCCAGTGACACGTTCTTCTCATACGGCCGCACCGCCACCAGCCGCACGGCAAAGCCCTCGTCCTCGCGAATGCCGAGCGGGGCCGTGCGGATCGCCTTGCGGCGGTGGCTCCAGGTGGCGGTCCACCAGGTGACGTCGTGCCCGCGGGCGGCGAGGACGCGGGCGAGCGTCCAGTAGCGGAGCGGCGGGGGCCCTTCGCCAGGGATGTCGTCGAACGGATTGACGAGCCAGATGGTCAGGGGCCGGGGCGAAAGGGGCTCTGGGGCGGGGCTCGGCATAGCGGGAGCCTAACAAAACCCCTGCCCCGGGCAGAGTGACCCGCGCCGCTGCCGTGGTAAAACCGTTCTATGCCCCTCGTTCGGATCGCCGCCGCCGCCCTGGCCTTCTGCCTAACGCTCGCCGTTGTCGAGTGCGTGCATGCCGCGGATTCCACAGCGGCTCCCCCGAAGCCGCCGTATCGCATCGTGCAGCGCGGGTCGGTGATGCTGCCGCAGTCGGCGGCCGACCAGGCTGGAAACGACGTGCCAATCACGGGCCTGAGCGGCATCGCCTGGCTCGGCAACGAGCAGTATGCGGCGATCATGGACAACAGCGATCGCGTGGTTTTGTTCACGCTTGCCCTGGCCAGCGACGGCACTCCCCGGGAGCCGAGCGATGTTCGTGTGCTCACGCTTTCCGAGAAGCACGATTACGAAGACATCGCCCCGTGCCCGGAACCGCTTCAGCAACGGATCGCCGCCCGCCGAGTCCGCCAGGGCCTTGCCGATCCTGGCCGCTGCCTGCTCGTGGTGGAGGAAGACACGCCCGCGATCCGCGCGATCTCGCTCACCGACGGCAGCCTGCTCGGGGTGATTCCTGCGCCCAAGGCGTTCGCCACGCGCCGGCCGAACCGCGGCTTCGAATCGCTCGACATCGAGCCCGACGGCCACCACATCTGGACGGCCAATGAGGAAGCCCTCCCCGCCGACGGCCCCGCGGCCACGGCTGCCGCCGGAACGGTCGTCCGTCTGGCGAGGATCGCGATTCCGGAGCCGGGCCAACAGGACCGTGAGGCGCCCAGGCAACTCGCCTATGCGGTCGATCCTCCGCACCACTTCGCCCGCGTGTTCTTTGGCGACCCGCTCTCGGGTGTCGCGGCTGTGGCCGGCCTCGGACAAGGACGCCTGCTGGTGCTCGAGCGGTCCGGCTGCCCCGGGCTGCCCCCGTTCGAGAACCGGATGTATGTGGTCAACACCAAGGATGCCACAGACATCACAACCTCCGACGGTGCCCTTGCCGAGCATCCGGAAGAACACACCCAAAAGACGCTTCTCTGGCAGGACCAACTCGGCTGCAATCTCGAAGGGCTGTGCCTCGGGCCATCGCTCGGTGGCAAGCGACGAGCGTTGCTGGCGATCGCCGACAACAACGGCATCGGCACGCCGAACCTGGTGGTGGGATTCACGCTCGAAGAGGAGACTGGCGGGATGCCGTTGTCGATGGTAGCGGGGGCTGCGGCGTTGGCGGTCGCATCGGCGGGGCTCGTGTTATATCGACTGACCCGATGATCGGATCATGCCCATGCCCACCTCTTCCGCGCACGCGTCTTCCCAGCACAGGCTTATGCACCTCGCGATCGCCTTGCTGGTGATCGTACTCCCGTGGGCGTTTTTCGGATACATGGCGGGCGATGCGGTGATTCACCTCATCTTCGCCGAGAACGCGTTGCAAGGCGATTGGCTGACATTCAATCCTGGTGAGCGATCGGGAGGGGAGACGTCGTTCGGTTACATGCTGGTCGTGATGGGGCTTTGGCATCTTGTCGGCCAGGCATGGGTGCCATACGCGATGATCGCGATCTGCTACGCCGCCTGGCTGGCGATGCTTGCTTGCGGCTGGAAACTGGTCGATGACTGGTATCCGCGGAGCGAATGGCCCTGGCTGTGGCTCCTGATCACCGGCACCATGCCCGGCAGCGTCTTCAATAGTGTGTTGGGGATGGAAAACGTGTTGCTCGCCCCCGTGGCACTGGGTTTGGTGTGGGCAGCGTATCGCTGGAACGCCCTCGCCCAGACTTTTTCTCCGGCCGCGGAGTTAGCCATCGCCAGCGGGCTGGGCCTGCTCACTTGGCTCCGCCCTGAAGCGTTGTTCCTGGCGGCGGGCCTGCTGGCGTGGAGAATGTTCATTCAGTGGCGAACGGCTGGTGGGGCTGGAGCGCTCATCCGTGGCTGCATCTCGGGCGGCATCGTCGTCGCCTGGTTTGCCGCCCTCTGGGCACTGTTTATCTGGCTCTCGGGCCTCATGCCGTTCAGCGGGGGCGTGGCTCGCCTCAACATGTCGGCGAGCGACGGCATCCTGCTCGGGGGAGTCGTGCCGCTTCACACGAAGATGGCCTCGCGAATCATCGCCTATGTTCCGCTGACGGCTTTGTTCGCTCTCGGCGTGCATCGCTGGATGGCCGGCAGTTCATCCGCCCCGGTCCATCGCGGTACCGTCGGACTCGCGATCGTCCTGGTGAGCATGTTCGCGGCGCTGTATTCGACCATCCTGCCCACCGCTCACCTCGCCCGATACACGATCTTTCTATGGCCGCTCGTCGCCCTCGTGGCCACCTACGGCGTGGCTGAGTCGTGGCCCGACTGGAAGGCCCGGCTGTCGACGCAGGGAGCTCGGGCCCTTCTGGCCGGAGTCCTCGTAGCCTTGGGCTTGATCTACGGCTACGAGTTTCGCCTGCGGCACGCGATGCTCCCGGGCCAGCATCCGCTCCCTGCGGTGCGCGACGCCCGTGCGAATCGTCCTGCGGCGACCGATGCGCTCGTTCGTGAACTTCAGACCAACGGCCCGTTTCCGGTGAGCGTCGGCTTCATCGAGGTGCAGATGCGATACTTTTTCGACGATCGCATCGTCGTCCGCACCATGGACGGGATCGTCGACAACCGCTTCAACTCCTTCGTCCACCGCACCCCCGGCGGCGTCGCCTACGATTACACAGGCTTTTTCAAGCACGTTGGGCTCGACTACATCGCCGAGTATCTCGACTTGAATCCGACCGCCGACGACTGGTCGCCGGCGGTCCTCGAACGAATGCCGGCCGGCTCGATCGCCACGCACGATGGAGTGCGATTCCAGCGACTCACCGGGCGAATGACACGACTCACGTATCCGGACCAGGATTCCGGCGAACCGCCCGCCGGGCGGTCGCCCGCTCGCTAGCCCGCCGACAAGCCAACGCGTCGATCTGGCGCCCACGGAATCGATCATGGCGCCTCACGACACTTCTCCCTCCGATCACGGCGTGCCGCTGCTACCCGCCCTGGTGCGAACGATGCGGCCTCACCAGTGGGCCAAGAATCTGCTCGTGTTCCTTCCCATGCTGCTCGCCCAGCACGCCGACTCCGATCGGGCCATGCGTGCGGTTTTGGCATTCGCGAGTTTCTGCGCGTGCGCGTCCGCCGTATACGTCATGAACGATCTGGCCGACGTGGAAGCCGACCGGAAGCACCCCCGCAAGCGGTTTCGCCCCGTCGCGACTGGAGCGGTCTCCCGCTCGTCGGCGGCGGCCATGATCCTCGCCCTTCTCCTCGCCGCCTTCACGCTGGCCTGGAGCGCCGCTCCTGCGTGCGTTGCGATCCTGGCCGCGTACGTCGCGGTCAACATCGCGTACAGTGGTTTCCTGCGTGCCCAACCCCTGCTCGACGTGATCGTGCTCTCGGCGATGTATGGCCTCCGGCTGGCCATGGGAGCAGCCGCCACTCACACGCCACTCAGCCCGTGGCTGCTCGCGTTTGCGCTGTTCTTCTTTACGTCGCTGGCGTTCGCCAAGCGATACGTCGAACTCCGCCACGTCGAGCAGGCCGAGTCGGGCCAAGGCGCTTGCCGCGGCTACGCGAGCGGCGATTCCGCCATGGTGGCGATGCTCGGCGTCGCAAGCGGCTACGTGGCGGTGCTGGTTCTCGCGCTCTATATGAACAGCGCCCAGATGCACGCACTGTACGGCGAAGGAGGGCTGCTCTGGGGGCTCTGCCCCTTGATGATGTACTGGATTTCGCGTGTGTGGCTGCTCGCCCGGCGCGGGGAACTGCACGACGATCCAGTGCAGTTCGCGCTCACCGACCGTGCCAGCCTTCTCGTCGGCCTGATCGCGACGGTCATCATGGGGCTGGCCGCATGGCAGGTCCCGCCGCGCTGACCGGTGTTCGGCTCCGCCGCGAGCGGCTTGCCGTGCCCAGCGCTGGCTAGAGACTCGTCCTCTTGAAGAGCCATTCCGGCAGCAGCCTGATCGCGATCATGATCGGCTGCCAAAATCGAGGGACATACACGACGTCTCGACGGCGTTCGATGGCAGTCACGATCGCCGCTGCCACGCGATCGGGATCGGACACGAGAAATGCCGCGGGAAGACGCCTTCCGTGCAGCATCGGCGTGTCTACGAAACCAGGCTTGATCGTGACCACGGCCACTCCTCGGCGGTGCAGGCGGTTCCGCAAGCCCGACATATACGCCGTAAGCCCCGCCTTGGCCGAGCCGTAAAGATAGTTCGACTGGCGACCCCGGTCGCCGGCCACCGACGAGATCGCCGCGATCACGCCGCCGCCCCGTTGCTCGAAGTACTCAGCCGCCTGCTCCAGGATCATTGCAGCCGATACCAGGTTGACACGAAACGCTTGATCAATCGATTCCACCGTGACGGGTTTGGTTTCCGGGGGCAACGCCCCATGACACACCACGACGCCGTGGAGCGGTCCGCCGGCCACTTCCGTCGCCCGGGCCAGAAGTGTTGAACATGCGGTGAGATCCAAGGCATCGAAAGGCACCGTGCGGGCACAGCCGCCCCGCCGCACGTTGAGATCAGCGTCGAGCGCAGCCAAGCCCTCCGACCGCCGCCCGGCGAGCACCAGATCGTAGCCGCGATCAATGAGTCGGCGGCACAACGCCCGAGCGATGCCGCCGGTGGCGCCAACGATCAAGAGCGTGTGCGGTGAGGGTCTGTGCATCGCGGTCCGCGGCCAGGGAAGCGAGGGATCAGTTGACAACGATACCAAGCCTGCGGCCGAGGGCGGAGGAGAAGCGTCCGTCGGGGTCCGCCTGCCGCCGCACGCGCTGAAAGTCCGCCAGCCGCGGGTACATCCTGTGAAACGTCTCTGCCGTGGTGACGGCATCCTTCGCGAGATAGATACGGCCCCCGTGCCGTAGAAGCACGTCATCGAAGGCGGTGCACAGCTCGCGCATGCGTGCGTCGGATCCGTGCCACGGAATGTCGAGCGCGAGCGTGTGGCCTGGTTCAAGATAGGAGAGCAAGCCGCCGTCAGCCGGGCCGCAGCTCTTCATCACTGCCAGAAACGACGCGACGCCCGAGCCCGAAACGCGAGACAGCAGCTCGCGGAGCCCCTGCATCGAAGTCGCCCGCGGAAAGAAGGCCTGGTACTGAATGAAGCCTCGCGGCCCGTAGAGCCGATTCCAGCCCCGAACGGCGTCGAGCGGATAGAAGAACCGCCCGATATCCACGACGGCTCGACGATCAGGATGGGCGGCGTAAAAAGCGTTGTTGAAGAGCCGAATGGACCACGGGCGAAGTGGCGACATGGGCGGCGTATACGGCACGCTCCAAGGACGGCGCGGCGGCAGCGTCAACGGGGCGCCCGAATCGTTCGCGGGAAGGTCGGCGCGAGTTGCGTGGTTGGCCCGCATGACCACACCCCGACCAAGCGTTGGGCCCGTCGCCAGGCAGTCGACCCACGCCACTGAGTGCTCGTAGGCCGCATCCCCCTGCTCGAAGGCCTCCAGTGAGTCTTCAAGACAGCTGCTTCGTCGGTAGTCCACCACCACGTAGGCGGTGTCGATGCGTCTCAATTGGATGGTGGCATCCACCACGAATCCCGTCAGGCCCATGCCGCCGAGGGTCGCAAAAAAAAGTTCGGCGTTTTCGTCGCGGGAACATCGGATCGCGTCTCCCGACGCCAAGAGAAGCGTGAACTCTTTTACGTGCGCTCCGAAGGAGCCAACACGATGATGATTCTTCCCGTGGACATCTGCCGCGATCGCACCGCCGACCGTCACGAACTGTGTACCCGGCGTGGTTGCCAGAAACCATCCCCGGGGAACGAACGTTCTCACGATGTCCGCGAACGAGACGCCGGCCTCGCACCTGAGCAGGCCGGTTTCATCGTCGAAGGCCACGTATCGATCCAGGCCGCGCGAGTCGATCACCACTCCCCGGTCATCGTACGACGCGTCGCCGTAACTTCTGCCAAGCCCGCGAGGCGTGACGGCCGCTTCGCCGCTCTCGCGAACGATGTCGGCAGCCTCCGCGACTGACGCGGGCCGGGCCACCCTGGCCCGCACCATCTCGAGGCGACCCCAACCCTGGAGCGACGATTCGTGGGTGGCCTGCACCGCGGGGCAATGCGTCACAGCAGAGTTACCTCGTCGATCCTCGGCGACAGACTTCCCTCCGCTGGCATCCGTGACGCCGGCGGAGGCCGCGGCGTGCCCTGCCGCCGCGATCCTTCGCCGAGCGTGCGGAACTCGTGCGGTTCACGCCACGCCTGGATTCCGGTTTTTTCGAAGTCGCCTGACCTCATGATCCTTGCAACAGCGAAAGGCTGCCGGAGATGGTTTCTCCTGGCTCCTCCCTAGCATACGGTATGAGTTCCGAAGGGGCCTTTTGCACTTAAAGGAAGAACGCCGTAGGCCAATCGCTTTTGTGGTGCATACCCCTATAGTAAGGGGCTCCTCCACATTGCGTCGCTGGTTCGCTTTTTATTCATGTGTGGCATCTGCGGGATCATAGGCAAGGACAAGGCGGTCATCCCGCCTGCGGTCCGCCGCATGATGGAGGTGATGACTCACCGCGGACCCAACGACGCGGGGTTCGAACTTCTTGAACTTGGCCAGGAGACGGCCGGGCCATACGCCGGCTTTGGCTTTCGTCGGCTCGCCATCCTGGATCTCACGAAGGCCGGCCATCAGCCGATGTATAACGCCGCGACGGGCGACTGCCTGATCTTCAATGGCGAGATTTACAACTTCCGGAGCGTCCGTGCGGAACTCCAATGCGAGGGCGTGCTGTTCCGGAGTCATAGCGACACGGAAGTTCTGCTGCATGCACTCGGCCGCTGGGGCGAGCAGGCGCTTCAAAAAATCCAGGGCATGTATGCGTTCGCGTTTTACCACGCCAAGACGCAACGGATTCTCCTGGCGCGTGATCCGCTCGGCATAAAGCCACTCTATACGGCCGCGACATCCAAGGGGTTCGCGTTTGCCAGCGAGGTGCGGGCACTGCGTGCGTCGAACGTCCCGAGCGATGAACTCGATGTCGATGGCGTGACCGGCATGCTCGCGTATGGGGCGGTTCAATCGCCTCGTACCATCTACCGCGACATTCGCATGTTTCCTGCGGGGCATTATCAATGGCTTCGTGCTGATTCGTTTGCAGCCGATGCCCAGGAATCGCCACGACGGTTCTGGGGCTATCCCAAGCCCATGCCCGCCGCGGTGGACGTGCCCACTGCGGCCGCACACGTACGACTCTTGCTTCACGATGCTGTCCTCCGCCACCTCGTGGCCGACGTGCCGGTCGGCGTGTTTCTCTCGGCGGGGATCGACAGCACCATCATCGCCTCTTTTGCAAGGGAATACACGCCGCATGTGACCGCGTTCACCGTCGGTTTTGGATCGGTGCATGGTGAAGACGAGATCGCGTTGGCATCGCAGACGGCACGAGTGCTGGGAATGAAGCACGTCTGTGTGTCGCTCGATGTCGAAAACATGCCACAGCAATGGCATGATTGGATCGCCGCCATGGATTCCCCGAGCATCGATGGGTTCAACACGTACGTCGTGAGCCGGAGGCTTGCCCAGGAGAACGTTGTCGTGGGGCTCTCCGGGCTCGGCGCCGACGAGCTCTTCGGAGGCTACCCGTCGTTCAGGATCGCTCCGCGGATGGCACATCTGCTGCGTGGCTTGCGATTCGTCCCAGCCCCGCTCCGGTCAAGCATCGTTCGCACAGCCGGCACGCTCAACGGTCGCATCGGCGCCTTCGAGAAACTCGCCGACCTCGTCAGCGGCGAGCCGTCAGTGCCCGCCGTGGCGCTCGCACTCCGGCGAACTCTGTCTGACCGCGCGCTGCAGTCGCTAGGGCTCGATACCGCGACTGTCAGGACGCCTGCGGGCGGCACGGGAACGTTCGCCGACCAGGACGTATTCCGGGGAGTCGATTCCTTCAACGCAGTGGCGCGCGTCGAATCAAACCATTACATGGGCGATATGCTGTTGCGCGACACGGATGCCAACAGCATGCGGCATTCCCTGGAGGTGCGGGTGCCGTTTCTCGACCTACCGCTCGTCGAATACGTGTCGTCGTTGCCGGGCCGCGTCAAGCGATCCCAACAGGGCATGGCGAAGACTCTTCTCCGGGCTGCATGCCAAAAGGTCCTCCGAGACGACATCTCGCGCCGTCCTAAAACTGGATTCTCGCTCCCGATTAGCGACTGGATGAGACACGAAATGCGGGATTCCTGCGAAGCCGCGATCGATCGACTGACGCAGGTGCCATTCCTGGATGCGGCCGAGATTCGGCGAACGTGGGCGACTTTTCTCGAGTCGCCGCGATCTCTCCGTTGGTCCCGCCCGCTCGCGCTCGTGGTGCTGGGTTCGTCGATAGATTAGAGTTACGACTCTCTGTGGTTGCCTGAACATCGCCCTCCCTTATCCATGTGCGGCATAGCTGGCGTTCTCAGTCTCGATCCGACGCCGGTGGAACGTGCCGTTCGCCGCATGATGCGGGCGATGGTGCACCGTGGCCCCGATGACGAGGGCTACGAGCAGTTTCCAATCGGCAGCAGCGATTCGGGCGGCCAGTGCGGATTTGGATTCCGACGGCTGTCCATCATGGACCTGTCGCCACTGGGCCACCAGCCGATGATCAATCGGGCGACGGGCGACTGCATCGCGTTCAACGGGGAGATCTACAACTTCAAGGTCCTACGTGCCCGCCTGGAGTCAGCTGGCCACAGATTCCAGTCGACTGGCGATACGGAGGTTCTGCTTCGTGCACTGTCAACGTGGGGAGACGCGGCCCTCGATGATCTCGACGGCATGTTCGCGATCGCGTTCTATCACGCCGCCAGCCGGCGAGTTCTGCTCGCTCGTGATCCCTTGGGCATCAAGCCGCTCTACGTTTCGCGAACCGAGGGGCGGGTCGTCTTCGCGAGCGAGATCCGCGCCCTCCTCGGGTCGGGGCTCGTGCCCGATGACCTCGATCCGGCCGGCATCGCCGGCTACCTCGCATACGGAGCCCCGCAGGATCCGCTGACGGTTCATCGCTGGATTCGCTCCATGCCGGCAGGCACGTGCGAGTGGATCGACTCGGCCGCGCTCGCCGGGGCGACGGCTTCCCGCCGGCGGTATTGGCGATTCCCGACGGTTATCCGCAGCGGCGATGAGTCAGAGATGGTGGCACGCGTCCGAACGGAACTGGTGCATGCCGTCCGACTCCAATGCATCTCCGACGTTCCCTTGGGAGTCTTTCTTTCGGGCGGCATCGACAGCGCCACGATGGCTGCATTGGCACGCGACACGCAAGGTACGGTGTCGACGTTTTCGGTGGGATACGAAGCAGAGGGTGGTGGCGATGAGACGCATGCCGCCGCCGAGACGGCCCATGCGCTCGGCACGACCCACTACCAAACGATCATCGACGACGACTGGCTCCTCTTGCAGTGGGGTGAGTGGCTCAAGGCGGCGGACCGCCCGAGCATCGACGGCCTCAACACCTACATCGTGAGCGGCGCTGTCAAGGACCGCGGGATCACGGTGGCGCTCTCGGGACTCGGAGCCGATGAAATCTTCGGGGGTTATCCTTCGTTTCGGCGAATCCCCAAGCTTCGGCTGGCGCTCGCCTTCATCACCATCCTCCCCCGAACCATGAGGAGAAGACTCGCCGGTGCGCTCTTGAAATCGCTGCCAGCCGGCCGGAGGGCGAAGGCAATTGACTTTCTCGCGTCGGGTAACTCGCCCATCGAGTTGGCAGCGCTCTGCAGGCGGGTGATGGGGGACGAGACAATCACAACGCTCGGCTTCAATGCCCGAACGCTTGGGCTGACACCGCAGTATCTTCCCAGCGAGGCCTTCGACGCCTTCACGACCAAACCGACCGACCTCTTCCAGGCGGTCTCGCAGGCCGAGACCAGCCTCTACATGGGCAACACGCTCCTGCGGGATTCCGACACCAACAGCATGGCGCACTCGCTGGAGATTCGTGTTCCGTTCCTGGGGCGCAGTCTCGTCGACTACGTGAGCAGCCTGCCAGCCGCTGGGAAGAGTCCGCGCCGCTCTCTGCCGAAGCATCTTCTTCGCAGAGCCATGGCCGGCGAGATTCCGGAGGGGGTGTTCACGCGACCGAAGCGCGGCTTCAGCCTGCCGTTTGAAGCATGGATCCTCGGGCCGCTTCGCGACCAGAGCGAAGCGGCCATCACCGCCTTGGCCGACTCCTCCTGCTTCGACACGCGTGGCGTCCACACAATCTGGAAGAACATCAGCACAAATCCGGGACAGGTGCACTGGTCGCGATCGCTTTCACTCGTTGCGATGGGCAGTTATTTGCAGTCCTTGCCGGTGACAACTGGTCGGAACTAAACTGGGGCTTCTTTGTTCTGCCCCGAGCCTCTGATTCACTCCGTTGTGTGACCGTGGCCATTACCAAGTATCTGGCTCGACAAGCCTTCTTCGCGGCTTGCCTCGCAGGGCGGCCGTTCGGGGGTCTTCGCCCACACCGCGTTTATCGCCTGCTCGCCAAGGCGGGCTTCGAGAGCCCCGACCCGCGATGGGTCACGACAGGCCTTGGTTTCCGGATGAAGCTCTGTCCGTTTTATCTGATCGATCGGGAGATCCTGGCGCTCGGGGCATACGATCGCCCGCTCCACGCAGCTCTCAAGCGTGTCGTCAAACCCGGAATGACGTGCCTCGACGTAGGGGCCAACATTGGCGATGCCACCCTGGACATGGCGCGGTTGGTAGGACCGACTGGCCGGGTGCATGCCTTCGAGCCGGCTCCATCGGCGTCGGCACGCCTCCGCGAACACGTGGTTGCGAATGGATTCGAGGATCGAGTGGTCCTCCATCAGATCGCGCTATCCGATCGCGAGGGAACGGCAACCTTCTCCTTCGCGCCGCCGGCGATTGAGAACCAAGGTATGGGCTCGCTCGTCAGCGATGACATCGAAGTCATCTCCCTGCGGACAGAAGTGCCGTTGCAGACGCTCGATGGATTCGTCGCCCAGCACGGGATTGGGGCGATCGGACTCGTGAAGATCGACATCCAAGGGGGTGAGACGATGTTCTTCAAGGGCGGAGCGGCGTCACTTCGTCGACTCCGTCCGCCGCTCCTGCTCGAGGTTGGATCGCACGAACTCGCGGCGATCGGCAGCGACTCCCGCAGGTTTCTCGCGCTCGTCGAGTCGCTCGGATATAGGGTGCACCTCCTGCAAAGCGATGGTCGCCCGGGCGCCCGAGTTGATAGCCGCGACGTAGCTCCCGATTTCGACGCGCAGAATGTGCTCTGCCTGGCAGAGTAAGCGGGTTGCTACGGTCAATTTTCGATATCGGCGTGACCCAACTCAGCCTGCTGAACGACGAAAACGCACAGCGGCCCGTGGTAAGGCTGCGTTGATCCGCACGAACTCTCCCTCCCGCTTGATGGAGAGACCCTCGCAATCATCGGGGCCTTGCCACTCGGGAGGCACGGTCAGCCGAACACTCATCCTGCCTTCTACGGCCGGCAACGTTACGACAACTTCATCAGCCGACACCAGCACGTCCACGGCATCCGTTGCTGCCACTTCAAAAGGGTACTCCTCGCCGATGCATCCGCGAAGCATCGTCTGTACGCCACCCTTCGAGGCGAGCGTTACTCGCACGCTGTCGCTGCGTTCGCTGAAGACCGCCGCATGTCCCCTGAAGCGGACATCGTCCGCCATGACGTCAGCGTCATCCTCCGAAAGAAAACCGTAATCGACACCGTGCGGACCATGTACGCGCACGACTCGTCCATCGGCGAGCGATGCAAAATCGGGCACCGGGTCATTGTTTCGCCGCGGGTGAATCGCGACGACGTAGGCACCGTCGTCCCCGCGCTGGAGATGGAGCAAATCCATCGTCTCCTCGAGGTTGTTGAGCGGCGAGTAGTCGTACGACCGACCCCAGCGCACCGTCTGGCGGCGCGTCGCGCGGGGCTCGGCGACGAAAACCTCGCAATCAACGCCGAACTGCCCCCGGGCCCTAAAATGATCCCCTTCGAGGTCGCGCGACGGCTGAATCCGAGCAGTCGTGCCGGGGGCGTTCATCCTGCCGCCAGCTGGGGCGATTCCATCGGACAGGAACCACGTCTGCCACGACGTCGGCTGGCCGCCGGCTGCGCTGTCGCGCAGGAAAATGGTCCCTGGACCGGCGGGATCGGCATCCCGCTGCACGAGGAGTTGTCGTCGCCAGCGGATGGGGCCCGCGGCCGGCTTGTCCACGTCCGGCCACTCCGGCAGATCCATCATTCTGTCATGGGCGGTGGATTCGTGAGAAACGAAGTGCGGACCCTCGATCTGGAAGTCTCCTTCAAGATACGCGGCACCAGGTAGACCTGCAGCGGCTGTCAGGCCCCCAGTGGTCTCGTGGTAGAAGTGCTTCATACGGAAGTCCTTGTCACCTCTCGGCCGACTCGGAATCACGCGGTTGACGAAGAGTTCCTCCCGTTCGGCATAGCCGCCCGAGAACCGGGCGATGATCGGAGCGCCCTTCGCGAACACGATCGGCAAGCCGCCGAACTCCGAAGGAAATGCGTCGGCCGGATCCGCCAGGAGCGGTACGTACCACTCGTGGGGAGTGCCGATGCCGCGTCGAATGATGCCCCCCGACTTCGGAAACACGTCGAACGACCAGCCCGGATTGCGAACCGGCAGCGTGGTGTCGAGGTACACATGCTCCCATCCACCGAGTCGCGC
>Ga0114967_10002190_pt1 | contig 16443 bp, 13 predicted proteins | sample M_130628_MF_Meta_FD_92639 | JGI IMG/M metagenome (GOLD analysis project Ga0114967, IMG submission 92639) | Freshwater microbial communities from Lake Montjoie, Canada to study carbon cycling - M_130628_MF_MetaG | ecosystem: Environmental > Aquatic > Freshwater > Lake | place: Lake Montjoie... | reverse complement strand
CGCCGCTGGGGTACAACATTCCCTGGAAGTAGTGTAGACATTTATCAATGGGTAGAGAGTTCAACACCACCGTCGGGGTATATTGGTCAAGGAACACCATTAAGTCAAACAAGTTATAATATAAATTCTGCTCTAGGATCAAATAATACTTTTACAACGGTATATTATTTCTGGGTTAAAGGAATTACTACTATTGCTGGCGGATCTGGAAAAACATTACCTGCTACAGGTGTTGCGAGTTACATTTTAGATCCAAGAAGTAGTGGATTACCCTATATTGCGGCATTAAATGCTAGTACAGTTGCTATTTACAATGCTCAACGTTTATTAAATGCCAAGAGTACAATATTAAGTATTGGGTTTGACCGCCAATTAAATGATGCTGTAGTACATCAAGAATATCAAATTATTATAGACGGGGATGCCGATTCTTTCTTAAATTCTAATTTATATCGTAAATTGTTAGATAGTTTCTGCGGTGTTAATTCAGCCGGCAATCCCGTACCTGATCCAGGATTAAGTCTAGGTATGCGTTACGGTGTTGAGTTTCGCCCACGTCAGTCAATGTTTGCCGATAGGTTTGGAGCATTAAAAAATTATTTAATTCGTGCTAATAATGTAATAGCACAATTTCCTATTAGTGAAACAAGAAGTTTTGAATTACTTAACTCAGAACAACCAATACCCGAATCAACAGTTACAGTGGACGGAGTTACAACCGTTGTTTGGAATAAAGAAGTTCCAAATCTTGAAGTATTAAGCTATCAAAATCTTGCTGTGGTTCCAGTCGGATACAAATATCTTGTGTTGTCGGATAGTAGTCAAAACGGCTTGTGGACAATATATCAAGTAACCGCAAGTAAAACTACAACTTTAATTCAAGTTCAATCATACTATACACCTGCTTACTGGTATTATATTAATTGGTTTTTACCTGGATACAATTCAAGCGTTGCTCCAATAGCAGCAGTACAAAATCAAGGTCAGTTATCAACATTAAGCCTTGTTACAGCTCCTGTTGGATCATCGGTTCGTGTTATATCAAATGGAGCTGGCAAATGGGAAATTTATTTACGTTCGGGTATTGATCCTGTTACGGGATGGACTCGTGTTGGTTTGGAAGATGGCACTATTGCGTTTAAAGAAGAACTGTGGAACTATGCTGCAGGCAATTTTGGATTTGATGCGCAAGTGTTTGACTCAAACTATTTCGACCAAACGCCACAAACCGAAACTCGTTATATTATACGGGCGTTAAACGAACAAATTTATATTCAAGATTTAAAGATTGAGCGGAATAGTAGTTTAATATTAATGTTTAACTATGTGTATAGTGAATTTACTGATCCGTCTTGGTTGGTTAAATCTAGTTATGTTAATGTTGACCATAAGATTCGGTCGCTTTTGCCATATCAAACTTACATTGAAGATAATCAAAACTTTGTAATAGATTATTTCCAAGAAGTTAAACCATATCATGTTCAAGTTCGTCAATTTAATTTAATTTATGATGGCAATGATACTTTCAACGGCGATGTAACCGACTTTGACTTACCAGCTTACTGGAAATCAACATTAGAAATTCCACAGTTTGTTAGCCCAATATTAAATGATATTCCGCCAGGTGATACTAATCCAGACGGATTGCCATATGATGTTGCAATTACTACAAGTTATTCTACAGCTAGTGATACCGCATCAAACGCACAAATTTGGCAATATCCTAGTATCTATAGTCAATGGTATGACAATTACCTACTAAGCCTACAAGGTGCTACTGTTGTTAACGGCGGCGCTGGATATACAGTTACTCCAATCGTTACAGTTACCGGTGGTAGTCCTACTACTAACGCTACAATGACTGCTATTATTGACGGAACAGGTCAAGTTATTGGACTTACTGTTGTTAACCCAGGCTCGGGATATATTTCTACGCCAACCATTACAATAAGCGGTGGTAACTTGCCAGCTGACCCAACATCTTGGTCAGCTGGGTTAGCTGTAAATTCTAACTCTTATATTATTACTCCGTCAAATAATATATTTGCAGTTATCGAAACTGGCACATTGGGCAATATAGCACCAGCCGGCACAGACGATCAAATTAATGGCACGGTGCCTTTGGTATATGTGGGTACTATAGCAGTTGCTACAGCACAAATGGGTAATCCATTAATACGTGAATTTAAAATTAATATTAAGTATGATAGATACGAATATCAAACTGATATTGTAGAATGGGCCCCTACTACTTTTGTTATTCAAAATATATCCATTGGATCTATAACTAGCGGAACAGCAACATTAACATTTGACGCCCGTCAAGCCGAACCACCAGTTCCAGTAGGCACAACTATTGTAGTCGCTGGTTGTTCTAACTTGGCACTAAATGGCACACAACTTGTTACAGCGTGCACAACAACCACAGTAAGTTTTGCAACAACAGCCACTGGGTCGTCAACCAACGGACAATTTACAGCAACTATTATAGCAGTTTATACTAACGGAACACAAGTTCGTTACAACAACAAAGTTTATGCCGCCAATGGCATTTCAGGTTATGTGGCTAACACAGTATTTGACCCTACAGAATGGGATTTTGTCGATCCAGATATGCTAAGTGGTGTAAATCGTACAATGGGTTATTATGTTCCTACTGTTAATGAGCCAGGTTTGAATTTACCATTGTTAATTGACGGCATTGACTATCCAGGTGTACAAGTATCCGGTATAAGTTTTGAATTCGACACAGGATTTGACCGTGCTCCTTACGATACAACAACATTTGACAACATTTTATACAGTCGCGATGGCGTATTAACCTATAACAAAGGTATATTAGATACATTCTTTGAAAGTGAATATCTTGACCCATATTTAGGAACACGCCCAACTTCGATTAATGTTGATGGCGGCAAGTATGTTGATGTGTTTGAAAGCCACGCACCAGAAGAATTGGTGCCAGGCATAGAATTTGACACATTAGACTTCCGTGTTTATACTACTCCGGGGGCCGACTGGCTGGGCCTTGGTCATGGCTTCCCACAATCATTAACTCAAATAATTTACGACCGAGATAATCCTACTACAAGTTTTGCCAATGCGTTGCCTACACCGTTTGCTTTAGAAATTACAAACTCTACACAACGATATGATTTATCTGAAGGCTCCGATTTCACCGTAGATTGGCCTAATCAAACATTTACTATTTTAAATTCATCTTTAGCTACAGTTAATGGCGACCAATTAGGCGTATATGTTTACGAATTAGGTGGTGGCAATCAAGTTTATAAGAATGTTTACAACGGAGCAGATGTTGGCAATACATTAGTTGTTCCTGTACAATATTATAACTATGCTATGGATCCTCCTGACCCAGCCATACAAGAATTTGTTATTTTTGTCAACGGAGTTTATTTAGACAACACTAATTATACCTATGAGTATGATACATTTAGTACTACTGTGGTAAACTTTGATACTACGTATACAGATACTGATTTTATAAGTTTAGTAGTACTTTATCCTACTACTATCGATGCCGTTACAACAGATTACAGCTGGAGTTTGCCAGTTACACAAACATTTGTTTCAACTGCGGGGCAACTTGTATTTGATTTAGATAATAGTTTAGATTATACTAATTCAGTTAATGCTATTGTTACTGTTCAAGGCGTTCGCGCTAGAACAGCCGGCGGAATTGATTATTTGGGCGATAGCGTGACTACAGTATTTGAAGTAGCACAACGCTTGGGTATTGATCAAGCAACTATTTTAGATGCAGATGTTGAAATTTACTTTAATGATGTATTACAAGATCCTTTGACATATACAGTTACACCGCTGATAGGTGGTACTACAGTAACATTTAGTACTGCTCCAGCAACAGATATAAGAATTTACATTGCTGTATGGACTGACTGGCAAGCCCGTATTGATCCTATAGCTAAAACATTAACATTTAATACTACTAGCGGATTAAGACCAAGTCTTGGACAGTTTGTATCTGCAAAAACATTTAATGACACTCGCGAACAACGATTATTAACACAAATATTTGTTGGCCCAGTTACAGAAGGAATTACAGTATCCGAAGGGTACGATACAACTGATTACGATCCGTTGTTTATAGGTTCGATAGTTATTGTTCAGCCAGCAGTAGCATTAACTGTTGGCCAAATAAAAAACGGATTTATCTATCAAATTAATGTAGCGGGAACTACTGATTATACATTAATTGGCTCACCCAACAATTTTGTGGGGACACAATTTACTGCCTCATGGGGAACCATTGCAAGCACAATCGTAAATAATACCAGTGGTGTATTTGATTGTGATATTACTACATTATATGTAGATCAAACAGTAACAGTATCTGGAACACCATCCGGCTCTGGTACTATTGTAGGATATACTGACCCAACTACCTATTATATTATTGCTACTAACGGCATTAATATATTTACTTTGTCAACAACATTAGGCGGCCCAGCCGTTACAACTACTACTGGCGCTACAACAGGATTAATATTTACACTTAACAATCCTGCCACTGGCAATGGAACAGTATTAGAATTAGAAGTTCTTCGCGATCCAGCAACTAATCTTTTAAATGATACAACTGAATCATTTAACTATACCACCGGTGCTACTATAAGTTTTAATGATTTAAATATGACTCGCGAAACTACAGACATTGCTCGTCCTTGGGTATATTTAAATGGTCAAGTATTAACACCTTATAGAGACTATACAATTATAGGTACAGAGTTAGTATTGACATCTGGTACATTAGGACCCACAGATACTGTAATGATTACTCAGGTAACAAATTCAGTAGTTCCAGAAGCTATGGAGTTCCGGTTATTCCAAGATATGCGTGATGTTCAAGCTACATATCGCATGACCCCTGCTACAACTACTACAGTAACTCAATCAGTTACGCAAACAAGTGACATCATTTATGTTGCTGATGCTTCAGGATTGAGCATTCCTAATTTTGCCGCTGACATATGGGGTGTGGTAATGATTGAAGGTGAACGCATTATGTATCGTGAAATTGATTTGATAGCTAACACAATTAGTAGTTTGTTACGCGGCACCGGCGGCACAGCAGATGCTCCACACGAAGTTGGAGCACTAGTTTACAATCTGAATCGTGACAATTTAATGCCAATTGAATATCAAAATTATATTGTTAGCAATAGAAATCCTGATACTAATATGTATCCGGTGGCCGATGGATCTCAAACTGTATTTGTTGCTGATACTATCTCGTTAGCGATCACCGATGCTGCAATTTGGGTAATATCCAATACATATACAATGGGCACTGGCGTAATTAATTCTGGATTTTACTATAGAGCTAAAATTAATGTTCCTTCAGGAACAGCATTGACCAATACAACATATTGGCAGCCATTAAGTGCTGCTGTTGAAGTATATGTTGGTGGCGCCCGCCAAACATCGGGTTATACAATTACAGTAGAAACTCCAGTTGAAGTAACATTTACTATTCCTCCGCAAGAAGGTAGTGCCGTAGCTATATTAGTGCGTCGTGGCGTAACATGGTATAATCAAGGGGTCGGAACAGCATCTGATGGTGTTCCTTTACAGGAAACTATTAATCCTGGAGCATTATTTTTACAGGGTAACAGTTAATAAGGTTTAGTGTGGTTTTAAAACTAATAAATAAAGAACAATGGAAAATAAAACAAATACTCAACAACCAGCAGTTAAACCTGAAAAACGTCCCAATGATACAGGATCTGTATCTGTAGAGGGATTTATTAAGATTTACGATCCCCAAAGTCGTAAAGTATTCGTGGAGCAGAAAGCATGATAATTCAACCAGGTTTAGCAAAGATAGAAGGTTTTGTCAAAATTACCGATCCAGCAACGGGAGAAGTTTTAGTTGATAAGAAAAATGCAATTAATTATGAAAATATTAGTATTGCCATGGCCAATACATTGGCCAACGCTCCTATAGGTTGGATTTATACCATGGCATTTGGCAACGGAGGGTCTGCTGTTGACCCAACAGGCGTTATTACATATTTGCCCCCAAATGTAACCGGACAAAATGCTAGTTTATACAACGAAACTTATGCTCAAGTAGTTGATCAAAATTCGTCTAATAACTTGGACCCTGCTAATGATTATATGACAGTATTACACACTTCAGGTAATGTTTATACTGACATTTTAGTATCTTGTTTGTTAGATTACGGCCAACCCCCTGGTCAACAAGCATTTGATAATAGTACTAATTTTAACGGTGAGTATGTATTCGACGAACTGGGCTTACAATGCTGGAATGGGTCCGCTACGGACTTGTTTTTAATCACTCACGTCATTTTTCACCCAGTACAAAAAGCCCTAAATCGTCAAATTCAAATCGATTATACCCTTAGAATACAGACTTTGACGAACCTAAGTGTAGCATAAATATGAATATATCAAAATGCTATAAATATAATATAAGGATGGAGTAATCATAAATGTCATATACAATCAACTTAACAAACGGGAATGTTTTTGCAGTAATTCCTGATGGAACTATTAACCAAACAAGTTCACAAACACTAGTCGGTAAAAACTACGCTGGATATGGGCAGTTTTTAGATGACAACTTTATTCACTTGTTAGAAAACGGTGCTAATAGCACTCCTCCTGGAGCTCCATTAACAGGACAATTATGGTTTAATACCGCTACAGGCGTATTACAAGTTTATAACGGAGTAGCATTTAAATCCTTAGGCGGCTCACAAGCATCTGCCACTGCTCCAACTAACAACTCTGTTGGCGATTTATGGTATGACACAACTTTAGCACAATTATATGTATGGACTGGTACAGCCTGGTTACTAATTGGTCCAACTTATACATCTGCCACTGGTATAACTGGCGCAATTCCAACTGTAGTTACTGACACATTATCTGCTTCACATATTATTATTGAACTTTATGTTAACAATGCCATTGTTGGCATTGTTAGTGATGACGCAGGTCCTTGGGCACCAAGTCCTGCTATTGCTGGATTTGCTAATGTTAATCCAGGTATTCAATTGGCATCTACCGTTAACGGTCAAACACCGTTATTCCAAGGTACAGCCACTAATGCAACAAGTTTAAATGGTGTTACTGCTAGTTCGTTTATGCGAACAAACGCTAATACATCTACTACAGGTACATTGGCTGTAATTAATAACACAGGATTAACAGTTGGTACTAACGGTGATTTGGCAATTAGTGTTAGCGGTACAGCAATTAATTTTACGAATAACGATAACAACGGCAATATTAATTTTGTAATTAATAAAGCTGGTATAGTAACAACAGCCATGACTATTAATGGCGCCACTGGCGTAATTAGTGGAGCAGCGATTGATGCTAACTATGCTGACGTGGCAGAACGTTTTGCTGCTGATGAAATTTATACTCCAGGTACAGTAGTTGAACTTGGCGGCACAGCAGAAATTACAATAGCCAGTACAGAATTAAGTGAATCGGTATTTGGTGTAATTAGCACTAAAGCTGCTTATTTAATGAATAGTAAAGCAGGTACTGACTCAACACATCCACCGGTTGCTATGACAGGCCGTGTTCCAGTTCGTGTTATTGGTCAAGTAAATAAAGGCGACCGTTTAGTTTCCGCTGGAAACGGAATGGCACGAGCTGCTCAATTAGGCGAAGCAACTTCATTTAACGTAATTGGTCGTGCTTTAGAAAGTAAAACATCAACTGAAGAAGGCACAGTTGAAGCAATCGTTACAGTTAAATAATAATAGGAAAAAGTAATGACATACTCAGCAGGTAATTTAATTCAAAGTACAGACTATAATGGGTTTGTTTCCACCAACGTTGGCGCTAATATTAATGCTACTTGGGACACCGCATATGGTCAAACAGCTCTTAGTACAGTAGCGCCAGCTGCCACAATTTCAGCAACACAATGGTCCACATTAAATTCAACACTTAGTTCAATGGCTTCACATCAGGATACTACGATTACTTCACGTACTAATCCTACAGCAGGAAATCTTATCAGTGTTTTAGCCAACGTTAATACAGATATTACTAATTGCTATACTAATCGTGCCAACGCTGTTGCTTCTGGCACACAATACACAGCTTGGACAGGCACATCTAGTAAAACTACAGCTACTGGCACTGGCGCCGCAGCTTGGACTATTACATTTACTAATACAGTAACTTTTGCCAACGCAACAGCAGCTTCAAACTTTTTTAATGCTGGCGGATTAGTTAAAGTTCAATTTTCTAAAACATCTACTGGAACAACAGAAGACACAGCATGGAATACGTTTATTGGTACTGTTTGTGCTAACGTTGGTGTTTACCTAAGTTCTACCGCAACATCTAAAATAATTAGCGGTGGCACATATACAGGTACTACTAAAGTAGGCGGGACAGGAACTCCAACTACATTGGCAACAGGTACAGGATACGCCCAATTAACTGGAACTCCAGTTACAATTTACAAGCAATTTGACGCAGGTTTGGCATATAATGCTAACTTTGTTCAAGTTAACGCATCTGTTTCAAGTGCAATAATTACATTTACAACAACATGGTTTGACGATGGAACAACATTAAGTGCCAACATTTCAGGAGGCACAGCCACAACTGGCATTACATTTGGCACAGCACCAACCACTGTTGTCACATACTTCCCACCAGCAACAACTTACATAGCAAGCACATGGGGAACACCTACAGTAGCAGCATCAGTAGTATAATTGACAACGGAATAATTAAATGACTTATATAACAGGCGGTTTAATACAGGCAGCGGACTATAATGGATTTGTTTCTACCACAGTAGGCGCAAACATCAACGCAACCTGGAATTCTGCTTACGGTCAAACGGCATTGTCAACAGTAGTTGTTGGCGGAACAGTAACTGCCGCTCAATGGGCAACGCTTAATACTACCATTTCGCAAATGGGAGCTCATCAAGGAACTACTATTACCTCAAGAACTAATCCTGTGGCTGGCAATATAATTTCTGTATTAGCTAATGTTAATACTGATGTTACTAATTGCTATAATAATCGTGCTAATGCTGCTCTTGTTGGCACACAGTTTACAGCATGGACTGGCGTTGCTAGTTTTCCAGGTGGCGTTGGTAATACTTCTGGTAATACTTCTGGTAAATGGACTGCAACCTTTACAGACACCGTAACTTTTGCAAATAATAACGCCGCAACAAGTTTCTTTAATGCTGGTGGTTTAGTTAAAGTTCAGTTTTCTAAAACATCTACTGGCACTACTGGAGATACAGCATGGAATGGTTTTATTCTAAACACTTGTGCTAATGTAGGTGTATTTTTATCGGGCGCCAACACTTCACATACTATTGCTGGTCAAACTTATTTTGGCACAACAGCTCGTGGCGGCAACGGCACTCCTAGTATTTTAGCGTCGGGTACTGGATTTTTTAATTTAACAACAACACCGGTAGCAATTTATAAACAATATCCAGCTTCTGGCCCTTATAGCAGTAATTATGTACAAGTCACGGCCGCAGTTAACAGTAATGCTACTCCGACGTCACTTACATTAGCAACAACATGGTATGAAAACGGTGAAGCGTCGGTAACTACACTCACAGGCGGTTCAGCCACAACTGGCATTACTTTTGGTACAGCAGCGGCCACAGTTGTTACATATACTCCGCCAGAAACAACATACATAACCAATGTATGGGGAACGCCTACCGTTTTTTCATCCGTAGCCAACGTTTAATATTAATTGATTTTACCAAAAAGAGCGTAAGTTCTTTACTTTCTCACCTTTCTGTAGTATAATAATAGCATGGATACTGAAGAATTAATTAAACACTCGCGTACTCGTTTTGATCATGCAGCTGCCAAACGAACGCTAACAGAAAAATACCAAGGAAAGTTTATATTAACCTATAGTGGCGGCATATTTAAAACAACGCCTGAACTTATTAATTTTTTGGATGTGTGTGTAAAAATGAACAAACACACCGAAACTGATATTGTGTTATTGGACTTATACAAAAATCCTGTAAAAGTTAATGTAATAGAATTAAGGAAATTAGTATATCAAAAATATTGTGAACAAATGTTAGCATGGCTTGAAGAATACGAAGAACTTAATAAAAACAGATGACAACAGGCGTACTAATTTTTGCGTTTAATAATGAGCATATAGATTATCTCGCTATGGCCAATTGGACCGCAAAAAATATTCGTAGGCACCTAAACCTACCAGTAGCAGTAGTAACCGACAAACCGGTTCCGCCTAACTATCGCTTTGAACAAGTAATAATAGCACAGCCCGAAGGCAAGCATTTAAGAAAATTTGCCGACCAAGAGGAAGATGTTACATGGTATAACGGTAATCGTGTTGAAGCTTACGAATTATCACCTTGGGCACATACTTTAGTGTTAGACGCTGATTATGTTGTGACTAGTAATGAACTATTAAAAATATTGTCTATTAATAAAAATTTTGTAGCACACAAAACTGCGTATGATGTGGTAAACAAAGATAATTTTGAAGAACTCAATAATTTTGGTAGGCATAATATGCCTATGTGGTGGGCAACTATTATGATGTTTCGCAGATCCACAGAAGCAAAATTAATTTTTGAAACTATGAGTATAATTCGAGACAATTGGGATCACTATAAGGCACTACATGGGATAACTCGGTCAACATATCGCAATGATTATGCGTTGAGTTTAGCACTTAATATAGTTAACGGACACACACTTGATCACGCAGATATGCCATGGAACTTAGCATCAGTAACTCCTGAACATACATTAACACAACTATTGGATGACAGTTATCGTGTAGATTTTTTAACAGCTGATCAAAAACCGCGTTATGTAATTCTTAATCAAGATTTCCATGCTATGGGTAAACGACACTTAGGAGAGATTGTTGCTAAATCTACTTAAACGCGGTTATTTAATTCTAGCGGTTAACACGAAAGACACAGATTACGTATTGTGCGCTAAAAAATTAGCCCGCAGTATTCGGCAGTGGCACCCTGAAGTAAGTATTTGTTTATTAACGGATATAATGGTTGAAGCAGATGAGTTTGATATTATTAAATTACTGCCTTACGGAGATCAAGCTAATGAATCATCCTGGAAATTATCCAACGACTGGCAAGTATATGAAGCGACTCCTTATCAAGAAACTATTAAACTTGAAGCAGATATGTGGTGTGCCAGTCCTATAGATCACTGGTGGGAATTGCTTGGATATCGTAATGTAGCTATTAGTCAAGGATGCCGTGATTTTTATAGCAACCCAGGCGTTTCTAGAGCTTACAGAAAATTATTTGACGATAATAATTTACCTGATTTATATAACGGAATTACTTATTGGAAACAAAGTAATACCGCTGAAGAATTTTTTGGCCTGGTAAGTAATATTTTTGAATATTGGGACAAATACAAAGCATTATTAAAGTATCCCGATGATATTCCTACTACCGATGTAGTTTATGCTATAGCCGCTAATATTATTGGCATAGAAAATACTACACTACCTATGGGCATGGGCCCCACAATGGTACACATGAAAAAGAATATGATTCCTATTATAACAGAAGACTGGACTGACGAGCTAGTGTGGGAAAATACTAATCCTGGTTTAAGGTTAAACACAATAGCTCAATGGGGTTTAGTACACTATCACATAAAGGAGTGGGATAATGAGTGAAATGACCGAAGCGGAATTTTGGGCCGCATTATCGCCACAAGAAGTTAGTACTCCTATATATAGATTGTACTACGACGACCAAGGGTATCCATTATTTTACTCTATGGAGGATTTACCTGGTAAGTATATAGATATTGATCACACAACCTACACAAATCCGCCTACTCATGCTAGAGTAATCGATAATCAGTTAGTAATAACATACCGACCAAGTGTTGTAAAATTAAGACCAGACGAAATAGGTACTCCTTGTCATCCCAGTGATGTAAGTATTGTCGTTAGTGAGCATGAACCTAATATTAAGTGGAGTTTAAGATGAAACGCATTGATGTAGCAGATTTAGATTGTATATACTTGAGCTACGACGAACCGCAAAAAGAAAAGTTTTGGGTTGAAATTAAAAATATGATACCGTGGGCCAAGCGTGTTGACGGAGTTAAGGGCTCAGATGCCGCACACAAAGCCGCTGCCACCGCTAGCGAAACAGAACGCTTTATTCTTATCGATGGCGACAATATGCCCGAGGACGATTTCTTTGATCTTACATTAGAATTTCCTGAGGAGGAGTGGGAAGAGGCAGTATTCCGCTGGAAAGCAATTAATCACATTAACGGACTATGCTATGGCAATGGTGGCATTAGTTCATGGACTAAAACATTTGTAAACAACATGAAAACTCATGAGAACACAGATGGTCGTACAGAAACAGAAATAGAATTTTGCTTTGACCCATTATACTGGGCAATGCATAATGCTTACTCAACAACCTTTCCTAACCAAACGCCTTTCCAAGCATGGCGTGCAGGTTTTCGAGAAGGAGTTAAAATGTGTCTTGACCGCGGGGCAAAACCTAGTATAGCAAAATTTAAACAGCAAGTACATCAACGAAATCTTGACCATTTAACTGTATGGCAAAATGTTGGCCGCGATGTAGAAAACGGTATATGGGCTATACTTGGTGCTAGAATGGGTACATATATGTTGATGATTACGCCCGAGTGGGATTATAGAAATGTACAGAGCTTTGATGCCCTTGAGAAAATCTTTAGCACGATAGATGGGAACGACCCTGAACAAATCGCCGCAAGAATATCTGGGGATTTGATTACTCAACTTAATTTGCCTATTGTTATGTTAGACGAAGCTGCTAGTAAGTTTTTTAAAGACCATCAGCGTAAAAAATATGTTAATCACACAGTTATGACTCGCGAGATTGATGTTATCCGCCGTCAAGAAGGTTGGTAATTACTTAATACCAATAACCATGTATCTAGTAAACTGCCAATCGGGATATGTAAAATCTAAACTACCTTGATATGCAATACTAGACAATGGATAAGTTGATACAAAATCTTCTAATGTAGCAGAAGGCACATAATGATCATCATGTGGCATATTATTACCTTGTATAATAATACGAGTTCCTGGTCGAATATTATTAAACCAGTTCATATTTTTAAAATGTTCGCTACTAGTGTTAATAATTAAATCAGGATTACCTCTTACTCCTTGATTACAATCTAGTGTAAATGCTTTAAATTGCCACTCCTTGATAACCCAGTTTTCGTTAATCATATCTGCTACTGCTTCGGCTTCTGGGTCTATATCAATACTTTCGATACGACCAACTTTAAATTTTTCACGGCTTAACAATAAAAAAGCAAGTACACCGTACCATCCGCCGTATATATGTGTGTAATCGCTAGTCCACTTCAGTGCTTCAAGCTCACGACATAGCCATAACTTACTATCTATTTGTCCATTTGAAAAAGCATCTTTATTAAACATTTTGTTCCTTATTAATTAATGCCGACATTGCTCCTAGATTTAACTGAGGATTTTGAAAAATTGGATCTTTAAGTATTTCAACTAATTCTTTGTATAGTAGATGGTTTGATTGCCAAACAGCCATGCTAGTAAATTCTTCGTTAGTAATATGGCCCCATTGTGTTATTAAACTAGTCCATATGCTTGGTTTTGACTTAAAAGTTAATTGCCACATAACAAAATCTTTAAGTTCTTTGTAGTTATCTCGTTGTAAAATAAAATTAGTTTGCCAATTTATTAAATTAGGAAAATTTTTACTATCTACTAACTCATCAAAATCTATTAAGTTTCTTTGTAGTTTTTTAAAATTACCATTTTTACGAACAATTTTGTATGTATCTTCAGTAGCGGCATCCACACTTACTAGTACTCGTATAATATTAGGCCATAAAGATTTGATAGCATACCAATTTTCTTTGGTCATAAGCACACCGTTAGTGTTAAGAATTAGTTTAATATTTTTAGATACAGGATTCGCTGCCAGTTCTAAAAGATAATTCCAGTATAACGCACTAGCAAAAGCATCTCCTGATCCAGTGATGTTTAATATAAGCTCATGGTCTTGATTAAGTAGAGCATCAATTAACAACTTTACTTTGTTATGTATAGTTTTTATATACTGCCCATTAATATCGGTAGGATCTTCTGGATCATAAAATATGAGATCATTTCGACAACTAGGGCATTGTAAATTACAACTACGATCATAACTAAATCCTATCGATATAGGAGATTTTTTTATAACATTATCTAACTCATGTACAGGAACAATATTTTGTGTTTTGCGGTCAAATGATAATAGCGAATTAAGAGTAGGACATTGATCATTACAGTCGCTAAACAAACTGTTTTTCATATTATTTTGAATACGAATTCTGTTAGAATTATTAATAATATCTTCGGTCGAATCAGTTAATATGTTACCAACTTCTACCGGCAACCAAGAAAAACAACAGGCAGTTATGTCGCCGCGAGTTAATATTTCAAAATACGTAAACGGAACTTTACAGGCAAGGCCTTTTAATTTGGCATCAACGTTACCGTAAGCAGATGCAGGTTTGATAACAAATTGTACCATATATTAAATAGTGATTTCTGTTAAAGTAAAATTTATTAATGTGTAATCTGTGGTAGTCATTTTGATATCATTGCACTCATATTGCCTAGTTTAATAGACGGATGTTTAAAAATAGGATCTTTTAAAATTTCTGTTAGCTCGTCCCTGTTAGGGTGGGATTCTTGCCATACAGCCATACTAGTAAATTCTTCGTTAGTAAGATGACCCCAGTGTTGTAATAGGTTTGTCCAAATTACTGGACTAGATTTAAATCCTAGATTCCACTCGACATACTCTTTAAGCTCACGATAGTTATCACGCTGAACAATAAAGTTAGTTTGCCATTGTAACATATTAGGAAAACAACCATTGGCAACCATTTGATCAAAATCGTCAAGATTTCTTTTAAGTTTTTTAAAGTTACCGTTTTTTCTAACAATTTTGTAAGTATCTTCTGTTGCAGCATCTACACTAACTTCTACGTAGTTAATAATAGGCCACAAGGGTTTAATCCTCTCCCAATTATCCTTAGTCATTAATACACCGTTAGTTTTAATGTCGATTATAAGATTTTTAGGAACTGGAGCACTCGCAAGCTCTACAAGATAATCCCAATAGAGTGTACTAGCAAATGCGTCACCGCTTCCCGTAATGTTTAACCTAACACATTTATCTTGATCTAATAAAATTTTAATCAAGTCTTTAACTTTATTGTGAATAGTCATAAGACGTTGCCCGTCTAGACTATCGACATCGTATGGATCCCACATGATTAGGTTATTTCGACAGCTAGGACATTGCAAATTACAACTACGGTCATAAGTAAATCCTATTGATATAGGAGATTTTTTTATAGCATTATCTAACTCCTGTATTGGCACAATGTTGTGTGGTGAACAATCAAATGATAACAATGAATTAAGTGTTGGGCACAGATCATTACAATCACTGAATAAACTATTTTTCATATTATTTTGAATACGGATTCTATCAATGTTATTAATAATATCTTCGGTTGAATCAGTTAATATGTTACCGACTTCTACTGGCAACCAAGAAAAACAACAAGCAGTTATGTCGCCGCGAGCCAATATTTCAAAATATGTAAACGGAACTTTACAGGCCAGGCCTTTTAATTTGGCATCGACGTTGCCGTAAGCAGATGCAGGTTTGATAACAAATTGTACCATATATTAAACAGTAATAACTTTTAATGGCGAGTTAACCCACTCACCAAATTCATTACACCCGTGAGTTAAGGCATCGGGGTAAGTATCAAAGATTAATTTTAAAAATTGATTATGATGATCGGTGATTTCTTTTAATGTGAAATTTATTAATGTATAATCTGTGGCAAATATATTACTATAGTAAACGAAAGGAACAGTTCCTTTTGTTTTTGCTATTAAATTTTTAACTTGTTCTAAATCAAACAAATCGCAGACAACATATTCAGCTTTGCATTCTTTAAAACGATTCCATAAAACTTTAAAGTTTTCTTCTCCACCAAAGTCGTGAAATAATAAATCTTGATTAGTTTTGATATCTTTGTTAACATACTTGTAGTATTCGTTGAATTCGACAGATTGATTGTTTATATACGCTGGGAAATCATTGCCATTCCATGTTTCTTTGAGTTGTTTAATCCAATCCACTGATTTATGATGGAAATCATAAAATACAAATTTTACTTTATCGTTGCCGTTTAAAATATCAAGATATTTGAACCCTGAAGAAGGGCCAAAGTAAGTAGTACAAGTTTTATCTGTATCTTCAAAATAATACCGCTCGCTATTATAAATCCAAATGGTAGGAGCCGGTGATAATGT
>Ga0114967_10002189_pt1 | contig 16445 bp, 38 predicted proteins | sample M_130628_MF_Meta_FD_92639 | JGI IMG/M metagenome (GOLD analysis project Ga0114967, IMG submission 92639) | Freshwater microbial communities from Lake Montjoie, Canada to study carbon cycling - M_130628_MF_MetaG | ecosystem: Environmental > Aquatic > Freshwater > Lake | place: Lake Montjoie... | reverse complement strand
TTTTGCCAAGCTTTATCTTCATATTCAGTTCTAATACAAGCAAGCTTCATCTGCTCTTTCTCCATTTCTTTGGCTTCTGCTAATTCATTAGAGTATTTACAAACATCTTCTAAAGACATTTTCTCAATTAGTTGGTCTACTGCTGTTTTCATTGTTCTTGTTGTTTATATTCTTCCTTTCTCTGCTTGAACCATTTGTTTGTTTCAACTTCCAATTGTTGCTGAAAATAATGTGGCTTTAAAAAATTTGCTTTGCAATAAAGTATTTTGTTTTTTAAGAAAAAAAGTCTTTTCTCTATTTTCTTTGACTTATCTTGTTTCATAACTTCTTTTTTTGTTCTAAATAATCTATAATAAAACCAATAGCAACTAGTATATTCATACCACAGGATGCTATTATTTCATGTATATCTTGATACACATTGACAGACAGGTGCACATGACCTACCATCCAAAATGGTATAGATAAGTTTTGGCTTATCCATACCACTAGATATTTAATAAAATGCTTCACTTGGATGTATTATACAAATGCTCATAGTACTCAATCTTCTTTGGATTCTTTTCAGATTTCCAATCTTGTACTTTCATATTCTTATGTACAATTACCTTTTCAACAAGTTTAGTTTCTGATTTAGTTTCTGATTTAGTAAATCCAATAAGAAACATACCAATTATTAAACCTATTGCAAATGGAAAAAGTACAGTTATATTAATCACCTTCTTCATTATTCACTCCCTTTTTCTTCTCTGGCTTCTCCATACTTCGAAGAGAACTTTTTTTGGACTTGCTCAATCTTTGCAATCTCTTCTGTATTTTCAGATTGATTAAAGTGCAATCTATTTTTCTCTTGTTGTCGTTCATATTCTTGCCATTCATAAATTTCTAAATCTTTCATCCTAGCAACATCTGCTACTGTCATACCTTCTGGTATGCCATCATTTGCATTCATAATCTCTATAAATACTTCTTTCATTCTTCCCATAATTTCAAACTTTTTTCTAAGAATAACTTAATAGTAACTCTAACATCATTGTGTCCTAGTATGGCACCAGCTGCTTTTAATTTATTATAAAATTTCTTGTCCATATCAATTGTAATTTTTTTTAATCTATGTGTAATTGAAACTAATTCAATCACACTAAAATCAAATGGAAACATTTGAGCATAAACATAAACATTTTGTTTATACAACTTATCATTGTAAAACTGAATGACTAACTTCTTGTTATAGTTAATTTTATCTCTTTTTATGTTAGTTAAATCAGCAATTTTATGTTCTGACATCATAAATCTATAAGCAAGAATTCCTATTAAATAACTCCTTTGATCAACCAGAACTCTTTTTCTTGTAATCAAATCCATAGACAATAATCTAGTGATAACATCTGTTTTGCTGTAATCTTCCATAATTTAAATAAAAAAAGGAAAAAATAATCCTTTGAATTCTGATACAATAGGACCTATGATAAGAGTACTTAAAAAATTGTGTTGTTGAGACCATTGATACCAAAACCAAAGTGTAAATACATGGGCTATTAATAAATAGCAATAAATAGCTATCCATAAAATGTTTAACTGCTTCATAATAAATAAATTTTTAAGATTTAAAAAAGATCTAAATCAGCTTTTTCTGTTGATAATTCATGATTTATATCAACTTGTTCAACAAGAAAACCAAATCTATTAGAACTATAATACTCATAAGGAAATGATTTCTCAGGAATACTGACTTCTGCTAATTTATAACCTAACTGACCTTTTTGAAGGCCCATTTTTTTAACTTCAATGACTGTATAAATTTTGCCTTGTTTGATCCAATTTTCTTCTGAGATTTTTACTGGTTTATCAGTATCATTAATACATAGAACTTTCATAAATTTCAATTTCAGTTTTTATATTCATCTCTTTTAGATCAGTATGCATTTCATAAATATCATTGAAACTACTAACTTTAACATCACATTGACCATTACTATGTGCTATGACAGCACACTGCTCCGCTTGAATAGGATCATGTTTACAAAATCTAATCAAACAAGCAATGATGTATTCATATGAATTTACATCATCATTATAGACAGTAAGCTTATGTGTTTTTACATTCTCCATACTACTAATATAATAAAAATTATGGAGCTAATCTAAATTAACTCCATAGTTTTGCCATACAATCTTGCTCTGATCAAAATTCTCAAGAGCTTCTTTTACCCATTTTTCATCTACTGTACCCATATAACATAGGATATGTACAATAGCTTTTTCATTAGGGTTTAATCTAAGTAATCTACCAATTCTTTGGCTTGCTTTTCTCTCATTACCATAAGCATGCATAATAATACCTTGTCTAAGATTTGGAATATTTACACCTTCACTCAACTGAAGTACAGTTGATAATTGTGTAATCTCACCATTTTTAAACATCTCTAAATTATTTTCAGATTCTGCATTATTGCTATGATAGCTATAAGGGCAGAGCTTGTCTGCTTGTTTTTGAGTATTAGCAAACACAATGCATTTAGTAGTAATGTTTTTCATTAGCAATGAAGTATATTTCTCTTTAGAAGGATACTCCATAATTGCTTTCATTCTCATTACTCTAAGAATATGCACTGGACCAGAACCCATATCTAACCTTCTAGACCAATAGGTATAATTTTCAAGTTCAGATGTAACAAAGGACTTACCTTTCATTTCTGTAACATAACCTTTTGAACTATTAAGTTCTAATTTGTGTACTATAATCTGGTAATCATTTAAAATTCCATTTTCTACAGCATCATCTGCTTTAAATGTAAATACTACTGGACAGAACTCTGATACTAATTGACCTTTCTCTGAATTTCTATATTTAGGAGGAGTCCCGGTTAAACCAAGAATCTTACTTTTATATGCTTCTAGAAAGGGTCTATGTGAATCAAGTAAACTATGCATTTCATCCAAGTAGATAACATCATAATCATTGGGATTGTGTTTATTTAAGCTAAGATAGGTTGTAAATACAATTCTATCTAGCAAATCACTCTTACCAAATTTTTCAGCATCATCAATCCAAGATTGAAAAATTGCTTTCTTTGGTGCTACAACCAGACATTTCATCAACGCTGTAGTATTATTCTCAATGTGAGTAAGACCAACTAAGGTTTTACCAACACCAGTACCTAATGCTAAACTGCATTTATGTTTTCCTATTGTAGCTTTTAATGCTTCCGTTTGGATTTCATCTCTTGTCATAATATTCTTTTTTCAATCAGCCATTCTCTTACTTTTATCCAATCAACATGATCATTAATTAAAGGACAGCCTAATGCAGCATCATCAATATAAATTTGACAGTATGCTTTAGGAGAACTTGTCCATGAATCTTGTGTTGGATTTCTTTGTGAAGCATATAATTCAATTTCATTAGTTTTAAACCAATTAATTGCATCTTCTAATGTCTCATCACTTCGCATTGTCCATAATATTAAACTATGTCCTTTTGCTACTAATTCTTTTAATACAGGCACTGCACCAACATCTTGTCCTACATAAGGATAAGAATGTTTAACACAGGTACCATCAAAATCAACACCTATAATCATTTTTGTTTATTTTAGCCAGCCCATTGTTCTTGACTCTTCCGGATGCTCATGCACCCAGTTATGACACTTCCTACAGATAGGAATCCATGTGCTCTGAATAAGATAATACACATCTCTATCAGCACCTGCTCTAGTGTGATGTATATCAGTTGCATTATGCATGCAATCTTTAACTTTTACTTTGCACAAAGCATTTTCTGTAAGATAACGAGCTCTTAGTTTAAGATATTCTTGTTCTTGTTTTGCTCTTTTAGGAGAAACCCGAGAGATTCCAGAAATTGTTGGTTTCTGTAATTCAGTATTATTGCTATTGTGGCAACTCCAGCAGTACTTGCAATACTGGAACCCCTCATGGTTCTTCCAAATTATAGATGGTTTACCGCATCCATAACATTCTTTAAGCTTTATTTTCATGTTTTAATCTTGGTAATTGGTTTGGACCTTCTATTAAACTTAAAAAGTTTTTTGGAAGGATTCCTTCAATCATAAAGATAGTAACAATTTGTTTTTTTGAGATATTTAAATCTTTAAAAGTTAAAGTATTTTTAAATTTCTCATCAATCTCACTGTTCTCAATAAGAGCTTCAGTCAACTTGCTGTTGGGAAATAATGACTTAAATAACACATTAGTATAATTGATTGTAGCTTTTTGCTTTTCAATATTTAATACTGACTGTGCTCTTTTGTAGACATTAATAATCCGTTGTTTTTTCTTGCTGCATGTAGCCTCAAGTTCTTCTTGACTAAGAGCATCTAGACCATATAGTGCTCTTTTGTACAAGTAATTTTGATACTGTGAATATCCGTCTGATTCATAATTTATGTAGGTTTTACCTGCATTTAGTTGATAATCAGTTACATTTTTCTTTAGCTTTTCCATTTTTTTCATATACATTTTTTTAATCAGAAATAAAAAGAGGGACACGGATGCCCCTCTTATCTTAATTTGTTACAGATTATGCCTCAATAGAGAAATCTTGTCCTGCTGCATTTTGAATTGCAGAAGTATTTGACTTAACTGAGTTTGCATAAGCAGCGCGCAGTTCATCAACATTATCATGTTTTTGGTAAGAATCTTCTTGAATAGAATCAAAAGTAAACTTTGTTCTTCTATAAATAGGAAGTCCTTGCCATGTGCACACAATTCCTGTATCTCCAGCAATCTTAAGATCGCGTTCTGGAGTTTTCTTATTGAATGGTTCAAGACCTTCTTCAATTACAATTTTACCTGTCATTGCTTGACCAGCAAAAAGATTTAACATTTTCAAATCTTCAACTGTTCCTGGTAACAAGGCATTTACAGGTTTTCTTCTTAAGAAGCCATTATCATCAATGACATTTCTTACTTGTTGTAATTTTACATATCCGTATTGAGGATTGTTTTCAGATACATTAATTACAGTTCCGGTAGCTTCATCAGCTATTACAATTACTTTAGAGTCCATGACTTTAGTTTTTAGTAAATAAATAAATAAATAAATAGATTGTTTTGAGTAGATACTATATCATCAGTTACTCATTCTGAGATAAGTTGTAAGACTATGTTGTCTTATATTTATAGGGAATCATTAAGATCAATGATATCATCAAATGGTTCATCATCTGATATTCTATCATTTTCATTTTCATCATCTGTTAGATAATCAAAATCATAATAGTGTTCTTTGCTATTGTGACCAACAGCAGAATCGGTAAAAGGATTTGTTACATGCTCACCACCATCTATGGACATTAGGTACTGTATATCTTCATCAGTCAATTCTAAAAACTGTTCTATACTTAAATAAATTACCTTACCATTGGGTAGTTGATATAACATTTTAAACACATAAAGTTTAGTAAATATATTATAATAAACTTTACATGTATTATTTTGGGCTTTATATTATTGCACTATATAGCTACATAATAAAGGAGAGTACTATTAATACTCTCCTTAATTATTTGGTCAGGAAAAGCATATTCACAGAATACGCATCTTAAAGATCCTCAATAACCTCTAAATCCTTTGACTGGACATAGGTAGTTTCTTTTTTTATAGTGCCATTTTCTAATATATTGCTATACTCAACATGATACTGACTATATTCATGATAACCTCTGAAATCTTTTACAGTAACAATAACATTACCTAATTCATCAGCAAATTGGTCTTTTATAGCTTCTTTATTGCTACCATATCCTAATTGATTTATATGCAACTTGCATAATGTACCATAAGGTATAAGTTCAGGTAGTTTATTACCTAGCATAAGTTTAAAGAAATACTCAGTTGCTTGTTGACTTGTACAAATCATAGGAGTAAATAACTTAATAAATTGATCAGCATTTGGATCTTTAATGATTTTACCCAAAGCTTTTGCTACATCAGAATCCTCATATGTTACAGATATTTTCATACTTCATTTAAATTTCTATAATCTTTAATTTTATTCAACAAAGCTTCATCAAATGTTGTAAAGAATCTTTTATCAAACAGCCTAGTGTTTATTCTTGTTGTTATTTCTATAGGATAAAATGTTTTTTTTACACCAGTTGGCATAATATTACCTTCTTCATCCCTTATATCTATTTTAAGATTAAAACCTAAGACAGACCTAATTAAATTATCACCCATTATTACATATTTTAAGTTAAACAATAAATAGTGATCCCAACAGGAGTCGAACCTATAACCCCTACCTTAGAAGGGTAGTGCTCTATCCAGTTGAGCTATGGGACCATTTAAAAACACATTCTTCAGCTTTCTACTCCCAGCTCCGAGGAATTGTATATAACTTAGCCCATCTCACCGCTGTGTGGGAACTGAAGTTTATGTGTCAATAGATTTAGCAATTTACAACAAATTTTCTACAATCCATTTGAGACCGGGCTTCTCCCATTTATTGGTCTTCCTAATGCATAGATTATTTGCCTTTGGATAGTAATCTACTATACCAAATGTCTTTCCTCCCATTTCTGTATCAATGGTATATCTGAACATTTCATCATCTTGAGCAATGTCAAATCCCATCTTCAGTAATTGAGGTAAGTAAGTTTCAGTAAACCTTTCAAGTCTACCTTCTCTCAAACTCCCGGTCATTAGACCGAGAGCTTTAAGATCATTATCCTCTGCTTCAGCAGCTTTCTTCAATGCCTCAGACTTTTTCATGATTCAAGATTTGGAGATTGATACTTAAATTTGTGTGTCAAAATTCTTTTAATTAAATCAACAGAATAATCTACATCATGTAATGTAAGTTTTCCTGTAGTACATTCAACTTGTGAGCAGTGATGAATAGTAGCATAGATACATCTATCTAGTTCTTTTAGCATATCTTCTTGTTCTTTGAAAGAATTATCTAATCTTATTTCCAAATCTGAAATAATCATATCTTTCACAGCTAAATTAGCTTGCGCTTGTTCCAATTTGATTTCTAAATCACTTTTCATTGTTACAACATTATCATTTTTAACCTTCTTAGGTCTTCCTGGACCTTTCTTTAAATTAATTGCCATTTTTACTTGTTTTAAAAAATTAATAAGCATCTTCTTCTGTTCCTAAACTTAACCAATCACCATCTTCTAATATCCAGGTTTCTCCTACATATCCATCTGGTTTCAAAACAACCATAGTACTTGTAAACTCAATTACAATATGGTTATCATTTCTTTTAGTAATCTCAACAACTTTTTCTTTCTTGTTAATATTGATTACATTCTTTACAAAAAGTCTCTCAGATCTTGTTAAACCTTTTAACTTCTGAGATCTAACATCTGTAGTAACAAATGCTAACATACTAAACACTAAAATCATAACTTTCATAATCATTTACTTTTTAAATAAGCCCATAGCAACATGCCAAAGGCAATTACAATAAAACCATACAATGTCCATCTAAAAGGAGTCATCTTTCTTTCAAAATCAAGAGTATCCTCAAGACAAGCAATTTTATACTCTATTTCAGATCTCCTTTGCATATACATTTCAGGACTAGGCTCTGCATAATGTAAATCATAGAGCTCATCTTGTAGCTCAGTAATTCTTCTTTTCAAATTTTTAATTCTAAACATTTTTTAAATTTTAAATGCAACAAAAAAGCCGGCTATTACACCGGCTTGACTTATAACCAAAAATCAGCATCTGCAGGTTCCCTCTCTCTTGAGGGTAGTGCATTAGACTGTCCATCACACCACTTCTGAAAGTAATCAGTATTAATAAACTCTTTCATAGTATCAGCAATATCTGTAGGGACAGGAGAATTACCAATTCCATACATCTGATTGAATGTAGCATTATTAGAATTATACTTATCCACACCAAGAGTTGCTCTAATACCATCTTTATCATATCTAAAAGCAAAATACTGTTTAGATCTGATTCTGCTTTCATAGTTAGTATACACACAATGTTTCATTGTAGTACCTTCCTCAAACAGTTCATAGTTATTAGCTATCATTTCAAGACCATCTGGAAGAGCAATCTCTGGATACTCATAATCATGTTGTTTGATTGATTTAACCTCAACACTCATAATCTCACGAGTCCATTCAGCATGCACTTCTTTCATTCTTGCTTCAGACCATTTAGGATTAACTTTTCTATCAAGAACAGCGGCTTGATCATACAAATCAGTGATTGTGTGATTAATATAGCCATTACCATTTTGAGAAGTAATTAATTCTAATGCATGATTTGGATCTGTAGAATATTCAATAATCTTTCTATAAGATTTAGGAGACTGTACATTACCATTAGCAAATGTCTTATAGAATAATTCAGAAGAAATTCCTGATTTTCTATATGGACTAGTCTTCAAATAAGCCTTCACATAATCTCTAGGATTAGTAATCTTACCTTTGATCATATTCTTAACCATTGTTGCATTAAGTAAACTAGCAAGTGAAGGACTTAAAATACCATACCAATCAATATTGAAATGTCTAAAAACATCATACAACATTAATGGTGGTATTTCATGAATGCTTCTACCAAACCAGAATTTGAAATCTTTCTTGTCTTTATCATATGTGAAACCATACTTATTGTTTCTACTATAGAATAATCTATTGTTTTCAAACCTAGGTTTAGCCTCAGTATATGACCAGTACACATGTGTGTCTGTTTCTTTTCTTTGAGCACATTGAAAAGGATGAACCTTGCCTCTGTGAAAGTTAAATCTTTGCATTTCAGGAGTATCACTTAAGAACTCAACTGATGCAATGTAAGCTTCTACATTGTTAAATATTTCTACTTTGTCCATTTTTAATATTTTTTTCTGTGAATAAAAAAGGAGCCGGCTGTTACCTCGGCTCCCTCTTGCATTATAAGTAGGAGATCTACTTACATACAGTTTTGTTAACTATCTCTGCCTGACCATAGGCATCACAATGTGCTTTCTTTGAAGCACATGAAAAGAATAATGTTATTAGTATTGCTATTAACATCATTTGTATTAGGAATCTGTAAATTGGTTGCATATGTAAATATAATTATTCTAGTTTAAATGACAAAGCTACACAGTAAGAAAAATAAATTATTTGTAACACCCAGTTATAAACTTCATAAGTGTTAAAATCTAGAGACTTAAAGGTAAATACACCATACATAAACCATTGCAAACCAAATCCAATTAACAGAGCTAATGTAGACTTGTAAATTATATCAATTGTTTTCATTATCAGAATTTAAATTGTTAAACATAAAAAATGTGGTGGCTTCTGTTGCCAAGGTGCCACCAACCTCCGAATCTTATTCAACTCCAATACAGGAATAACGCGCAGAATCTACCGTATCAAGCATCAGTTGTTGTGGTGAATAGATTTCTCCTTTCAACACACCCTTCAAAATAGAAGGACTGAAACCAGATACAAGACCAATGCCTGATTCATCCATAGATGCAGGAACATTACCAACTCTTCCATTCACATTCCAAAATACAATCTCCGGCATCTTGTATCCTGCATTAGAATACTTCTGTCTGATTGAATCTAGGTTTGTTCCTGAATGATAAGTTGCTTCATTAAATTCCATATCACTAATGATAAGCAATTTAGTAGGCATCTCATCCTCTGGTAATGACTCTCTAACAGCACTGTTAAGAATCAAGTCAAATGTTGCCTCAAGATTAGTAGACATACCCCAGTCTGCTCTACTTAACTGTCTCATTCTCTCAGACAAAGTACCTTTAAGGTAATTCATTTGAGGTCTTTCAGAGAAAGTTAAGAATGCATCCTTGAATATACTGTTATTTCTTTCAGAGATATAAATCCCTAAAGATACAGCTACATCCATAGGAAGACCTGTCATACTACCACTGACATCACATACAGGAATAATCCTTTCTGTGCTATCAGCCATGTAGTCTGGCAAAGCATTCCATTGGGCTTCTACTGCATTAGCATCATCTCCCTTTTGAATTGCTTGATACAATTGGTGAGGGAATAATACTCCTGCATTAATCTTAGCCTTGCCTTCCTGAACATCTGCAATAAACTCTGCATATCTTACATCATCATGACGAAAGAAAGAGTTTCTATAGTTGTTCATAGCAATTGAAGGCACCTGAGAGAAATTAATCTCAGACCATTCATTGGCACACATTTGAGTTTCCACTACTTTGGTCATTGACACCAATTTCTTACGGAACTCTTTTGGAGTCATCTTAAGATACTGATGCATGGCTACAAACCATTTACCTTTTCTTGGAAACCATTTAGCAAGTAGGTTAGCATTAGCCGACTCTTCAAGTTGAGTCTTGATCCAATTCAGATTATTATCTGTAGGACGCTCAATCTTAAATACATCTTTCCAATATCCAAATTCAGGGATATATATAGCTAACTGGTCAAAATCATAAGCATATTGCTTGCTGATATGTTCCATAATAAGCTGAAAGAATCTCTTCTCTCCTGCTCCACCTCTTGCATCACGAGCCCAGAATAAAATCTTATATGCTAAGTTCTTATTCTCTGCGCGTGCACGCTCAAACATCATGATAATGTCTGACTCAAGCATTGTTCTGCTTGCCCCTGCTATAAAAAATAGATCCAAGCAAGCACTTAGGCTTGTTGAATGTGTTACAGCACCGTTAGCAGTTACAGTGTTGTATTGTCTGGTTGAGTTTACTAATCTTGACATGTCTATATTTATTTAATTGGTTACTAGATAATTGTGGGAAGGTCCCTGCCCCCTTTCGGTAGGCAGGTCCTTTGGTGCATAACAGAATACTATCTAGAACCAACCTCATTACTGAGACACAGATACCTTCCCGGGTTTGCCTCTAAGGGCTTTCTGTTTTTGAGTTTTAGATTTTGTGCTGAAGTATTCATCACACCTTTGTCTTGCAGGTTGCATTTTCTCTGTTTATATAGCTTGAGAGTATTGCTGTGTACAACCTTTAAAGTTCTTTGGCCCATCTGCACTCAGTTATTGTCTTAGACTTATTGATATGGCAACATTTCAATAACTGCTCACCCTTTGGAAGTGAGTTGTGGTGCATTAACCAGGCTACTATTTCTAGTAGCCTTTTTTGTGTCAGAATGCTTTTATTTATACCAATTAAATATTTTTAATTGCTGATGCATTCTTTTTCACATTCGCGATGTGAGATCTTAATTTCTCTTCTTTTCTTTCTTCATAGCATTGCTGACACTCATGAACTTCATCACAAGTGCAGGTCAACTCTGGGGATATGTTATATAACATAAACATATCATTTGCATCTTCATACAGCATAGCTTATAAATTATCAATTAATATTAATGAATCCAAGTCAGCATATTTACCACCATATACTTTCTTACTGTCAACACCTTCAACCCATATAGAGTCTTCAGATACTTCCAAGTAATATTCTATGTCAATATTACCACCTACTTGTGTGTAATCCCCGGGAGCCTCTGCTCCTCTCCTATTGATATCTCCCATTACATACCCTACAGTAAAGAATACCATAGAGAATAATGCAAAGATAACAGATGTAATCATATACTCTCTTTTCATATGTTGGTTTGTTGGTTACAAAAATAAGACTACCCATTAAAGGGTAGCCTTGTTTGTCAATCTCTCTTGGATTCTGTTAGAAACAGAACCTTTAAGCTTACCATCTCTTGTTACTACAGGAGTAGTAAGAATAAAACGGCTTAGTATTGTAAAGTCAGTATCATCATTGATAAGACCAATACAATTCTCTGCTATAGGTGAGCCTACAAAGAATCCTATTCCCCATCTCTTACCTTCAGTAGGTATAGACTCTAAGACAAGTAGAGAAGGATCCTCAGTTGTAACAGGGAAATTAAATCCTTTATAGATCCCTGTTCTTAAGAACTGCTCAGTATATGACATAGAATTAAACAAGTAATCCTTGTTCTCTACATTCTTGATACCTTGCTCCATTAGTTCTTGCATTCCTTTTGCTGAAATAGTAATTTCCATACTGCTTTAAATTGTTAGTGAATAATCTGGTTCTACAATCTTACCTACAAGTTTAACTTCTAGGATTTCATATCCTACCCCCGGAGTCTTGCTCTGATCTAAATAATCATAAGCTCTAGATATAGCATCAGCAATATTACTTCCATGTATATGGATATACTCTGTACCACTAGATTGCTTTACTGTAATAAGGAATAAATTCTTCTTCATCTGTATGTTGTTTTAATTGGTTACTAGTTTAGCTATATAAAATAAGTATGTATATATAAGTATATAGTATTATAAGAGAATACTAATACCTATAAATATGCTATAGGAGTGAGTACTATATACACATATACACACATGTTAATACTAAATACCTTAGTATAACACTCTTTCCACAATTTTTAATTGGTTAAGTACCAGCATGTTAGTCTACTTGCTCCACCGTGTGGAGACAATCAGGATTCTTCCTATAGATCATACTGATATATTCTTATACACCTAGATAAGTAGATAAGAATATAAGTAGATAAGTATACACTTATACAAGTGTACCTATATCTGCTTTCTTTTGCAATCAATTACACTGAAGGGTTGGCAAAATAAAGGAAAGGAGCTACAAGTAAACAGCATCTACAAGAGATACTGTTATTACTTGTGCTATAGTAGTTACAAGAGCTTCATTAGCTTACTATATATTCCGTTATGTCAAAAGTTACAGGAGAGACAAGTGTTACCTTATCTCCCCTGTTACAGCAGTACCTGAACTACTTAATTTTCATTCAGGTCATCCTCTTCGGATGTTGCTGCTGCTGCAGCTGTTGCCTTCAGCTTCGCGGCCATACTGCCTGCATTAGGTGCTACATACTTAGCCACCTTAGCCTCAGCTATAGCCTGTCCCAAATTGCCACCCGCCATTTCAACTATGGCCTTGTCTTTCCGGAATTCTGCAGTGTCAAGATCCCAACGTCCGGCATTTTTGCCAGACAGGTTCTTGCGCATCTGACATACATCAGTTGCTGCAGGATATCCCGTAAAGAACAATGGTTCTCCAGAGTCACTGGTTCTATAGTTATCTCCCTGAGATACCATATAGTCATTCAGTGCTGTTTCATCACCTGTTACAGTGTAAACAAACACCGTCACCAATTTACCATCCTTGTTCACCTTTGGATAGTTTGTACTGTAATTTGCTGTTAGTCCCATCTTTTTTAAGTTTTTAAGGGTTATACATTTATTTATCAAGTGCTACCAAGGGTTGGCAGAAAAGAGGAAAAACAGTTACTAAGAGAACAGCTGTTAATGCTGTTCCCTCAGTTACATTTACTGCAAACCTAATTCCTGTTTATATGCAGTTTAGCCTTGTACTTCAGCTATAGGATTTATTAGGAGCTGCAGTAGTTACCACAGCTCCTGTTAGTTGAACTAATTACAAGCCAGTTCTGGAGTACTATCATCTTCCTCCAGATCCAGGATATGCATGATCTTCACAATCTGCATTGGTATCCCAGTCTTTGCATCAAGTTCTCTTGTTACAATCTTCTTCAGATTTACATAGTGAACTTGCTGCAACAATACAGCTACACCATCTCTCATGATGCGCTCTGTTACAATTCTTACTTCATTTGCCATCTTATGCTAGTTTTTAAGGTTATACATTACTGATACAATTGCTACATAGGGTTGGCAAAAAAAGGACTACAGTAGTTACTGGTGTTACCCTGTTCTGCAAGCAGTTACTGGAGTTACAGGAGTTATAAAAAAAAAGGGATATCCCCCCTGACTCGCTAGAGTCCAAGGAGGATATTCACTTTTGCCGTTTCTGACAGTTCAGACAGGACGCTAATGGATACATTAGTGAACTGGCCACAGTCAGAAGGGACTTCACTGTGCTTGACAATGTAGGCTTTGCCTATTGTCACAGGATTGCTGAAGGCCTTTATGTAGTTCTTATGGAGTCTGAAATTGCGCGGAGCGCCTTTGATGACTTCACAGAACACATAGTTAGCAGGATCAGTGTTGTACTTTTGTACAAGAATGCAGATGGTATTTTCCATTGTTAAATAATTTATTAGTTCAATGGAACTACAGGGTTGGCAGACAGCAACAAAACTTTTGACAGCAGGAAAAAGTTTTATTGCGGCACAGACACAACGGTCTAAGGGAGGCAAACACTAGGGGGTACCCCGTTTGCTGACACAGGCCGGGGTGGCTGTGATACCGACCCCATCACAACCTCTTATATGTCTCAAAAAATATATAGAAAAAAAATTTTGTATAAACCAATTAAGTTATTAGCTTTGTGTCAGATTCTTCTTTGTTCAGAATTATTCATTTTGTTAAAACCCCTTGTAGAATATACCTGGGGTTTTTACTTACTTGTATAAGTAAGTTATATTTAGTATATTAGTATATGAAGAAATTTGACATGGGTAAGTACATACTCTTAGTAGGTAATGATTCTACTGAGATCTTTGACTATTATAAAGTTCCAGAAATGCATGGTCTTAACCGTGCAGATGCCCAGGCTGAAGAAGTAGATAAGACTGTTGGTAATGGTGTTTACATATATGGATTAACTAATTATGATCCGGCAGATAAAAAGTTAACTGCTAAAGATCCATACAAACCTTTCTTGTTTCTAAACATGGGCACTTTTAAAAAGTATAATGTTACAGAAAAAGCCACAGCTGTTATGCATGAGACAATGCACATGAGTATCTTACTTAATAACTGGAAGATCACTGATAAGGAAGAAGAAGTAATTACTTTTGCTGAAGATGAAGCAAACAAGATTATTGAGAAGTTGGGGATTGATAAAAAGGAAAAACCTAAGAGCGGGTTTTTTAAAAAATAAATTATTATATTTGTTCAACCAATAAATAAGTATATGTCAGATACAACAATAATCCTGTCCTTAGTTGAGACAGATGGTGGAATAGAAGTCCATATGAGTGAGAAAGCCTATGATAACTTTGCTGTGATAGGTCTATTAGAAAAGATTAAGATGGATCTATTGAACCGTCCAAATCCTGCAGTACAAGATTTAAGAGCTATACAGAAAATGGATGGCCCAAGTAATTATGAAGCGTAATCTTTTAAAACCAACAATATGAAACCGTTTAAAAAACTAAGAGGAAGAACTATCCTGGTAGATGTTCCTAAAAGAAAAGAATCAACCATCCAATTAAGTGCAAAGGATGAAGATGCAATCATGCAGGAAGCTGTAAAGATGTGGAATAAACTTGTTATTTATGCCATAGGAGATAAAGTAGAAGATGTATCTGTAGGAGATGTAGTATACATCCGCACCAGTTCTCTCAATATGGAAACTGTAGAAAGAATAGATATTGATGGCGAAGTTAAACTTGTCCTTAATGAAGGAGACGTAGTGATTGTATGGTAATCCCATCTATTAAAAGATATAATGAGATCATGGCTAAAAAAGAATCTTGCCCAACTGCAAAACAGATAAGTGACATGCTTTCTCCTATAGATCTTTCCAATAGGATAGTCACATTGGATGATAGTCCTCATGAAGTGTTTGATGTTTTAGAAGCGTGGAATCTTGATGATGATTTCTATCTAGGCAATGTAATTAAGTATGTAGCTAGAGCTGGTAAGAAAAATAAATCTACAAAAAAAGAAGATTTACAAAAAGCTTTGGTATATTTACAAAGACGAATTGATTCATTATGATAAAAGGAATTATATTTATTGTTGGTATTGCAGTCATTGCATTTTTATATTTAGTACATAGTGCTATGATTAAACCTATATATAACAAGATGCATAATGTATGGGAATCTGATAAAGAAGGAAAAAGCATTGCTGACTTTACACTTATTATTATGTTAGTTATTGCATTTGTACTAGGTGCTATAATGTATTAGTTCAGCCTCTCCCTTATATATTCCAAAGAATCCTTAGAAATTAATCTAAGGATTTTTTTTATTCAAATATTTTTTGTATATTATAGTGTATATTTATTAAATCTAAAGACCATGAGTTTATCAGAATACAAAAGTCCAGTTATAAAAAAACCAAAGTTTGGCTGGCAAAGATATCAGTTCGGAAACAAGTCTGCAGCTGCATTAAAGTTATCTTTATGGGATGCTCACTTGTCTGAAATAGTTGTTGAAAATAGTGGTACAGTACCTACATTTCCAATTACTAAGTTTGTTGACCTTAACTTACTTCATGACCATGGTACTCCTGATTATGGTGTAAACGCATATTTTGCTGGTAAAATGTTATTAGCTACACCAATTAATAATCTTAATGAGTTAGTTCAATATTTAAATCAAAGAGATCCTTTCTTAGGTGAGTTTAGACCAACTCAAGATCAGTTAAATGTTCAACTTGTAGTGGATAAAACATACACTAGAGTTACAAATAATAATGATGGAGGACTTTGGGACTTCGAACTAAGTATTGTAAACTAAGATGGTAAAGTTTGT
>Ga0114967_10002184_pt1 | contig 16458 bp, 11 predicted proteins | sample M_130628_MF_Meta_FD_92639 | JGI IMG/M metagenome (GOLD analysis project Ga0114967, IMG submission 92639) | Freshwater microbial communities from Lake Montjoie, Canada to study carbon cycling - M_130628_MF_MetaG | ecosystem: Environmental > Aquatic > Freshwater > Lake | place: Lake Montjoie... | reverse complement strand
TTTGCTACGCAATTAAATTTTACGATTACTGAGGAAACATTTGCCGCAATCAAAAAAATGGCAGATCGGATTACCATCGTTTCTCAAGAAAGAATTACGGATGAGTTACAAAAGATAATGAATACACCAGTGCCATCCAAGGGTTGGTACTTATTAAGAGAGGCGGGTTTATTAGCCTATATTTTTCCGCAATTTTTACAATTGGAAGGTGCTGAAACATTGGATGGTATTGGCCATAAAGATAATTTTTCGCATACCCTACAAGTATTGGATAATGTAGCGGCCAATTCGAATGACATTTGGTTAAGATGGTCAGCGGTATTGCATGACATTGCAAAACCAAGAACTAAAAAATTCGAGAAAGGATTTGGATGGACTTTTCATGGCCATGAAGTAGTGGGCGCGCGCATGGTACCCAAAATTTTCACGCAATTAAAATTGCCATTAAACGAACACATGAAAATGGTTCAAAAATTAGTGGCCTTGCATTTGCGTCCCATATCATTAACAAAAGACAATGTAACGGATAGTGCGATTCGAAGATTGTTATTTGATGCAGGCGATGATATTGATAATTTAATGGTTTTATGTTCGGCTGATATTACCAGTAAGAACCAAGTAAAGGTGCGGCGCTATTTACAGGGGTTTGAATTTGTGAAACAAAGATTGGTTGCTGTGGAGGAAAAAGACAAAGTGCGTAATTGGCAACCACCTATTTCTGGAGAATTAATTATGGAATTATTCAACATTAGCCCCTCTCGTGAAGTGGGGGTCATTAAGGATGCTATAAGGGAAGCCATATTGGATGGCCTTATTACAAATGACTATGATGCAGCCTATGCATTCATGCTTGATCAAGCCGCAAAAATTGGGTTAAAACCTAGTAAATAATTAAATGATTTAGTTGTCTAAAATCATTTAAATCAAGCTAATAAATAGTATTTTAGCAGTTCTAAAAAACGCGATATGGCATTTTTGAAATTTAGGATTTATTGGGAGGAGGATGATGCGATATATCGAGATGTGGTGGTGAAACATACCCAAAATTTTACTGAATTAAATGATATCATTTTAAAAGCTTTTGAGTTTGATCAAAAACACGATGCTACTTTTTTTAGAAGTAATGATATTTGGAAAAGAGGTCGTGAAATTAGTAAAGCGGTGTATGAAAAAGAATATATAGCACCGCCTTTATTAATGGAGGAAACGACCATTGGTTCAGAAATTATTGACACCAATCAGCATTTTATTTTTTTGTATGATTTTGTAAAGTCTTGGACATTTTTAATAGAATTGATTCAAGTGATTAAAAATGCAGATGCCGATATGTCCTTGGAATATCCCATAATATCAAGAATTGAGGGAGTAGGTCCTATGCAATATGGCACAAAGGGTTTGTTGGGTAAAACCTTTGCTGACATTGAAGAAAAGTATGATCTATCTGAAGCGAAGGAAGGCTTTGGCGAGGAAGGAGAAGATGCAGAAGAGGGAGATAATGATAAAGATGATAATGATGATGATTCTACAGAAGATTCAGATAGTAACGCAGAAGGGGGCGAATTTTTTGAGGGGGAAGCATTTTAGCGCATCCATTATTATATATATTTTCTTTTCTAGCTATTGAATAGCATTCAATTTATTTATTTCATTTTCAAATAATATTTTTGTCAAATAATACAGTCTATATCATTGTGGGTCCAACTGCTGTTGGAAAAACTAGTTTTGCCATTGCATTAGCACAACAGTTGAAAACTGAAATAATCTCAGCAGATGCAAGACAATGTTATGCGGAATTAAATATTGGTGTAGCAAGGCCTAGTTTGGAGGAGTTATCAAAAGTCCCGCATCATTTTATTTCAAGTCATTCCATGAATGATACCATCAATGCCCAGGTTTTTGAAAATTATGCTTTAGCAAAAGTGGAGGAGTTATTTAAAACGCATCCTTCAGTGGTCATGGTGGGAGGTACAGGTTTGTATATTAAAGCATTTTGCGAAGGGTTAGATATGATTCCCGAAATTGACCCCGCAATTAGGGAGGATATTATAAAGCAATACGATCAACTAGGTTTGCGGTGGTTGCAAAAGGAAGTTTCCGTTAAGGATCCACTTTATTGGGCAAAGGGGGAGCAACAAAATCCCCAAAGATTAATGCGTGCGTTGGAAGTTATCCTTGGGACCGGTGCCTCTATTGTAAGTTTTCAAATAAAAAATAAAGTTACCCGTCCTTTTAATATTGTTAAAATTGGACTTGAATTACCAAGAGAGCAACTGTATGAGAGAATAAACCAACGAGTTTTAACCATGGTCGAAAATGGGCTGGAGCAAGAGGTGCGTGACTTAGTTCCAAAGTTTCATTTGAACGCCTTGCAAACAGTGGGTTATAGCGAATGGTTGCCATACTTTGAAAGTAGTCTACCCAAGGAAAAAGTCATTGAAAATATCCAACAAAATACCAGACATTATGCGAAAAGACAGATGACCTGGTTTAAAAAAGACCCCGAAATTACCTGGCACCAATCCGATCAAATAAATGCCGCTAAAATCGGGTAGTGGCCGATGGCATAAAATCCCTCTTTTATTAAATTAATATAATATTGGAGAATTATTAATAACGTATTTTTAATTTAAAATAATTGTCGGAACTTACTAATATTCAATCAATCAATCAATCAATCAATCAATCAATCAATCAATCATCAAACATAAAATTATGCAACTAAGAATTTTAATGGCAGTGATCGGTATTTCTTCATTGTCGATGGCAAATGCACAAACAAACGCTATCCAATTTGAAAAATACACTTTGCCCAATGGCTTAAAAGTTATTTTACATGAGGACCATTCTGCACCGGTAGTCGCAGTAACGGCGCTTTATCATGTAGGTTCCAAAAACGAAGACACTGCGCGTACTGGTTTTGCGCATTTCTTTGAACATTTATTGTTTGAAGGATCTGAAAATATTAAGCGTGGTGAGTTTGATAAATATATCACCAATGCGGGGGGTGCATTAAATGCAAATACTTCTCAGGATCGTACTTTTTATTATGAGTTATTACCTTCCAACCAAGTGGATTTGGGTTTGTGGTTAGAAAGTGAGCGTATGATGCATGCCAAAATTGAACAAATTGGTGTGAACACACAACGCGAAGTAGTTAAAGAGGAAAAAAGACAAAGAGTGGACAATCGACCTTATGGTTCCTTTTTAAATGAAATGTTGAAACGTGCATTTAAAGTACATCCTTATCAATGGGCGCCAATAGGAAGTATGGATCATTTAAACGCAGCTAAATTAGACGAGTTCATTAATTTTTATAAAACTTTTTATGTGCCCAACAATTGCGTGTTATCCATCGCAGGTGATTTTAATAAGGCAGATTTGAAAAAGAAAATTGAAGCTTATTTCGGTCCTATTAAAAAAGGAGCAAATGTAATTCCAAGACCAACCGTTAAGGAGCCTGCATTGGGAGGAGAAGTAAGAGATGTAATACAAGATAATATTCAATTACCAGGTGTGTTTCAGGCTTATAGAGCGCCAAACCAAGGAGGTGATGAATATTATGCTTTTAATGTGTTGTCTACTATTTTATCAGGTGGAGAATCATCTAGAATGAATAAAACATTAGTAGATAAAAAACAACAAGCCGTAGCTGCGCAAGCAGCACCGTTTTTTAATGAGGACGAGGGATTGTTTATCACTTTAGCCATTGCGAACATGGGTGTGAAAATTGAAGCCTTGGAATTAAGTATGGATAGTATCGTTAATGACTTGAAAACAGATTTAGTAGGAGAAAGAGAGTTTCAAAAAGTAAAGAACCAAATTACCACACAAATAGTTACGAGTAATGGAACAATGGCAGGAATTGCCGAAAGCTTAGCCAATAATGAAGTTTATTTTGGAGATGCTAATTTAATCAATACTGAATTGGATAAATACAATAAGGTAACTAGACAGGATGTCTTAAATGTGGCTAAAAAATATTTAAACAAGGACAATCGTGTTGTTCTTTATTATGTACCTAAAGAAAAACCTACTACAAAGTAATTTCGCAATTGATTTGTACAACACAAAAAATAATTTTATGAAAAAACAGATATATATCGCTTTATTAATGTTGCCCATCGTTACAATGGCACAAACAATAGATCGTTCAAAAGCACCTGCGCCAGGGAAAGCGCCATTGATACAAATTGGCAGCCCAGTTAAATTCACTTTAGCGAATGGGATGCAAGTATTTGTGGTTAAAAATACAAAATTGCCAAGAGTGACCGCTTCTCTTGCATTTGATTACGATGGTTTCGCAGAAGGAGAAAAGGCAGGCGTTGCTGAAATGGCAGGGCAGTTATTGAAAAGAGGTACGACCACTAAATCAAAAGCACAATTAGACGAAGCGGTGGAGTTTTTAGGAGGAAGCATGTCTACTTCAAGTCAGTCTGCAACGGTTAGTTCACTTAAATCTAATTTTCCTTCATTAATGTCCTTAATGGCGGAGGTAGTACTTAAGCCTGCATTGGCTAATGATGAATTGGAGAAAATTCGTAAGCAAACATTGTCTGGAATAGAATCAAATAAAGATGATGCGGATGCAATTTCAGGAAATGTAGTGAAGAAGTTAGTGTATGGTGCTTCACATCCTTATGGTGAAATGATGACGACTAAAACAGTGAATAGCATCACTATGAATGATGTTAAATCATTTTTAACTACCTATTGGAAACCCAATATGGCTTATTTGGTTTTTGTGGGTGATATTGAACCATCAGTCGCTAAAGCTTTGGCAGAAAAAAGTTTTGGAGCATGGGCGAAGGGTACTGCAACGAAGCAAAATTTTGTAAAACCTTCATTGCCTAATCAAACCTATGTTGCTGTTATTGATCGACCAGCAAGTGTTCAAAGTGTGGTAACTATTGCAACGACTGTTGATTTACTTCCTGGTTCCGCTAATGTAATTGCAGGATCAGTAATGAATAATATATTAGGCGGAGGTTTTTCAGGACGTTTGTTCGCCAATCTAAGGGAAAAGCATGCATTTACTTATGGTGCTTATTCCTCATTGAATCCTAGTCGTCAAGTGAGTATATTTCAAGCATCAGCGTCGGTTCGAAATGAAAAAACGGATAGCTCAGTACAAGAATTATTACGTGAAATTAATATTATCCTAAATGAAAAAGTGGGTGATGCGGAATTAAGTAGAATGAAAAATTATTTATCAGGTGGTTTTGCGCGTTCCTTAGAAAATCCTGCAACGATTGCTGGATTTGCTTTAAAAATTGCACAAAACAATTTACCTGCTGATTATTACCAAAAGTATTTAACCAATTTAGCTGCAGTAGATGCGCAAAAAGTGCAGGATGCAGGTAAAGCTTTATTGAATACATCAAAAATGCATATTGTCATTGTTGGAAATGCAAAACAAATAGCGAAAGGACTTGAAAAATATGGCCCAGTAAAATATTTTGATATTGAAGGAAATGAAATTGCTGCACCCACTGAAATAAAAGCAGATGCCTCTTTAACACCACAAATAGTCATGACGAAAGCCATTGCTGCCATTGGATCTGCAGAAGCCATTGCCAAAGTGACGGACGTAACATTAAATGGTACTGCAAACATTATGGGGCAATCATTAAATATGTCTCAAAAAATTGTTATCCCAGGAAATTCTGTAACAACCATGTCGATGGGTGGTATGGCTTTAATGAAGCAAGCAGTTGTTGATGGTAAATACTCAGTAAGTCAACAAGGCCAAGAAGCACCTATCACGGATGATGTGAAGGAAGGATTGGATGAGTCGGCAAGCATCGCTCCAGAACAATTGTATTTAACCAAAGGATATGGTTTAAAAGTAGTTGGGGTAGAAAAAGTAAATGGCAAGGATGCTATTGATATTGAAGTAACAACACCCTCTAAAAAAATATCCCACCGCTTTTATGACGCAGCTACTTATTTATTAGTTAAAACTTCTAAATCAGAGGAAGTGCCTGGTCGTGGAACAGTTACGCAGCAACAATTTTACAACGCCTATCAAACAGTAAATGGTATTCAGTTGGCTTCTGAAATGATCATTGATATGGGTGCTATGAAAATTAATGTTAAGTACACTGATATTAAATTGAATCAAGGTTTAAAGACAAGCGATTTAAAGTAGTCGCTTCTAAGCATAAGCTTACTAGGTAGGCTACAAAAAAAGATCCGCCCCCCGAAGTACTCGGGGAGCGGATCTTTTTTTATTAATTGTATCTACATTTAATAATACCTATCATTCCTGCCAGCGGCGAAATAATTGAATGTAATTGGTTTAGAATCTTATACCATAACCTATATTAAACATTAAATGGTTGCCTTTGTAATCAGCATAGTAACTGCTTTTCTCAGTTAATCGATAAGGAAAAATGGCATCTTTCACCATGGTGTTCATAATGGTAAAATCAAAAAAATGCTTTTCAGTTCTGTAACCAATACCACCGCTTATAATAAACTGAGAAGCTTTTAAGCCCCCATCTTTGTAAGGGGAGCCATAGTAGGCAGTTCCAGCCCTAGCCATCCAATTGCCATTTAATTTTACTTCTGAACCAATTCTTATATTGATATTATTTTTATAGGTATTTTTAATTACATAGTTAAGATCATTGTAATAACTGACTACGTCTTGGTTATTGTCATTGGAATAAAAACGCGTTCCTGCATATTTTACCCATTCTAGATCTGCACTAATAAAACCCAATGGTTGGGTAGGTTTGCTTGGGTTCGCAAAAAAGTAACTTGAACTAACAATCGCCTTTGCAGGGGTTGTCATGGCGTAGTCGTAACTTGCTGGATAAAAATTATTTTTATAATTATTCATTAAATCAGTGGAACTTAATCCGTTGGGTAAAGCATTGCTATATATTTCGGCATTTATTGCATCCCTGAAGCTGATTAATTGTGGGGTGTGATACGTAAAACCAAAGCGTAAAAACGGTTGCGCTTTATAAATCAAACCAAACTTAGCACCTAAGCCAAAACCTTTGGAACTGCTTTCTTCGTAAAAATCAAAATACCCAGTTTCGCCAAAATAATTGGTCTTACTAAAGTTGATCATGGGCATAGTTAAACTAGCTCCTAAGTATAATTTATCTTCAATATTTCCACCCCAGCCAAACGCAAGTTCATTGTATCCGCCTTTGGTAACGACATCGTTTTTTTGATTCAAATTTCCTATGGGGATGGTGGTTCTGTAATCGGTAATATTACCATTCGCATCAAATATAGGATTCACTAATTTGGATTGTATAGCAAGTGAACTACCATAAATAAAATTTTGTTGCGCATCGGTCAAGCTTGCCTCACTATCATAAAGTTGATCTGCAAATTTTTCTGTAAAACTAGAGTAGGTGTTTTTACCTGAAAGCCCATAGTGGTTATTATAGTCTGCAATTTGTGTGTATGAAATTGCAAATGCAGTACTACTCCAATTATTTTTTTTACGACCATCTGCTAAAACAATCCCTAAGTTACCTAGGTTTAGCTTGTTGGATGAAACGGATGTGTTGGTTTTGAAATAATCAACGCTATTTGTTTTATTGGAAAACTTTGAGGTCAATAAAAACTCACTTGATTTATAAAATCCCAAACCAGCTGGATTGATATGTGTTGATGACATATCTCCACCTAATGAACCCATCGCGCCTCCTAATGCATTACTTCTTGGGGTTCCATGTGGGGCAAACCAGGAAAATTTTAATACATCATCGGGATCTTGTGCAAATGCGTTTAAGCTGAATCCTAATAAAATCAATAGTAATATTTTTTTCATAATAATTTTTTGCATTTTGTAAACGTGTTTAAAAAATATTACTACTTTTTAAACTGCTATTTTTGTGGTGATTAATTGCCACCACCTGTTTTTGTTCTTCCACCGCCAATAAATCCGCCACCTCCTGATGAACTACCGCTAGATCCGCTTCCAGAAGAAGCTGGAGCATTATAGCTAGGCGTTGAGGAGTTTTTATTAGGTGCGCTATTTTGATAAGAGTTGCTTGAATTATTAGGCGCAGCATAATTTTTTGAAGAATTATTAAAGCTTGCTGCTCTTGCACTTGAGCTACTGGTCATCACCCTTTTTACTAAACTGCCAAAGCTACTTGTATTTGGTTGTGTGTAATTACTATTGCTATTGGTGTTACTATTTGATCTTGAAAAGCTAGTGCCCACATTATTACTGGAAGCTGAATTACTATTTACACTTCTAAAACTATTGGGTGTATTTGATCTAGCACCTACATTACCATTACTATTTGAATTTGCAAAATTGCCATTTTCTCTAACATCACCCACTCTTTTAAATTGTCCAATATTTTTCATGTATGGATTTAAGTTAGTGCGATTGGGTTGCACTGGAACTCTTTTGTCGTAATTATTTACATTCATTGGGATACCACCATAAATGCCTCCGTAGATGCCGCCATATGGGTAGTAATTTCCATAAGGATTCCACATGCTTGCAAAGTAGGGGTTCCATCCACCGTAACCGAATCCGCCATAACCACCAAAGCCTCCGCCCCATCCACCGTAACCGAATCCGCCATAACCACCAAAGCCTCCGCCCCATCCTCCAAAACCGCCGCCCCATCCGCCAAAGCCACCGCCCCATCCACCGAAGCCTCCAAACGCGCCACCCCAAAAAGGGTCATATCCAAAACCTCCACTGAATCCACCATAATATCCAGCCCATCCAAAACGATTGTTCCAGAAAGGATCCCATCCGCCACCATATCCGAATCCGCCAAATCCACCATAACCCATGCCAAAACCCATGCTAAAACTTGGATTATTCCAATAGCCAAAATCGTCAATGCTTGACCAACGATTTCTATTGGCCACTTTTAATCTTAAATATCGATCGTCTTGATAATTTTGATAATCTTGATAAGTTTCTTCCTCAGCTTGCGCTACCACTTGTTCTGCAGGCTTGCTGGGGGTATAATATAAATCATCGGTTACAACAGCCGTTGTTTGTTGTAAACTAGTGCAACTTGTTACAAAAAAACTAATCGCTACTATGCCAAAGGCGAATAGTATGAAATTTGGGGTAGTGTTTTTTGTGTTCATTTTGGTACTTTTTAGGTTTTTATATGCCCTTGATTTAGCATACATTTGCTAGTATAAAGGTAGTGAACTTTGATATATAGAGCGTTTTTCGTAGTTCATTTGTTTTTATTTAAAATGTTAATATTTTTTTAAGAAATGGCAAAGGAATTAACCACAAGGGCACAGGATTATTCACAATGGTATAACGACCTTGTTTTAAAAGGATCGTTGGCGGATTATAGCGCCGTTAGAGGCTGTATGGTCATCAAACCCTATGGTTACGCGCTTTGGGAAAACATGCAAGCAGCTTTAGATAAAATGTTTAAAGATACAGGCCATGAAAATGCCTATTTCCCCTTATTTGTCCCAAAATCATTGTTTGAAGCGGAGGAAAAAAATGCAGAAGGCTTTGCAAAGGAGTGTGCCATTGTTACCCATTATCGTTTAAAAACGGATCCGAATAATAAAGGAAAATTAATGGTGGATCCAGATGCAAAATTAGAAGAAGAATTAATTGTGCGTCCAACGAGTGAAGCAATCATTTGGAATACTTATAAAACTTGGATTCAATCCTATAGAGATTTGCCAATTTTGGTCAACCAATGGGCGAATGTAGTAAGATGGGAAATGCGCACAAGGTTGTTTTTAAGAACTGCTGAATTTTTATGGCAGGAAGGACATACTGCGCATGCAACAAAAGAGGAAGCGATTGCGGAAACGGTTAAAATGTTAGATGTATATGCTGACTTCGCAGAAAATTGGATGGCGATGCCAGTCATAAAAGGAATAAAAACTGAAAGTGAAAGATTTGCGGGTGCCGAAGATACTTATTGCATTGAAGCATTGATGCAGGATGGTAAAGCTTTGCAAGCAGGTACCTCACATTTTTTAGGTCAAAATTTTGCAAAGGCATTTGATGTAAAATTTAGCGATAAAAATAATACACAGGATTATGTTTGGGCAACTAGCTGGGGCGTAAGTACCCGATTAATTGGTGGACTAGTGATGACCCATAGTGATGATGAAGGCCTGGTTTTACCTCCAAGAATTGCACCCGTGCAAGTCGTAATCGTACCTATATTTAAAGGAGACGAACAAAAAGCAATGATTGATGAAAAGATGGCGGTGGTTGTTGCTTCTTTTAAAGCAGTGGGCATCAGAGTTAAATATGATAATACAGAACACAATCGACCAGGTTGGAAATTTGCAGAATATGAATTGAAAGGAGTGCCTATTCGTATAGCGGTGGGACCAAGAGATTTAGAAAACAACCAGGTTGAATTAGCGCGTCGTGACACCAAGGAAAAAACAGCTATTTCATTGGATGGATTAACCGAAACGGTTGCAGCATTATTATTAGAGATACAATCAAACTTATTGCAACGCGCAACAGCCTATCGTGATGCGCATATTACATCAGTAGATACATGGGATGAATTTATAAATGTATTAGATAACAAAACCGGTTTTGTTTTAGCGCATTGGGATGGTACTGCAGAAACAGAAGAAAAAATTAAAGATCAAACCAAAGCAACCATTCGTTGTATACCATTAGATAATCCATTAGAAGTCGGTAAGTGTATACTCACTGGTAATCCTTCCAAGCAACGCGTTTTATTCGCGCGTGCTTATTAAGCGCTAAGAATATTCCATGCGACAAAAAGCCATCCCCGAAGTTCTAATGCCATTTCTTGATGGAAAGTTGTTGCTTATTGATAAGCCACTACAATGGACCTCCTTTGATATCGTCAATAAAATTCGTTATCTCATTAGGGTAAAAAAAGTGGGTCATGCAGGCACCTTAGATCCATTAGCTACAGGCTTGTTAATCGTTTGTACTGGAAAGTTTACAAAACAAATAAACGAATACCAGGGTTTGTCCAAGGAGTACACTGGCACTTTGGTTTTAGGCGCAACAACTGCTTCCTATGATTTAGAAACGGCTCCTGAAAATTTTAAATTTATAACGCATTTGACGGAGCTTGAAATAACCAATGCAACGCTTCCATTTATTGGTGAAATTTTACAAATGCCACCGCAACATTCTGCCATCAAAAAAGAGGGGATGCGTTTGTATGAATCTGCTCGAAAAGGAATTGAAGTAAAAGTAGATCCAAGAAAAGTAAATATTATTAGTTTTGAAATTACGCATATCCATTTACCCAATATTGATTTTAAAGTAGTTTGTTCAACGGGCACTTATATTCGAAGCTTAGTAAAAGATTTTGGGGAAGCATTAGGCGTAGGTGCTTATATGAGTGCATTAAGAAGAACAAAAATTGGTGATTTTAAAATTGAAGATGCAATACAATGGGAGGATTTGAAAAAAGAAATTGATGGCTTATTGGCGAGTCAAGTGGAGATGGATGCAGCTTCAAATGAATAAGTAAAAATCGGATAAGTTAAAAAGGTAAGCCAATTCCAAATTGCCAAGCATAGTTGTTTACCCTACTTCCATTCTGTTTTACTTCATTCCATTTTATATTATTGATATCTAACCAACCTTGATTGTTCGATCTTGAAGGATCTTTCATTTTTAAGGCGTAATCAATCCTGATAATAAAATAGTTAAAATCAAGTCTTACCCCTGTTCCCACCGCAATAGCTAAGTCCTGATATAATCTGCTCAATTTGAATCCAGCCATAGGATCTTCCTTAGTATCTCTAGCATTCCAAATATTTCCGATATCTGTAAATACCGCCGATCCAATTTTGTAGGAACCCCATTGAAATAAGGGGAATCGGTATTCTAAGTTGGCTTCCAATTGTAGGTCGCCAAAACGATCAAAACTTTGACTTTTTGCACTGGTGTCATAAAAGTTAGAGCTACCTAAGCCCAATTGTCGAAGTCCCCAAGCGCGCATACTATAAGGACCTCCTGCAGTGAATTGTTTGAAGAAGGGAAGTTGGCCGCTCAGAGTATTATTATTGCTGTAATTATTGCCCCAACCACCCATGATTCTCCATGCAAGTTCTGTGTAATCGTATTTATATATCTTTCGTACTTCCGTCTCTAATTTTAAATAGCGGTAAATATTTGACTTTAAACTGGTCAAACCTAATAGGCCACCCGCTTCTTCAATCCCAATTCTGAAATATGTATTTTGACGGGGGTTTTTTATGGTGCTTCCTTGATAGATATAATTTAATGTTTGGCTAATTACATTTCCTTCGTTAAAAGAAGATCTTAAAAATGGATTTAGTATTAATAAGCTATCTAGTTTTGAAAACTTATTAATTTGATAAAACTCAATATTTAAAGGTTTGTAAATCCAAGTGCCAGTAGTGGCTAATTTATTTTTTTTCCATTCGTAGCCCCAACTGGTCGTGAAAGATTTTAGTTGGTAGTAATTTAATCGATCTATGTAAGCGCTGTTTAAAGAAAAATTAGTTCTGATATTCTTTGAGTTGCTACTTTTCTGTGGTGTAAATGGTAAGATTAAGGAGGGGAAGCTATAAGTGTGTCCTACGTTCCAAAGTAAGGTTTGCGTTAAATTATTATTGTTATTCCCTACATTCAACTCAATGCCCAATCTTAAATTGGTAATGGAGGGTATTGATTTCTTAGCCACATTTTTATCTCGGTAGGTAAAGTTGGTAGATAGGCCTAATAAATTACCCGAGGTTAGCTGTGATGTATTTCTACTTCCTTCCACATCAAAGCTATAGCTACGGCGTAGGGCAGGCAATAAAAAATAATGCAGGTATACGCTGTCCTCCTTGATTGTAGTGCGCCCGTCAATTTGTTGCCATGCGCCTAAGCTGCTAAAGTTATTAAGTGTTTGGTAATACAAGTTCTCATTATATAAGTCCCCTTTTTTAATAAAGCTTTGTTGCTCAAATATGTTTGATTTATAATTTCGCTTTCTATAGGAATGAACGATGCCGTTTTTATATTCAGAAAAAGGTGGGGGCGTCGTTAAAATACTGTCAGGGTTATCATTTAATTTTAAATCACTATAAAATAGTTGTCTTCCAACATGGTATTGTTTAACAACGGAAGGATTATTATTTCGTAGTTGAATACTTACTTTCCAGCTTGGATTTTTATCCTTCATCATAGCTGCATTGGTCACTTGATTTATTTGTGCAAGTGGATCAAGGTTTAATTGCATCAAACTTTGATCAATCGTATCAATTTCGGCAAAAATCTTTTCTTTGGTAAAATTAAAATAACCTTGCGATCTGAAAAGGGTAACCAATCGGTCTAATTCATTATTAATATTTTCATTTGAAAATGGCTGCCCTTTTTTCAAATAGGATTGGCTTAAATGGTTGATCGCAATTTGTTGTAATTTTTTATCAGTCAGTTGGTAGGTAATACTATCCAGCAATGTTTTTTTATTTAATTGCACCAGCATCGTGATTCCTGTTCTCCATTCGTTGTTAATGGTGTCCGTTTTTATGATGGGTGTAAATTCTGTTTGGTTGTATCCTTTACTCGCTAAAAAGGAATGCATGTATTGAATGGTCCTTGGAAGTCGATCAGGCTGAAACCTGATGGGTTGTAAAACAGTATTGAAAACACCAAATTGCCTAATCTTTTTAACTTTTAAGCTATCGTCCCAATAATTGCCTAATTCATTAACCAATTGCTGTTGCATTGCCTTGTTATCAGCCCCCTTGACGATTATTTTATTCTCAAATACAAAGGAAACTTGCTTTGGATAGTCGTGCACAAGTGCATTTTTAACATCTGCGCAGGCCGTAAATAAAAATAAAAGGGCAACAAGATAAAATCTTGAAAAGAAACTGATATTTTTAAGCCTCAGAAACAACATAATACAGATGAATAATAATGAGCTCAAATATATCCAATCTTTTGCCCATAAAAAACATTGGGACCAAGAATCTGTATTTATTGTCGAAGGACCAAAATTAGTAAAGGAGCTATTGGAAAGTGATTGGACGATTGAAAAAATATACGCAAGTGCTGAGTGGCTAAACGCACAAGATGCAATAGGCGTGCCTACGGAGCAGGTGGATGAAATTATATTAGCACGAATCAGTCAATTCAAAACCGCTAATCAAGTACTTGCATTGGTAAAGAAAAAACTTGCCAACGCGCCACTTAAATTTGATAAGGAATTAACCCTTGTTTTAGATGGTATTCAAGATCCAGGAAATTTTGGCGCGATTATTAGAACAGCAGATTGGTTTGGTGTTAAGCAAATAGTGGTGTCAGAGGATAATGCAGGCTTATACAACCCGAAAGTTGTTCAAAGTACCATGGGTAGTTTTTTGAGAGTTCATGTAGCACAATACAATATAGAAGCAGTATTGTCAACGAGTAAGTTGCCTGTTTATGGTGCTGTTTTAGCAGGAGCACCGCTTTCAAGAACAAAAATACAAGCACCTTGTTTTTTAGTCATAGGAAATGAATCAAAAGGAATTAGGCCAAATTTGCAACCCTATATAACACATCCAGTGACCATAACTAATTATGGTGCCGCTGAATCATTGAATGCGGCGGTTGCTACTGGAATTTTATTGTCTAGCTGGCGGTCTTAATCAAATCGAATTGCAGCTGCAGGTGAAATTCTTTTTATCCAAAGTGTAGGAAGTAAGAAAGAGATATAACTAATCACTGCGGTTCCCAATAAGATAATTACAATTTGTGTAGGGACTATTTTTATGGGTAATGTTTTGATGAAGTAGGCGGTCTCGTCTAATTGTATCCAACCAAAATATTGTTGTAATAGAGATAAGCCTAGTCCTAAAATACTTCCTACTATAATTCCTGACCAGCAAATGATGCTTGCTTGATAAATAAATATTTGTCTAATAAATCCATTGGTGGCTCCCATGGCAGTAAGTGTGCCAATCATTGAAACTCGTTCCAACATTAATATAAACAAACAGGTAATTAGGTTCACGATGGCGATAATGAGCATGATTGTAATTGCTACATTTCGGTTGATGGTTTGTACGCCAATCCAGTCAAAAATTTGGGGATAGTAATTAGGGATAGTTGTACTCACCCAATTGTCGGGTAGTTGCGCTTGTATGGCATCTTTTTGTTCATCAATGAATTTAGCATCCTTTAAGGTTACTGTATATCCATCTACTTCCGTTATATTATTTCTTAATTGATACAATGATTTAATATCAACCATGATATATTGCTGATCATAATCCTGCATTCCGGAATGATAAAATCCTACCACTTTAAATTTGCGTTGTTGCACACTAGTGCCGTTTAAAAAATATAGTTTGATATATTCATTTAATGGGATGTTTAATTTTTTTGCAATGGCATCTGAGATGATGATTTCCTTCATTAAACTATCTTTTGAAGGTGTTAATTTTTCGCCTTTCACTAAAAAAGGAATGGGGTCATCTGCATTTACGCCAAGGGCTACAATTCCTTCAATATCTTGTTTAAAGGATATAACAGTAGATTGCGAAATGAATGGCGTAATCGACTTGATTTGTTGTTTACTTGAATTAGTTAAGGCGTTGACTACAGTGTCATTTTTTCGAAGGGGGTTTCCATTGACGGATTCAATGCGAATATGTCCCCAAAATGAAAATACCTTATTTGCAATACTTTGCTGAAATCCGTTGACCAAGGATAAAGTTAATATAATTGCCGCCACACTAATTGCAGTTGCAATAATGGAAAGCTTAACAATGATACTTGTGTAGCTTTTTTTTTGATGAAAACTTATTTTTTTCGCGATATCAAAGGCGGTGGACAAGTGGCTAATTTTTACCAAATCTAGTTTTTTATTCTTAAAAATAATGAATAAAGAACTAGATTCGTGTTGGACAAAATGAATTCATTCATGGGTAAGCAATTGCTTATTTTATTGGGGCTTTTAATCGGGTTGCAAGCAAATTCTGCAAATGCCATCAATCCAGATAAAGTGTATGATAGCAGTATCAAAACTATTCGCGTTCATCCAATGGGGAATGCCCTTGCCATGCCAGTTATTTCGTTAAGTCAGCTGAATCCACTTGAAATTAGCTTTGATGATTTGAAAGCCAAATATCAAAATTATTTTTATTCAGTAGAATTAATGAATTCCGATTGGCGTTCAGCTAATTTGAGTGTATTTGATTATTTACAGGGCTTTAATCAAAATAGAATTACGCAGTATTCCATTTCATCTATTGCAATTCAGCGTTATTATCACTACAAATTTACATTTCCTAACACCAATTGTCGTCCAACAAAATCAGGGAATTATATTATTAAAGTGTATAAGGATTCGAATCCACAACAGGTTGTTTTTACAAGTCGATTTTTTGTAGTGGATGACCAAGTTTCAATTTTATCTTCCATTCAAGAACCTTTTGATGGTAATATTTCAAAAACACATCAAAAAGTGCAATTGTCTGTGGAAACAAAAAAGCTTTCGTTTTTTCAACCTGATCAAATACAAG
>Ga0114967_10002177_pt1 | contig 16476 bp, 11 predicted proteins | sample M_130628_MF_Meta_FD_92639 | JGI IMG/M metagenome (GOLD analysis project Ga0114967, IMG submission 92639) | Freshwater microbial communities from Lake Montjoie, Canada to study carbon cycling - M_130628_MF_MetaG | ecosystem: Environmental > Aquatic > Freshwater > Lake | place: Lake Montjoie... | reverse complement strand
TGGCATGGGCGCGTGCCTGCTGGCTGGCGGAGGTCTTTTGATCCTTCTGCCACTCCCCGGTCCTGATGGCGTGCTCCGTCGTCCGTGGACGATGTTTCCTCCCACAACTGCCTACGTAGCCGTCACGCTGGGCATCGCCCTGACGGCTCTCCCCCTCCTCCATCGCTGGCTCGATTCCCCGGGGCATCGTCGTATTGGTTGGCCACTGGCCGCAGCCGGGTTGCTCAGCCGCCACTCCCTTTCGATCTACCTGCTGCACCACGCCCTGCATATTTGGCCGCTGTGGATCGCTGGAACCTGGCACGGAGGCGAGCCAACGGCGTTCTGGCAGCGGTGCCTACCCCCGGGAGCGTCGCTGGGCTTGGGTCTGGTGTTTGTCATTGCCTGCATCCCACTGTTTGCTTGGGTGGAACGTCGTGGCTACCGCGGCATCGAGGGGCTGATGCGCTGGCTCTGCGACTGACCCCCCCCACCATGTTCCCAACCTCGATATTTCCACGCAAAAACCGAATTGGCGGCCCCGCCCCTCTTTCCGTAGCATGGGGCCATCGGGAATCAGTTTCACAACACAGGATCTTGCAAGCATGAGCGTGCAGCGCGTTCTGGCTCTGGTACTGGGCGGCGGCCGGGGAACGCGTCTCTATCCCCTCACCCGCGATCGCTCCAAGCCGGCCGTGCCGCTGGCGGGCAAATACCGCATCATCGACGTGCCGCTGTCCAACTGCATCAACAGCGGCGTGCAGCGCATCTACGTGCTCACGCAGTTCAACTCCGTAAGCCTCCACCGCCATATCCGCCGCACCTACACATTCGATCCGTTCAGCGGCGGATTTGTCGAAATTCTCGCCGCCCAACAGACGCTCGACAACGCTGGCTGGTATCAGGGCACCGCCGACGCCGTCCGGCAGAACATCCGCTATCTGCAGCAGCCGGATATCCGCCATGTGCTGATCCTGTCGGGCGATCAGCTCTATCGGATGAACTACGCCGACATGTTGGCAACCCACACTTCTCACGGTGCCGATGTAACGATTGCTGGCATTCCCGTGCACGAGGAGGCCGCCTCGGCGCTGGGGATCATGCGTGTCGACGGCGACGGACGCGTGGAGGGTTTTCTGGAAAAGCCCCAGACCAAGACAGAACTCGACATGGTCCGCACCGATCCGGCATGGATCGAGCAGCAGGGGATTCCCGCCCAGGGACGGTCGCTCATGGCCAGCATGGGAATCTACCTGTTCAACCGCGACTGCCTCGTCGATTTGCTGACGAAAACCGACTACCAAGATTTTGGCCGCGAGGTGTTTCCGGCGGCCATCCGCGCCAAGCGAGTCCACCTGCACCCGTTTGATGGCTACTGGGAAGACATTGGCACGATCCGCTCCTACTTCCAGTGCAATCTGGATTTGGCCGGATCTGCTCCCCCCTTCGAACTGGCGTGTGCAGAAGCTCCCATCTATTCGCGAGGCCGGTTTCTTCCCCCCAGTCGCATCGACGGGGCGAGCATCCGCGCCAGTCTCGTTTCCGACGGCTGTGTCGTTGAGCAGGGGGCCGTCATTGAAAATAGCGTGATTGGCCTGCGGTGCCGGATCGGACGCAATGTCGTGATCCGCAACTCAGTGATTCTCGGCAACGATTTCTACGAATCGACCGATGAGATCTCCGCCAATACCAGCCGCGGGATTCCGCTCATCGGCATCGGCGAAGGCTCCATCATCGAAGGGGCGATCGTCGACAAAAATGTGCGCATTGGCCGCCGCACAAGAATCGTCAACGATCACGGCTGGGAGGAGAGCGCCGACAGCGACCGCTTCACCGTCCGCGACTCAGTCGCGGTGGTGCCCAAGGATGCGATGGTGCCCGATGGCTGGCAGCCGGAACCAGGGCTCAAGGGGTAAGCGGAATCAGCGAAGAGTTGATTCGTCGGTGAGGTTCGGGGCTGTGCCAACCGACTCCACCTCGCGGTCGCTGGTCTGTTCCTGCACGCCGATCTTCTGGGCGACCGCATCGGTCTCTGAAACTGCGTCCCCGCGCTCGGCGAACTGTGGGCCAACCGATTCGTCAGCCGTCGGCTGTGGCTCGGATGCATTTTGCACCAGAGGCGGCCAGGGCAGCGGCGTGGCCCGCACCGGCCGGATGCCGTTGCTGCGGGCTGCGAAATCGTTTTGGGTAACGGCACCGTTGGGAACCGGTCCGGAGTAGTCGAACGGATCGGGGCACATCGTGCAGCCGGCGAGGCCCAGACAGACCGCCCAGGCACACGACAGCAGACCTCCGCCCAGTCTCGACCGCCGGTTTCCCGTGGCAGCAAACACTGGAGGAAAACTGCCCGAAGTCCTGCCTGCCATCAGTCTCATCTCCATTTCGCGTCAGGAGCGTTTCCTGCAGCAGCCAACGGCCCGCCACGGGCCATCGACTTCTCCCCTCCATCCAAAGAGCAGCGGCTGCTCCCCCCCAACGACCCCTTTTTTTATCGGACCGCTACAGGCGTTGCCTTGAGAGTATTCGGTGGCAGTCCATACTCGGAAAGGATGTCGGGGCCAGATTTCGGCTGTTCTCAGGCCTCGGCAGGGCCGGAGGGAAGCTCGATCCCCATCCGCCCCATGAGGAGCTTCATGTCGTCCCAGACATGCCGCTTGGCGGAGGGATTACGCAAGAGATAGGAAGGGTGATAGGTGCAGATCACCGCCGCCGTACCGTGTGTGAACCACTGCCCACGCAGCTTTCCGATCGGCTGATCGGTCTGCAGCAGAGCCTGCGCTGCGGACGTTCCCAGGCAGCAGATGAATTCCGGGGCGATAACGGCCAGTTGCCGCTCAAAATAACCACGGCAGTTGGCGACCTCCTCCGGCTGCGGTGGCCGATTGTCGGGCGGCCGGCACTTGAGCACATTGAGGATATAAACCTCGTCCCGGGATAACTGGCAGGCCTCGATGATCTTGGTCAACAGCTGTCCCGCTCGGCCCACAAAAGGCACCCCAGAGGCGTCCTCATCGGCGCCGGGAGCCTCCCCGAGGAAGCAGAGCCTGGCATCGGCAGGCCCGGCTCCGAAGACGGTGTTGGTGCGCCGGCTGGCCAGAGCCGTGCAGAGCTGGCACGCCGCAACTTCCTGCTGAATCAGGGCGAGTCGACTTCCCTGATCGGTCGAAGCAGGGGCTGTGTCGGAGCGTGCGGTGCGGGATCGGACGGAGGGAGGGCGGGTGGTTTCCTGAGGAGCGGCCGCCGGGACAGACTCGGCAGGAGCCTTTTGGGCGGGGGGCCGCCGTCGTGCCGCGGCCTGCGCCGATGGCAGTTCGATCATGCCAGCCTCGGCCAGACTCTCCAGCCGCTGTTTCAGCGCGCGAGCCGAGTTTCCCCCCGATCGGGATCTCCCGCCACTGCTGCCTTCAGAAGCGCTGCTCGGTGGCATCACAACCCCATTCACTGATTACCGGCGACATTGCCGGAGACTGACGGCGATCCCTTCTCCACCCCCTGTCCCAATCGAACCGCTGCATCCAGCTCAGCGAGGAACGGATTCGGAGGTATTTACAGAGCCCGCCGAAATCTCTTGGGAGCCCGTCCCTTCCCCAGCAGCGCTGCCGAGGAGGGTTTTTTGGGGGCCGCTGGGGCTTCTTCAAAAGGCCCCGCCAGATCAGCGGCTCCATCCGTTCCGGGGGCCGGCGCCGAGCCGGGAGAAAGGTGCTGGATCGGAGCTGGCTTGGGGCGGCGGTCAAAGGCTTCAAAGCCCTCGATCTCGTCACGCTTCAGCAACCGCTCGATCCGCATCTCGATCCGCGTCAACTGCGGGCCTTCGTCGGGGGCGACGAACGTGTAGGCCACGCCCTCCCGTCCCATCCGGCCGGTCCGCCCGACACGATGCACGTAGTCGTCGCAGAATTCCGGAATGTCGTAGTTGATAATGTGCGAAAGCGTCGACACATCGATGCCACGGCCCACCACATCGGTGGCCACAAGCAGTTTGATCGTGCCTTCGCGAAACTGCTTCATCACCCTGTCACGCACGTTTTGGGCGAGATCACCATGGATGCAGGCAACCTCGTCCGCATGCCGTGAACGTTTTTTGGTGAGCCGTTCGTAAATCTTGTCGGTGCCCCGTTTGGTCCGGCAGAACACAATCACCTGCCGCGGGTTTTCCCGCTCGATGAGCCGCTCCAGAAGATCGAATTTCCTCGTGGGATCGACCGTAAAATAGCGCTGTTCGATCGTTTCCACCGAAATCTCCCGAGTGGAGAAGTCGAGGATTTCCGGATCGCGCATGTATCTGGTGGCCAGTTTCGCCACCGGTGGCGGCACGGTTGCCGAGAGGAGCAGGGTCTGGCGACTGTCAGGACATCGGCGCAGGATTTTCTCGATGTCGGGGCGGAAGCCGATGTCGAGCATCCGGTCGGCCTCGTCGAGGGTGACGATCTCCAAGGCATTCAGCTGAATGGTACCCCGGCTGAGATGATCCAGAACCCGGCCCGGCGTGCCGACCACGACAGCCGGATGCTTCACCAGTTTGTCGATCTGGCCCCGGATCGGCTTGCCGCCGTAAACAGCCACGCAATGGATCCGGGAACCCTGGGCCAATTTTTCAAATTCATCGCGCACCTGCACTGCCAATTCACGGGTCGGCACGAGCACCAAGGCACGGGTGCCACTCCCCGAGTGAGGCTGGGAAACGCGTTCCAGAATTGGGAGCACAAAGGCTGCGGTCTTGCCAGTTCCTGTGCGGGCCTGCCCCATTACGTCGGCGCCGGTAAGCGCACGGGGAATCAACCCCGCCTGCACAGGCGTGGGCTGGGTGTAACCGGCCTTCTCCAAGGCCGCCAGCGTGGCGGCCGATAATCCGAGAGCAGCAAACCCGCCCACAAACGGCGCGGGCTCCTCGGGTCGCGTGTCGAGCGGCCGGGATCCGGTCGGGGTACCATCCGCCCTCGATTCGCCCGTTGTGCCTGCGTGAGCGTCCGCTACCGCGGCAGATGCCGCTACCGGCCCCCCCGCATCCTCGGGGAGTCCGTACCTTTGTTCCACAGCCACTCGTAGTCCTTCCTGATCGTTATTTTTCCAACCCGCCCAAGTGCGCGTCGGAGGGGTGCGGCCGGGATTCCCGGCGGCCGGTCGGCGTCCAGTTGCCTGACCTGCGGCGAAACCGGCTGAGACACCGATTCGAGGCTTCCAACAAATCTTTCTAATGAACAAAAGTACCACGCTCCGGCGATAACAGCAACCACTGCCCCTTCAGACAGCGTGTCTGCGGGGCTCCTCAGGGGGCCTGTTTTCAGCCGATTTCCCCGAAAATGGAGGGCCAGCGCGGGGCCTAGCGGTCGAAAAGTTTCTTGATCGCCCACACCGTGGCAGCCCGTCCCGCCCGGGCAATCGAACGGGTGAGGGGGATCTGCTTCGGGCAGACGGCCACGCAATTCTGCGCGTTCCCGCACATCTGAATTCCGCCGGGGGCGGTGAGCGCCGTCATCCGCTCGTCGGCGATCATCTTGCCGGTGGGATGGTTGTTGAAGAGCACCGCTTGGCTGATTGCATGGGCGCCGACGAACCCGTTGTCGTAAGCCTCATTCTTCCGGTGGGCCAGTTGTTCAACCGACTCCCCAGTCCGCTGGTGCACCTCGATCTTGGTGAACTGCGGGCAAGCCTCCAGGCAGCAGCCACAACTCATGCAGGTGGACAGGGGATAGGCGTCCTCCTGCTGCTCGGGAGAGATCCGCGGACCGGGCCCATGGTCGTAGGAACCATCGACCGGCACCCACGCCTGAACCCTCTCAAGGGCACGGAAGAGACGGCCACGGTCGACCTTCAAATCCCGCACCACCGGAAACTTGGACATCGGCTTGAGTTCGATCTCCTCAGGATTTTCCTCGAGCAATTTGTCGACCAGTGCGGTGCAGGCCATACGGGTGCGGCCGTTGACGAGCATCGTGCAAGACCCACACACCTCCTCCAGGCAGTTGCAGTCCCACGCCACAGGCGCCACCCTCCGGCCATCCTTCGACCGTGCTGTAGCGGCAATCCGCTGCAGCACGCTGATGACATTCATGTTCGGCTCATAGGGAACGTCGTGCCGCTCCCAGTAGCTCTCCTGCGCAGGTGCATCCTGCCGCAGCACCCGCACATGGACTGTGGTGCCGACGGATGGGCTTGCATGGCTGTCAGCGCCGGAAGTTCCGGTGGATGCATGGGCTTGGCTCATCTGGAATGCTCCTCGGTGGGGCTGTTGGATGAAGAATGTTTGAAACGGATTGCATTCGCACCGATCCTCAACACCAGTGGCGAGTGCAACGGAGGCAGCGCCACGCGGCCGGGGATCGATTCTGTGCCGCTGGTCACGATGCTGCCCCCACCGGCAGGGCCGATTCGGTGCCGCGCGGAGACTGTGCCTGCGCGGCACTGGCCTTGCGCTGCCGCTCCTTCCACACCTCCTCGATGACGTCGCCCCCCACCAATCCGTAGAGCCGCGGCCGCGGCGGAATCAGCGAGGTGTCGATATCTTCATAGCTGATCTGCGGATGCCCGTCGGCTCCATGACGGGCAATCGTGCTTTTGAGCCAGCGGCGGGTATTGGCCTCAAAGCGATCGCACCACTCCTCCGCCTCGAGTCGCTGGGCGCTCGGTTCGGTGGCGGCGATTCCCGGCACCGCGACACTCGGCTTGTAGTGGGCCCCGCGGCACTCGTCGCGCAAAAGCGCTCCTTTGAGAATCAGCTTTGCCAGAGGAAACATGTCGCCGACCGACTTTGTGAACACGACGTTTTGATTGGTCCAGTTGCCGGTATCGGAGAGGGAGCAACGCTGCCACCGCTCCTCCAGTTGGCAGACCTCGTCGTAGGCGGAAGTGAGCTGTTCGTTGCGGCGTACAACCGTCGCCACGCGCGTCATCAGATCGCCCAATTCATTATGGATCTGATAGGGGTTTTCATTCCCCCCGCGGCGGGCCAAGAGCGCCTCGTGCCGCTCCTCCTGCCGACGCAGCGCCGCATCAAACAGGCTCTTCGATTCCTCAGCCGCGAGCGTGCGCAGCGAGCCGCTGGCGGCCATCACGCCCGGAGCGCAGAAGAGTCCGCTGAAAATACAGGAGAGCAGGGAGTTGGCCCCGAGCCGGTTGGCACCATGATACTGGTAGTCGCACTCGCCAATCGCATAGAGCCCTGGCAGGCTCGTCTGCTGGTTTCTTGGAGATCCCTCCTCCATGCCGCCGGAGGCACTCCGCTGGTAATCCACCCACAGCCCGCCCATTGAATAGTGAACGGCCGGAAAAATCTTCATCGGCACGCTGCGTGGATCGACCCCCTGGAATTTCTCGTAGATTTCCAAGATGCCGCCGAGTTTTCGATCGAGCGTCTCGCGGGGAATGTGGGTCAGGTCGAGGTAGACACACAGGCGATCCTTCTCGACCGAAAGGCCGTCGGCCGTGCAAATATCGAAGATCTCACGGGTGGCGATGTCCCGGGGCACGAGATTGCCATATTTGGGATAGCGATCCTCCAGGAAGTAGTACCGCTCCCCCTCAGGGATTTCGCGCGGGTCGCGCGGGTCGTGGGGGGTGCGTGGCACCCACACCCTCCCTCCCTCGCCGCGAGCGCTCTCGCTCATCAACCGCAGTTTGTCAGCCCCCGGAATGGCCGTGGGGTGCACCTGAATAAACTCGCCGTTGCCGTAGGCGGCACCGCTTTGATACGCCCGACTGACGGCGCTGCCGGTGCAGACCATCGACATCGTCGATCGCCCATACACCAACCCACAGCCCCCCGTGGCCAGAATCACGGCATCGGCAGGAAAGGCGCGAAACTGCATCGTGACCAGGTCTTGGCAAACCGCCCCCCGGCAGCGGCCCGAAGAATCGAGCACCGGCTGCAGGAAGTCCCAAAACTCCCATTTCTTCACCTTGCCCTCGACCTCGAAACGCCGCACCTGCTCATCGAGCGCATAGAGGAGTTGCTGACCGGTGGTCGCGCCGGCAAAGGCGGTGCGTTTGTAGAGGGTGCCCCCGAAGCGGCGTTGATCACGAAACCCCTCGGGCGTGCGATTGAAGGGCACCCCCAGCCGATCCATCAGATCGATGATCCGGGGGCCCCAGTCGGTCATCTCTTTCACCGGCGGTTGGTGCTGGAGGAAGTCTCCCCCGTAGATAGTGTCGTCAAGATGCTTCCACTCGGTGTCCCCCTGCTGACGAGTGAGGGAATTGACGCTGTTGATGCCCCCCTGCGCACAGACACTGTGCGAGCGCTTCACCGGCACGAGGCTCATGAGATCGACCTCAAGGCCCAGTTCGGCCAGACGCATCGTGGCCGCGAGTCCGGCGAGACCGCCACCAATAACGAGAACACGGGGCTGTGCCATGGTTGTCAGGTTCCTGTTTGAGGAAGCCGAAACGGAAATATCGGCAGGAGGATAATCAGGGGCGGACTACGGGAGGGGGGGAGTCAGTTTCAGTTGCGGTAACTCCAGGGCAGTGCCCGGTGCAGGGACGTTTCCGGCCCCTCCCTGCCCGTCCAACATGTGCTTGACGTCTTCCATGCGGGTCTCGATCGCCCGGGCCTGCTCCACGTTGGTAGCCCGCAATCCACCGAGCGCTCCCAGACCGGCTGCCCCGAGCAACACGCCCACGCCGATGCTCAGGTAGCTCGCCCGCCGCATCGCTGCCGGACTCGTCCACAGGCCCCAGGTGATCCCCAACGTCCACAGTCCGTTGGCGAAGTGGAATACGGCCGAAAGCACGCCGATGGCATAGAGCAGAGAGATCCCCAGTGGCTGAAGTGCGGTGGCGGCGGAACTGGTGGCATGGTGCGGATCGAATTTCCCGCCGCCAAACGGAGTTCCCAGCCAATGCAGCTGCATGATGTGCCAGATGATAAACACAAAGGCGATCATGCCGGTGGCCCGCTGAAGCGTGTAGCGGATGTTGCCGACATAGGGATAGGACCCGACGTTGGGCAAGCCTCCGGCAATGATCACAAATCCTACGGCAGCATGGAACAGCATCGGCAGAAAAATGAAGGCCCACTCGATCGGCACCAGCAGGGGCCCGAGCGAATGGATCATGTCCACCCGCGACTGAAAGGCCCCCGCTCCGCCGAGCACCGAAGCGTTGGTCAGCAGGTGGACAACCAGGAACGCGCCGACGGGAATGAGCCCCGACAACGAGAACAGGCGGTAGATCAGAAACTGGTTACGGTAAAAAAAAGATCTGGACGGCTCGTGCTGACTCACGCTCGACCTTTCAATGTTCGGAAGGACTCACCAACTCTGCGGCAGGACCAGACGCCCGGGCGTCGGCCTCGGATGGCGCTGAGCCCCCAGGGCTCGTGCCACTGTGCTCCGCAACCGCAGGCCAGCGAACCTTGCGTCTGATCTGAACACCCGGTTCACCCAATTGCTCGATCAGCCGCCGCCTCGCTGCACCTCTCCTGTCGGCCCGACGCAGGCATCTGCCCTTTGCCCATCGGTTTTATGCGATCGACGACCGAAAGGAATACGGCAGATTCACCCGGTCTCCTTGGGAGTATAGATTCAAGGTGGCAGCCGACAACGGCGGAACCGATTTGGCGAGAGCGAACACCTCTTTTATACTGTGAGGGTCAATGCGATCGCCGACATGGAGGGCCGTTGGTGTCGGAATCACCCAAAATTCTTGTGGTGCGTGACCCGGACATCGGTTCCCGGCCGGTGGCGCTGCCACCCTACTCCGGCGGAGTTCCGCCTGGCCCCGCCGCCAGCACTCCCCCCCACGCTGCTTCCCCGGCGATCTCCCCTTCCACAACTCCTTTCGCCGCTCCTGCCGACTGGCCCCCTGCCGAGGCAACCTGGGAAGATGTGGCGGGGTTGGAGGCAGCTCTGGCCCGGCTGGCTGCCGGCGACGTCATGGGAGTGGTTCTGACCGGGTCACTGGTCTCCTCCGCGGAGCCCCTCGCGGGGCTGCTGCGGAGCCAACGCATTCTCGACCACCTTCCCGACGGTGTGGCCCTGCTCGATGCTGAAACGGTGATCCACTGGGCCAACCAACGGTTCATCGGGTGGTGCGGAGAGTGCGATCCGATCGGTCGGAGGTTTCTCGAGGCCTTCGATTTTCAGGAGAACAGCCCCGACGATTTCAGCGACAAAACGTCCCCCATTGAAGTGGCGCTCACGCAGGGCCGCTCCGAAAACGCGACGCTTCGCCGTTCCGATAACCGCTACTTCCAGATTCACGCCGCACCGGTGATCGGGTGTCTGGCTCCGATGGACCAGCCGGTAGGGCATCCTGCGCTTCCCGCAGCCGCGCAGGTGGTGGTTGCCGTGCGCGATGTGACGCACTCGATCCTCGAGCAGCAGAAGCGATCTGCGATCCATCAGGCGGGACAGAAACTGGCTGACCTGTCGCCGACAGAACTGGCTGACATGACGATCGAGGAGCGGATTGAATTGCTCAAGAGCAACATCCTCCACTACACAAAAGACCTGCTCCAGTTCGACGTCGTGGAAATCCGCCTGCTCGACCAGCAAACCGGCCGTTTGGAGCCCTTGCTGGCGGAAGGGATGCAACCGGAGGCCGAGGCCCGCATCCTGTATGCCCGCACATCCCACAATGGCGTGACCGGCTATGTGGCGGCCACCGGCAATAGCTATTTTTGTACCGACACCACCAAAGACGCCCTCTACCTTGAGGGCTGCAAGGGAGCCAAGAGCTCGCTCACGGTTCCCCTGATGCTCCACGATCAGGTGATCGGCACGTTCAACGTGGAAAGCCCGGAGCCGGGTGGGTTTTCCCAAACCGACCTGCAATTTCTGGAAATTTTCTCCCGCGATGTCGCGGCGGCACTCAACACCCTGGAACTGCTGGTCGCTGAGAAAGCTTCCACGGCTGCGGAGAGCATCGAGGCGATCCACGGGGCCGTGGCCCTGCCTGTGGACGACATTCTCAATGACGCCGTGAATGTCATGGAACGCTACATCGGCCATGACGCCGATGTGGTGGAACGTCTGCAGCGAATCTTGCGCAACGCCCGCGACATCAAGCAGGTGATCCAGAAGGTGGGGCACAAGATGGCGCCGAGTTCCGCCCATCCCCACTTGCGCCAGGGAGAACGCAGGCGCGGCTTGGTGGGGCGGCGGATTCTGGTGGTCGATTCCGACGAACAGGTGCGGGCGGCGGCACACTCGCTGCTGGAACGGTATGGGTGCACCGTCGAAACGGCCCGTGATGGCGCCGAAGCCGCCTCAATGGTGCGGGCCGTGGGGAGCGAATGCTACGACGTGATCATTTCCGACATTCGCCTGCCCGATATGACTGGATATGAGCTCTATCTGAAGTTGCAGTTCATCCTCGGCGCAGTGCCGCTGGTGCTCATGACCGGCTTTGGCTACGACCCGGGGCATTCGATCGTGAAGGCCCGTCAGGCAGGCATCGAACTGGTGCTGTTCAAGCCCTTCCGCATCGACCAACTGCTCGACACCGTGGAGCGGGCGCTTGCCTCACCCAAGCCGGTGTGAGCCCCAGGCTGCGATTCCTTCCCAAACCGCCCCGCTCCCCCCGCCCGCTCCCCGACGGGGATCGATGCTCTGGGCCGCGGTTATTCGCGTCCCTTTGGCCCCCTGCGGACCCCTGCAATTTCAGGGTGTTTGGCTGCCCTTGACCCGCAGGATGGCAGATCAGTACCTATCCGCCCATGACCTTTTCCTGGACTCAGGGATTTTGTTTCATGGCACTCACCCGCGAATTCGACGCCACCGCGGCAACTGTTGGGGATCTCAACCGGTCCTCCCAACCGCACTGGCACTTCCGTTGGGCAGACAGCCCCAGCCTCATGGTGGCAGCATTGCTGCTGGCCTGTGCCATCGGTGGGCCGCAGGCCGACGCGGCTGAACCGGCCACGGAGGAACTGCCGACGCCAGCGGTTGACGGTAGCTCCACCGAGGCTTCAAGCGCCAGACGGGCGATCGAAGAAGCGATGGCCCGGTCGCGGGAGTCGGCGGCACCGATGCCTGCCGCCGGAAAGCAGGCTCCCCAGCGGGCTCCCGCTGAAGAAAAAAGCGTGCTGCCGCAGGATCTCGTGGTAGCCAAGTTGTCGGCTGAAGTCGCCGCCAAGCAACTCGAAGCCAAACGCACCGCCCAGCGTTCTCCGCTCGATGCCATGGCCCTGCTCGACGCCGCCGAGGCCGAGGTGAACGCCCGCGACATTCCCCCGGAGACCAGAGCCCAGCTGACGAAACGAATCGATCGCACCCGACGGGATATCGAGGAAACCTCCGGCAAGCGCCGGGCCGACATGGCCCTCGACCAGCGCAACGCCGAGGTGCAGGCTCAGATCGACGGCAAGCGAGCCAAGCGGGTGGAGGTCGACCAGCGACTGGCGATGCTGGTTGAGGATTACAACACACTGATCGATGAACGGCGGTATGCCGAAGCAGAGGCTGTCGCCAAGAAGGCCGGCCAGTTGGCCCCCGACAACGCGGTGGTCCGGCAGTTGCTGGCCCAGAGCCGGATGATCCGTCGGCTCGACACGCAAAAATCGATCGAAGGAGAAAAGCAGAGCGGTTTTCTCGATGTCGCGGAAGACGTGGAACGCTCCAGCGAGCCATTCGTCGGGCCGATCGAGTTTCCACAGACCAAGGACTGGGAAGACCTCACCAAGAATCGCACGCGTCTGGACGCGGAGGGGAAGTCGCGGATCACGCCGGCCGAGGCAGCCATTCACAGGAAGCTTTCCTCGCAGGTACAGGCCACCCACCACAACGAACCGCTGGCGTCTGTGCTCGACTCCTTCGCCAAGCAGGCCGATGTTCCCCTCTACCTCGATATGGTCGGGCTGGAGAGTGAATCGGTGCGGAGCGACACCCCCGTCACCATCTCTCTCGACCAGAAGATCTCGCTCAAAAGCGCCCTCAAGCTGCTGCTGGAACCGCTCCACCTCGACTACTGCATCAAAGACGAGGTGCTCAAGATCACCAGCCCCCGTCTGATGAAGGGGGAGGTGTTCAGCGTTTCCTATCAGGTGGCCGATCTGGTTATCCCCATCCCCAATTTCTCTTCTGATGGATTGGGCATCACCGGGGCCCTCCGCGACGGCTATTCCCGCATCGAAAAACTCAATGCCCTTGCGGTGCAGACCGGCCCGGCGCCGGCCGGCATCAATGGCATGGGTAAATCGTCCAGTGGGGCCAACGTCGATCCCGGCGTGCTGGCCCAGATCCAGGGGGGCGGCGGCCCGGTCGCCGGGTCCATCCCCTCGATCCCGTTCGGTCCGCCGAATATGGGTGGCGGTGGCGGCGGCGGTGGTGGTGGAGCCGACTTTCAATCGCTGATCGAATTAATCCAAAACACGGTCGCCCCCACCACCTGGAACACCGTGGGCGGTTCCGGCGCGATCCAGCCATTCGCCACCAACCTCAGCATCGTGGTGAGTCAGACGCAGGAGGTTCACGAGCAGATCGCCGACCTCCTCGAACAGCTGCGCCGGCTACAGGACCTGCAGGTGACGATCGAGGTGCGGTTTATCCGCCTCAGCGACACCTTCTTCGAACGGATCGGCGTCGATTTCGACTTCAACATCCAGTCGAATGTCCGCGACCCGCTCAACATGACCGCCCTCCCCACGCAGGGCAACGGTTCCACCTCGCCCTACTCGCTGGGAATTCAGCCCAATCCGGGCGGACCGTCGCAGGTGATCGGCCTGACAAACACGGGCAACCCTGGAGTCGCCCAAGGTGGTGGTCTGGGACAGCAAAACTTCTACTCGATCCCCTTCCGGCAAAACAGCTTCGGCAGCGCCACGGTGCCAGCCCTCCCTGGTCTGCCCGATCCGGCCACCTCGGCTGCCAACTTCGGTTTCGCGATTCTCAGCGATATCGAGGCCTACTTCCTGATTCAAGCGGCCCAGGGCAACACCCGGTCGAACGTGATGCAGGCGCCGAAGGTGACGCTCTTCAACGGCCAGAACGCGTTCGTCTCCGACACCACCCAGCGGCCGTTTGTGACCAGCGTGGTGCCGGTGGTCGGCGATTTTGCCGCCGCCCAGCAACCGGTGATCACCGTTCTCTCCGAGGGAACCGCCGTGAACGTGCAGGCAGTCGTCTCGAGCGATCGGCGGTTTGTGCGGCTGACGCTCGTCCCCTTCTTCTCCCAGATCGGCAAGGTGGAGGAATTCCAGTTTGAGGGATCGCGTTCCACCTCAACCAAGAGCACCGACGAGAAATCGGGGCTCGACGGCGGCGTGGGGCAGGCTGGCAAGAATCCGCTGGGGGCCTCGCTCGGCGTGCAGGCGAAGAATTCCAACGAGCAGACCACCCGCTCCAACGGCACCACGATCCAGCTGCCCGAATTCATCTTCACCACCGTCACCACCACCGTCAGCGTGCCGGACGGCGGCACCGTGCTGCTCGGTGGTATCAAGCGGCTCCGCGAGGGGCGCAACGAGTTTGGTGTGCCGATCCTCTCGAAGATTCCCTACATCAACCGGCTCTTCAAGAATGTGGGCATGGGCCGCACGACCGACAGCCTGATGCTGATGGTGACGCCGCGCATCATCATCCAGGAAGAGGAGGAGGAGAAAATCCTCGGCGTGAACCGTCCGTAAGGTTGCACCCCCTCCCCCCATGGCACGAATCTTTTTTATCTGCGGCGCAGTTCTCGGCGGCTTGTCTGTGGCGGCCGGCTCGTTTGGAGCCCACAGCCTGAAGGGGCTGCTGGAAGCCAATGGCCAGTCGGCCAACTGGGAAACGGCCGTCCGCTACTGCCTGTTCCATGCCGTGGTACTTCTCGTGGTGGCGATCACCACAGCCTTGCCGCAGGCTCAGGGGCTGCGTGGCTTGCTCCACACCGCCGGCTGGAGTTTTCTTCTCGGCACGCTGATCTTCAGCGGGTGCCTCGCCTTCTTGGCCCTCTCCGGCATGAAATGGCTCGGGGCGATCGTGCCGATCGGTGGCGTGCTGCTGCTGGTTGGCTGGGCCCTGTTGGCAGCAGTCGGCTTTCAGCTTTCCGCGGCTGCTTCGCCGGCGGAATAGAACACCCGTCGCGTATTGTTGACGAGCAGATCGAGCCCCAAGCTGAGGGCCTGCTCTTCGCTCCAGCCCCGCTCCTCGACAAACCGACCGGCCAGCACCTTGGCCAGCACCCGCCGGTACATCGCGAATTTGGGGTACCCAAACTCCAGCTTGTACATGTCGCTGTAGTAGCCGAGCAGCTTGGTGCGCGGCACCGCTTCGATGCGCTGTTCCAAATCCCGCTCGATGCTCGAGGGGGTGTTGGCATACCACCAATGGCCGAAGGGATAGACGTTGGGGAAGATCCAGGCGTAGCTGACCAATTCGTGATTGAGCGGCTGAGACAGCACCGAAACCGGGAATGCCACGCGGGGAAAGGCATTGAAAAGTGGCGCGTATTCGGCCAGAGAGAGCCTGCCGTCGAGCAGATCCTGCCCCTGATAGACGCCGCCGGGATAGATGCTGCGGCGGACGCCGATCATGAGATCAAACGGAATCCGCTGCTGATCGCAGCACTCCGCCACGGTCCAGAACAGATCGGCCGCCATCACTCCGCGTGACTCTGCCGAAGCCTGGGTCCCATGGCGGCGGATATCCTCGAAGGCCCGCCCGGCGGCCCCCGCCTCCACCCGCTGCGGTCGGAAGTCGGGGGGGAGTGAAATCGCCGCTGCCCGCGCCCCTTTCCTCACAAACCGCTCCGCCGTGGCCGCCAGACCTGAGTGCAGCGAGGCGATGTCGGTCACCCCAACTCCGCTGCTCGTAGCGAGACGCTCCAGCACGCCCGGTTTGCCGAGGTGAAACACCAGCTCATCGACCCGCAGGCAGGGTACGTAAGTCGCTGGATCGAATCCCTCCAGCGGATCGTCGAAATCGTTGGTGAGGAACACCGCCTCCATGCGGTTGGAGCGGAGCACAGAATCGGCCCACCCGGGCGTGGCCGTCCGCTCGCGCACCCGCTGCTCGAGATCGTGCCAGTTGGCGGAGGTGAGATGATCGGCCGTGAACCCGAACAGGTCACGAGCGATCTCCATCAACCAGGCATACTGGATGGTGTTGGTGAGAGCACCGAGCCCCGCCACGATATTCGCCACACGAGCATCGGCCGAAAGCCCTGCACCCTCGATCGAGCTCCGCGGCACGCCCGCGGAATGGACCAGTTCGGTGTAGTAGTGGTAGCCGAGAATATCGGCGAGGGATCGGGCCGCAGGGGCGTGCGGATCGATGTGGGAATGGGGATCGACAAACGCCGCCCGGGCCAGTTCCGCTTCCAGCCTTGCCGCAATCTCAGTCGCCATCGCGTTTCCTCCCGAACAGAATGCGGCCCTTGAACCAGGCGTCCCGTCCCACCGTAGGGCTCTCTGCGGGGCCGGTCACAGCCCGCCGGCAGCAGCCTCCCGCTCGGCCTGCTGACTCCGCTGGTCAAAGCCATCCCGCCGCTGGGCATCGAACGCTTCCCGCTGCTGATCGCGCTGGTCGAGCCGGTCGCGGCGCTGGGCATCGAGCGATTCATTCATCTGGTCGCGGTGGT
>Ga0114967_10002175_pt1 | contig 16481 bp, 8 predicted proteins | sample M_130628_MF_Meta_FD_92639 | JGI IMG/M metagenome (GOLD analysis project Ga0114967, IMG submission 92639) | Freshwater microbial communities from Lake Montjoie, Canada to study carbon cycling - M_130628_MF_MetaG | ecosystem: Environmental > Aquatic > Freshwater > Lake | place: Lake Montjoie... | reverse complement strand
CAGGAATTTTTTTCTCTAAAGCAAAGCGATAAGCTGTTTTTTCTGCTATTTTTAGGTAGTCAGCCAGCTCTTTCATGGTCATTATGTCGTTTTTAGTCATTTTTAAATCCCTGCCTTTCAAAAGAAGTTAAAAGAATATAGTTGAAATAAGTTGAAAACACAATTGCCGAATTGCCAATTTTTTAAAAGCTATCATTTTTGTAGAAAAATGCTTCAAGTACTACTTTGAAGAGCGTCATCCTATTGCTTTTTTGAATGTTTTGTGTATAATTTTTACACGATTTTTGTTTTTTGCCACAGACAAAAATTCTTAAAAAAGATTTGGGCATAACATAAGAATTTAAGATTTGTTTAATCTAAATGAGAGCAAATTTGGGGCAATCACTAGACAGCGACACCATAAAGAATCGCTAATGCTTTGCGTTGTCCGCAAGATTTTAAATTTCTCTCCAACAATTCTTGAAGCCTCAAAAAAATTCCTAGTCAATCTTGCAGTCATCTCATTGATATGTGAGCAATTCATTTTCATTTCTGCATCAACTGCAAAAGCTGCTGATCTTCCAATTACTCCCGACGGCTCCACTAACACGCAAATTGATCGAGCAGCCAATGGAGTTCCAATTGTAAATATCGCCGCACCCAACTCTGGCGGGCTTTCTCACAACAAATTTGAAAATTACAATGTGAACCCAAGTGGTCTGATTTTAAATAATGCCACTGGTGATCAAAATGGTATTATTCAAACTCAGATCGGTGGGCTGATAAATGATAATGCTAACTTAAAAAATTCCGGTGCGGCTTCGGTAATTCTTAACGAAGTTACCTCAAATAATATTTCGCAGATTAATGGTTATACCGAAATTGCGGGCAAAAAAGCTGATTTAGTTTTGGCGAATCCGAATGGTTTTGTTTTTAATGGATCGGGCTTTATCAATGTTAGCAAGTTTACTGCGGTTGTTGGTTCTTCAAATCAATTTAATCCAAATCCAAATGATTTAACTTTTAGGTTGAGCGATAACGCCTACGCTGTAACTCATGGCTTTTTGCCAAAGCTAACAATCATGGGTGCTGGTATTGATTTAGAGAATATCACCTCAACTGATCTTGTTGCAAATGTGATGAATATCGTGGCGCCGGTTTATGGTGGCACGAATGATGTTAATCTTCGCACTGGTGATCAAACTTTTAATTACCTAACAAAAGCTGTCACTTCCGATAACACAACACCTGGAAGTAATTTGCCTGATGAAGTTGCAATTGACGCTTCCGCTTTAGGTAAAATTCAAGCGGGAAGAATTTTTATCATCGCAACCAAAGAAGGATTTGGGATAAAATATTCAGGTGACCTTCTTGCCTCAAGAGCAGGAATTACAATCGATAACCAAGGCAATATCGATTACAATAACGCACTTTCTGAAGTTGGCGATATCTCCGTTACTTCACACAAAGGTTCGATAACACAAAACGGAACTTCCTGGACTAAAGATGCAGCAAGTGACATTAAGCTAAATGCTTTTGGCAACATTGCTAATTATGGCCAGTTTGTAAGTGCAAGAAACATCAATCTTGAAACCACTTCAGGAAATTTCAGAAACGAAACTTCTTTGGTTAGTTTAAGTGATAATGATTTCACTATCAAAGCGGTTGATTTTACTAACCTTGGTCAGATTGCGGCAAATCGCGATTTAAACATCGAAGCGGGGGCAATTACAAATTCATCGAAGCTGGTTGCCGGTAGAAATTTAATTTTAACTGCGCCGCAAATAACCAATGAAGATTCGATTTACGCCAATAATAAAATCACCATTACCGCAAGCAATTATCTAACCAACAATAAAGACATAATTTCTTTAGGCGAAGGATTAACATTAGATACCGCCGATGATGGAATAAATATTGTTGCCAAAACCCTGAACAATAACAAACAAATCGCCGCTAAGAATAACATCACCATCAATTCCAATAGTCTTAACAATAACACCGCAAACAGCACGATTCTTGCCTTTAACAACATCAACTTAAACGCAATTTCTGTTGATAACTCTAATGCCAGCATTGCAGCAGCAGGAAATTTTATCCTTCGCAATCTCACTTTAAATTCACCGACAATTGCCAGCAATTTTGGCGTTACTTCACAAGCAACAAGCATTACGAATACAGGTGGAACTTTTTATGCTGGGACGCTTCTTGATTTTGATTTAGGAAATGTTGATTACACGATTATTGGAACTCATGAAAGCTCTGGCAACATCAAGATCAAAGCAAATAATATCACCAACCAGAGCAATGTAAAAGCTGAAGGTGCAATTCAGATTGAGGCAAACAACCAATTCTTTAATGGCTCTCTTTTGGGAGACAATTCAAACATCAGGCTTGTTGCTGGAACGGCTCTTTCCGTCACGGCAGCAAATCTTTTAAGTAACTACGGAACTCTATCAAGCAAAACCGATCTCACTCTTACTTCCACGAATAATGACATCAATAACAACGCCAATGCCGAGATAATTGGCGGAACCGGCAAGCTCACGCTTTCTGCCAAAAACGGCACTGTTTACCAAAACTCACTTCACTCAATTGTTGCTAATGGCGATTATTCTTTAGATGTGACTGACTTTGTAAATACCGGTCGTGTTGATGTGGCGGGAAACCTAACTTTGAATGTTGCAAATAATCTTACCAATGAAGCAGCAGCGATGATTTATGCTGGCGGCACTATGGAGCTGAATGTCGTTAATAATTTAACCAATAATATCGGTGCAGTTATTTACTCTGAGGGAAATTTAACGATTCAGAAATACGCTCTTACCAATCCGCTTTACAACGCTGCAAACAATCGAATTAACCAGTTAGACAATATCGCTAGTGAAATCACCAGCTATGATGGCGATATGGTGATTAGGGCTACCACCATCAACAATAAAAGAAACACCGATCCTGGAACATGGCTAATTAAACCTGATCGTTATGTGGCTGATCCAGATCATCCTGGGCAGTTAAAAGCTGTGGCTTATTATTACACTTGGGGTGATGGGCAATATGATCTGAAATTTACCAATCATGATCTTTACAGCTGGCAATGGCTTCGTGATCGCTGGTTTGGTGAAGGAGAGCACCAAATTCAATATACCGCAACTGCTCCACTTAATTCTGATTCAAGAGCAGCAACAATTTTTGCTGGCAAAACCATGACTTTGGATAGTGTCACCATTCTTAACGACACTTCCAATATTTTAAGCGCTTCTGATTTAAGTATTAATGCCGACACTCTAACAAATCAGTCCAAGAATTATCCTGAGTTGATTTACATGGCAACCAGCGGCAGGCATAATGAGTATACCGACAATGCTTCTGATTTCGCTTCTGATTTCTCACCAATTGCACTTAACAGTGATGCTTTATTTTCAAGTTTGATTAAGTCGGGAGGATCATTTTATGGCACGGCATTTTCTAAATTAAGCAACATCACCATCTCGCCAAATTACACCAAAGGCAACAGCACCAAATTTAACCAAAATACTTCTGATGCCAACACTGTTTTATCGGGAACTTCGGTTAGCGGATCAACACATGACAGAACTGTGGTCAACTCTCTTGATGTTGGAGAAATAACGCAAAACGGAACGATTAATCTTAACCTTACCAGCTATTTTAACGGACCAACTGATAACGGATTATTTACCAAAAATCCAAATCCTAACGGACCACTTTTTGAAAGCAGAAGCCAGTTTGTTGATCAAAGTAAATATTTTGGATCAGATTATTTTTATCAAAAAATTGGTCTTAACTTGACCGATGTTCAGACTCAATTTGAACTACAAAATAAACGCTTAGTTGGTGATCAATTTTTTCAGAACAAGATTATCTCTGAGCAGTTAGCAACGATTACAAAAAATTCATTTTTACTTTCTTCATCCGGAACTAACACCAACAACGAAATCAAATCTCTCTTAGATAATGCTGCCGATGAATATGCGAGACTTGGTTTAACCTATAACCAATCTCTAACTCAAACACAAATCAACAACTTACAAAAAGACATCGTTTGGTTTGAAACTAAAACCATTGATGGTGCAATGTATATCGTGCCAACGATTTACTTGGCACAAGCTACAAGAGATGCGATTAAGAATGGAAATATCGCCTCAAAAGCCACAATTTTTGCCAAGGATAATGTTAACATTACGGCAAGCGATAGTATCACCAATAATGGATCAATTATCGCTGGAAATAATGCAGTTCTTAGTGCTACCAACAAAATCACCAACAATAACTTCTCTGACATAATTGCCGGCAATGGTCTTTCTTTAACATCTTCTGCTGGATCAATTGTTAACTTCAGTCAACTCAAAGCGACCAATGCCCTTTCTCTAACGGCAGCGAAAGATATTACCAACAGCTCAACTGTTTTAACTAGTGCAGCAAATCTGCTTGATAGTGGTCAAGTTGGTTATGTTTCTGGAGGGATGGGAGGAAGAAGTGATGGAAATATTTATTCTGAGGTTCTTGAAACCGCTAAAATTTCTGCCGGCACTTTAACCATTAATGCCGGCAATGATTTCAACAATTATGCGGCAAATATTACCACAACAGGCAATGCAACAATTACTGCCGGAAACAATGCCAACTTTGAAACCTTACAACTTCGCAATAGAACCGAAACTTCTTGGGGTCATGCAAGTAAAGGTGGAAGCACAATTGTTGATACCACAACCAATGTGGCCAGCAATGTTAATGTTGGTGGAAATCTAAATGTTACCACAACAGGACTTGCAGCTGACGCAGCAACTGATGGCGGCAGTAATATCAATATTATCGGTTCAAATGTTTCAACTACGGGAAATTTAAGTTTAGCGGCAAAAGATACTGTTAATATCGCTTCAGCAATTGATACCTACCACAAAGAAGAGCGTTCGAATTCTAAGAGTTTTAGCGTTAAAAAAACTTACGAAGCCACAACCGATAACACAACAAATGTAAGTTCAAATTTAACCAGCAGTGGTAACATCAACATTTCTTCAGGCAAAGACACCAACATCATAGCTTCTAATTTAACTTCAACCGGTAGCGGTAATATTCTAGCTGGTGCTTATACTGATCTTGATCCTCTTTCTGCAACTTACGGGCAAACCATCTACAATGACACTGCAAATCTTAATATTTTAAGTGGTCTGGATACTAAAAGATTTTACTCCGAATCAACCAAGACAAAAACAGGCATAAGCCTTGAAAATGCAGTAATGACTGCAGCAATGGTTGCTGCAGTTGTTGCGACTGGCGGTGCTGGCGCGGCAGCTCTTGCTACAACGGGAGGTATGACTGCTGTTGGAGCTGGAGCTGCAGTTGGATCAGTTAATAAACAAAAAACCACCAAAACTGAACTTCATTATGACGAGACTGTAGTTTCGAGCAAATTGAAGTTCGGCAATGACCTCACTCTTTCTTCAATGAATGATGCCACTCTTCAGGCAGCCAAAGTTGAAGCTGGCGGAAATGTAACAATTAATGCCGTAAATAATCTTGCAATTGCAACCGCCACTGAAACTCACCAAACCTCTTATGATCTAAAGGATAAAGGAAACTACTTCTTCAAAAACGGACAATCAGGAAATTATAACACCAATGTAATCAACACCGAAATCACTTCCAATGGTGGCACTAATTCCAACCTTACTTTCAACGTTGGAAATGCCACAGTGGCTCAGTATAACAAAGCCAGCGGTGACAATACAAATGGCGTGACCAAAACCGGACTTGATGGTTCAGTTCTTTATGGCGACTTCTCAGGAAATTCCAAACTGGCCTATTTAGACAAGCTTGATTCATCAACTACACTTTACAATCCGGTTGAAGAAGTTTCTAAATCATGGGATCAAACCAACAGAGGCTTAACCAAAGCTGGACAAGCCGTTGTGGCAATCACCGCCACTGCTTTAACAATGGGCGCAATGGACCCAGTTAGTGGAAGTTGGGCGCAAGGAGCTTTAGTTGCCGGAAGCTCTGCCGCCGCTTCAACTGCCGCAATTTCTGCAACCAATTCAGCAATGAATGCTGATGGAGATATTTTCAAACAACTTAAAACAATCTCTAAAGATACTTGGGATAACACTACATCTAAAGAAAGTGTTAAAAATATCGCAATTGCTGCAGCAGCGGGTGGACTTGCTGTTGGTGCTACAAATTTTGTTAATACCGGATCGTTTGCCGCACCAGCTACAGCCACAACCAATACTGTTAGTAGCAACGCCAGCACATTAGAAAGAGTCGGCACAAATCTAAAAAATTCCTTCCAGGATGTTGCAATTAATACTGTCGCTTCATCCGCTGCTCAGTCAGCAATTAATGGTGATAGCTTCGCTGATGCTCTTAAGGGACAAGGCAAAAATATTCTTATTTATACTGCCGCCAAAGTTGCAGCTAATGAAATTGGAAGAGCTTACCATGGCACTACAGATCAATATGGCAACACAGTATCAGAGCCAACAATCGGCAAGCCACTTCAGTTAACTCTTCATGCTGGCCTTGGATGTGCAGTTGGCGCAGCATCTGGTGGAAATTGCGGAAGTGGAGCTATTGCTGGTGTAGTTGGAGAGCAAGTGGCTGAGACTGGTAATAAATATGGTGGTTTCAATCAACAGACTTCAATTCAACTAGCAAATTTAACGGGTGGAATTGCAGCTGGAACCTATGGAAATTTAACCGGCCAATCTGACGAAAAAAATGCAGATAATATTTGGACCGGAAGCAGGATTGGACAAAATGCAGCAGAGAATAATAACTTTGCTAGAGATATGGCTGCAGAGATGGATGAAAAAGCATGGCTTGAGGGTAAAATGAGTGATGCTGATTATCGGGAATCTCAAAGAATAAAATTAAGGGATGATAAGATAGAGGGCAATATTGCTCTGGCCGCGTTAACACTTGGAGATGGTATTGCTTTGTATCAGGGAGCTAGAGCGTTTGCTGTTGGCAGAGGTTGGATTAGTGGAGCAAGCGAGGCAACAACTTCACTTTCAAGTGGGACTGATTTAATTGTCCATCCGTTTAGTGAAGGAGCTACGCATATTACTACTGATCTAACTACTGCTAAATTTAATCAATCCTTATTTGCAGGAAACCCTTCTGGAATGTATGTAATTCCAAAATCCCAAGCCGATTACTTGCTAAGTGGTCAATTTTCTAGAACTGAAATAGAGCAATCGTTAGGACTAACATCAGGACAATTATCTAAGACAGGAAATTTAGTCAGAGTTGATGTCTCAAACCCTTTTAAATACAATCTAAGAATGCCAGATCCAGCTACAGGCAATATCTACCATTTACCAAATACAGCGAGAACACCTGCTGGATTTACTGAATCTGTTATTACTCCACCTTTAAAAGGCGATCCTAATGTAATTTCAACAACTTTAATAGGACGATAAAATATGTACAAACATATGACTTACCAACAAATGATAGAATATTTTCATCAAGGTTTGTTTAAAGATACTCTAGTAGGAAAAGGTAAATTTTTGATGATTGATGGCCACTATGAACAGGGGCACTGCAGACTTTATATTTTGGACCAAGTTATAGCATTTGCTACCAAAGATAATATTCAAAAAATTAAAGAAGGAATTTATGGGGCTATAGATGAACTAATAGAGGATAATGATGTGAAAAATTTATTACTTTTTGTTTGGTCTCTTCTTTTGCGTCTTGATGGTAAATACGAAGACAAAAACTTTACTAAAATCTTCAATTTTAACCAGGAGTTTCTAACGGCAAAAATCTTTCCTTATATTAGTTCAAAAAGTCAGTTATTTGTCAGTAACGAAGAAGAAAGAAGATCGCTATTATTAGTTTGTTCAAAACTTCCACAACTAGCTGATAAATTGGGATTTGATGAAATCGAAGTAATTAAAGATGAACAAGGCTTATACGTTACTGAAATAAAAACCAAACCAAAACACTAAGAATGAAAACTAAATTCACAGGCTCACTTCATCAAATATAACATATGAAAAAAGCCAGAGTATATTGTTGGAAAATTTTTAAATCAGGACTCACAGATACACCTTTAAAAAGGTTTTCTTACATAGAAAAAGAGGAAGATGTTCTCTATTATTTACCACGGCAAACATCAGCACATTATGGATATGAATTGGTAAGTTGTTTGAATTGCGGAGAGATATATGCAAATGATATAAGTGCAGAATTATACATAGAGTCAAGAGAGAAAAGACTGCAAAAAACAAACTGCATAAAATGCGGAAAAAACCTTGGTCAAACAGCAAAACCATATCCTGATTTTTATTTAGGCCAAGATGGTAAAATTAATCGATCTCCAGAAAAATTTAGATATGGAGATGATGCAATCGTACATGAATTTTGGGATTTGTATTTCGAGAATAAAGATCAGAAAGAAGCCAAGACCAGCACGAAACTTTCAGTGATGAAACTTTTAAAAAATCTTTTTAAGAGGGACTCCCTAAAAACGAAGATCCTTAATATTGTTGGTGATGTCAAAAAATGGGTTAAGCGTTACTGTAAAGAACCATTCTGGATTGACTGGTATGGTGCATATAAAATTGACCCAAGATATTTGACAATATGGGTTTGCGTGAAAACCGATAAGACAAAACTAGAACTTAGTTCCAACAAGGAATTAATGGCTAAGATGGTCAATTTATTAGCTAAACATAACTACCCAATTCAAGCGAGACCATTGGTTCATATTGGATTCGAATCTGAAGAAACTGTTAAAAGAGAATCAAAAGGTAATTGGTATCAACATTTTAAATAAAAAGAAAAAAGTGCTAAATTTTTTAAACAAATTAATACCAGAAAAATCTCATTCTCGCGATAAAGAAATGATTGAGATTTTTGATTCTACAGGATGCCGTCTACAAGTTCCTTTCAAAGAATGGAGAACAAAATTTTTGCCAGAAAATATTGAAGCAAGCTGGAATAATGCAGATGCTTTAGCTAAATGGATTTGGGGTGGATTGAGAGATGGATTATCGCAAGATGTTGAAAAAGCCTCTGAACATTTAATAAAAATCGATAATAATTCAGAGCGAGCAGTTTGTTTTAGAGCTAATGTCTTGATGGATCTCAAAAAATATAAAGAGATGGAAGATGTAGTTGCTGATTATATTAAGAAAAATCCAAAAACAGGCGTTGTATTAACTAACTTAGCAAAAGCCCAAAACTTTCTTGGCAAAAAAGAATTTATGATAACGCTTGAAGAAGCGTTAAAGCTTGATCCTAATCAAGAGAGTGGATTGTTGTGGTGGGCTTCACTTTATAATGAATCAGCAAGAAAAGGTTTAAATATTAGTGATGAATCTGCGTATTTAATGGGAATAACTGAAGCTGACAGAAAATTTGGCGGATGGAAAGCAAAACAATATCTCGGCTCATTCTTTGCCAACCAGAAGCAAAAAGAAGTTGCAATTCATTGGTTCGAAAAAGCTCTTCAAGAAAAAGGCTGGAGTCATGAGTTGCTTATGGCGATTACCGGAGATTTGGGTAAGAATGGTTTTATTGAAGATGCACTAAAAATTGTTGAGCCAATATATCAGCCTGATCAATACAACTTTTTTGCAGGAAAAAATCTTTTACAATGTTATCTTGAGTCAAAACAGATCGATAAAGGACAAAAGCTCTTGGACAAAATGTTTGCACTTAGGGATATGGGGACAGAACAATCTCTGTTATGGTATCAATCTCAGTTCAATAAGATAAGTGGTGAAGTAAAAATTACACCAAGTGACTCCATAGAGAATGATATAGCCCTATCTTCTATCGATTCGCCTTTATGGACGATTGGACTCGGAGGAAAAAAAACTGGATTTGAACTTGAGAAAACTGGGAAAAAAATTGGATTAATACAATTTTTTAAAAATCAGGGTGAGATCAAAGAAGCAACGTTTGGAATTGAAGATAAGGTTGGCTCAATTGCAAGAGCAATACAGCTATACCTTTTTGAGGATATCTATTATGGCTCTAATGCGAGTGCTACCTTTATTCTGCCAACTGTAAAAAACACAAACTATGCTTTGCTACAAGGAGTAGATGAAGATTGGTTAAAAACTATAGCCAAGAATGGTGAATTTGATGGAATATTTTGCGGCCAGATTTCTGAAGTAAGCAATACTTTAACTTTAATCTATTTTGATTCTTCAAAAAATCTGAATAAGTCGCAAGTGGTAAGCAATATTGACTTACAGCATCCAGAAAAGTGGATGCCTATTGTTGAAGAGTTTTTCTTTGAAGCTTCTGAAGTTGAATTTGATCCTAGTTTTAACATTACTAACAAAGGCTTTAAAAGAATTACCGGAGAGTTATTGAAAAACTACTTTGGAGGGCTTACTCAAAGATTAACGATCGCTTTAGCTGGCAGCAATAAAAGTTCTGATGCGATTTATGGTGAACGAAATATTATAAGATGGTTTCTTGATGAAGCTGGTTATTACCAGGATGCAATGCAGTGTCAGCTAGGTATGATAAGTGCGATAAGGCAATTCATTAATTACAACTCTTCGGCAGCAAAAGAATACCAAAAAGAAATAAGATCATGGCTAGAAAATTGCTCAAAAAAACCGCAGCTTAAAAATTTATCTAACGAGGTGTTGGATGAGTTTAATTTATGGCTAGAAGAAAATAAAAATCCTCAATGACGCCACCAAAATTATCATTCAAAACATTTATACTAGTATGCTTGTTAATGCAGCTTGTTGTCTATGAAGCAAATGCGCAAAATGTTGACCAAAACGCCATCAACCAACAAGATTGGATCACGCGCCAGCAGCAAAATAAAATTGAAGAAGATCGTCGCTTAAGAGAGCAAGACACAATTCGTAAAGAACGCTCTCGTAAGAAAAAAGAAGTTGAAGATGAGAGTAAAAAAGAAACACCAATTTCAGGCAAACCAGCAGAATGCTTTCCAATAAAATCGATTGTTCTGACTGATGCTAATTCTGTTTCTAAGCGCCAACAGAAAAAACTCATTAAACCTTTCATTGGCAAATGCGTTGAGGCAAAAACTCTAACCGAAATCATCACCGCAATTCAAACTTTTTACAATGAAGAAGGTTATGTAACAGCGCGAGTTGTTGTGCCGAAGCAAAATATCCAAAGCGGCAATTTAGAGCTAAAAATTCTAGAAGGAAAAATTGATGAGGTAATCGTTGGCGATAACAATTTCATCGACAAGATACAGGAGTTCACCGCCTTTGGTTTTATGGAAGGTGACACGTTAAATTTGGGAGATATCAATCAGGGGCTTTATCAGATGAACCGCCTTCCTTCAAACAACGCCACGATGAAGATTGAACCAGCAGTTACCGAAGGTGAAGCCAAGGTTTATATAGCCAATCAAAAGAAATTTCCTGCCAGAGCAACAGTTGGTTATGACAATTTAGGAAATGAATTTACTGGAGTTAGGCGCACCAATTTTTCTGGTGGAATCGACAATCTGCTTTCTTTGAACGATGCGATAAATCTGAGCTACACAACAAACCTCAATGACGACAGTCAAACCAAAGATATCAAATCTTTCACTTCAGGAATCTCAATTCCATTTGGTTACAACACTTTTTCTTACGATTACTCAAGGTCAGAATTTCGCGGCACAAACGCAGGAACTAACGGACCAATTCGTTTAACTGGTTTTTCAGAAAGAAATAACGCAACAATTGACCGCGTTCTTTTAAACAAAGGTAACTTCCGTCTTTCAACAAATGCTTCACTCACAACCAAATCATCCGCCAGCTATTTAAATGGTGAAAAAATCGAAACTTCTGAGCGCAAATTAACCATCGGTAATATCGGATTTACAATTTCCAACTATTTCAAAAATGGCGTTAATCTTTATCTTAAGCCAAGCTATTCTAAGGGCTTGAAACTGCTTAACGCTAAACAAGACGGATCAAATTTAACAGCAGATACACCAAAAGCACAGTTTGATTATTTCAAACTTTACGCATCAGTTTCAAAGCGTCTTACAATTCCAAAAACCGAAATTCCATTCACGCTTTCAACAGAGATGGACAGCCAATATTCCAAGCAAACTCTTTTTGGAACGGAGCAATTTTCTGTCGGCGGATATTATTCGGTGCGCGGCTTTAGAGAAAATTACATCAATGGTGATTCGGGCTATTATTTCCGCAACAAAGCCAATTTCAACATTGGAGCGCTTACAGCACCCTTTGCAAAAAACAGCGAAGGAATCATTGCTAAAAACCTAGTTCATCTAAACAAATTTTCAGTAGAGCCGTTTTACGATTACGGCTATGTCAAAAATAAATATGTCAGTAATGGTGCGGATGGAAGACTTGCTGGTGCGGGTGTAAAAACTCTTTTCAACAGCAGATATTTTAATGCTTCCCTTACTTATTCTTGGGCAACAAACCAATCGCGCTTGATCAGTTCAACTACAAAAGAAAACAAACTAATCTATTTTGAAATCAGCACGACTTGCTGTAATTAGGTGAGACTCGAAATTCTTTTTTTACAAGATTCGGCGGTAAGTTTCAGAAGTTTTTGCACACTAACTTCAAGGATTTTCAAATCTTCTTTCGAGATATAATAATCAGGATCATATCTGCCGCCAATGTAGGCGTATTCAAGCAGATTAAAACGATCTTCATCTTGCTTGGCGGTTTTTGAAAAAATATTAGAAAATTCTGCAGAACAATTTTCAGATTTTTTTCCTAGAATTTCCAAGAAATGTTCACGAGGTGTATAATTGGTGAAGACCAAAAGAATCGCTTTATAGCAGGATTCAGCAACTTGGTGAAGATTAAAAGCCATTAAACCATTATCAGAATCTTTGGTGCTTGGATTCTCAAAATCGATAAGGAAATGTCTGTAAAATCCTTCCGCTCTATTAAACCAATAGTCGAAATGCTTTTGCGCTATTTGTTGTTTTTCTTCCGCAGTTAATTTCTTTTCTTCAGCTAATTCAAAATTTCCAGCATCAAACAACATAATCCCTTCTTTTTTGATGTCAGAAAAGAAATATTGCCCTTCAGAAAGTTTTTTATTTAGCTCTTCAATATCGTGAGTAAGAATTTTAGGAAAAGCGCTGAGATTTAAACTTTGTAATTCTTCAGAAATTTTGCCCCATAAAAGAGAGTTGAGAGCTACATCTTTATTTTTGGTTACCACTAAAATATCATAATCAGAAACATGTCCTGTTCTGCTTGATTGGCTTAAATCTTTTGCTTCTTTGTAATTACCTCTGGCGTAAGAGCCAAACAGAATAATCTTCTCAATATTATCACAATTTTTCTTAATGACGGCAACGATGCTCTCTAGTTCTTTTCGCTTAACATCTGGCAGGTGATTTATCGAATTTTCCATCAAAATTATTCATTAATTCAAAAAACATATTTTTGCACAAAAATACCAAAAACTCAAGCCCACAAAACTTTTTTGTTAAGTGAGCTTGAGTTGAAATTGCCTAGAAATCTTTTTTCAAAGCGATTGAGAACACATCAACTGAGGTTTTATATTTTGCCGACAAACTTGGCACTGTGGTTGATGAGTCAGAAATGTTCATTTTAGCTGCTCTGTAAAATTGGTGAGAGTAAGCACCATCAACAGCCCAACCATTACCAAGTTTTTGATTAAAGCCAAGAGTTGTCCAAACTCTATCGCCACCAGGAACTCTTGGACCACGATTTGCATCGGTGATTGCATCTTTTTCATAAGCAAGACCAGCTCTGATTAGAGTTTTGTCATTAACTGTGAAATTCGCACCAAGTGAGTGAAGGAAAGAATCGTGCCAATTAAACTTAGTTGTGTCGTTCAAGTTTGAATTTTGATAAGCGTTAACTTGAAGGCTTTTCAAACGAGACCATCTTGTCCAAGTGGTATCATAAGCCAATTCGACTGTTTGGTTTAGCTTATAAGCAACACCAAGGGTTAAAGATTCAGGAGTTGCAGTTTTGGCACTGAAATCTGAATACATTCCAAGATCAGCAACTTTAGTTGTGCCTGACAAATTGTAATCGATTTTTGAGCGGTAACCAACACCAACTTTTAACTGATCGTTAAATTTGTAGTTTGCACCCAAATTATATCCATAGCCCCAATCACTGCCACTTAGCTTTCCTGTGGCATCATTGCCGCCAGTAAATACAGATTTTGTAAGAGTTGCTTGATAATATTGAGCAACAACACCGGCACCAACAGAAAGTTTGTCAGTTAGTTTGTAAGATAAAGATGGATTAAAATTCACTGTCGAAATTTCACTCTTAACTGCCTGATATCTTCCAGCCCAAGTTGAATCATATTTTGTAGCCAGACCAAAAGGCGAAGTTACCGATAAGTTGAAAGTTGTTTTGTCATTGATTGGTGTGGCAAGATAAAAAGCTGGGATGAAATTATTTGATCCAGCGTTTCTTGAATCGCCGCCACTTACACTTCCACCGCCAGAAAATTTTCCTGCAGCACCATCTGAATCAACATTGAGTTTAATGTAAGTCATCGCTGCAATAAACTGGTTCTTATCAAGACCTGCAGTTACCGAAGGGTTAAAATACATATCGCTGACATCATGCACACCAGTAACCGAACCGGCATAAGCATTTCCCAACCCAGATGCCGAGGTTGAGTCTGTAGAATATCCGGAAGCAAAAGATTGGCTGGTAGTTGCAGCCAAAATAGCCAACGCGGAGAAGAGAAGTTTGTGATTAAGTTTCATGTAAATTTTTGGTAAATTTTTTGATCAAAAAAATAACGCAGTATAAAATTTACTGATTTCATCAAAAACATCAACTTTCTTGAGGTGTTTTACGGCAAATTGGTTAAAGAGTGTTCAAAAACGAGTCTGATTATTTTGAGCCAACTACTCGAAAACTTGCCTGTGTTGTTTTTGATAAATAAAGATCTGTTGTTCCAAGCAATCTCAGGATATCTTCAGTTGCCGCAGATTTACTTAAGCCAGGCTGAATAACAACAACTTCAAATATAGTTTTTGATTTTCTCGATAAGTTTTTAAAAAAGTTCAGCATCCTCATATCTCCCTTCAAAATTCTACTATTGCCAGTATTCTGCCAACTTTCTTCTCTTCTGTTTATGTGATTGCAAAGTTTATGCATTCCGGCATGTTTCCATCTTATAGACTTCTGAGCCTGTCCACATACGATATACATATTATCGATTTGACCACTTGGTTTACCATCCTTTGCACCTTTGCAATGAATAAAACATAGTTTCATTTGATTGTCACTGGTTGCTTTTAAAGCAATAATATCTGCAGCCTCACCAGAAGCATCATCATTAAAAATAAAGTCAAACTCGTCTTTTATTTTTTCGTATACTTTATATTGAATTGAATCTTTTCTGTTTTTTTTTGTTATTGATTCCTTTCTTAGATCGATTCCATCCCAATCCCATGATTCAATCATATCAGCTGATAAAGTGCCGACATCATATTTTGGAGCTATCAGATAGCAATTATAAGAATAAGAACCATCACTGTAAATAATGATCACGGGGTCCTTCTTCATATATTCTTCTAAAGTAAATTTTTTACCAGAATAGCAGAAGGTTATTTTTTCACCTGATTTTAATTTGTAATTATATCCGCCAGAATTGGAATATTTGCTATCATCAATTTCTAATTCATAAATTGATTCAACATCATCTGAGAAAAACCTAATTTCTATAGCACCAGTGCCTCCAATATTCGCAACTTCAATATCAACAAAATAAATCGGCACTTCTTTTTCGCCAAATGCAATAAATGAGTTATTTTCCCCTCTAGCTTGAACATATTCACCCCATTGAACTGCAATAGCCGGGCATTGGTGATGCTTTTGAATTTTAACTGGTCTTAAGAAGCTATGAATTACATTTCCTTCATCTACCTCTTGCGAAGATACTTTTGCCCAGACTTTATTACACCACTCAGTCCAATCTAGAATAGAACCACTTTTTACCGCCCATATTTTGCCTTTCTTTTTTGCGCCACCCCAAATAACTCTATCTCCATCTTCATATCCTATACAAGCTATATTACTTAACTCTGATTGGCATTTTTCAATTTCATGTAATCCCTCTGTAACATTAGTGCCAAAATATTGGGTAAAGCTAATTGCACCGATACGAGACGATCCTAAGTTCTTTGCTAAAGGAAGCTGAACATTGTTTAAAATATTAAATATGCGAGCGTCATTTATTAGTTCAGCAGAATTGTTTGTTATTACTTCAACCAATCTTGAAATTGGCAGGGAATTATAATCATTAGAATAAACAAACATGGCAGAATTAGCGGAATCCCAATAAACAATTATTAATTGATTTGAAAGGTCTTCTATTCCTTGATGCACACCCCATTTAACGGCATCTTCTTTGACTGTCAGATGTAAGAATCCACCGCGTTGTTTACATCTTCAAAAACTCTAAAAAGAGTTTCACGCGAATTTACGTGGTGGTGTTTTTGGAGTTTTTGTCGAAATATTCCAGTAATTTTTCGTAAGGTGTTT
>Ga0114967_10002171_pt1 | contig 16507 bp, 10 predicted proteins | sample M_130628_MF_Meta_FD_92639 | JGI IMG/M metagenome (GOLD analysis project Ga0114967, IMG submission 92639) | Freshwater microbial communities from Lake Montjoie, Canada to study carbon cycling - M_130628_MF_MetaG | ecosystem: Environmental > Aquatic > Freshwater > Lake | place: Lake Montjoie... | reverse complement strand
CGTCTACAAAACTCGTTTCCACCCGCTTGCCCTCCCGTGCCAGTAAACCCTGCGCTTCGAGTTGCTACGCGAACGAAATTCGCCAGCATAGTTGATAACGCATTATTCCAATAATCTCATTTATTAGCCTAGGTTATCCCCACCCTCAAAAAATAATTGCCCTGACCAAACGTGGCGTGGACGGCTAAAAAAACGCAGAAAAAGAACGCACGATGCTACACGGCAAAGCGATGTTTGCTTGTCATAATAAATTTCTATAAGTCTACCGTTCAGAAAATTCTCAATCAACGTCGGAAAATAATACCTGTTGCCGATTTTAGTTAGTATGTAGATTGATCGGAGGCAGTGGTGCTTGCCCCTTAAGCATCAATATCTCGGCAGAGGTTAAAGCACGCCTAAAAACCCGAACCTCATCCAATTGCCCCTTCAAAGAATCGCCACCAGCACCGTTACGTCCGATGAATAGAGCCTGACCACTGTTGGAAACGGTCCCAGATGCCGATGCAGAACCACTCTGAACACCATCAATAAAAACTTTCAAAGTAGCCCCGTCATAAACACCAGCCAAATGATGCCACGCGCCGTAACTCACTGCGTTTGTTGAATCCAACATATTGAAACTCCCGGCAGTGGTCACAGTCACACGGGAAACAAAACCAGTCCCGGATGCAACGGCAATTAAAGAATAGTCAGAGAATGGATAAACGTTCACGCCCTCGCTCGCAACCTTGGAAACAAGTGACTGCCACTGCCCGGCGGAATCAAGCTTTACCCAGGTAGCAATCGTGAATGCATTGGTGACATATAACGATGTGCTGTTGGCCACCCTCACATGAGCCGAGAGTCCATCAAACTGCAATCCGTTGGCGACCTTGCCTGCGACATGTGTCGGGCCATTCACAAGCGTACCGACGTTGCCGTAGCCTGAGGAATCAATCGCAGAACCTCCCGTCGTTTCATCCAAGGCCCAATAAGCCGCCGCGCCATTCACTGGAATGGGGGTATTGCCAACGGTGACCGTTACAACGGGCGAATTAGCAGTATTTCCAGACGCATCCTGTGCACGCGCTTGAAGGGTATGTAAGCCGTTAGCCACAGCCTGACTATCCCAACTCAAGTTATAAGGTGAACTTCTTAATGAGCTGAGGACAACACCATCCACTAAAAAGGAAACCGAAGCGACTCCCGATCCCCCGAGATTGTCGGTCGCACTCGCGCTCAAGGTGATGGTGTTGGAAACGGTTGCCGAAGCTGAAGGGGCTACAAGACTCACACTCGGAGCCACCAGATCAGCCGCTGCAGTCGTGAATGTGAAATCACCTGAACTCAGACTGTTGCCGGAAATATCCGCCGATGTAACGCGATAATGATATGCAGCTGATGGCTGAAGCCCCGTAAGACTTACTGCGTGCGAACTCAAATACCCGGGTGCGCTCGCCGTGCTGCCATAGCTGCTGGTCAAACCATATTGAACTACGCTGGATGCGCCTTCGCTGCTCGTCCAAGAAATCACAGCATTACTAACACCTAGGGACGAGACAGTTACACCTGATATCGCAGGAGGATTTGTATCCGCCGCGCCTCCAAATTCAAATGCGCCACGATCCCAGACCCCATCACCACCACGGATGTTCCCCTCCATGTCAACGTTGTAAGGCGAAGGCAAAACAGTACCCGTAATGGTGGCGACGGGCAGGTGGAAATTATTATTGGCATAGTCCAAAAATGCCGTCGTGCTTGCTGTTAGATTCACGATCATGTCGTTCTCAGCATCATGAACCGTTGCGTCATAACGATTCCACCTAGCCTCGCATGCCGTGCAACTCGCCAAGGTGTGATTGGCCGAATCACTGCGCCACCAAAAATTGTTATAGACTTGGACGTTCGAATTTCCCGTCTGACCATCGCCCCCGATACGTACGCGCGCGGAGATACCGACCGCGCCTGGACCGATGTTGATGAAGCTGTTGTTGTATATCTTCCAGTTCTGTGCCACCTGCTGATTGATGACGGCGATCGCACCGTCACCGCAACCTTCACGGTTGTATGGATTGCCTTCAGTATACATAAAGACGTTCCCATAGATTTCCCAGTTTGAATTGATGTTCACTCCGGCTCCGCGATTCAAACAAACGATGTAGCCCGTGCCCTCGATATCTTCAAAAATGTTGTGGCGGATGATGAAGTTGCTGTCGGCGGTGGATGCCCAACCTTCGGAGTGAAACACCGGATCGCTGCTATTACGGGCGATCAAGCTGTATTCCAAAGTCCATCCCAAACTGAATCCAGTCAGAATTGGGCAGCGTCCCGTATCATGAATGTAACAATATTGGAGCATAACGTTGTTCGCTCCAGACGGGGAATACACACCGTCGTCATGATTTGTATTGTCTAATCCGCGCCCCTGCACTTCAGTGTAACGGATGGTGATATTGGATGCCGTGGAGCTGCCTCCCCAGAAAAGATTGATGCCATATTGTCCGCCAGTGGCCACCCTGAATCCATACCCACTGCGCCAATCAGAGCCTCGCGTCGCGCCATCAAACGTGTAGTATGGCCGTCCGACTTCCCATCCATTCCAAGAGGCAGTCCCAGTTCCGTAAATATCGTTCCAACCCACGCTTGTTCCATGATTTGCAACGGTCGCCTTCCTGAGCGTGATCACAGCAGTTCCGCTGGGAGCATCGTCGAACGTGTAAAACCCATAGCTACCGGTCGCGATGTAATACGTCGCACCACGCACCAAGGTGGCTGGAAGGTTTCCGTAGGCATTGCTCCAATCAGAACCATTACCAGCCGCCCCTGCGCGGACATAATACGTTTGAGCCTGAGCAGCCACTGAAATGAAAAGGCACGCGGCAAAGAGCCACGTCCCAACACGACTTAAATTGAACGATTTCATCATCCTCCGGTGACCAGTTGCAAGAACCGTTCCAAAATAAAAACAGGCGTGTTGCACAAAATGTTTGGACGGGCTGTTCATTTTACATACAAATCTTGTTTAATTTGGACACGGTCCATAACCGACTAAGCGTCTCTTTAACGGAATCGACGCGCCCTTAGTCATGGTTTTCCACCCTGGAAAACACCCAGCCGCTGAGGTGAAAAAAGCGCAAGCACGTCCGACCTGACCTCGGGGATTCTTGAATCTAGACGCTTTCGGATATTGTCGCGCCTTGCATATACATCCGCGATACGCGCCATCGCTTCGTCATTAGTCGCTGCGCAAAGATCCGCAACCAACTCCGGACACCCGATGGATTCCATCACGCCGATGAACTTTCTGCTGTAAGCCATGCAAACCGCAGGCACAGATTGGGAAATAGCCGCGATGCAAGCGTGCATCCGTGCGCCAAGGAAAAAATCACACTCGCCGATCACATGCTTTATCTCATGTTGGTTGAATTCACCCTCGCACAAATTCACCCTTCCCGGAAACCTGTTTTTGAATTGCTCATGAACCTGCCAGCAACCCGTCGTGTCACTTTCAGCATCAGTCCCGAAAACATGCGCCACAAGCAATACATCCGCGTTCTGCTCTTGGACAAAATACTCCACGACACGATTAATCAACTCAGGATAATTGCATTTCAGCCCGAACATGTTGTCCTGTGAATACCCGCCCATCATCAACAGACCACTCACGTTCAGCCCCACAACCGGCCTTCCACTCCTTTGTGGCAACCTTTCTAAAATCTCTACTCGTGGCCTGATCGCTTCCATGGCAAACGCCATGTCGTACGAGAAAACCAACTTCTCCCGCTTGTCACCCAACAATAGCCCCGCTTCATCAAAACTTGTACGATCCCTCGAAAATACAGCCGCAGCGTTTCGCATGATGTATCGCGCTATCGCTTTGGCCACGCAGCCCTTGAAAGGTCCAAGCGTTTGCGGCAATAGCGCGAGGGGTTTCTTTAATTGCAAAACCAGAAGCTGCGGCAACGCCACATACAGCAAGCGCCCCATCCCATAGATGTCACTGAAACTGTCACCACCGCCGATCGCAAGCACGATGTCCGCGCCTAGGATCCGTTTCAGATAGGGGTTCTTGGAAAGCAACTTAATCCGCCAGCTTTCAGGCAATATCCTCGCGGCCATCGCGGACGCCAACAACCGAGCGACATTGTTTTTCAAATAAAACTTTTTTGAGAACCGGATATTGAATAATTCAATCTGCCGGGGCTTGCCTCCGACAAATATCTGATAGCTTCCAGGTTCGCGACTGTAATCTAACATGAAGACTACTGCATCAGGATAAGAGTGCAGCGCGGATGTGAATGTTCCAGACGCTAGAGCTGAAACACCCATGTTGCCAGTATTCAACGGAGCGCCTATCAGACAGATTTGCATGACTTTTTTCACCTCTAAACCTTAAACGAGCGAGGCATTATTAGAATTCCTCTCACCCACGTTACCGGCCTGTGGATCGGAATTATTCTGATCCTGGGATGACTCCGTGGGTTTTAATTCGCCATATCGGATGCTGCACGCCACCAGAACCCAGAACAGACATTTCAGTTGTGGACTAAACAGATAGACATTCGACCTCGCATAAAAAAAGATAACCGTGATGCTGATGAAAGCCGCCATGATGGTACGATCCACACCCTGACTGGATTTCCAAAGCTTCAGAAGCTTCCACAAAACCGCTATGAACAGGATAACCTCCAGGGCTGACCCCACAAAGCCGAACTCGATCAGATCGCAAGCCTGTTGATTGTCCCAGCTCGTGAACCCCAACAACGCAGTATTTCCTCCACTCTCCTTTTCGAAATAATCTGACAAGTCCATGTCCTCCGTGCTAAGCCCCCCGTAGCCAAACAGCAAACGCCCCGGTGATTTTTTAACCTCCGAGTAGGCCACCTCCCACAATTTCCACCGATACTCGTAAGACTTTCGCTTCACTGAATCTTTGTCCGCACCCACCGTCGTCGAGATGGCCGACACTAGCGTTTCACGCACGCCAGGCCGGGCAATGATCACCACTACCGACAGCACCCCGATCATCACAAACGACTTTCGCATCTGATTTGATCCCAGCACCAACAATATCCCCCCCGCCATCACCAATCCCGACCAAGGTCCGCGGCTGTTCGCAAAATAACAGCCCGCCACCGTCAACAACAGCAGCACTAAAATCACCTTCTGACGCTTCGGCTGAGTCTCATGTTCCCTCACCGCCATCAATATCGGCACCGCCATCGCCATCGCATACCCCAACAAAATTCGATGCGGATATGTAGCCGTTATATCCACCAACCCGCGCCCCTCACCCAAGAAAAACTCAAGACTGATGTTTATCTCCTTGAACCGCTCAATCATAGCCACACCGGCCACACCACCCAATCCCGCTCCTATCGCCGTCAACATCCGCAACACACCCGCACGATCCTGCAACGTCGTGCTCACTACGATGAACAACATCAGGTTTTCAAGCGTGAAGACGAACAAGGACTTAACGCCTGCCATTAGATTGGCCGAAAGCAACGTTGAGATAAGCTGCGACAGTGTGAACGCCAACAATAACCCCTTGAACGGGATTGACTGGTGCGTAGTAAAATTTCTTTTGGCTCCCAACCAGAAAAATACCGCCCCCATCACCAATACCCGTTGAACAGTCATCTCTGGAATGCCGCCACCAAAACTGATCCGCATGTAATCCGGCATCGAAACGATGAAGCCAACTGTCAAGCAAAGCCCCTTCAGATAGTCAGACTTCAGATGCCTGAACGCGATCGCCGCTACAATCAGCAGCGTAATGACACACTTCGGATTCATCCCTTAACCGCTCCGTGGCTGCCGCAGTCCATAAACTTTTGATGCCACAACTCCAGCACCAGCAACGAGAACTTCTCGGCCGCCCCACGACCATCGTCCGCCAGAAGTTTTTCCACCGCGCCTCGCTTGAAATACCCTCGCTCCACAGCCCGCTGACTCAACAGATTATCAGCGAGAAATCCCTTCAACTCCCGCCCCAACCACCGGCCATATGGCACCGGAAATCCCGTCTTCTTGCGAGATAGAATCTCCGTCGGCACGCGCCCAGCAAACGCTTGCTTCAAAACACGCTTCGTCTCGCGTCCTTTCACCTTAAACTCCGTCGGCAAAGTAGCCGCGAACTCCAACACCTCGTGATCCAGAAACGGCACCCGCAGCTCAAGCGAGTTTGCCATCGTGATCTTATCCGCCTTGATCAACAGATCGTCCGGCAACCACGTCTTCGTATCCACGAACAACATTTGATTGAGCAGATGATCACCTGAAACTTTTGCGAAAAGCTCCCTGGAATAAGCACCTCCAGACGTCGCATTCTGCCCCCGTGAAAACTCTGCGGTAAAAAGCGAGGGTCGTAATTTGTTAAAACCCTCAAACGGCGATCCGACCCGGCTAAAATAATATTCCGACAATGGAACACGCATTAAATCAGCATAGCGGCGGACGCGACGGAACTTATTCACGCTCCCAAGCCCCGCTACTCCCATCGCCGCCAGTCCTCGGAGTGGCCCGACAGCGGATTTGAATTTCTCCAACGCCAGAAAGTTTTTATATTCCGGGTATCCACCAAATGCTTCATCGCCACCCTCTCCTGACAACAGCACCGTCACATGTTTCCGCGCGAGCTTCGAGATGTAATAAAGCGCAATGGCGGGGGGTTCACATACCGGTTCTTCCATATGCCAAATATAGCCCGGCAAAAAATCCCTGAAGTCAGCCGCCGTCATCGTCATGTCATGGTGACTTGTCCCAAACTTCTGCGATGCCATCCGCGCAAACGGCCTTTCATCCGCAAACTCCTTGCTGTCGAATCCAACCGTGAACGTAGAAATCTTTTTATCAGTCCGCTCTACTGCATAACTCAACAACGCCGTCGAATCCACACCGCCACTCGCAAGAAAACCTACCGGCACATCGCTGATCATGTGATCCACCACGCGTTGCCGGAGCAAATCGCTCAACTCGCGTGCCGCATCCTCCATGCTCGCCCACCGGTTCGATGGCGCGTATTGAAGCTCCCAGTATTGCTTCCGGCTAATCGTCCCATCCTTAATGAGCAAGTAGTGCCCCGGCAAAAGTTTCTTAACACCTGCAAAAATCGTTTCTTCTCCAGGTGTGAAATAATTGGAGAGGAAAACATTGACCGAATCGCGATTCACTCCGCGCGCTACTGCTGGGTCAGCCAGAAGCGATTTTACCTCGCTGCCAAACACCAGCGCTCCTCCTGCTTGAGTGTAATAGAGCGGCTTGATCCCCACGCGATCACGAGCGATGAACATCGCCCGCCGCCGTTCATCCCAGATCGCGAACGCAAACATGCCGCGCAGATGTTTCAAGCAGTCCACGCCATGCTCCTCGTAAAGATGGACGATGACTTCAGTGTCAGTGCCTGAACGAAACGCATGGCCACGTGCGATCAGCCGCTCCCGCAATTCCTGATAGTTATAAATCTCACCGTTGAAAGCGATCCACACCGAGCCGTCCTCGTTGCTCATCGGCTGTGCGCCAAGCGGACTTAGATCGATGATGGATAAACGCCTATGCCCAAGCCCAGCCGGGCCGAACACGCGTTGCCCCTCTCCATCCGGACCGCGATGTGAGATCACATCCGTCATCCGACGGATCAGCTCCGGTGTAACCGGTGTCTGCCCATCAAGAAAAACTTTTCCAGCAATGCCGCACATGGGTTAATTCAATGTTTCTTCCTGACCCAGAGTTGTGGATAGATGCTCCAACGCAGGATGGCGCACCACTTCCCGAATGATGCCTTCCAATCCGTGCCACGACTTCGCACCCGTTGCACCGGAAATAGAAACGTCAGCAGCAGCAGCCGCGCAAACGCGACGATCGACATCGCCATCCTGTAAGCCAACCCATAGGCAAGCCCACGGGTCTTGCGCAGAAACCGCCAGATGGATTCTCGCATCATCACGGTTGAAAAGTGGTTCGTCGCCGTAGCGGAACTCGCGCCACCGTGATGGATGACGCTGGCACACGGCACATAATAATTCTTGAACCCGGCCTTGGACACCTTGTCGCTCAGATCGATGTCCTCCGCATACATAAAATAATCCTCACTGAACATCCCGACCTCGCTGAACAGCTTTCGGCTCATCATCACGCACGCTCCGGAGATCGCCTCCACAACACTCGGCATCTCCCCCCCGGAATGCAAAGGAGACATGCCCCAAAGACTGGAGTTCGGCCAGCGGGAACGAAGGAATTCCGAATCAAGACATTGATTCAGGATCGTCGGCACGGACTGGATGCAGCTTGTCTGGATCGAGCCATTCGTGTTGAGCAGCTTACAGCCAAGCGATCCAGCATCCGACAACCGGCGTAACGCCGCAATCATAGCCGCAATCGCATCCCCAACAATCTCTGTATCGGGATTCAAGAATAGCACGACTTCACCCGAAGATTCCTTGAAAGCCATGTTGTTCGCCTTCGCAAAACCTAGATTATCCTTGGCTTGAATGAAACGGACTTGCGGAAAACATTCGCTCAACATCTCCCCGCTCCCGTCGAACGATGCCGCGTCAATCACGACGACCTCGAATTGAAAATTATGTTTCTTGCTGTAAATCGACTCGAGACAGTTGCGCAGATACGTAACTGAATTCCAATTGACGATGATGATCGAAAGGTCCATTCGGGCTCAGCGTTTCAAAAATGTCCGATGCCACAACTCCAACGAGACGAGCAGATATAGATGCCGCCGATACTGCTCTTTGCCGGAACGATCTAGCGCGATGATTTGCCTTATGTAATCCTGGTCGAAGTAGCGCGCCATCGAGGAATCCTTGCTCAACAGACATTCCTCCACAAACCCACTCATGCGTGTGCGGAACCATTCCTCTACGGGATTGGCAAAGCCCTTCTTCTTCCGATGCACGATCTCTTTGGGCAGCCATTTGAGACACGCCTTCTTGTGAAGATATTTTCCCGTCATCCCGTTCAATTTGAGATTCGGCGGAAGACTCTCGATGAATTCAATCAACCGCACATCCAGAAAAGGCACGCGAGCCTCAAGTGAACAGGCCATCGAAGTCTTGTCACCAACCATCAGTAAATCGTCCGGTAGGTTCGCCCGCGTATCCACGTAAAGCATCTGAGTCAACGGATCGAGAGACTTAACATCAGATTGCAGCCGGCTCAACGCCTTTCGCGTTCCAAAGTTATCCGCGTCAAACTGTTTCTTAAGCGCACCCTGATACAACTTTGATTTCATCTCCGCGCTGAAAAACGAATAGACCTTCGCGAACCTCGTGAGCATATCCGGCTCGGCCAATGATGCGACACCTCGTTTGAATTTCTCCGCGCGCCCCGTCATCTTCGCCACGAACGCCACTCCGTCCGTCACCGCACTTGGTAGCCGGCTATACACATCCGAGAGCTTGATGCCTTTGTAACGATCATACCCCGCCCACGGCTCATCCGCGCCCTGCCCAGTCAACGCCACCTTCACTTTTTGACTGGTCATCTTGGACACGAAATAAAATGCCGCCGCCGTTTCGTTTCCAACCGGCTCCTCCAAATCCCACATGTAACGATCGTAATACTTCACGTAGTCGTCAGGCGAAAGCATCTGAGCGTGGTGGTCTGCGCCAAACATTTTAGCCAGAGCCTTCGCATCCTCGACTTCATTTGTTGCTTCACCACCCTCGAAACCAATGGTGAATGCCTGCACCGGACCGTTGGAATACTTGCTCATGATCGCGAGCAACACAGCCGAGTCGACGCCCGAACTGAGAAAAAGCCCCAGAGGCACATCGCTGCGCAGCTGCAACTTCACTGCGTCTTCAAGCAGCGTTTGGTATTCCTCGATTAATTCATCTTCACCGCCCCCCCTCCGTTCGCTCGGCCTCCAATTCCAATACCGCTCAATCTTGATTCCAGCCTTGGATGCCAGCATCGAATGTCCCGTGGGCAGTTTGAAGATTCCTTTGAACAGCGTCTTTGGCGCAGGCACGTAACGGAACGTGAATAATTCCGCAAGCGACTCTTCATCCACTTCGCGCGGACATTCTGGATGTTGAAGCAACGTCTTGATCTCCGAACCGAATAGAAGCTCACTGCCGATCTGGATATAATAAAGCGGCTTGATGCCCAGATGATCGCGGGCGATGAACATCTCGCGCAACTTCGCATCCCAGATCGCAAAAGCGAACATACCATTGAAACGCTTCACACAATCACGCCCCCACTGTTCGTAAGCATGGACAATGACTTCCGTATCCGATTGGGTTTTGAAATTATGCCCCGCCTTGAGCAACTCCTCGCGCAACTCGATGAAGTTATAGATCTCACCATTGAAAACGATCTGGATACTTCCGTCCTCATTGCCGATAGGCTGCGCGCCGCCGCCGACATCAATGATGCTCAGTCGCCGGTGACCCAGCCCGATCTCGTGATCTACTAGTTCACCCTCTCCATCCGGCCCGCGATGCCGGATCACGCCATTCATCTTCGCGAGCGTCTCGCCATTGATCGGGTTGCCGGATAAATCAAAAATGCCGCAGATTCCACACATGAGAGTTTTTTCTGGACTGAATCAATTTCCGGCCGAGCTTCGATTCCCGCCAAAAATCCGCGCGTTCAAAAGTTTGCGATAGCATCGCGCCTCGGCGGCATTTACCAACCGGGTTTTGCGTGTGAGGAGCGACCGCAAATAACCCCAAAGCACAGCCACTCCGCCAATTAAAACCGGGCGGGACTTGATACGATGCAGCACTTTAAGCAAAAAGAAAAAAAACCCGCCACCGGTTAGATAATAAATTTCCCCGTGCATAATGTTCGTCTTCCACGGCCCGATGCCAGAGCCCTCGATCTTCCAATGCTTCATCTTCAGATCTCGGAAATGCGTCGTCTCCCAGCCATGAGTGATCGCGCGTATCTCGTCCACCGTATCCCAACCCCTTGACGGGACAAATCCATTGATTTGTTTCCAACAATCACGGCGGATGACTTTTGATGCGCCGCACGCGTGATACTCCGGCATGGCGATCTCGCTCCAATCCACCCCGCCTAACGATTCCAAATAGACGCCAGACGCAATGCCGAGTTTTGGATTCGCGCTGAACCGGCCAAGAAGTTTTTCAAAATAATTAGGATCAAAACTCAGATCACAATCCAGCTTCACGATCAAATCATATTCCACATCCTTCGCGAGCTCGTATCCGCGATTGAAGGCTTGGATCACCGCCGATCCCGGTTGACGCGCCTGACCACGAGGACTTGTAATGATTCTGATAAAGCTATGTTCCGCCGCATACTTCGCTAGCAGTTCTGGGGTGCGATCGCTCGATCCATCGTCCACGATGATCCAGCGCACTGGCTTCACGGTCTGCCAAGCCATCGAACGCAGCGTGTGTTCGACATACCGCTCTTCGTCTTTAACAGGTGTGATGACCAGATATTTCATGTTCGTCACAATGATTTATGACTTTGCGCCAGATTTGGCGGGTCGCTGGTTTCCAGCCGCCGGGTATGGCGAATTCTTGACCTGACTCGGCGCGCTGTCCATTGCACATTCCCAAGCCAATCATACCACCCCCGCAACTTCGCAAGAAACAATGCACGGTCATCACACTGATTGACAGGCAGACGGTGAACCCACAACGGATCATCCCCCTGCCCCATCCGCCCGATCACCGTGGTAGCACAACTGGCATACCCACACCGATAAAGCAGGTCAGATAGCTTTTCCGTGAACCCAGAATCCTCCTGCGGAAATGCAAACGGATAGGCAAAACTAGAGATAGTCTCACCAAGTTCATTGTCAATCTGCTGCTTTGATCGTAAAAGCTCCTGTTCGATGTTGCTCCAAGAAAGCGTGTATAGCTTGGGATGATTCACTGTGTGGGAGCCGAATTGAATCCCTTCGCGTCGCAACTCGCGAACCTCAGCCCAAGTCATACATTGGCGATTCAGAAATGTTTTCCGTTCATGTTGGATATAGCCCGTCGGAAGATACATAGTTGCCGAAAACTTGTGCCGGCTCAAAACCGGCCAGGCCGCTTTATGAAAATCCCTGAACCCATCATCAAAAGTCACCGCCACCAGTCGCCGGGTAGGAAGGTTGCCATCTGCCAACGCTTTCATCCCATCTTGAAGGGTCACCGCCCTGTACCCCGCATCCGCGATCCATTGCATCTGTTCAGCGAAACGCCCAGGACTTGTAGCAACCCGATAGTAAGCACCCACTCCGGTTTCTGGATCGTCAGAGATGCTGTGATACATCAGCACCGGCAAGGTTTCTGCAAGGCGTGAACCAAGCAAGCACGCCACAGGACGCGCAGCGCAAAGCGTCACAAATCGGTCTGGACGAAAGAGTGACATTCTGAGTTCAGGTGCAAAGCGAATCTACAAGGCGGAGGTAATCCTGCTTGCGACTCTCCCAACTGTTTTTCAGGACATACTCATTCGCGTTTGAGATGAGACTCTTGCGCAGATCCCGATCATTCAGCAGCTCCACCATTCCCGCCGCCAGCGCATCCACGTTGCCGGATTCAAAAAATTTCACCAGAGAGTCGTTGAAATAAAACCGATCAATCTTGGTGCTCGAGATGATCACGGGGACACCCACGGACATGAACTCCATGATCTTGGTGCTGTAGGCTTCGTTTCCAAAGGAATCTGCACGTTTCGGCACGACGCCCAAATCTGCCGCCGCCATGACTCGCGCGATATCGCGGAGCGGCATAGGTTTGAAAAACATCACACACGGATCCAACCCAAGCTCACTGACCAATTCCAAGAGTTTGGGCTTCATATCGCCATCGCCGTAAATGTGGAACTCCGTGTCGGGCAACTGCGGATGGACCTTTGCAAAAGCACGGATTGCAATGTCCAACCCCTGATGCCATTGCAATCCTCCAGGAAACATAATGACTCGTTTGCCGACCGCCTTCTGCACGCTCAACGGATGAAAGACTTTTGAATCCACATTGTTGATGAATACAGAACACTTTTCAACGGGCGCAGAACGAGTGGTATATTTTTCCAACCATAGATCATTGGCGATGATGATATGGTTCGCGAATTTTGCGGAAAACTTTTCCGCCAGCTTGAGCGCAACGACGACTTTGGAATTGTTTCCGCCTCCAAATTTGCTCGCGAAAAATTCCGGCACGATATCATGGATGTCGAGAATGATTTTAGCCCCCATCAACTTGGGATACCATGCGGCGAAAACCAGAAAGTCGGGGATGTTGTGGACATGAAGCAAATCAAACCGACGCTTCCAATGGCGACGCATAGCCCACACGGATGCCACCAACAAAAACCGCAGCAACGGCCAGAGAAATGATGTTTTGGATTTCTCCTTCTTGCCAAAACGATCTTGTATCCTGAAAAGCCTGACGCCATTGATCGTTTCTTCAACCGGCTGCTCCGGAGTCCGCCGCAACGCGAGAATCTCAACGTCATCACCGCGTGCCGCCAAAGACTCGGCATAACGGAGCACGCGATTGTCGCTCTCATAGAACGAGTGCGAAATCATGCAGATGCGTTTGTTGAGGTTTTGGGTTTTCAAATCATCAACGTCTGGCGGTCGTAAAACTCGTGGGCAGACTTCGTCCCCGTCAATTCGCATCCTGTGCGAAAGACTGAACATGGGTTACAACGTGGCTGTACAACATCTGGTTTAACGGAAAATGAACCAGCAGCTTAGACACCAAAAACATCCGTCGAAGCTAAAAACCTAAAAAACTACCAAGCTCAAAGCCCCTCGTTCAATTTGGCGGGCACATAACGGCGGCATTTATTGATGACGTTAGCCATATTGGCTCGAGATTCCTGCATCAGCACACTGGCTTGACGCGCAGCCTTAACACCTGTCTTTTCCGACTCGATCACCATCAACACAACGTCCATCTGGCTCGCAAGCCTAGGCGTCGGGCTGGTGTTGGCCACTGGAGACATATCAAACACAATGAAATCATATTCACTTGTCTCAAGATGGGGCACAATCGTATCAAATCCTTCAGGTAAGATTTTCGCCAACTTGTTCTGCACCTTGTCTGGTGCTTCCAACTTCGCGAGTGCAAGTTTGGTGGTTGTATGGGGCGTCTCATCCTTGCCATCTTCTTCAGAATGTTTCGAAACACCACAACCAGGCTTGCCTTTGTAGAAAGAATGCGCGTCACCGTTGCCGCCATTCAAATTCACAAGCAACACATTCCCGCCACCCGTCATTGAAAGCGATGCCGCCAACCCCGTCGCCAAAGTCGTCACTCCAGCTCCATCGCCGCAACTGGTCAGGCCGATAAGCTTCGGCTTTTGATAGTTTTCTTTGATTTCAAAATAGGTCACGAGGCGTTCGCGAAGTCCATCCGTATAGGAACGAAGGTGGTGCAGGGGATTCCATGGGGTGATTCCTGCTTCCCCTTTGTTGGCCGCCATCTCCTCAGGCGTGCGTTTGCGAAGCGCCCTCGTTTCAAAACGCCACGGCAGCTTCAACGTGTTCTTCCAATAGGTGTCCGGTATCGCGAAAAATACTTTTTGCCGGAGATGACGCTCGATATCTACAGACCGCTTTAAAGAGCGGTCAAAGACGTAATCAAGCAGCACTGCAATCACGATTCCCAAAGCTGCGCAACCCGCCAGCACTCCGAGAACAATCTTTTTCGTGAGCTCATCGCTTTTGATCGGCAGCGTCGGATTTTCAATGAATTTGACCCCAGGCACGCGTCCCGCGCGCGAATCAAACCCTTTGACCTTGGAAGATAATTTTTCATACTGCGCCAACTGAAGGTCATGCTTTCGCTGCAAATCCAGCATCCTCGGTTCGAGCTTCGTGATGGTTGCCAGCTCGGAGTTCATATTCCCGATCTGCTGCTCATAGACCGTCACTGTGGCAGTTAGGTCGTGTATCCGGCCCATGTCTGATTCTGCGTTTGTGCTCGTCACGGACACCGCCGCTCCTACTTTTTCTAACAGTGGATATTGGGTTTCGAGAGCAGTTTTGGCCTCAGTGCGCTGGGCCATCTCAATGCGGGCGTCTTGAACGTATGGATGGGCTGGTTTCAGTCCTTCAGAAATCAAGCGGCGCTCATGGTTTTCCAAGTATTGAAGTCGCGTGACGATGTCCGAGTAATCTCTGATCACATTCCTGGGAAGCGGGGTGCTGATTTTCGAATCCGACCCCGTTGTCGTATTTGTCCCCGCTGCGATTCCCATCCGTGCCGTCAGCAACGCAAGATCCGTCTTCGCATTCAGCATTTCGCCCGTCAATCGTTCAATATGACGAAGATAAAAACCACGCGTTTCAGAAATCGAACTCACCTTGTTCGAGCGCATCAATGATTCCAAGTCACGCTCGGTCTCGACGAGTTCGTTCCGCAGGTTTTCCAACTGAGTCACCAACCAGGCATCCTCGGCACCCAATCCTAGATGCACCATTGCGTGGTGTTTGAAATATGTATTCACCAGAGCGTTCAACGTCGGCTGGACGACAGCTTTGTCGCGATGCTCAAAAAACACAATGATGACATCGCTGCGCTTGGGGGCCATCGGTCCCAATCCAACCTTGATCAAACCGGCAGCCGCGTTGGTGTCATCGCCGCCACCATAAGCCGCGAGAATTTTCTCTGGCCCAACAATCCCAGCAACCTCGACACAGACATCCCTGCTGCGCATGATCTCGATCTCGGTGTTGAGAATGCTTTCCATCGTGGCCATGGGAATCACGATGCGCGGACCATTGGCTTCGCCAGTATTGACCGGAGCTTCCTCCGCCACGTAACTGACCCGCAGCATGGCTTTCGACGAATACATGGGCGGGGTCACCATCTTCGCCACAAACGCTCCCAGAAGTCCCAGCAAAACGCAGCCACAGATCAGGTATTTGTGCCTGAAAAATGTAAAATAGATGTCATCCAAACCAAAACCCGTATCCGTCGCCGGATTGTTTTGTGGATTGTTAGGGCTCAGTTGGTTCATGCCTCAATTGACCAATTTGTCATTCTGTTAGGATTGCGGAATCGCCAGAACCATTCAATCAGTGGTTCACTCGAAGATTACCGACGCCAATCAGGAAACTCCGCTGACGCTCTTCAACTTGGCTGAATTCATCCGGATCAAGCCACTCTCCGCACTCGCAAAAATCTTCACCCGTGATCTCTAGCTGGCCTTCACTTCGTCAGAGTTCATTCTTCGCAATATCCGCGCCGGGTTGCCAGCCACAACCGCACCATCTGGAACATTTTTTGTGACAACGCTCCCGGCGCCAACAATCGCCCTCTCGCCGATCGTCACACCACACATAATGGTCGCACCTGACCCAATGGACGCACCGAGCTTGACCTTGGTGGCATCGCACTGCCAATCCGCTTCGGTCTGAGGCTTTCCATCCGGGTTTGTTGCACGTGGGAAGCGATCATTGATGAAGGTAACTCCGTGCCCAATGAACACCTCGTCTTCAACCGTAACACCCTCGCAGATAAAAGTATGGCTGGAAATCTTACAACGCGCGCCAACCCGGGCACCTTTCTGTATCTCGACGAAGGTT
>Ga0114967_10002169_pt1 | contig 16518 bp, 16 predicted proteins | sample M_130628_MF_Meta_FD_92639 | JGI IMG/M metagenome (GOLD analysis project Ga0114967, IMG submission 92639) | Freshwater microbial communities from Lake Montjoie, Canada to study carbon cycling - M_130628_MF_MetaG | ecosystem: Environmental > Aquatic > Freshwater > Lake | place: Lake Montjoie... | reverse complement strand
TACACCGCGAATGGCATCTATTGCCTTTGCCAACTTTGGAGCATCTTCAGGTCGGACACCATCTCGTCGCAAACCTGAATCAATAATTAGCAAGACGGGACATTCTTGAGAGTATTCATCAAAAATCTGTCCGATAGATTCTGCACCGATCAAGCTTTCGACTGCCAAAGTTAGATCTATCGATAATGCGAGTTTTCGTGCTCTCTCGACTTTACTTGAGCCTAAAACTGGATAGGCAACAGTAATTTTTTTGATGCCTGCTTTGGCAAAACCTTCAGCTTCGCCAACCTTTGCGACACATAAACCATCGCAGCCCAACTCCTGTTGTAATAGTCCTAGTTCAGGAGTTCTGTGCGTTTTTGCGTGAGGTTGGAGTGATACTCCATTCTCATTGCAGATACTCAACAGTTCCTTGACATTTGCCTTGAAAATATCAATATCCAGAATCAAAGAAGGGGTATCGATGAAGCTCTTTAACTCAAATTCACCAGTGCGAAGCATCAAGAATAAGCCCAGAATTCCTCGGAAACCTGTCTTGCTTCATCTTGAACGCATTCCTGCATACGATCCTTGCTGATTTTCTTCTCATCCAAATAGCGTTTTGGAACCGTTGAGCTAATGGCCGCAACAACCTTTCCGCTTCGATCTGTAACGGGAGCTGCAACACAATAGAAGCGCTCGATGAGTTCCCCGTTGGATTCAGAGAATCCTTGTAGCTTTACTTTGTGGACCTCTTTCAATAAATCTTCAAGATTACTAATTGTTGAGCTATTAAATTTTTTGAATACAAAATTTTCAAACAATTTCGTGATTTCTGCATCGGAGCAGCCCGTCAGTAGCGATTTTCCTAATGCGGTTGCTTGTGCTGGGAGTCGTATTCCAACTCGAGAGGGCAAATCATAAGAGCGATCAGATTTTATCTGAGCTAAATATAGGGCGTCGCATCCTGATAGAACAGCCAAGTGGACGGAGGAATGTAAATCATTCATCATATCTGTTATATGACTTTCAGCTATTGAGATGAGTTGGCTACTGTTTAAATACTGCTGGGTTGATTCCCAAGCCTGGATTCCCAAAGTAAATCTATTTAGCTTTGGATCAAATTCAATCCACTTCTCTTGCTGAATAGTTGAAAGTAGAACAAACAAACTGCTCTTAGGTATGTCTAAGCTTTTTTGGATCTCCGTAAAAGTTAATCCATTCTGGTGATCTGAAAGTAGTTTTAGAATGTGCAGAGTTCGCACAGATGATTTAACTTCACCTTGGGCGGATTCGGGCATTGCTCTCTCCATTCGTTCATGTATATGAACAAAAACTGACTTTGATTTGTAGATGTTATGTATAGTTAGAAATAAGCACAAGGGGTCCACTGAGAGCTCTACGCGGGGGAGGTGAGATGGTGGCATCGAATAGTCCAGAAATCGAAGCAACCTTGCTTTCGGATCGACTTTTCAATCCTCGCACGGGCACCTTCACTCCGGCAACGATAACCATTCAAGATAGAGCTATTGCGGAAGTCTCTTCAGCCCCCTCCAACCCTGCATCGAGCTTGGCAGGGAAAGTAATTGACTTAAAGGGCCTACTCGTTACGCCAGGGTTAGTTGACTTTCATACACATGTATTCCACGGGCAAGACTTAGGCGTTCAAGCCGATAGTTTAGTAAAACAAGGAGTCACGGCGGCGGTTGATGCTGGCAGCGCCGGTGCCCATATCTTCCAAGCATTTAAAGAGCTAGTGATTGATAAATCGAAACTACATATTCAATCGTTTCTCAATATTGCAACCGTGGGCACCACGAGCATCCTGCTACAAGGAGAGCTCAAGACCGCCTCATATAGCAATGAAGAGATTGCAATTGCGACAGCTTTAAGATTCCCTGAACAGATTATAGGAATCAAGGTTCGTGCATCCCACGATGTTGGAGGAGATTTAGCCCTGGAAGGCTTTATGAAGGCCCGATCAGCAGCAACTCAACTAAACCTTCCATTGATGGTCCACTTAGGTCCCGCACCGGTCGATGTGGAACACATTTTAGAAAACCTTAACCCTGGAGATTTTTTGACTCATGCCTACACTGGCTGGGCTGGGAATACCCTCGTTGACGGTGGTAAACCACGAACTTCTTACATTGCAGCAAAAAAGCGTGGAGTTCTCTTCGATATTGGTCATGGAATGGGTGGCTTTGATTCAACTGTGGCAAAAGTCCTCATTGATCACGGCTTTTATCCAGACACAATAAGCACTGATGTACATACCTACTCGCTAGAGCAAGTTATCGGATTACCTGAAGTACTTTCGAAGTTTGTTGCCCTCGGAATGGAACTCTCGGACGTGCTAGTCCGCGCAACTATCGGACCAGCCAAGTTGGGAAGATTTAAGAGTCCTGGCGTTGGAACTGTAGATGTAGGTTCGCAGGCAGATATTGCAGCTTTTGAGTGCATTGAGGAAGAGTTCACATTTAGTGATTGTCACGGTCATACGTTCTTGGGAAATATGCGCTTGGAACCAGTTTTCACCATGATTGCGGGGGAAGTACTTTTTGATCGAGATAATCTAGCCCGTTAGCGAACTTTAAGAATTGAGATGTTGCAAAATTTCATCCGCATAGGCGTAAATTGCTGGGGAGCCTCCTGTGTGCCAAAACAATGTTCGCTTTCCATCTGGCGGCAGGCTCTTTAGACTGGCTGCAGCTTTTGATGTGTAGACGGGATCTAACATCACGCTCTCATACTTAGCAAAATCCACCAGAGCACCCAGGCTCTCCTTTGTGGTTTTTGAGTAACCTTCACCAACAAATGAAAAATCTAGATTAACCTTTGGAGCGTCAATCGATTCAAAATCAATCTCCAAAAGCTTGCAGATTGCCTTCATTGAATCGAGCACAGTTGTTTCAATTGGATACTCATCCAAAAGCGGTGCAACTCCAATAACCTCGACATCTGTGTAACCCAAGATCTTCAATCCTAGTAAAACACCAATATATGTGGCCCCGACAGCGGGCATCACAATTCTCTCGGGGAATTGATCAGCAGGGATTTGTTGCGAGAGCTCCAGAGTCGCCTTGAGATATCCCAAACTTCCCAGAATCTCTGACTTTGGGTAAGTAATCAAATACGGTTTTCTTCCCAGGGTTTCAAGGTCCTGACTTAGCCTCTTCTTTTCAATCTCGTGATTACTACCAAGTTGTTCATGGAAGTAAGAGATTTTTGCTCCCAAAATCTGTGTGACTAGATGAGAGCCTGTATTTTGCTTTTGTTTGTAGTAATCGCTAAGCACGAGATAGCAATCCAAGTCAAACATCGCACATGCAGCAGCGACCTGTCGCCCATAATTTGATTGAACTGCACCACCGTGAACTATGCAATCGGCACCAAGTGTAATTGCATCACCCAACAAAAATTCCAATTGTCTTGATTTGTTTCCGCCAAAGGCCAAACCCAAAAGGTCATCTCGCTTAATCGATAGATCAAAACCCAATTTCCATTTCGCACTCAAATTGGTCAAGTCTTGGACAGGGGATGGCCCATTACACAAATTCGCCTGTGGAAATTCAGATAACTTTTTCTCTAATTCATTGCCGAGGTGCATCTACACACCCTCAAAGCGAAAGACCCTGGGCAAACGTTTAAGTAGTGGCAATTCAGAATCCACTTCGCGGTAGTCACAGATTGAGATAATCTCTTTTGTCCATACTGGACTCACATCTTTTCCTAAAAATTCTTTAATTTGTGATTCATCTTCATAATTTAAAACGCCGAAAATATGCTCCCCGTCGCAAAATATCGAAAAGTTATAAATTCCAGCTTGGCTCAACTGCTGACTTATCTCGGGTGGTACTGGGGAATGTAGATCAACGTAGCGTTGACCCATTCCAGGCTTTAAAACTAGGTGAAATGCGGCTTGCTTCATGTCAGCCTCTCAATAATGGATGTATAGAAATTAGCAGGTTTGCTTGACACGTAGGCGTTCTTGGAGGAAAGTGAATGGAAAGTTCGTTCATATACGTGAACGAAAAAGGGAAGAGGAGTTCTAAATGGAGGGTTCAGAAAATAATCCAAGTTTGAATTCGAACTTGGATCGTCGTACCTTACTTACGGCAATGGGAGTTGCTGGTTTAGCAACAGCACCTTTGTTAAGTCGCGGAATGATGTCAGAGGCAGAGGCAGCTGGTCAGACTATTAATTTCACAGCATGGGAGTATCAGCCAGATACGATCAAGTCTTTAGTTGCTAATTGGTCTAAAGCGACTGGAAATAAAGTAAACACTAGTTTCATACCTAACGTTGGTTACACCGCAGGAATTCAGGCACGTCAACGTGGTGGAAAACCTGCTGATGTTTTTTATAACTTCGCGTATAACTCACAAAAGTTTGTGAATCAGAAATGGGCTGCCGATCTTCGTGGACTTCCTGGTGCAGATAAGATGGTTGCAGAAATGTTCCCATCAGCTCGTAGCCGCTTCGTTGCTCAAAATGGAGCAATTGTAAGTGCGCCTTACTTCTCTGCAGTTCACATGCTTCAATACAACAAGAAAATGGTCGCTGCGGCAGGATTCAGTAGCACTCCAAATTCACTTCAAGAGACATATGATCAATGCAAGAAGATCAAGGCCAATGGCGTTGCATCACCTTATGTTGCTTATTGGGTTAAAGATTTCGTTGAAGAGTATCTCCATGTCTACCTACTAGCTGGAAATGTGCAGCCATTCGATGACAAGGGAAATCCAATCTTTATGGATGACCCAAAGACACTTGATGTCCTCAACTGGTGGCAGGCTATGTACAAGGATGGAATGACTCCAAAGTCAGTTCTAACCGATGATCCAGGAAAGCACACAACATCAATTGCAAATGGCGATGCTGCTTTCTATGCCCTCCACCATTACTTCCTTCGCGATATCGTTGAAAGTAAGGGTTCTGCATCTGCAGATATTGCACAGGCCAAGATTGTTGGTACCGGTGGAAAGACTCTACAAATGGGTGAAGTTATTCAAATGGGAGGAAAAGTAACAGGTGCCAAGAAGGCAGCTGCTTGGGACTTCATGAAGACTTATGGATATAAGGATGCTGGTGGTCAGTTCACTACATTCCAGAAGTGGGCAGCATCTGGTGCACTTTGTGCTCCATACCCTGGCTTCTTCACAGATCCTAAGGTCATCGCTGCTTTCCCTAAGTACATGGATTTGTCACTTATCAAGGACACATTCCAGAATGCATCTGACATCGTCCCAGCTCGTACATTGCCTTGGTATCAAGGCTTCCAAGCACAGTGCGGAACTATCATCCACGACTTGTTGCTCGGAAACTCAAATGCACGTGCTACAGCAAATGCACTAGCAATTGCATGCAAGACCGCTAAATCTGGCAGCGGTCTCTAATCAAGTCTAAAGAATAAAGGAGTGAATAGATTCTCACTTCACGAGGTGTAAAAGGACGGGAGTCAAAGCGCTCGGTTTCAAACCGACGCTTTGGCTTCTATCTTGCATTGCCTGCAATTCTGGTTCTCCTCGTTCTATTGGCAATACCTGCGATACTCACAGTCTTCCAAAGCCTATTTGTAGTCCCAGCCGATGGCGTAGGAATCGGTACTTTCACAAGAGTTGACAATTATCTATACATCTTTAAAAATGAGATTTTCTGGGCAACTTGCCTAAGATCCATTTTGTTTGCTGCGATATTTATCATTGGATCCACAGTAATTGGATTAGCTGGAGCACTTCTTCTTAATGAAAAATTTGTTGGACGGATCTTCTTAAGAGGCCTTCTAGTACTGCCCTGGGCTTGCCCCTGGTTGATTGTGGGAATCATCTGGAAATGGTTTCTTGACGGAAATATTGGGCTATTTAATGGCGTCCTCATCCGACTTCACTTGATTTCTGAATACAAGGACTTTCTCAGTGATCCAAAACTAGCGCTTTTGATGACAGCCCTAGCTGCGACTTGGAGACAATCATGTCTTGTTGCTTTACTCCTGTTAGCGGGTTTGCAGACTTTACCCCGTGATATCTGGGATGCAGCTAGTGTCGACGGGGCTGGAATCTTTCAGCGGTTTCGTCATATAACTCTTCCTTGGCTGCGCCCTGCGTTAACAGTCGTGACAGTCTTAAACGTAATTTACGGGCTAATGCAATTCGATGTTATTTTTGCTATGACTCAAGGTGGCCCAGGTTCTTCAACAACTCTCTTGAGTTACCTCATTTACCGTCAATTCTTCATCTTTACCAACTTTGGAGTTGGCTCCGCTTTGGCAGTTGCACTCGCAATTATTGCACTTATTGGCGGACTCATAGCTGTGAAAACCCTCTATCGAAAGATTGAGGTGTAGAAAATGAAGATTGCAAAAAGACGTCGACCTCTGAGTCGTGCTCGAATAATTCGTAGCAGCATGATCTATTCTATAGCGGGATGCTTCATACTTTGGATATTATTCCCTATTTGGTACACGATAAGCAGTTCCTTCACACAACCAAGCAAAATTGGAATCCACCCAACACCATTTTGGCCAGCTAATCCGACACTTGATAACTATCGAATGGTTCTTGGAATTCCAGTCACAGATAAAAACTGTGTACCAGGCATAGATATTAAAATCTGCCAGACCTCTCCAAGCAATGTTTCAGTCAATAAGATTGTTGACACAATGCTTCATAGTTTTTATGTAGCCTCTTTGGTTGTCATTATCACTCTAGTTATCTCTACTATTGCCGCGTATTCACTCTCACGCTTCCGCTTTGTTGGTTCAAATTTCTTCCTAAATTTCACTATTCTTTCGAGAATAGTTCCAGGGCTAGTCTTAGTAGCCCCAATCTTCATCTTTTTGCGAGTGCTTAATTTGCTCAATACTCCCTGGGCCTTGATTATTAGCTATACATCTTTCACATTACCTCTCGCCATTATTATTCTAAAGAACTATTTTGATCAGATTTCAATCGATTTAGAAGAAGCGGCTGCCCTTGACGGGGCTGGCAGGATGCAAACTTTGAAGCTAATAATTATGCCAGTCGCTGTTCCAGGTCTAATTGCTGCAGGCGTTCTAGTTTTTCTTGAGTCATGGAGTGAATTCTTCTTTGCCCTAGTGCTCACTGACTCCTACACGGTGCCGCCTCTACTAGCTGGATTTTTGGGGATGCAGACTTTTAATTGGACATTACTCTCTGCGGCGACTGTAATTGCAATCATTCCACCAGTCCTATTAACAATGGTGTTCCAGAAGTATATTGTTACAGCTCTAGCATCTGGAACGGGAAAATGATTAATAAGAAGATTCGCGTAGGAGTCTTAAGTGCTGGTGCCTGGTCAGTTGCGGTTCATATTCCAGAATTGCAAAGGCACCCAGACGTAGAGCTTGTAGTTGTTACGAATCAAGATATTGAAGTTGCGAAGAGAATTCAGGAGATGTTTGGTTTTGAAATGGGTCTTGATTCTTGGGAGAAAGCTCTAGATTTGAATTTAGATGCAGTAATTGTGAGTAGTCCACCAATTGCACATGAAGCTATGGTGATAGCGTCGCTGAATTCGGGTGCGCATGTTTTATGTGAGAAGCCATTTGCTATTGATGGAAAGTCGGCTGCAAGAATGTTGGCAGCGGCAAAGAAGAACGGACTGACGCTTCTCGTTGGTTATGGATGGCCGTATACGAACATCTTCACCCGTGCGAGAGATTTGATTCAGGAAGATTTGATTGGAAAAGTAGAGTTTGCAACTCTTGGAATTACCTGCGGCATTCGCGAAATTCTCGAAGGAGCACCCTCTGATCATTCGACGTCTACCGGGTTTATGAGTGAGAAGAATACTTATGTGGATCCTAAAATCGCAGGTGGGGGAGCCATTGGTACGACGATGAGCCACTCCCTGGGCCTGCTGATTCATATGCTTGGTGATTCCTTTGATTGGGTTTCTAGTTCGAGTTACCCAGCTGGAGCTGCACTCGATTACCACGAGTCAGTTTCTGCACAGATGAAAAATGGTGCTTCGGTGAATATGTACTGCGTGAGTACTTTTGGTAGCGCACCCCATGTCACGTGGAGATTTGAGGCATTTGGAGCAAAGGGTGACTTGCGTGTTGACCCAACCAGACGTCAGATTACATTCCACGGAGCTATTGGAGACTCTTGGGTACAAGATTTTGAAGAGGACGATGTGGCTTATAAGTCTTACATGCCGACTGCGTTATTGCTAGAACGCGTTCGTGGGAATGTGATTCCAGAAGGGTGTGATAGTTCTATCGGTCAATTGGTAGTGAATGCAACGGATGGAATTTATGAGAGTTGGCGAACTGGTTCTCGTAGCAAGGTTGCACGTTAAGGTGTCCATACATTCTCAATTGGGAATTGAGCCAATTATTAATGGAGTAGGTCCGGCTACCCGACTCGGCGGACTTGCACTAAGTGAAAATGTCTGGAATGCCATGCGGGAATCCAATGAACAAAGCTATCGAATGGAAGAACTCCATGAGAGCGCTGGTAAATTTATTGCCAATCTCATTGGCGCACCTTCAAGTTTAGTTACAGCCGGTGCATCTGCAGCACTCACATTAAGCACGGCGGCGTGCATAGCGGGCTTTGATCGCCAAATGCTAATTGATCTGCCGTTCCCACAAACAAAAAGAGTAGATGTTTTGGTGCAACGTTTGCATCAGGATCCTTATGATCATGCGTTAAGCGCGGCGGGCGCTCGGATGAAACCTTTCGGTGATGCTAAAGAGACGACAGAGAGACAGTTGATTGAGAGTATTGATGAGAACGTATGCGCATTACTGTGGCGTGAAAGCGCAGATAACGGCGCACTAGATTTAGCCACCTGCTCGAAGATTGCACACGAGCGCGGAATTCCTGTAATTGTAGATGGTGCGTTATTCATTCCCCCATTAAATCGTTTAGAACACTACTTAAAGCAAGGGGCTGATTTCATTGCGATAAGTGGTGGAAAAGGTTTTAGGGGACCACATACCAGTGGCTTGCTTGTTGCAAGCCCTGCGAATATAAAGATTGCGATGCTGCACCACTTAGATTTAGATGAACGGAATGCAACGTGGAGCCATCAAATTTCAGAAGGAGAATTTGCTGAGCTTCCTTCGAATGGAATCGGTAGATCGATGAAAGTTGGTCGAGAACAAATCTTTGGGCTAGTGGCTGCGATTCAAGAGTATCTAATTACTGAGGGCTATCAGATTGGTGACAAGGAAATAGCTGAATGCAAGAATGTCCTCGATCAAGCAAAGAGAGTTCAAACAGAAAAAGTGTTTTATTCTCCATTAGATGTGACAAATTTACATATTCATGCCCCATCCGACTTATCTGCAGATGAGTTCTACACGAAGTTAGCAATGGGTAGCCCAAGAATAATTCTCGGCCAAGAAATGTCAGAACGTGGCGTCCTTACACTAAATCCGATGTCACTTGTGGAAGGCCAAGGAATTCAAATCGCGACCAGAATTAACATGATTGCCATCCAGGGAAAAGGTGAATGAAAATGAGCGCTAGCCAAAAGAACAAGATTCAAACGGTTAATGGCTTGATTGATCCAGCTTCGATGGGTTTCACGCATAGCCATGAACATGTCTTGTGGGATTACTTCAAGATGATCCGGAGCTACGATGTAATTTTCGATGATGAACAGGTGGCTCAGTATGAAGTTCAACTTTTCAAAGATGCAGGTGGCGGATCACTGATTGATGCGAGTTCGGGAGGAATTGGCACCAAACCCGATGTGTTACGTCGTATTTCTGAAAAAACTGGCGTAAATATCGTTCTTGGTTGTGGCTGGTATCGAGAAATCGTTTATGAGGATGCGGTATTCCGTCAGACGGCTAATCAGCTCGCCCGAAGGATGATTAAGGAGATTCGCGAGGGTTTTGAAGGCACCGACATAAAAGCCGGATTTATTGGAGAAATTGGCACCGAGAGAGGTTTTATTACCGCGGCGGAAGAACGAGTATTTCACGCAGCTGCAAAAGCTAGTCTCGACACAGGTGTTGCCATATTGACTCATACAACACATTTTGGAGAGCTTGCACTTGAGCAGATAGATCTACTAGAGAGTGCTGGCGTGAGTCCGGATAGGATCATAATCAGTCACCTAGGAGATCGTGAAGACACTTCTAGCCTGCTCAAAATTGCTGCACGAGGCGTCTATTGCAGTATCGACAACATTGGCTACCAAGGTGAGGGGTATCCGCAAGACTCAGTTCGCCTCAATAGTGCAAGAACACTTATCGATCATGGATATCTAGACAGAGTGGTTCTAGGCACCGATATTGGAAGCCGTTCGGCACTGCGCTCATATGGAGGGAGAGGTTTCCCTTGGCTCATCGAATCTTTTGTTCCAGCCATGAAAAAGGCGAACTTTACTGCCCAGGAGATTGAGGCACTGACCGTTACCAATATAGCGCGAGCAATGACCATAACCAAGTAGATTTATTTTATCTGGCTATTTCTTCTAAATACTGGAAAATGCGCTCAGCTTCTTTTTGGGTCTCTATATCAAAAGTAAAACTCACTGGTTCTATTTTAAAAGTATTTTCAAAAACATCTTGTTTTTTGAGCAAGTGTTTTTCTATCGCGATGTAGGCATCTAGAGTTGGCATCAGATTAACCATATTGGCAATCGCACCATTGATTAGATTAATTCTTTTCCAATCTCCAGCTAGTAGCGAATCCCACAGTTTAACCATGGCCCAACTAAGGTCAGCTCCTGGCATAGTACCTATAACGCCTCTTGCAAAACTATCCACCAAATGCGCACCACCAGTGCCTTCAAATATGCGAGCTTTTCCACCTGTGGCATCCCGCAAATCAGATAATCGTTGGCCGATAGGAACTGCCTCCGGCTTAAAATAGATACGCTCGCTATATTCATTGAAAAGTCTTGCTAAAACGGTGACATTAATTGAATAACCTACATATCCGCTGGCATCCTGAACGACAATGGGAATAACAGTATTGTTGAAAACCGCTGCAAAGTAGTTGAAAACTTCGTCATCTGAGAGCTTCGAGGCGATTGGAGGATTAACCATTACCGCAGTTGCACCAGAATTTTGAGCGTGGATCACAAGGGCGATGGTGTGTTCTGGTGTCTCCTGCCCACAACTCACAATCGAATTCATCTTGAACTCTCTTGTGTATGTACAAATTGCCTCAGTGAGTTCTTTACGTTCTGCCAAGCTCATCTTGAGAATTTCAGAAACCATCCCGGTTGCCACTGTCTCAACACCTTGTTTACCAATCCATTCAATTTCTCGACGTAGAGTTTTCGAATCGAGTTTCTGGCTGGAATTTAGCGGCGTGCTAAGAACCGGCACGACTCCCTTGATTTCTGTGAACTGAGACATCGACGACGCACCTTCTGATTCTCCTGGAATCTTGCAATTTAGAAAATTGTACTTCATTTCTTTCATGAGCAAAGCGCGAAATATTTACTTTTGTTCATATATGTGAAACCTAAATAAATAGTGCTGTACCCATTCTGTTTAGATGAAAAGAGTCCTAGAATATTGAGATGATGAGCGTTGAGAAGTAATCTAGAAATGATCATCGACGTCCACACTCATTTTATGACATGCGAATGTTGGGGAAGTGAATGGAGCGATAATTGGGAACCTGTGTATGGTTCTCCATTTCCGGAAGTTACGCCAGAAAAATATGATCTTGCTATGAAAGACGTTGACGTCGCGATTGTCTTTGGGATGCGTGCCACGGCAGCAAATGTTGCAACACCAAATGAAAAAATAGCCTCATTCTGTCAAGAAACAAAAACCAAAACTATCGGTTTCATGGCTCTTGATCCTACTGATGCAGATGTATTAGAACAGATGAAGGATGGAGTCAGGCTTGGACTTAGAGGAATTAAGCTATATCCAGTACTAGCTCATTTCGATCCACGCGATACAAAATTTGATTCATTTTTTCAAGCGGCACAAAAGTATGAGTTAGTTCTGTTATGGCATGTTGGGGCGACTCCAAGCCCTCCTGGTGATCTTTCAATCAGCCATCCGCTCGTTATTGATGATGTCGCTCGACGTTTTCCTGCCTTAACTCAAATAATGGCTCACCTGGGACACCCGTGGCAGCGCGAAACGATTGCAGTACTTCGAAAAAACAGACGCGTTTTCGCAGATATCTCTGCCACTTGGGCTCGTCCATTTGATGGCTACCACGCCTTAGTTCGCGCTCAGGAGTGGTCGGTAACAGAAAAGCTCTTGTTTGGCTCAGATTTTCCTTTATGGACGCCAAGGGTTGCCATGGATGGTTTATACGAAATCTCAAAGTTACGCGCAGGAACGTTGCCATTCGTGCGCAAAGAGACGATTGATCAAATAATTAATCAGGATTCTCTCTCAATGCTTAAGTTGTCAAACTAGTTGGAACTAGAGGAGGAAACCCTATGAGCTCATTATTTGTGGAAGGTGCCCAGCTAGAAAAGGTATTCACTGGGGCCGTTTTTAGTGAGGGTCCAGCTTCGGATCGGAATGGACATGTCCTCTTTACGGACTGCTCCGAGAACCTCATTTACAGTTTTGATGAATCAACTAAAGAAACATCTATATGGAGTAGCAACTCAGCTCATGCCAATGGAATGAATTTTGATTCACAGGGACGATTGGTTGTGTGTTGTGACGGAAAGAACTACCCATCAAACTCACAAGGTGGAGCACATGCCGTTCGCCGATATGAGAAAAACGGAACTATCACTACTTTGGCCGAAAGCTTTAAGGGTAAGAAGTTAAACGGTCCTAATGACCTCTGTTTTGACAATGAGGGAAGAATCTATTTCACCGATCCACGATATGGAGACAAGTCTGATATCGAACAGGATGTTATGGCTGTTTATCGTATTGATCTCGATGGAACGTTAACCCGAGTGATTGAGGATTTAGAAAGCCCAAATGGAATTCTTATCTCTAAGGACAATAAATCTCTTTTTCTAGTGGATCACAATCCAGACCCAGGAGGAGCCCGAACACTAGTTAAATACAAAAGTAATTCAGCAGGTGGGTGGACAAAAGACAAGGTACTTCTAGATTTCGGTTCCGACTACGGAATGGACGGAATGGTTTTCGATGATGAAGAAAATATTTATGTGACCGGGGGATCTGGAGCAACAGGTGGTGTACACATAGTGAGCTCATTTGGAGAACACAAAGGCTTTATCCCCACACCTGAAGTACCGGGCAACTGCACTTTTAGTGGAAAGAATCTTGATTATTTATACATATGTGCCAGCACTTCTCTATATCGAATCAAACTGCATGCGAAGGGATTGCTGACATGGAGTTAAAATCAAATGGACCGGTTGAACATTTCACTTTGCAGAGCCTTGCTCCACCGACTGGCACATATTCCCATGGGGTTGTTGCACAAGGCTTCCTATTTACTTGTGGCGTAGGCCCGACAGACCCTGTTACTGGAGAATTTGTTGGAGAAGAGATAGTTGCCCAGACGAGACTGGTATTTCGGAATCTAGAGTTAATTCTTGCAGAAAAGAAATTGGATTTTTCCAACGTAGTGAAGATTACGGGGTATTTACAGAACCTTAAGAAAGATTTCACAGCGTATGACTCAGTATGCCGTGAGTTTCTTACTGCCCCTTACCCGGTTCGTACAACTATAGGTGCCGATCTTCCCGATATCCTAATTGAAATTGATTGCATAGTAGCCCTCTGATTTCCATGATCTCAAATACTTTTACAATTCGCGGCGCCACTGTTATCGATGGTTCGGGTTCCGCGGGTGCTCAAAAAGATGTAGTTATTGTCGAGGGAAATATTGCAGAAGTTGGCAAATTAATTAAAGGCAATGAACGTGGCAAAATCATCGACGCCTCGGATCTAACGCTCACCCCAGGTTTCATAGATATGCATTCTCACTCCGATCTTGGAGTTATTGCCGATAAGGCGCATTTATCCAAAGTAACTCAAGGCGTTACTTTGGAAGTTGTTGGACAGGATGGGCTTAGTTATGTGCCTTCGAATGAGAAAGTTCAAGCAGAGTTACGTGCACAGCTCTATGGCTGGAATGGAACGTTAAATGACCATGACTGGAATTTCAATTCAGTTAGTCAATATCTAGGTGAAGTTGATAAAGGAAGTGCAGTTAACGTTGCCTATTTGATGCCCCATGGCACTATCCGCATGCTGGTTCGAGGAATGAATGAGGGAATTTCTTCGGCCGAAGATATAAGGAAGATGCAGGAGATTCTTCGCACAGGAATGCAAGAGGGTGCATTCGGTATGTCTGCGGGCTTAACCTATGTGCCTGCCATGTACTCAGATACACATGAGTTAATTGAACTGTGCAAGGTTGTTAGAGAATTTGGGGGCTATTACGCGCCCCATCACAGAAGCTATGGAGCCAAAATCTTTGATTCCATTGCGGAGTGCATACAGATCTCTAAGGAGTCTGAAGTACCGCTTCACTTAACTCACTGTCATTTAAGTGCACCGATTTATCACGGGCGCGCGAATGAGTTATTGAAGCTTCTGGATGATGCTTCCGGTCAAGGAATAGATATCTCACTCGATACCTACCCTTATTTAGCAGGTTCTTCCTACCTTCATATGATGCTGCCATCGTGGGTTCAGGCTGGGGGTATCGATCAGCTGCGAATTCGATTGAGAGAGCCGGAGGTACAGAAGAAAGTCATCGATGCACTCGACCATATTGGAAGTGATGGCAATCAAGGAGGAGTCGTTAATTGGGACAACATCGTGATAGCAGGTGTGGAAAAGGCAGAGAATAAGAAATTCGTCGGGATTGCTATTTCGAAGCTTGCGCTCTCACAGAATAAATTGGCTTCGCAACTTTATATCGATTTAGTTATATCAGAGGACTTCAAAGCTTCAATGGTTGTATTTGGAGGAAACGAGGAGAATGTTCGAACAATCATGAAAGATTCACGTCATACCGTAGGAAGTGATGGCATTCTCCATGGTGACAGGCCCCATCCTCGGGCATACGGAACTTTTGCTCGTTTTCTCGGCCACTACTCACGCGATGAACAAATGTTTCCGCTAGAAGGGGCAGTCAACAGAATGACAGGACGGCCAGCAATGAGATTGGGACTGCAAGATCGTGGATTCATTAGAGAGGGCTATGAGGCCGACATAGTTCTATTTGATCACGAGAGCGTTGCAGATAGATCTACTTTCGAATCTCCACGTCTACCAGCGTCCGGTTTCGAATATGTCTGGATAAATGGAATTCCAACGCTGGAAAAAGGCGAAAGAACCAATTTTGTACCAGGAAAAGGAATACGTAAAACCGCGCTCACCAATCTAGGAGGAAATAATGTCAAATGATCTAAGTAGCTTCAGTGGCCAAGTTGTTTTGGTTGTTGGTGCAGCAAGTGGAATTGGCCGAGCAGCAGCACAGTTGATTACATCGCGTGGGGGAACGGTTGTGATTGCCGACTTAGATATGGCTGGATTAGCCTCACTTCAAAAAGAGTTAGGCCTTAAGGATAAGCAGGTCAAGAGCGTTAACTTAGGGGATCAATCAAGCATTCAGACACTCATAACCTCAGTGATTTCTGACCATGGTCAGATTGATGCACTTATCAATACTGCCGGAGTTGTTGGTCCAACCAATACAAAAGTTGAGGATGTTGAATGGGCCGCCTTCGAGCGAACTGTGACAATCAATCTATTTGGAACGGTGTGGATAACTCAAGCAGTTCTTCCTCACATGAAAGCTAAAAAGTATGGCCGAATTGCACACGTTGCATCTATTGCCGGTAAGGAAGGGAACCCCGGAATGCATGCCTACAACACATCTAAGGCTGGAATGATCGGTTTCATTAAAGGTGTTGGTAAAGAGGTGGCCACAGCAGGAATCACGATTAATGCCCTAGCTCCAGCAGTAATTAGAACTCCAATGAATGCGGATACAAGCGAGGAGACCCTTAAGTACATGCTGGGACGTATTCCTATGGGTCGCGTTGGAGAGCCCGAGGAAGCCGCGGAAATGTTGGCATTTATGGCATCGAGAGCTTGTTCATTCACAACGGGCTTCACCTTTGATACATCAGGAGGAAGAGCCACTTATTGAATTTAGTTGACCTGGATTTTCGCCCATGATGCACGAAGGAGAAATGAATGACAACACAGTTCGTCTATTCCTTTAGCGAAGGGAGCAAAGAGTTAAAGGATTTGTTAGGCGGGAAAGGTGCAAATTTAGCCGAGATGATGCGGATTGGAATCCCAGTTCCACCTGGATTTACGATCACAACCGACGCTTGTAAAGAATTCTTAGCACTTGGTGTCGCTCCGTTGGAATTAGAAATCCAAATCACAAAGGCACTTCGTGAGCTTGAAGATGAAATGCAGAAGCGGCTTGGCGATAAGAAGGATCCGTTACTTGTCAGTGTTCGATCAGGTGCAAAATTTTCGATGCCTGGGATGATGGAGACTATTCTCAATGTTGGATTAAATGATGAATCAGTCCAAGGTTTGATAAAACAGACTAAAAATCCCCGTTTTGCCTGGGATGCATACCGTCGCCTAATCCAGATGTATGGCAAAAC
>Ga0114967_10002166_pt1 | contig 16522 bp, 14 predicted proteins | sample M_130628_MF_Meta_FD_92639 | JGI IMG/M metagenome (GOLD analysis project Ga0114967, IMG submission 92639) | Freshwater microbial communities from Lake Montjoie, Canada to study carbon cycling - M_130628_MF_MetaG | ecosystem: Environmental > Aquatic > Freshwater > Lake | place: Lake Montjoie... | reverse complement strand
GCGAAAAGGGCAACACCCTCAACGAAAGCTGCTGTCAGGATCATGTTTGCACGAATGTCGTTAGATGCTTCGGGTTGACGAGCAATAGCTTCTACCGCACCCTTACCGATTTGACCAATACCGATACCGGCACCGATCGCTGCAAGACCAGCACCAATTGCTCCACCCATGTGAGAGAAACCAGTCTGAACCTCGAGCATGATTGTCATTAGACTCATGATACTTGTTTTAAAAATGAACAAAAAATTTATCAATGGTGATCATCATGCCCACCTTCAAATGCCTGCCCAATGAAAACAGCAGTCAAATTTGTGAAGATAAACGCCTGAATGAATGCTACCAATATCTCAATTAAATAAATGAATACAGCAAACAAAACAGATAAAGGAGAAAATCCCCATCCTGCAACCGTACTCATTGATCCAAATATAAAAATCAACGTTATGAAACTCAATATAATAATATGCCCTGCAACCATGTTTGCAAAAAGACGCACTATCAATGCAAATGGCTTTGTGAAAACACCCAACAATTCAACTGGCAACATAATAAGCAATCGCACAACCATCGGCACACCTGGATACCAAAAGATATGTGCCCAATAATGCTTGTTGGTGCTAAATATGATAACAAAAAATGAAATCACACCCAAGACAACAGTAAAAGCAATATTTCCTGTAACATTTGCAGAACCTGGAATAAGCCCGAAAATGTTATTTATAAGAATGAAAAAGAATACGGTCAATAAGTAAGGTAAATACTTTTGGTACTTCCCTGCCAAATTAGGCTTAGCCACTTCATCTCGCACAAAAGTAATAACAGGCTCAATAGCGTTTTGCCATCCTTTAGGAGCTGAGCTTACACCTTGACCCTTCTTATACTTATTTGCAATGTTGATCATCAACACTACAAGTATAATAAGTGCAAGAAACATCTGCACAACATTTTTTGTGATCGATAAGTCATAGACTGTAACACCAGTTTCAACAGCATGTATTTTCCCCTCAGTCAACATATAGCCATCATATTCTTCATGCCCATGATGAAACGCAGAGGAAGAAAAAACAGATAATCCCTTTTGAGGAGAATAGAGTATTACCGGCAGTGGAATTGTAGCATGAAATTCAGAACCATCGCTTTTTTTGATGGTAAAAAAATGGAATTCATGAGAGTCTTGTATATGCTCCATGATGATTTTAGCTGGATCCAACTTTTTAGAGCCCGCTTCTTCGTTTGCCAATGCACTAGAAGATAAAACAAGCAAAAAAAGACTGAAACCAAATGCCCGCAATGATCTTAGCCCCTCAATTCGCATAAATTTCTCCAAATTTTTTGCAAAGATAGGGATGCCTAGAGTAAAAACCTTGCAATCCTAAAAAAACTCATTTTTAGTCCTTTTGGTCCTGCAAGATGTGCAGAAAAGCATAGGCACCTTTGGAATTAATGAGCTCTTCGTGGGTACCCGATTCCACAATTACACCCTTGTCGAGCAGGAGAATTTGAGACGCTTTTCTGATGGTAGACAACCTATGAGCTATTATGATGGACGTTCGACCTGTAGTCAATACTTCAATGGCGTGTTGAATCATTTTTTCAGTATGGCTGTCAACCGAGGAAGTAGCTTCATCCAATACCAAAATAGCAGGTTTAAACAACAGCGCACGCATAAAGGATAATAATTGCCTTTGCCCCATGGATAAGGTTCCCCCTCTTTCCATCACATTATAATGGTATCCTTCGGGCAATTGTTCAATAAAGTCATGAATACCAATAAGTTTTGCAGCCTCCTTTACCTCGTCCAAAGTAATAGTTGGATCACGAAGGGTGACATTTTCATAAACCGAACCCGAAAAAAGATAGACATCCTGCAGCACAACCCCAATTTGCCTTCTCAATGTGCTGAGGTGAAAGTCTTCTATACGCAGGTCATCAATTAAGATGTTTCCCACAGAATGCTGATACAATCGATTAATTAAGCTGATGATGGTGGACTTCCCACTACCCGTATGCCCTACTATGGCCAGGGTTTGTCCTTGAGGAACACAAAAAGAGATGTCGTTCAATACCGAAGTTCCCTCTATGTAGCTGAAACCGACATGTTGAAACTCTATTTTACCCATAATCTTACGCTCTACTGCCTTTGCATTATCCTCAATGAAATCTTGGTTTGCCAAAACCATCAATACCCTCTCTCCAGCAACCATTCCCATCTGAAGTACATTGAACTTATCGGCGATGACCCTCAATGGCCGAAATAGCAAATTCAATAAAAGTATAAATGATACGATATTACCTGTAACATTTGCCGCTTCAAGTGGACTTAATTGATATGCGTTTCGGGCAGTAAACCAAACCAACAAGCCCATTGAAAAGGCAAGTATGATCTCTACAACAGGGAAAAAGACAGAATAGGCAAAAATCGCGCTGATATTTGCATCACGGTGATGCCGATTGATCTTTTCAAATTGACTTTGCTCCTTTTTCTCAGCATTAAAGGCTTGAATTACTTGCATACCTGAAATATGCTCCTGCACAAACGCATTCAATGATGCAATGGCATTACGAACGCTAACAAACGATTTATTGACGCTCTCTTTAAAAAAATAAGTAGCAACTAATAACAAGGGGAAAGGGATTATGCAAACAATAGTCAATTGCCAATTAGTGTAAAACATAGCAGTCAAAATTGCTACTATAGAAAGCATGTCTGCGACTATAGGAATAAAGCCTTCAGAAAAGATATCATTGATGGCTTCTATGTCATTAATTGTTCTTGTAGTCAGTGTACCAATTGGTGTCTTATCAAATTGACGCAAGTTCAAGGACAGAATTTTTTCATAGACAGTCAACCGTATATCCTTTACAACACGATGTCCTAACCAAGAAGTTATATAGGTGAAGATAAAACGAAGTATGCTTTCAACTAGCAATACTAAAATTTGAATTAAGGTAATAGACAATAAAAAATGCATGATAAGCTCCCCATTTGAACCTGGATCAGTGCTAACACGATGGAGTGTTTTGTTGATTAAGAGTGGCCTAAGGGGGGCTAATAATGCCAGCATGATCGCTAGCAGAACTGACAAATAAAATTTTCCAGCATATGGCTTTGCAAATGAATAAATTCTTCGCAATAATGTTAGATCAAATACTTTTTTTTTCTGGCTTGCCTTTTCATTATTCATACCAACATCATTTCCATTTAGTACATATTATTTGAATATGCCTTAATGAATAAAGCACCTAAATTTTTATGCGGAGGGATATAATTATCAAACCGCTCCTTTCCAACGCCAGAAGAAAATTGCTTTTCGAGCTGACTCCACATGTCTACCCAATCAACTGGCTCCCCCCTTCTCAACGATTCATTAATTAACTTCAAAATTGGCTCGTTAACTAGCTTTGTGCCAACTTCTTTTGATGATACAATATGCGCTTGCGGGCACACCTCTAAAATTGCATTCAAGTTCTGAAAGCCCCCGCAAGATCCTAATACAATGATTTTAGCAGTTGAAGGCAGCTGACTAATAGTAGACTTCAAATGATAACTATGTCCTCGGTGGATTACTACAGTTGGAGAAAGCTTCATCTCAGTTAGGTATGCAGATAAGGCTGATTGTGCTTTTGCGTCAGGATCATCCTCTTTTGAATTATCAAGAGGAAGATTAGCAAAGATCCAAACTGGCTTTCCTGATAAGGACTTGATTTCAACCCATTGATCCTTCTCAATTATTTTCCATTCATTTTTGCCATTAAACATCCCGAGAAAATTATTAAATGACTCTCTCCCATCTTTATCCCCATAGAAAAATACTTGCTGAATAACTCTCCCATTTGAATCAGACAGGTCTTCATAATTCATTGTGTAAACGGGTGGTATATGATACCGCGCTGAAAGTAATCCGGTTTTATCGTGCTCAGACTTAGTTAATAAATCCAATATGTCATAGATTAAAAGTCCTCGCTTATTATTATTTTTTGTTTGCAGTAAAAGATTTCTTTTAATCTCAGCAATCACCAACTGTTTAGTGAGTGGGTCATTTATGCTACTATAAGAATCGGCAACATCCACAGCATCTTCAAGATCAAATGTTTTTTCAAGCCCTCTAACAAATGACTTCATCAATAGGTTGGCAGAGAGGTCTGGCATAGTTGATAAAAAATCATTCAACTTATTATAACCAGCTGCCATTTTAATAAATTTCCTAAATCGATCAAATCGAACCTGAAGAAGTAAGGTATCCCCTGCCCCATGACGAACTTTCGCCATCATCCTATTGTACACCCCAATATAACTTGATGTATATAGTATATCCTCTCCTGTAACGATGATGTAATAAAGCTCCTCAGCGGTTAACGGCTGAAGTACACGAAATCGAACAGCATCCACTTCATCATGCAATGCATTTACTTCGTTAATATAAAGCTCCTCTGCTTTTTTAGCTATCATTTCAATGACTTCACGATATAATACGGGGGTATCCTTTCTGCGCAGGGCATCCATGTATTCCATTTCAGTTTTAACCAATAACTGGTAATACCTTAGTCCGTCGTCAGCAATTGAGCTGACTTTGTCATATTCAATATTCCCCTTAAGTATCGAATGCATAAATGGAAATATCAATCGTCCAGATTTATCATCTGAAAGTCTAACCAATAATTGAACCACCGAATCATTGATTAGCCTCATTTTAATACCCAACGCTGAATTTCGTGCAGAGGCGTAATTGTAGAACTGCTGAGGGTTCATTCTCGAAGCAGATATGATTAGGCTATCCGCATAAGGTTGCCCCAAATACGGATCGATAGTAAACAAGATTTTTTCAGGAAATTTTGCAGCATATTGCTTGTAAATCAATGCTTTTACTTCAGTCAACCCTTCCGAATCAAAAAAAATGGTATTGGCCCCAAAAAGGATCTCATTAACCTCATAAGGATAATTCATAGCAATTGACAATATAGAGCCGGATAATGCATCATATAGCATGGCTTCCTTAAAGGCATCATACAATAAAATACCATAACTCAAATCAATCGTAGCATTATTGATGGCTGCCCTATACTTTTCAAGCCAAACTCTTATGCCTGTTAAATATTTAACCTTGCTTCGATGGTCTAATCCCTCATCCACTTCTATGGCCTTTTGGAGCTCATCTACCTGTCTTAAATAAATGTCGCTTAGCAGTAATCCCAATCCAGCATCTATTTTCAAGGTCAGCAATTTATTATGTAACGGCGATGGCCCACACAATAGCTCCTGCTGTGCATCAATGTCGTCATGCAACTTCACACGTTTGATGTCTATCGATACCCTGCCTGTATCCTGCTCAGCCTGAACCGAGGATAGTAAAAAGAGTAAAAAGGTGATGGTGAATAGAGTAAAACGCATAATCTTGCTTAGGCAAAATTAGGATTAAATAAATAATCAACTAGACAAACGCTTGTTTTGAGGTATTCGTACTTTATCTTACTTAACAATTTAATAATCAAGAAAGTATAGCTTATTCAATAACCTAGATTAATTTTACTTTATTAAATTGTATCCATGGGATCTGACAGTAAACGAATTTTGATTGCAGATGACGAACAGGATATTCTGGAAATTATGGCCTATAATCTCCAACTTCATGGTTATGAAGTAGCGTGTGCCAAGGATGGAGATGAAGCAATTCAGAAGGCCAAAGACTTCAAACCGGAACTGATTATTCTAGATATCATGATGCCAAAAAAAAATGGCATTGAAGTATGCAAAATACTTAGATCTCAGTCAAACTTTAATGACACTATCATCATATTTCTTACAGCCCTAAATGATGAATTGTCTCATGTTAAGGGACTGGAATTTGGGGCGGACGATTACATCAGCAAACCCATTTCCCCTAAAATACTTGTTTCAAAAGTAAATTCCCTTTTTAGAAGACTCACAAAATCGGATACAAGTAAAGTAATTGAAATTGGAGACGTAAAAATAGATCCAGATCAATACCTCGTTTACTATAAAGACGAACCAATAAGTTTGGCAAAAAAAGAATTTGAGCTAATCTCATACCTTGCCTCTAAACCTGGTCGGGTATTTCTTAGAAATGAAATCCTCAATCAAATTTGGGGCAGCGAAGTAATTGTTGGCGATCGCACCATCGACGTTCATATAAGAAAAATAAGACAAAAGCTAGGAATTGACTGTATCACAACGGTAAAAGGTGTTGGGTACAAATTTGAACTTTAATTCGCTTTACCTTTTTTCGAGCAAAAGCATTTTGTACATTGCAGTATGTTCGAAACTAAAAATTACACACCAGTTCAGCTTGCATTGCTGAATTCACTTGTTATTTCTTCCTGTGGATTTATAATAACCTTACTTTTTTTTAAAAAAATAGTATTCACAATCGTTTTATCGATTCTCTTATTTGGTGTAAGTTTTTTACTAACTCGATTTCTGGTTAACAAATTTCTAAACAGAAAAATCAAATTAATTTATAAGTTCATTCACCAAACAAAAGCATCTAAAAGAGAAGAATTTTTCAAAAAAACAATACTCCCACAACAAAGTCTTGACGAAGTTGGCGAAGATGTATTGCTATGGGCAGATCAACGCAAGAACGAAATGGAAATGCTTGAAAAAAATGAAATATTCAGAAAGGAATTCTTACAAAATTTATCTCATGAATTTAAAACACCTGCGTTTGCTATTCAAAGCTATCTCGAAACATTAATCGCCGGCGCAATTGATGTTCCTGAAGTGAGCAAGAAGTTTCTTGGGAAGGCTTTTCAAAATACAGAGCGACTTATCCACTTAATATCGGATTTAGATGAAATCACGAAGCTTGAAAGCGGCAAACAAGAGTTATTCATTCAACGGTTTATAATACAAGATTTAATTCAAGAAGTGTTTGATTCGCTTAGCTTTAAAGCTGAAGCAAAAAGTATAAAATGCTTTATAAAGAAAGGTTGTGAACAACCTTTAACCGTTGAAGCGGATAAAGAAAAAATCAGACAAGTACTTACCAATCTGGTTGATAATGGCATCAAATATGGCAATTCCGAGGGAAAAATCGAAGCAAGCATCTATCAAACAGATGATAAAAATTCGCTCATCGAATTAAGTGATGACGGAATCGGAATTGAAGAAGAACACCTGCCAAGGATCTTTGAACGATTCTATAGAACAGATTATGGCAGGAGCAGAAATATTGGAGGTACAGGACTTGGATTGGCAATATGTAAGCATATTATAGAAGCCCATGGACAAATTATTCACGTAAGAAGTAAGCCTACTGTTGGCACCACCTTTGGATTTACGCTAAAAACCAAATTAGACAGCTAACTTATTTTTAATTTGCTCATACATCATTTGGAGTATTTTTAATTTAGTGCTAACTTATGAATTGAACACTTCATATTACATGGCCGTTAACCACTATATTTTTGTCATCCTCCTATTATACAGCCAGCTTATTGAGGCAAGATCCAAACCGACTTTCGCAGAGGACTCTATTCACATTGAATTTTTAGGAAAGCACTTTTCGCTTCCTCCTGAAGGACAACTAGAACAATTTACTGGGGACATCAATGAAGCTAAAATCACTAAATATGTAAACCATATTCCTTCGAAAGAATTAGACTACATATGCGAATCCCTTTTATCAATTCAGAAAAAGGAAATCTTAGATGATTGGTTGTACTATCAATTGGTTCGTAGAACAGCACAAGAGTGTATACACAAAAAGGAAGACTATATTGGATACACCTTATTGAAATGGTATATTTTAAGTCATACAGGATATGAACCGCTATTAAGCGTTTCTGAAAATAAATTACTTCTTTATATAAAGAGTGACGACATCATATACAATCAACCACTTAAAAAATTAGAAAATAAACAATACGTATGCCTAAACTATCATGATTATGGATTCAACGTAGATTTTAATCACGAAAAATTCATCAATATAATGGGTCTACTAAAAGAAGGAGTTCCCTTTACTTTCTTAGTCAAAACACTTCCAGATTTTGCTGAATCCACCTATGAAAAGAAGGAGTTAAAATTTCAATATAAAAAAAAGGCAGCCCAAGTAAACATAAAATTAAATACAAATCTGCTTGGTTATTTTACCAATTACCCTGTAACAGAATACAAGAATCAATTTAATATCCCATTATCTAAAGAAACATACCAATCACTTATACCTGCACTACAAGAGAAGCTTGTCAATTTTGATAAAAACAAGGGAGTGGAATACCTCATGTATTTCACTAGGCATGCTTTTATATTTGAAACCGATACTGAATTTTTTGGAAGAGAAAAGAGGCTTTCTCCCGAAGAAACTCTATTATATGATAAAAGTGACTGCGAAGACAGATCAGCACTTTTCTTTTTATTAGTAAAGGAAATATATGACCTCCCAATGATTGTTCTATCGTCACCACAACATGTTACGGTAGCTGTAAAACTTGATAAGCCAACTAAACATTCTATACTATACGAAGGAAATCAATACACTATATGCGAGCCAACACCACAACGGAGGGACTTGAAAGTAGGCGAAGAAACATCAGCCATTAGGAAGCAACATTTTACAGTTGAATTCGCGTATGAACCTATGAAAAATAACTAAGTTATTTTATAAAGTATAGTAAAAAAGAGACCACCCCAAGAATGGGGCGGTCGTTGAACTACTCTCTGATTTTCGTAAAAATCATCGATTTAAGTTATTTGAGTTGTATTACTAAAATGTTACTTCAAGATGAATAATTAATGTACAATTCACAACTCAGATTAAAAGCCCCATCTAGTCCATCCACTTGTCCAATCTGTATTTCCAATTGCACCTACAAACGATACCTTTTCAAAAAATGCATCAGTAAGTTTTGTAGGAGCGAAATCAGCACCTGATAATAAAATGGATAAAACCCTTCGAAATTGAAAAAAGGTTGAAACTGCTACCAGATACAATCACTACATTTAACCTGCACCAAACACCAATCATGCCATTCAGTAAGAAATTATGGCTAAATTTGCCTCAAATTTGAGAATATGAAAGGCATCATTTTAGCGGGAGGGTCTGGAACACGATTGTACCCCATCACTTATGCTATCAGTAAACAGATTATGCCTGTATACGACAAGCCGATGATTTATTACCCCCTCTCAACCCTGATGCTGGCAGGCATTAAAGATATTCTCATCATTTCAACACCACATGACCTACCCCAATTTGAAAAATTATTTGGCGATGGACATCATTTAGGATTGAATTTCACCTATAAAGTACAGGAGGTTCCAAATGGACTAGCACAGGCATTTGTTATTGGTGAAGATTTTATCGGAGATGATAGTTGTGCACTCGTGTTAGGAGATAATATTTTTTATGGAATGGGCCTTGGTAATACACTTGAAAAAAACAGCAATCCAAATGGCGGCATCGTCTATGCGTATCATGTAAGTGACCCTGAACGGTATGGAGTGGTTGAATTTGATGCCAACAAAAAAGCTATTTCTATAGAAGAAAAACCGACGTATCCCAAGAGTAGGTATGCTGTACCCGGACTCTACTTTTATGACAATGAAGTAGTTCAAATCGCAAAAAACATCAAGCCTTCGCCAAGAGGTGAATATGAAATAACAGACATCAACTTAGAATATTTAAAGCGTGATAAACTCAGCGTTTCAGTCTTAGATCGAGGTACAGCATGGCTTGATACTGGCACGTTCGACTCGTTGATGCAGGCATCGCAATTTATTCAAGTAATTGAACAACGTCAAGGAATCAAAGTTGCCTGTATAGAAGAAATTGCATGGAGAAAAGGATTTATAGATAAAGGACAATTGATTAAACTTGCAGAACCATTATTAAAAAGTGGCTACGGAACGTATATCATGGATATGCTAGAATCATCAAATTAAATGCTCAACCAAATGAAAAAAATTCTCGTTACTGGCGGTTCAGGATATATCGGATCTCATACACTAGTTGACTTAATTGAACATGGATTTGACGTGATCTCTGTAGATAATAATTCCAGGTCAACACCAACCATGCTTGAAGGAGTTGAAAAAATTACTGGGAAAAAAATAAAGAATTATAAAGTAGACCTTTGTAATTATGATGAGACCCACGCGATTTTCGAAGAAAACACAGATATCGTTGGCGTCATTCACTTTGCAGCCTATAAAGCAGTTGGCGAATCAGTTGAAAAACCCATACTCTATTTTCAGAACAACCTCGGTTCCCTCATAAATATCATGCGATGCATTGAAGAATTTAAGACCCCTTATTTTGTATTCTCTTCTTCTTGCACCGTATATGGAAATCCCGACAGTATTCCGGTAACAGAGCAAACGCAACGAAAAAACGCTGAATCTCCATACGGACTAACAAAGCAAATGGGAGAACAAATGATAGAGGCATTTGCTGCTGCTACTCAATCTACCAAATCTGTTATGCTACGATATTTCAATCCAGCAGGCGCTCACCCAACAGCACATATTGGAGAGCTCCCTATTGATAGACCACAAAACCTTACCCCGATTCTAACTCAAACGGCAATAGGCAAAATGGCAGGATTTACTGTATTCGGAAACGACTACGATACCCGTGATGGATCATGTATTCGTGATTTTATTCATGTCTGTGACCTAGCTAATGCGCACACAAAGGCATTGGAATTTCTTATTGCCAACAAAAACAACTCCCCTTGCGAAGTATTCAATTTAGGATCGGGTAATGGTATATCCGTTTTAGAAACGATTAAGGCATTTGAAAAAAGCACAGGCATTACACTTAATTATACTATTGGACCTAGAAGACCGGGAGATGTAATCGCGATATACGCCAATAATGACAAAGCAAAAGAACAATTACAGTGGATTCCTAAATATTCTTTGGAAGAAATTATGACATCTGCATGGAAGTGGGAACAAGTTATAGAAAAACTTCCTGTCTATCTCGAACTCAGAAGCCATAAATTAAATTAATAAACGTTAAAAAAACCGAGATAGAGTTAAAAATAAGGACCGTTTGATGTTACTTTGTAAAAAACAACTTTATCATGCTTGATGCGATAGAAGTAACTGGTCAAAAAGATACACGAAGTGGATTTGGAGATGGGATATTCGAACTTGGACAAAAAAATCCAAATGTTGTAGCCCTCACAGCTGACTTAGCTGGTTCATTAAAATTAAATGCATTCATAAAAGCCTTTCCAGAACGATTTATACAAGTAGGTATAGCAGAAGCCAACATGATTGGGATTGCTGCAGGACTTACCATTGGAGGAAAAATTCCTTATACTACCACATTTGCCAATTTTTCAACTGGAAGGGTATATGACCAAATTAGACAATCTGTTGCCTATTCCAATAAGAATGTCAAAATTTGTGCATCGCATGCTGGACTTACATTGGGTGAAGATGGTGCAACTCATCAAATTCTAGAAGATATAGGGTTAATGAAGATGCTTCCCGGTATGACAGTGATCGTGCCATGTGATTATAATCAAACCAAAGCCGCAACCATTGCCATAGCAGAATACCAAGGACCGGTTTATTTACGATTTGGAAGACCAGTTTGGCCAATTTTCACTAACCCGGATGAACCATTTATCGTTGGTAAGGCACAACATTTTTCAAGAGGAAATGATATCAGTATTTTCGCTTGCGGGCACCTTGTATGGAAAGCAATTGAAGCTGGAAGGATTTTAAAAGAAAAAGGCATCCATGCCGAAATCATCAATATTCATACTATTAAGCCATTAGATGTGGCTGCCGTTGTGGGCTCAATTCAGAAAACGGGGTGTGCCGTAACTGCAGAGGAACATAATGTGATTGGGGGATTAGGCGATAGCATTGCACAAGTAGCGGCGAAAGAATGCCCTATTCCAATTGAAATGATTGGTACTCAGGATACGTTTGGAGAAAGCGGAAAGCCAACAGAATTGCTTAAAAAGTATGGTTTGGATACAGAATTCATAGTAGCCGCCGCTGAAAAAGTAATCTTGAGAAAAAAGGCCTAACGTTTTGCCTTTGCAGTAAAGAATGCAGTTAACATGAATCCACAACATTCAGAAGACGAAGAATTAGTTGCGCGCTTTAAAGAGCCTAAAACCAAGGAATCAGCCTTCACCTCTATTGTAAAGAAATACCAAGAACGGATTTATTGGCAAATACGCAGACTAGTCATTAACCATGAAGACGCTAATGATGTCATGCAAAATGTATTCATTAAGGCTTGGAACGGGCTTGATAATTTCAGAGCAGAATCACAACTTTTCACATGGCTATACAGAATCGCTGTAAATGAAAGTCTATCCTATTTAGATCAACAAAAAAAGAGAAGCAATATTTCCATAGATGATTCAGGACTTCATCTCGAAGAAAAATTACACAGTGAAAAAGACTTCGACTCAAATAAGGCCGTTTGGAAACTCCAATTGGCAATACAACAACTACCTGAAAAACAACGAATTGTATTCAATTTGAGGTATTTTGAGGAAATGGGCTACGAGGAAATGAGCAAGATATTGGAGACATCCGTTGGCGCTCTCAAGGCGAGCTATCATCATGCAGTTAAAAAAATAGAAGATTACATTTTAAATCATTAAACCTATTCCATTAGAAGCGGTCAAACAGGGGATGAATTCATCAAAATCCATATTATCAGAAACAGAAGCAATAAGTCAGGCTGTTGCTAACCTTCCAAAAACGAATCCGTTTACCCTATCTCAAGAGTATTTTGAGCTTTTCTCCATCAACCTCTTAAGAACAATTCAACAATTCCAGCAAAAGTCCTTAAGTACCCCAGAAAATTACTTTTCCACCTTCCCAAGCAAAGTGTTGGGGAAAATTAAACAAGAGAATTCCACTGCAGAATTAGAGGATTTATCTCCAATGCTGGCTAGGATGCAAAAGCAAAACCCATTCTACGTCCCAGAAAACTACTTCGCAACCTTTAATGCCACCCCTAAAAAAGAGCAAGCTATAATTCGTTCGGTATTTAGCTATAAAAGAATCATACGATACGCTGCTGCTGCTTGCATAACAGGTCTTCTCATTATTTCCTATACCTATAATCAACATAACACCACAAGCCCACTAGCTGCCCTACAAAGAAATTCGGCATCGGATCTTTCACTCGAATCAATAATAGGATACCTTGATGAGGTGGATGACGTTAAGGATGATAATGAAAGTGATACCCCAATTACAGCAGAAAACAACTTGTTGGTTGACATCAATCAAGAAACAATCCGTCAGGTACTTCAAGAAATACCAGAAAACGATATCAAACAATTTATTGACCAAACAGGCTCAACAGAATTTAAAACATTAAACTAATCATAATAAATTCGAACCATGGCAAAAATGGCTGAAATGAGATTAAAGCTTTTCCTGATGTTGCTCGTGGCCCTAAGCCTAGGAATATCAAGCCAAGCCCAAACAAACCGGATTGAAAGAGGTGAAAACAGGTCAGCGGACTTACGTAAAATCCAGGCTATGGAAATGGCCTTTATTACCAAAGAATTGAACCTGAACCCTGATGAAGCCCAAAAGTTTTGGCCAATATTTAATATGTATAGAAATGATATGAGGGGAATCGCTTTAGATAAAAATAGCAGTGACCGACTTGAAAAACAGCAAAAACTGTTGGATATCAAGAAGAAATATAGAGATGATTTCACTAAGGTGATGACCCAAGACCGAGCAAATAAGGTTTTTGGCGCAGAAGATGAATTCAAATCCTTGGTTAGGCGTGAATTTCAGAAAAGACAATCTGAAAAAGGACGATTTGAAGGCAGAAAAAAAGGATTTTGATAATATTTTATAAAAAATGTACTTTTAACTCGGTGTTTTTCATAGGTTAGCAACGGCTGGCTCTTTTGAGAGCCGGCCTCTTTTTTTTATAACCAGTACCAGAAAAAAAACAGCAGTTTATTAGCGTTAAGTGTAAGTACGTAATGCTGTTAAGTATTTACACTTAATTATTAAGTAAGCCTCACTATCACCGAATCTCTCGACTCACCAAATGTGGGAGTTTTGATGTCATGATAGAATAAGAAAATCCATCCTTCTTTTATACCTAACTCCCACCAATGTGACCTAAGCTCCATTGCTTTCTTCCCATCATTATCATACTTTGCTACAAATTTTGTCTTCATTTGTTGGAGTTGAGGAGCCTCATCACCACCAAAAAAAACAATTTGATTGTTTTCAAAAATGGAAAAAACTTGATGAAATGGAGAATGGCCTGCTGTTATTTCAAATTCTATATACCCATCAATTAAACCCTTCTCTTCTTCCAATAAGATCACCTGTTCATTTTCCAATAAAGACTCAAATGAGGTGGTATCATAAGAGGCACTATGGCCGCTTAATGCAAATTCGATCTCTTTTCGATGGATGTAATAGGTAGCATTTGGAAAAGCGAGCTTGTCTTCATTTGTCAATGCATTACGCATAAACATCCCACCAGCATGGTCTTTATGAAGATGAGTCATCAAGACCTTTGTGACATCAGATGGATAAAATCCATTCACCGCTAAATTTTGATGTACCTGTAAAATACCATGCCCATCCGTAAATCCCAAGCCAGTATCCAACAACAATACGTCATGTTTAGTGATAACGAGAAAAGGTTGGATTTCGACCAATAGACTTCCTCTTGGTCGGCTTTGTAAATCATCAATGCTTGTTTGAAATGGCACGAATTCCTTGGTTTGATCTATGGTAAACGAACCCTCTGAAAGTGGTATAATCTTCATATTAAGTATATGTCTGGAATTAACGCAAAATCATTTGACGATCTGCATCAAGTCGAATCAAAATAAATAATAACACGGTAAATGTTATTTGAGCTGTTCCTCCATAACTCATGAAGGGTAAAGGAATACCAATAACAGGGACTATCCCAATGGTCATTCCCACATTAATAAAGACATGAAAAAATAAGACTGAAGCAACCCCATATGCATAACAACGACTAAATGAACTGCGTTGCCTTTCGGCTATTCTAATCACACGAAAAATCATGAATAAATATAACCCCAGCAATAAGAGGCTCCCCATAAATCCATACCCCTCGCCAATAGTGCAAAAAATAAAATCCGTTCTTTGCTCAGGGACAAAATCATAACGAGTTTGCGTCCCCTTTAGCAGTCCCTTACCAAAAAAACCTCCAGAGCCAATGGCAATCTTACTTTGTTTTACATTATAGTTTCCTGCCTTCTTTTTTTCTTCTATTTTTTTTAAATCTTCCTCACTGATTTTTTTAGCATCTACTTGAAAATCTTTGCCTACAGTAGAATAGATTCGTTGAACCTGATATGGCTTAAGTACATGATTAAAGAAATATGGTACAGCAAACCGCTGAACGCCTACACAAAAAGCCCAAATAGCAAACACAACAAAAAATAATGATTTTCTTCTAGTGATTTGACGCTTGAATAAAAACACCACAAAGCCAGCGAGCAATGTTAAGCCAACCGCTAATATATCTTGGTCGATTAATAATGTCAATACAACCAATACTGCGAGGGAGAATCCAATAGATAAGAATGCAGAGGGTAAGCCTTCTCGATACATTACTAGAAAAAATGAAAAGTAAACCAATGCCAATCCTGTTTCACTTTGCATTATCGTAAGTATAGCCGGAATCAACACCAAAGACGCGGCGATAAACATAGTCTTTAGCTTGGATAGTGCAATATCCCTAGAGGAGAGGTATTTAGCCAATGCAAGATTTACAAATATCTTACACAATTCTGCCGGCTGTAATTGAAAAGAAGAAAATCGAATGATAGACTTTGTTCCCTTTACGTCCGTATGAAAAGGAAATACTAAAATCAACAAAATGATTCCAAAAACATAAAAAATATTTGCAGTAGCGGTATAAAACTTACTATCGGTTAATAAAATAAAAACGGCTAATACGGCACTTATTAAAAAATATAAAGTTTGCCTGCTATAATCTGTAGTAAGTGATAGAAATCCATTTAGGATATTTTCATCTCGATATGTTGTAGCAAAAATGCTAGCAATACCTGTCACAACAAGAATAACGTAAACCATCACCAATGCCCAATCGACTCCCCTTGATATATCAAATGAATTGTTCTTCATGATCTGGTTTTAGTGCGTTTAAATGAAACGCTAAGATGATGCGCTCATGATTTTTTTGATCAAAAGGAGATAGAGGAACGAATGCCTGTTTCCTTAGTTGCTCGTTCCTTAACCGTTGCAATCGAAGTGAGTCCAATGCCCTTCGCTTTGCCTTTACTATAGGAAGAATGATTTCTTTGGTCTCAATGCGCTCAACTTCCTTCCATCGTGCTTGAGATAAAGTATCATTAAGGTATTTTTCAACCATCAATGATGCCATAGGCCCAGCCCATGTTGCGCCAAATCCCGCATTTTCAACAACTACGGCAACAGCAATTTTAGGATTCTCCCTTGGTGCAAAACAAACAAACCAAGAATGGTTCGCTAATTTCTCTCGCTTTCCATAAATTATCCCATAGTTCTCTGCAG
>Ga0114967_10002165_pt1 | contig 16522 bp, 13 predicted proteins | sample M_130628_MF_Meta_FD_92639 | JGI IMG/M metagenome (GOLD analysis project Ga0114967, IMG submission 92639) | Freshwater microbial communities from Lake Montjoie, Canada to study carbon cycling - M_130628_MF_MetaG | ecosystem: Environmental > Aquatic > Freshwater > Lake | place: Lake Montjoie... | reverse complement strand
TCTTGAGTCCTAGAATGAATGCAGAGAACGACATTTCAAATGCAAGGATTTTGGTTGAGCAAGGCATGGCAACCGAGGCTTTGCGGTTTTTACCTTCGTCAATTAAAAAACTAGAACGGATGAAGGACATCCGCGCTTTGGGCAAGGGATGGTTGGTCCTTGGACAAGTTTATAACCAACTGGGGAGGACACAAGATGCATTGAAATCCTTTGAAAATTCGCTCACCTATTTTGGATTGTCCCGTGCCTTAGACCCCTCTGCAGAGGTGTACAATGAAATTGGGAATGTCTACTATCGGGTACGGGACTTAGAAAGCGCAGAGACAAACATTCTGAAATCAATGAAAATTCGCTATGAAATCAAAGAGAAAATACGAATTTTTGACAGCTACTTGGTTTTGGCTAACATCTATGAAAAACGGAACCAGAAGCAAAGGGCTTACGATTATTTGAAGATGTACAACGACTTTCTGCGAAAGAATTCAACGTCCATTGACAGTAAAATGATTGAAGACTTAACCCAAACAAATTCCCGCGAGGAAAGGGAACGATTGATAGAAACACAAGGAGAGAAACTACAAAAGGAACTTAAAGAAAAAGAAATTTTGCAACTTCAGAGCGACCGGCAATTGCTTGGGATTGGGATTGTGATTTCGATATTCTTCCTTTCAGCCCTCGTTGTATTTTTCGTGATACGTCAAAGGAATACTTTACAAGAACAGAAAGAGTCAGAAATGGCCCAGACCCTTCTTCGCTCACAAATGAATCCACACTTTATTTTCAATGCCTTGGCGGTGATACAAAGTTACATTTACGAAAACACACCGGAAAAAACCTCAAAATTTCTCGTGAATTTCTCTCGATTGATACGGTTAATATTGGAAAACTCTCCTAAAGAATTCATTACGATTGATACGGAAAAGGAGATTTTAAGCAAGTATTTAACCACACAAAAATTACGGTTTGAGGAGCGCTTTAATTTCAACCTATTGATTGACGAAGATTTGATTTTTAGGAGGGCAATGATTCCCCCGATGATTACCCAACCCTTTATTGAAAATGCAATCGAACATGGACAATTGCACACCATCGAGGAAGGGATGATCCAAATCGAAATGAACGAAAGGGAAGGTATGTTGGAAATCATTATTACCGACAATGGGGTGGGTCGTACACAATCCGCAAAAATTAAGAAGAACAAATCGCACAAGAGTATGGCCATAGACATAACGCGCCAAAGGATTGAGATTTTAAATAAAAAATACAAAGGCAAAGGCAGTTTAGCGATTGAAGATTTGGTGCAAAGTGACAGAACCGGAACCAAGGTAATTATTTGTTTGCCAATAATTTACGAAAACACTATATTTGGAAATGATGAAAAAGGTACTCATAATTGATGACGAAAAACGAATCCGTGATTTCGTTAAACGTATGATCGACTCATTTGGCTTGGACCTAACGGTTTATACCGATGGTGAAAACGTAGAAACGGGGTTGGCATCCATCGAAAGCCTTAAACCTGACATCGTTTTCTTAGACATACAAATGCCTGACGGTACAGGGTTTGATTTGTTGAACCGCGTGAAGGAGAAAAATTTTGAGCTTATTTTTATCACTGCATTTCAAGAATATGCCATCATGGCGATTAAATTCAGTGCATTGGATTATATCCTAAAACCCATTGATGAAGAGGAGTTGAGAACGGCAATCATCAACGCCATTGATACCATCGATTTTAAGAAAGACGACACACAATTTGAAGCATTAAGCCACAACCTACTGCCCAATCAAAAACGCAAATTGGTATTAAAAACCCAGGAAAGTGTTCATGTCGTGGATTTGAGTGACATCATTCGTTGCGAAGCAGATAAGAATTATACCTTTTTTTACTTGAGCAATGGAAAGAAAATCTTGGTTTCAAGGACATTAAAGGATTTCGAAACCCTGCTTTCTAACCAAGGGTTTTTCCGGGTACAGCAGTCCCACCTCATCAACTTGGATTTTATTGACCGATATGACAAGCAAGAAGGAGGATCTGTCATTTTAAAAGACGGTTCTTCGGTTCCCTTATCTCCCGCGAAAAAAGAGCAGTTTTTTACCTTGTTAGAGAAGCTCTAAGGAAATTAACCGAGGGCTTTACTCATATCGTCAATCAGGTCTTCCGCATCTTCAATTCCTATGCTAAGGCGTATCAAGGAATCTACCACCCCACTTTTTTCTCTCTCTTCTTTCGGAATGGAGGCATGTGTCATGCTTGCAGGATGACCCACCAAAGACTCTACGCCACCGAGGGATTCTGCCAATGCAAAAATCTCAAACTTATTTACAATTTCAAGGGCTTCGTCCAATCGATTTCCCTTTAAGGTAAAGGACAACATTCCTCCAAAACCATTCATTTGTTTTAACGCTACGTGGTGGTTTGGATGGGATTCAAATCCTGGCCAATACACTTTGTCAACTTTGGGATGTTGCACCAAATAGTGGGCAAGTTTCTCTCCATTGAAACAGTGTCTTTCCATCCTCAAATGCAGCGTTTTAATTCCTCGAAGCACAAGAAAGGCATCCATGGGACCGGCAACGGCGCCACAAGAATTTTGAATGCGATACATTTCAGTTGCAAGGGATTCATCTCGAGTTACGAGCGCACCCATGACCACATCTGAATGGCCTCCTAAATATTTGGTTGCGGAATGCATGACGAAGTCAGCCCCAAGGTCCAAGGGTGTTTGCAAAAAAGGCGTAGCAAACGTATTGTCAACACAAAGCATTGCACCTACCTCCTTGGCGATTTTGGAAGCGGCGGCAATGTCGATGATGTTCATCATTGGGTTGGTGGGTGTTTCTATCCAAATCATTTTGGTTTTCGCATTGACTTTATCGGAGATGTTCTTAATGTCTTGCATGTTTACAAAATGAAAAACAATCCCATATTTCTCAAAAATGGTTTTAAACAATCGATAAGAGCCCCCATACAAATCATGGGTAGAAATCACTTCATCGCCTGGGTTGAGCATTTTGATGAGGCAGTCTATGGCGGCGAGTCCAGAAGCGAAGCATGCCCCGAATTTACCATTTTCAATGGCTGCCAGGTTTTTTTCCAAGGCATGGCGGGTCGGATTCAGGGTGCGGGAATATTCATAACCCTTGTGATTTCCAACGCCATCCTGAACATAGGTTGAGGTTTGATAAATCGGCGTCATGATGGCCCCTGTCGCTGGGTCTGGCGCCACTCCTTCGTGAATTGCTTTGGTTGCGAATTTCATTTTTTTGCTTAAAATTAGTAAAAAGCCCTTACTTGATTAGCGTTCTAGGAAAGGATCCCAGAAATGTTTTTCAAAGCTTACGATTTGGTCATTAATCACGGTGAGCCCCTCTGCTTCGAGAAGTGTTTGCATTCGTTCTGGTGGGGTAAAGTGCATTTTTCCTGTGAGGAGTCCATTTCTATTCACAACCCGATGCGCAGGTACATTTTCAAGGGAATGGCTTGCATTCATCGCCCAACCTACCATCCGAGACGATTGTGCACTTCCCAAGGCTTTGGCGATTGCGCCGTAAGTGGTCACCCTTCCCTCTGGAATTCTTTTAACGATTTCGTAAACAGAATGGTAAAAATCCAAATGTATGGCGGGTCTTTGTCAGTACCTTTCGGTGACTGCATCAGTGTTTTTTACAACAGTCTTTCTTGTCTTTTGCGCAGGTTTCATTGCCTCCAATCCACTTACCATCCTTCCCAAAATGGGATAAACACATTGCTTTTTCTTCTGGAGAGCAACCTTTTTCGTCGCACATCTTTGCGCATTCTTCTTTGTTCATTTTGGAACATTCGTTCATGTCGCATTTTCCCATCATTGCATTGTCTTTTTTGCAACAATCTTTTTCAGTGCATTTACCTGATTGCATACCTGATTTACATTGTCCATTCTCGCCTTGGCATTCCATTTTCGTTCCATTGGCATTCGTGTTTTTATCAGAAGTTGCATGCCCATTTCCAAGGATCGGTGCAATCACCAATCCAATTAGGCAGGTAAGTTTGATTAAGATATTCATAGATGGCCCGGAAGTGTCTTTGAATGGATCTCCAACGGTATCACCCGTTACTGCAGCTTTATGAGCATCAGAACCTTTGTAGGTCATTTCGCCATTGATTTCCACACCTGCTTCAAAAGATTTTTTTGCGTTGTCCCATGCACCGCCGGCATTGTTTTGGAAAACGGCCCAAAGTACACCTGAAACGGTTACACCCGCCATGTATCCACCTAACATTTCAGCAATCAACTGGTTATTTTCGCCGTAAACCAATTTCCCTAACAACACGATGGCAATGGGGAACCCAATGGTCAAAATACCTGGCAACATCATTTCACGCAATGCTGCTTTGGTAGAAATCTCAACACATTTTCCGTATTCTGGTTTTCCTGTTCCTTCCATAATTCCGGGAATTTCCTTGAATTGTCTACGTACTTCGTATACCATATCCATCGCGGCTTTTCCTACAGAATTCATTGCGAGGGCAGAAAAGACAACTGGAATCATTCCACCGATGAACAGCATGGCTAATACGGGTGCTTTAAAGATGTTGATTCCATCAATTCCCGTAAAGGTTACATAGGCCGCAAACAAAGCCAAAGAGGTCAAGGCAGCAGAAGCAATCGCAAATCCTTTTCCTGTGGCCGCGGTAGTGTTCCCCACAGAATCCAAAATATCTGTACGTGTTCTCACTTCTTTAGGCAATTCGCTCATTTCAGCAATTCCGCCTGCGTTGTCAGAGATGGGACCAAATGCATCAATAGCCAATTGCATAGCGGTTGTAGCCATCATTGCAGAAGCTGCCATTGCAACCCCATAGAAACCTGCCAAAGCGTAGGATCCCCAAATGGCACCTGCAAACAACAATACGGTTGGAAAGGTTGAAATCATTCCTGTGGCTAACCCTGCAATCACGTTTGTTCCTGCACCTGTGGATGATTTTTGTACAATTTTCAAAACGGGTTTTGTGCCCAATCCAGTGTAATATTCTGTCACTGATGAAATGGCTCCTCCTACGATTAAACCGATGATGGCTGCGAAGAAAACCCGAATGGAAGTGATTTCTTTAACCCCTTCTCCAAAAAACTCCATTTTCATGGTTTGAGGAAGCATGTATTGAACCAAGAAGAAACAAGCAATTGCGGTTAGAATGATTGAAACCCAGTTACCAATGTTCAAAGCTTTTTGCACTTGTTTTTCTTTTGCTGAATCACTGGTGATTTTCACCAACAAGGTTCCTATGATGGAGAACAAGATACCGAAACCAGCGATGGCCATTGGCAATAAAATCGGTCCAATTCCACCAAAAGCGTCTTTGATATTCCCGCCCATGTCCTTAATTACATAGTTTCCAAGAACCATGGCTGCCAATACGGTCGCCACGTAAGATCCAAATAAATCGGCACCCATACCGGCAACATCTCCTACGTTATCTCCTACGTTATCTGCAATGGTAGCAGGGTTACGAGGGTCGTCTTCTGGAATTCCTGCTTCTACTTTCCCTACTAAATCCGCACCAACGTCTGCTGCTTTTGTATAGATTCCACCACCAACACGCGCAAACAAAGCAATGGACTCAGCCCCAAGGGAGAAACCTGCCAATGTTTCAAGTACTATGGTCATTTTAACGGTTCCATCCGTTCCCCAGACACCGCCCATAAAATATTGGAAGAAGATGATGAAGAAAGCCGTCAGTCCTAATACCGCCAATCCAGCAACGCCTAAGCCCATAACCGTTCCACCTCCGAAAGATACTTTAAGTGCTTGGGGTAGACTGGTACGCGCGGCTTGTGTGGTTCGTACATTTGTTTTGGTAGCGATTTTCATACCCATGTTTCCTGCCAAGGCAGAAAAGAAGGCGCCAAAAATGAACGCAACAATGATTAAAATATGGGTTGTGGGTACAACAAAAGAAATTGCTGCAAGGACAAGGCTGGCGATGACAACAAAGATTGCCAACAAACGGTATTCTGCTTTTAGAAAAGCCAAGGCTCCTTCGTAGATGTAATCTGAAATTTCTTTCATTTTTCCATCACCGGCATCTTGTTTTAAGACCCAACTTCTTTTAATTGCCATAAAGGCCAAACCTATTAATGCCATCACAATCGGCAAATAAATCATTATTGATCCCATAGATGTAATTTTTGTTCTTGTTTTTTAAGAGGTCAGCAAAAGTATATTTTTCCGACTATGTTTGCAAATAGGTGCTTTATCAGTTGTTTGAAATTATTTCATAAAGCGCATTTAGGTCTGGAGAAATGATGATTTCAATCCTACGGTTTTTGGCTTTATCACTAGGGTCTACGGGCAAAAACTCACTTCTTCCTGAAGCTACTAATTTTACAGGGTTCATTTTAGAATTGTTCAAGAGAATTTCAACAACAGACGTTGCCCTCAATACTGATAATTCCCAATTGTTTCGAGGAAAGGCGGTACTCGTCAGTTTGTCCGTATCCGTATGTCCTTCCACCACAATCTCCAAATCCTTTTCATTTTCAAGGGCTTTTCCAATTTGAACAAGGGCAGATTTTCCTTCGGCCTCCACGGTGATGCTCCCTGATTTAAACAATAGCTTGGCCTCCATACTCACATAAATTTTTCCGTTTTTCTGCTCGACCTTTAGGCCTTTATTTTCAAATCCAATCAAGGCATCACTAACTTTTTTACGCAGTGTTTTGAGTGCATTGTCTTGGCGTTTTAGCAATTCTTCGAGTTCGTTCACCCTAGCCTCGCGCTCTTCTAGGAGTTTTTCTTTGGATTTTAATTCAGCATCCAAATCAACCAAGGCCTCAGATTTTTTTTGAAGCTCTATGTTTTTCTGTTCCAATTGTTTTTGCAGTGCATTGGTTTCTTTAGACCCAAGTGATTTATACTTTTCAAAAGATTTGGTTAGCTCATCAAATTCCTTTTTTGTTTCTTGAAAATCGTTGCTTGCTTTGCGAAAGGACGTTCCCAATGCCGAGGTATCCATTTTTAATTTCGTCAACTGGCTTTGTGCAACGTCGAACTTTACTTGAAGGTCTTTGGATGTGGTCTCAAAATCTTGACTGCTTTGTTTAAATTTTGCCAAGTCGTCCGAACATACTTTCTGCTGTTGAAGAAGTTCCTTGTACTTTTTTGAGGAGACACAAGCAGAAGATAGCAATGCGATGCTGAACATTAAGATATATACTCTCATGGGATGGGTTTTTTACAAATGTCAAAAGATGTGGCATACGAATACCAAGGTTGCCATATAGTTTTTAACACGAAAAGTTTAATACCCTTAGGATTCGATTTATACATTTGTGTAATTAAAACCATCGACAGCATTTTTTACATAGAACTATTTGCGGCATTCTTCGGGATCATCTACAGCTTTTTAATGGCGCGAAAATTTGCCATTGGATGGCTTATTGGCGCTGTTTCTTGTGCACTATTGGCCTATGTTAGCTTTGAAAACGAGCTGTATTTTCAGGTTCTCGTGCAAGGAATCAATGTGGGGATGGGAATTTGGGGCTATGTACAATGGAAAAACACAAGCCATGGTTTTGGCAGTTTATCCAAGAAAACCTCAGTGCTCCTTTCCGTCCTTAACCTTGGCTTGACAGCGGTTCTGATGGCGCTTTACAGCAAACATCTGCTTAACTGGACGCAAACCATGGATGTTGTTACGTTGATTTTGTCTTTAACAGGTACATTCTTAACCATTTTCAAATTCAAAGACAGTTGGTATTATTGGATTGCCGTAAACCTATTTACGGGGATTTTGGCCTTTGGGGTGCACTTGTATTTCTTTGCGGGATTATCCGTTTTGTATTTACTTGTTTCCTTTTATGGACTATATGAATGGAATCGAAATGAAAAACAACCTTCGTAGAATCGCTTTTACCGGACCTGAGTGCTCGGGAAAAACAACACTGTCCCTTTGGTTAGCGACTCATTTGCAATGGACTTATGTACCCGAATTTGCGCGCACTTTTTTGGAAGGCAAGCCTTCGTATACACATTCGGACCTTGAATACATTGCAAAAAAACAACTTGAATCAAGTCATGGAAAGGAACCTTGTGTTTCTGATACAGAAATGATGGTCATAAAAATTTGGGAAGAAGAAAAATTCGGCCTCACCTCGCCAAAGATCATGACCTGTTTTGAAGAAGATCACCATGACCTCTACTTTTTATGTCGACCCGATTTTGAATGGGAGGAAGATCCTTTAAGGGAAAATCCGAATGACCGCGAGCGCTTATTTGAGATTTATTTGAACCAATTAACATTCCATGCGAAACCCTTTGTGATTTTGGACGGAGCCATTTCCACGCGAAAAAGCACCCTGTTAAAGCACCTTGGTCTCCCCGAATTGACTTAACTTTGCACCATGAAACGCATTTATTTTCTCCTGGTCATTTTTGTCATTGCAGTCGCCGGTACCTATTTTTTTATCAACTCGAAAAAACCAGACCCGCTTCCTGTGGTTAACCCGATTGATGTCCAACCTGATCTGGTTGATTCAAGTCTCATTCGGAAGGGACGGGGGCATAAAATTGGGAATTTCTCTTTGTTAGATCAAAATGGAAAAACCGTAACAGAATCCGTTATTGAAAAGAAGGTGTTTGTGGCTGAGTATTTTTTCTCCACCTGCGGAAGTATTTGCCCCATTATGAATGTACAAATGCAGCGCATCCAAGAAAAATTTAAGGGGAATGCAGCTTTTAAAATGCTAAGTTTCACGGTAGACCCTGAAACCGACAAACCAAGTGCCTTAAAAGAATACGCCCTTCGGCACCATTACCAAGACGGACAATGGTATTTTATTACCGGAAAGAAGGAGGACTTGTATGCATTGGCTCGAAAATCTTTTTTTGTGTTAAAGCCTGCCGAGGCAGAAAACCTTGGGGACGCAGGGAACGATTTCATTCACACCAACAATTTTGTCTTGGTTGATAAACGCAAGCAAATCAGGGGGTATTACGATGGCACAAATCCCACGGAAGTTGACAAACTCATGGTAGACATTGCACGGTTGCTGGAGGAGCAATGAAACAACTTAAAGCGGCAAACTGATCCTAAAAACCGTTCCCTTGTTGATTTCACTTTTCAGCACAAGAATTTTCCCTTTGTGGTAATCTTCAATGATTCTTTTTGCCAAGGAAAGCCCTAAGCCCCATCCTCGTTTTTTTGTACTGTAGCCAGGTTGAAAAACGGTTTTAAATTGTTTTGGGGTGAGCCCTTTTCCCGTATCGCTCAAATCGATGTGAATCCAATGCGTATTTTGGACAATAGAAACCGAAAAACGACCACTCCCCCCCATGGCATCCACGGCATTTTTGGTGATGTTCTCAATCACCCATTCAATCAACGCTGCATTGTGAGGCACCAACAAACCTTGTTCTTTTGCATCGATCTCAATGACTACTTTATTCGATAAACGTATTTTTAAATAGCTTAAGATTTCCGTAACGGTTCTGACAATGTCTAAGGATTCCAATTTGGTTTCGGATCCAATTTTTGAAAACCGGTCGGTAACTTTCCCCAATCGGCTTAAGTCCTTTCGCATTTCTTCAAGGCTCTCAGGGTCTGTATCTTTCGACTCAAGTAAGTCTACCCAGGCAACCAAAGAGGACAGCGGCGTTCCCAACTGATGTGCCGTTTCCTTGGCCATCCCCGCCCAAACTTGGTTTTGTTCGGCGCGACGAAAGGTCGAGAAAACAAGGTAACCAATGAGAACCACAATGGCGATCATACTGAACTGAATGTATGGAAACCATCGCAATTGTTTTACTTCGGGACTTTGATCATAATACAACCAATGTGTGTTGTTATTCCCCAAATCAATCTTGATTGGGGCATTGATTGATTTAAATTTTTTCAAATAAACTGAGAGCGGTTCCTTTGTATCTTTTAGGTTACTGGCTAAAATATGTTCCTTTTTTGCATCTACAAGAATGACGGGCATCAGCCGTGCGTCCGCTATCAACTCTTGATTAAACGCCTTCAGGATGGAATCGCTTTGATGCTTCAGGTGTTTCAGTTTTTTGGATTCATCGTAGGCATATGTCATCTTAAAATCTTCGAATACAGCCAATTCAAAAAACCTTTGCTTCGCTTTCCATTCACGCGCATTAGAGGTCAATATGGAATCTCGCAATGAAATGTTTTTAAGAATTTTGACAGAATCTGTTCCAAAATCTATGTTTTTATAGAGTGAGACCTTCCCTAAATCATCCAACAATACCACAGGGATGTCATTGTTTCCATTGATGATGCTTAGGGCAAAATCGATGTCTTGGTTCATGTTAAGACTGCTTGGATTGAGGATGGCCTTTTGGGCATCTACGACCATTTGAATTCTTTGTCGTTCTCGTTCGCTTAAGGAAGTAAAGATTTCATGGGAGAAGCGCACCCATTCTGCTTTTTTTTGAATCGCATGCGCCCATTGCTTTGCCTTATAGGTTTCTTTCTCAGAGATTTTTGCAACCATTACATTTGACAAAATCAATGATCCACCCACGATGAGCAAGGCCAAAATCAACAGAAGGACTTTCCATCTCTGCTTATTTGAATAAATATCTGGTTTCTTTTTCGCCATCTGGGATAGGTTATGGGCTCAATGTGTTTTCAATGGCAATGCATACTTTTTCTTGGTCAAATTGACCGATAAAGGCATCTTTTTCCTCCGGATTTATCTGAAAATTTTCACCGACCATGGCGTCTAATTTCAATGCTAGGTCCTGGGCATTCATGCTTTGAAAACATCTGCCAAATTGTTCATTGTGAAGCAGGTCGGGCGTGCCGCCTAGGTGAGATCCAATCACAGGGATGCCGTGCGCAATGGCTTCTAAACTTACCATGCCGAAGGTTTCAGCTTTGGTAGCCATGACCAAGCAATTGATGGCGCAGTAAAAAATGCCCACGTCTTTCATAAATGGTCGGATTTCAACACGTTCAGTTAGATGATTTTTTTCAATAAATGTTAGCATTTGTTCATGTACACCATTGTTTTCATTCTTCGTAGGCTCCCCCAAAAACACCACCTTAAAGTCGCTGCGCTTTGCATGGGTAATTGCCTCTAGAAGCAACAATTGTCCTTTCTGTAAATCAAACCGTCCTATCAACCCAAAGTAGAACACACCAGATTCCAACTGTAAATGTTTTCTTGCCTCCGAAGCAGGGATTTTTTCCAAACCCTGGGTGTCAATGCCCGATGGGACCAAGAAAATTTTCGCGGGATTTACATGTGTCCAAGATTTTACCTGATCCACCAAATAAGGGAGCGGGCAAAACCAAAAATCTAAAAATGAAAACCGAAGGGTATGCAAGAAGTTTGTTTTCTTAACACCGAGCTGCATTTCCATGAAGTAAGCTGTGGTGATTTTTGTCCTTCGCAAACATTTAAGCGTAGCCATAATGCTAATGTCTCGGGTGTCGCGCACAAACATTTTTTCAATGTTGTGTTTTTTCACCAAGGCATTTAAGGCAAGTGCTCCCAAAAAATCATAGTATTTCCGATGCCTGCGAATTTCCAGGGTTTTTAATCCCAAGGTTTTGGCCTGTTCATAAAAGGGAGAATCTTTTACGCCCATCACATACACGTGATGCCCACGGTTTTTCATCCAAGTGGCATTTTTCAATTGGTTCAACTCCAATCCACCCAAACTTAAGGAAGAACATAGGTAAGCAATTCTCATTCTGTACAAATAAACTAATTTTGCACCAAATCCTTTTCATGAAAACACGCATTTCTCCTTTGTTGATCTTTATTGTTTTGGCCCTGGTGGTTGCAGCCCTGCTATTTACCCTTCCGCTGAATCTTTTTCCAGGTGAAATCACCTATCAAAAAGGATTGAGTACTTACACATTGAAAGACCACAATCTAAGTTTGAGTTATTTTATCGGAATGGGATTAAACGAAGGGGACCTCGACAATGTAAAATCTTTCAAACTCACGGCATGGGGCTATGCTTTGGCGGCATGTTATATTCTGCTCCTACCTGGCATCATTGCTTACAGAGTATATATAAGTCAGAACAAAAAGTAATTACAGCGATTTTGTCCTTCCGCCATCCACTGGCATGTTGATTCCGTTTATGTAGGACGCGCTGGCCGAAGCCAAAAAACCTACAGCAGCAGCGACTTCTTCCGTGGTAGCAATTCTTTGCATAGGCGATTCTTCTCCCATTTCATGTAGAATTTCCGCAACGCTTTCACCTGTTTTTGAGGCCCTAACCGCTGCGATTTCACCCAAACGAGGGGTGTTCGTCGCCCCTGGCAAGACGTTGTTTACGGTAATCCCGAAAGGTGCAACTTCGGTGGCCAAGGTTTTACTCCAACTGGCTACGGCACCGCGGATGGTATTCGACACGCCTAGATTTGGCAATGGTTGTTTCACGGAAGTGGAAATGATGTTGATGATTCTTCCGAAATTTTGAAGCTTCATTCCTGGTAATAAGGCCTGCATCAAGATGTGATTGCATATCAAATGTTGATTAAAGGCATCGAGGAATTCCTGAGGGGCTGCTGAAACGATGGGTCCGGATTTTGGTCCGCCCGTGTTGTTCACCAAAACACTGGCTGTATTCCCTTCTTTTACCCAAGCTTCGATGGTGCTTTTAACTTGTTCGGGAAAAGAGAAATCAGCCACCAAGAAAGGGGGTTGTTTGCCGAAGCTGTTTTCCAATGATTCGCATGTCTCCCTTAATTTTTCCTGATTCCTTCCAACCAAAACAATTTTATAGCCATCCGCTGCCAATTGAAAAGCGCATGCTTTGCCAATTCCTGAGGTGCTTCCACACACTAATGCAATTTTATTTTCCATAGGTTCCAAAGATAAGAGATTTGGCTAAAACGGTACTCGCTTGCATGCTGAATATTAAATTGTATTTTTGATAACCTAAAAACCAAAAGACCACATGAAAAAATTTTACTTGTTTCTTCTACTCACCATTTTCTCTGTTCAAAACCTTGAGGCTCAAGGTTGTATTTGCGCAAACCAATACCCAGCGGGAAACCTTACCCCTTTAACAAGTTGGTCAAGCATAGATCCATGTAATTACGCCGGTGAATACGCCGTGATCAATGTAGTTGCGGGGAACATTTATGAATTCTCAACCTGTGCAGCCTATGGTTCGAACGTAAGTTATGATTCAGAACTTACCCTTTTATCCAACGCACAACAATGGTTGGCTTACAACGACGATTTTTGTGGCAATCAATCCTACATTTCTTGGACAGCGACCTACACTGGAACTGTACAAATTCACCTTACAGAATATTATTTAGGCGCCGGATGTTATACAAACATGACTTGTTCAACCATCAGATATAAGATGACTGCTGGGAGCCTTGTGGCACCCATCAATAACAACTGTGCATCCCCAACGATTTTAACGCCCTCTGCAAATTGCAACCTTGTCAACGGAACAACGCTGGGTGCAACTGAAGACTTATTACCCGATCCGTCATGTGACCTCGCAGGAGTTTTTAACGACGTTTGGTATTCTTTTAACTCCGGCGCATTTACCACGGTGAATTTAACGGTAAATTTAGGTACTGCAGCATTGGTGGGTGTGGAATTTTATACCAGCTGTGGAAACCTGGCAACAGGGATAAACATTGGTGGTTCTCCAGGAAACTGTGATTTCAATACCAACGCACCCAACCCAACCGTATTCAGTGGTTTAACCCCGAATACAAATTACCTTTTTAGGTTGTTTACGAATGCTTCGTATGACACACCGGGAACATTTACAGCATGCTTAACTACGCCTCCTCCCCCTACGGTTTCCGTGAACAGTACAAACGTTTGTGCAGGCCAATCAATTACTTTAACTGCAACCCCTTCTGTTGCTGGAGGAACCTATTTGTGGAGCAACGGAGCCATTACCCCTACCATTACCGTTAACCCGAATGTCACAACCACCTACACAGTAACCTACAGCAACAATGGAACGGCGACCGGGTCTGGAACTGTTACGGTAAATCCGGCACCAACCATCAATGCAGGACAAGATCAAACGGTATGTCAAGGGGCAAACGTAACGCTAAGCGGAACGGGTGGAAGTTCTTACACGTGGAATAATGGAGTGAACAATGGCGTTGCCTTTGTTCCAAATGCTACTACTACCTACACCGTTACCGGCACGGATGCAAATGGTTGTACAAATACCGATCAGGTAACAGTAACTGTAAACGCATTACCTACGGTGAATGCCGTTAACAATCAAACACTCTGTACTGGGGCAAGTGCTTCTGCGGTTGCTTTTTCAGGAACAGCAGGTGCTTCTTTTGCATGGGTTAATTCAAATCCAAGCATTGGACTCACAGCCAATGGTACTGGAAACATTTCGGTATTTACAGCCGCAAATGCCACAGCGAACCCAATTACTGGAACAATCACAGTAACCCCAAGCCAAGCTGGGTGTACGGGTACACCACAAACGTTTACCATAACGGTAAATCCAAACCCTACCATAACCGGAAACAATTCCCTATGTGTTGGAGCTACGCTTCAACTTACGGGCAGCGGTACGGCAGCGGCAAACAATGCGTGGGCTTCAGGGACACCTGCAAATGGAACGGTATCCAATGCGGGATTGGTAACGGCTGTCAATGCAGGAAGCACGGTAATCACCTACACCAATGTTAATGGATGTACTGCAACACAAGCTGTAACAATAAACGCAAACCCAACCATAAGCGGAAACATTGTGATATGTCCGAACACAACTTCACAATTAACAGCGAATGCTAACCCTGCCGCTTCTAACGCATGGACATCAAGCAACAACGCAGTAGCAACCATCTCAAATACAGGACTTGTAAACGCCGTAAGTTTTGGAACCAGTACGATTACGTTTACCAACACCAACGGTTGTACCGCAACTGCTAACGTTAACGTAACGAACCCAGTAGCTCCTACCTTCAATCCAATCTCGGCTGTTTGCTCAGGTGGAAGTATCACCTTACCGGCTGCATCAACCAATAACGTGCAAGGAACATGGTTGCCGGCGGTGAACAACACCCAAACCACCACGTATACCTTTACCCCATCCGCTGGTCAGTGTGCTACAACCGCGCAACAAACGGTAACGGTGAATCCTAACCCAACGATTTCAGGAGGAAACATTGTTTGTGTTGGAAGCACCTTACAATTGACCGGTAGCGGGTCCCCAGCAGTGAACACGCCTTGGGTTTCTGGAGCAGCAGCCATAGGTTCCGTGTCTAACAATGGTTTATTCACCGCGCTTTCCCCAGGAACGAGTGTATTGACTTACACGAATTCCAATGGGTGTTTCGCAACCAAGACCGTAACCGTGCAGGGTCCTGTAATTGCATCGCCGCAGCAGGTTACTGCATGTCTTTCGTATCTGTGGAATGGGCAAACTTACGTGCAAAGTGGTACATACTCAGATACCTTACAAACCGTGGTCGGTTGCGATTCCATTGTTTCCTTGAATTTAACCATCAGCGATAGCATCACGGGTCCAACAACACAACAAAACGCTTGCGGTCCATACACTTGGAATGGACAAATATATGCGCAAAGTGGAACGTACACGTACAATGGAACCACTCAAAACGGTTGCGACTCCAGCGCTACCTTGGTGTTAACCATCGATCTGGCGCCAAGCAATGCCACTTTAAGTTTGAACGCAGGTACGTTTACCGCAACGGCTCAAAATGCAAACAGCTACTTGTGGTTGGATTGTGCTACCAATACACCCATCCCAGGGGCAACTACAGCAACTTTTACGCCCGTAATTTCTGGGTCGTATGCCGCTGTAGCGATGAATGCATGTGGATCTGACACCACAACGTGTGAACCAATAGAAGTACAAGGGTTAAATGAATTTGGAAACAGCACCCTAATGGCCTATCCAAACCCAACCCGCGATTGGCTCACCGTTAAATCTACACAAGAAACCATCGAAACCATTGAGTGGTTAGATTTGAATGGAAGGACGTTGGAAACCATAGAAGTAAATGGCTTAGGAACAATCCTTAATTTTACCGACTTTTCCAATGGTGTTTACTTTCTTCGAATCACAAGAAATTCAGGTAAGTCATTGCTTCGCATCGTTAAGCAATAAGTTTAGGTTAACATTTTTATTTAAAAGGGGCTTCGGCCCCTTTTTTTGGCTAGAAACAGGTTTCGTGCTTCATTGACACTCAATAAATTGCGTGCAATGTTAAGTCTATGTTTTAATTAATTCAATTTTTCATTATCTTTGGCTCCGAAACTCAATTTTTACTTAAAGTACATATTATGAAAAAAATGCTACCCGCAGTCACCCGTTTAATTGTATTGGCTTGTGTGTTGGTAATGTCAACATCTGCGTTTGCAACCATTTGTCCTAACGCATCTGTAATTTCACCTGCCTCTCTACCCATTGTAGGTCAAAATGTGGTTTGTGGTGGTACCGACGATATTAATACGGCGTCTATTGCCGCCTCAATTTTAACAGGCGGTTGTAATAGTACACTCTATTACGGAGGTCAAGAGGCCCTATACAGTTT